>Ga0307444_1000403_pt1 | contig 21119 bp, 15 predicted proteins | sample SalMarSW160340MG_FD_202145 | JGI IMG/M metagenome (GOLD analysis project Ga0307444, IMG submission 202145) | Salt marsh sediment microbial communities from the Plum Island Ecosystem LTER, Massachusetts, United States - SW1603-40 | ecosystem: Environmental > Aquatic > Marine > Intertidal zone >...
TTAGTTTTTAAAGAACAGAGTCCACGATGTAGTGCTATAAATATTTCACTTAAAGTCCATGATGTTGTGCAACATAACCAGTCCACGATGTTATGCTATTTGTCACTTAATCACTTATCAAGGTATTAATCAAGGTGCATTACGAAAGTCATTGTAATTAATATTGCATAAATATTTGTTCTTAAAAATAGCAACTATTTTTTCTGAATACCGATAAAAACTTAACAAGATAAGAAAATATTTCTACCCACTGTTTAAATATTATGTAAAAGTCATGACCAAAATAGAAAATGGGTCTAATTATTTTACAAACCATATTGGTATTCAAAGAAGGTATTGCAAATTGTGGATTTTAGTGTAATAAAGCCCTAAATTGAGATACTTATTACAATGTATAATGAAATGAGTAGTTGAAACACTGTACGTTTAAACAACAATCTGAAGGTGTGATAGTATGATATGTATCCGGAAAAATTGTGATGGTTTCATAAAAATCTTAGGGGGTAGTGATGAAAAAAACAATTCTTGATGAGTGGCATAAGGAACATGGCGGTGACATGGTAGAATTCGGCGGATGGGAGATGCCCATACGATACGAAACAGGAATAATCCAAGAGCACCTAACAACAAGAAAATATGGGGGTTTGTTTGACGTCTCACACATGGGTAGATTCCTTATCACCGGAGAACAGGCTACAGATTTCTTACAGTATGTTCTCACAAACAATGCAGCTGCTCTTGAAGCAGGGCAATCGCAATATACAGTAATACCTAATGAAAATGGCGGAGCAATAGATGATTCGTACCTCTATAAGATAAATCAGAAAGACTATATATTAGTAGTTAACGCCTCTAATATAGAGAAAGACTGGAGGTGGTTTCAAAAACAGATAAAAAAATTCCCAAAAGCACGCTTGGAAGATAAATCAGAAAAAATTTCCATGTTAGCATTACAGGGCCCCAAGGCAAAAATGGTGTTAGAAAATATTTTCCACAACATAACAGAACTCCCAGACGTTGGAAGGAATAATTTGAGTGTAACAGAGTTTGAAAATGAACAAGTGATAATCTCAAGAACTGGCTATACAGGAGAGCCGTTATGTTTTGAGATATTTGTTCCTCAAGAGAAAACGATAGCTCTATGGGAAAGCATCCTTAGAGTCGGGAAAAAGTATAACATAATCCCAGCAGGTTTAGGAGCAAGGGATAGTTTAAGACTTGAGGCCGGCCTGCCTTTATATGGCCACGAATTTGGAGAAGATAAAGAAGGCAAAGAAATTCCCATCCTTGCAGTCCCTATAGCAAAGTTTGCAGTCAGCTTTTCAAGTCTTAAAGGAGAATTTATTGGCAAAGAAGCCTTAAACAAGCAGTTTTTGGAGTATAAACAGTTAGAAAACAAAAAACAATGTCAAAAACAGTATTTGCCAAAACGGATTATGCCAATAGCTATCTCTAGCATAGGCGCAGCAAGACAAGGTGATGAAGTATATATCAATAATAGGCTGATAGGAGAAGTCAGAAGTGGATCTATGGTTTCATGCTGGAAGTTTGATAAAGAAGGAGTGGTTTCACACATCACTGAAGAAAAAGGAAAAAGGTCTATTTGCCTCGCGTATATTGATTCTGAATTAGAAGAAAATCAAGAGGTCCAGATACATGCAAAGGGCAGAATCCTTGAAGGAGTAGTTGTTGAAAGGCACCTGAGTAGCGTAGCACCCCCTTACTCGAGGACTATATTAGTCAAGACAAGAGAAAAGCATGCAGAAGAAGGCAAAGTGCTGCCTCTCCTAATGGAAAAGCTGGCAGAAGAGGCTGTAGAAAACCATGCATGGCGGCAGAAAAAAACCATCAACCTGATCCCTTCAGAACAGACCCCTTCAAAACTTGTAAGATTTCTTACCTCCATGGATCCATCAGGAAGGTATGCGGAACATAAAATAATTGAAGCACTCGGAGAATCAGAAATACCTTTCTACCAAGGGACTGAATTCATAATAGGAAAAGAAGGCCTATTAATCGAGGAGATGAAAAAATTCTTATGCTGCCCACAAGTAGAACCAAGAGTTATCAGTGGACAGCAAGCGAACAAGACGGTTTTTAGTGCTCTAGTAGATTACAAAAACAGGCTCGATAATAAAACGGAGTTACAAAGGCTCAGAAAAGTTATGAACCACCATTTAGGGAAAGGTGGACACCTCAGCGCACAGCCTCTTGGTGCTTTAAGGCATTATGTAATGAGAGATCCTGTAACAGAAAAACCTGCTGTTATTAACTTCCCAATACAAAAAGACAATCCTTATAAGATAGATTTAGAAGAAACAGGACAATTAATAGATGAACATAAACCAGAACTAATAATCTTAGGTAAGAGCATGGTTTTGCACCCGGAACCGGTAGCTGAAATAAGAAAAATAATTGATAGCATGGAAGATAAAGCGCTTCTAATGTACGATATGGCCCATGTACTGGGCCTGGTCGGGCCATATTTCCAAGAACCCTTTAAAGAAGGTGCGGATATAGTCACAGGATCTACTCATAAAACATTCTTCGGGCCACAAAGAGGGATTGTGGCAGGCGACATGGAGGAAGATACAAAGGAGTACGAACTGTGGGAGACAATACAACGGGAAGCATTTCCGGGAAGCACAAGTAATCATCATTTAGGAACACTGTTAGGGTTACTCATGGCCACTTATGAAATGAATCTGTATGGTAAAGCGTATCAAAAACAGGTAATATCAAATGCAAAGGCGTTTGCCAAGGCGCTGAGAGATAATGGATGTGATGTTGAAGGGGACCCTGATGTTAGTTATACAGAGACACATCAGGTAATTTTGAATGTAGGCTATGCAAAAGGTGCTGAACTAGCTGAAAGATTAGAGAGAAACAACATTATAGTAAACTACCAGGCAACACCGTATGATGAAGGGTTCAGCTCCAGCAGTGGGTTAAGAACAGGTGTTCAAGAAATGACACGATTTGGCATGAAAGAAAAAGACTTTGAAAAACTGGCAGAATATATAAAAGAAATAATTCAGGATAACAAAGATATAGGGAACCATATTTCTCAGTTTAGAGGTAATTTTACAGAGATGATGTACTGCATGCCACAGGAGAAGTCAGAATCTCTGCTTGCAAGACTTGTAAAATATTCGATTTAACATGAGAGAGTTAAAGGGGGGTATGATGTCAAAAGAATATGAAGTGTTGGATGATAGGATGTATACTGAGACACATGAATGGGTTAAGAAGGTCGGGGAAAACAAATTCCAAGTAGGTATTACTGATTATGCCCAGGATAACTTAAAAGATATCTATGCCGTCGAATTACCCAAAATAGGAGAAAATGTAGAACAATTCAGAGCGTGGGGCCAAATAGAATCCGAAAAAGGTGCATCTGAATTGCTTTCACCGATTAGTGGAAAAGTTGTAGCAGTAAACGAGGATGGGTTAGGAGATGTTTTTGATACTGGAGAGACAGCAAAAACTAACATTTACGGAGGAGATCTTTTTAATATCAACAAAAAACCATATGAAGCATGGCTGATAGAGGTAGAAACAAATGATGAGGATCAATTAAAGAATCTCGTCAATCCAGAAGACTATAAAACAAAAATCACCATAGGCTAACATGAAGTGTGCCATTCTTAATTTAGAAGGAGAAATTGAGTACTCAATTGGGCTGGTGCTGCAAAAATCAGCACTGTACAATATAAAAAATAATGATGCATATGATACCCTTATTTTATTACAACATAAACCAACAATAACCTTAGGCTCTTTTGCAAAAAATAGAAACGTCTTAGCACCAAACAATTTTTTTTTGGTGAAACGGGGAATACGAGTACACAAAACAGACAGAGGAGGAGACGTAACATATCATGGGCCTGGCCAGTTAATCTGCTACCCGATAATAGACGTTCACAGAAAACGATTACAAGAATACAAATCCAAACTATGCCAGAGTCTCATAGACCTTTTACAAAAATATAATATTAAGGCAGAAGAGGGGCACAAAAGGCTATCTGGGCTATGGGTTGGGGATAAAAAAATTGCAGCAATTGGCTATTCCCTTAAAAAAATACAAGCTCGGGAGAGAACGAAAGTAATAACAATGCATGGAATTGCCCTTTATGTGTTAGATGAGATGGAAAATTTCAGTTACATTAACCCTTGTGGAATGCCAGAAATAAAACTGACAAACATGGAACAGATTTTGGGAACACGGATAGACTTCAAAGAATTGAAAGATAACTATGTAAAAACTTTTATTAAAGCATTCAATTATGAGATTGATGAATAAACCTGAATGGTTCAGAAAGGTAATACGGCCAAATGACCTAATTGAGATGAGAGATCTCATTAGGGAAAATAAGCTCAATACTGTCTGTGAAGAAGCTGCTTGCCCTAATAGAGGAGAATGTTATAAAAATAAAACACTTACGGTGATGATCTTAGGGCGAACCTGCACCAGAAATTGTAGATTTTGCAATGTTGAAACAAAACAACCTGATGATATTGATAGTGACGAACCTCACAGAGTAGCACGGGCCCTCTCCCTGCTTCATCTTGATTATGTAGTAATAACCTCTGTAACGCGAGATGACTTAGAAGATGGAGGAGCAGAGCATTTCGTTAAAACAATAAAAAAATTCAAGGAAAAAAATCCTACTACTGTCCTCGAAGTGTTAGTGCCTGATTTTGTTCACTCAATACACAAGGTAGTTCAGGCAACACCTGAGGTTATAAGTCATAATGTAGAAACAATCCCACGGTTATATACAGCAGTCAGGCCTCAGGCTGATTATGAAAAATCCCTATCACTCTTAACTTTAGTGAAGCAAATAAATCCTGAGATTTATACAAAATCCGGAATAATGGTAGGCTTAGGAGAAACATGGGAAGAAGTTTTAGGCGTAATAAAAGATCTACGAGATGTGGGTTGTGATATATTCACAATAGGTCAATATGCGAGACCCTCAAAGAGACATAGAGAGGTTTCTGAATGGATACACCCCCGCACCTTTGAGGCATACAGAAATCAAGCAGAAGAACTGGGTTTTCTACATGTAGAATCTGGACCGTATGTCAGAAGCTCATTTCACGCTGCTGAAATTTTGAAAAAGATACATCACATAAAAATATGAAAGAAAAAAACATTATCATTATAGGCATGGGTACCGCCTCGTCTGGGGCTGCTGCTGCTGTGAGCCATACAAACCCAGGAGCAAAGGTAAGCATTATAGAAAAAAGAGGCTACGAAATGTACTCACTCTGTGGAATGCCCTTTGCATTTGAGGGAAGACTTGGTTTTGAATCACTCACACATGATTTTCCGGCGAGAGGACCAAAAACCACGGTGCATTTAAACACAGAAGTGGTAAAAATAGATCCAGACAAAAAAGAGACAGTAATAAAAAACCAAGAAGGGCAAAAAACCTTCCAGTATGACTCCCTCATCATTGCTACAGGAGCACAACCTGTAATTCCCCCAATAAAAAATATTGAAAAGTTGTTAGGGCACTACGCTCACACCCTGTATAGCTTAGAAGAGGTCTCTACATTGTATAATACAAAGAGCCAAGCCAGCAAGATATCAATAATTGGGGCTGGTGCTATCGGAGTAGAGTTCGCTGTAGCAATAAAAAAACAAGGCTTAGAGGTCATAATTGCAGAAACGATGAGCCAGGTATTTCCGAATGCGTTAGATAAGGATATGGCAAGACTCGTTCAGGAATACTTAGAAAGAAACGGAATCACCGTGCTGACAAATTCCAGGGTGAAAGAGGTAATAGGGAAAGATAAGGCAGAAGGCATAATTATAGATGAAAAGACACATAAAACAGATAGTATCCTTTTAGCCTGTGGGATTATTCCTAACATAGCATGGATACAAGGTTTCGGTATTTCTTACAACAAAAACGGTATCATAACCAACAATAGAATGATGACAAATATGAAAGGGGTTTATGCAGCAGGCGATTGCGTTGAAACCTATAACGCTATGACGAAAAAGAGATGCGGGTCAGCGTTAGCAGTACCAGCAATAAAACAAGGAAGAGTTGCAGGAATAAACGCAGCAGGAGGAAGAGCAATCTATAGCGGAACACTGAACACCTTTATCTCAGTATTTGGCGATTACGCCGTAGGTTCTACGGGAATCACATCAGAACAAGCAAAAGAAGAAGGCCACGAACTCGTAGCACAAAAAATAAAAGGTTACAATAAACCAGACTGGTACCCGGGGCATATGGACTTGATCGTAAAACTCATTGCAGATAAAAAAGGAAAACTATTGGGGGGCCAGGTATTCGGAGAAAAAATTGCAACAAAAAACAGAATAGATATCATCTCTTCCTATCTAACTACAAAAAGTAACCTAAGAGATATGATAAAGGGAGAACTCGCCTACTGCCCTGATATTACAAGCATACCAGATCCTTTAACAACAGCGGCAGATTTTATGCTGAGGAGGGTGAAATAATAACATGAAAGACAGTAATCCATACATTTCAACAACAAAAAACGATTTCTCAGAAATGCTCTTAGAAATCGGTGTTAACAATATTGATGATCTTTACAGCACAATACCTCAAAAATTGCGATTAAACAGGGGACTACTATTACCCTCCCCTCTAAAAAAAGTTAACCTTCCTCTTTCAGAAATCGAGTTGAGTGGATACATGCATGAAATAAGCGCCAAAAATAGCAGTAACTACAAATATTTCCTGGGCGCAGGATGTTACAATCATTATATCCCGAGCATTGTCAATCTATTTTTAAAACTGCCAAAATTTTATACACCCTATACGCCTTACAAGCCAGAAACAAATCAAGGAACATTGCAGGTTATGTATGAATATCAAACAATGATGTGCAGACTCACGGGTCTGGAAGTTTCAAACGCATCCCTTTATGACGGATCAACAGCAATGGTAGAGGCTGCAAAAATGGCCTCAAGGCTCACAGGAAGAAACGAGATAATCATTTCAAAAAGCATACATCCGGAATACAGACAAGTTTTCAACACCTACTTCAGATATGGGGATTGGAAGGTGATAGAGGTTGGTATTAGTCATGGAAAAACAAACCTAAAAGAATTAGAACAAAACATAAGCGAGCAGACTGCAGCAGTTATAATACAGAGCCCCAACTTTTTTGGAATAATTGAAGACTTGCATCGGGTTGCACGAATGGCTCACAAGCACACATCTCTTTTTATAAGCCTTGTGGTAGAAGCCCTGTCGCTTGCGTTGATAAAACCCACTGACTTCGATGCAGATATAGTTGCCGGGGAGGCGCAAAGCTTGGGGAGCCACATGAGTTTCGGAGGGCCACACTTAGGATTTATTAACTGTTATAGCAAGCACAAATCAAAACTTCCTGGAAGGATAGTAACAAAAACAGAAGATGCTGATGGGAAAACTGCGTACATGCTATGGGGTGCAGCAAGAGAGCAACATATCAGCAGAAGCAGGGCAACATCAAACATTTGCTCAAATCATGCCTTAAATGCATTGGCAGCATCTATCTACCTATCATGGTACGGAAATAAAGGATTAGAGGAGCTTGCAGACTCATATAATATGCAAATGGCACATTACGCGTATGAAACAATACGTAAAATACATGGGTATGCGGCAACATTCACCGGAAATACGTTCTTTAATGAGTTTGTAGTTAATTGCCCTCATGATGTAAGCGCGTTAAATAAAAAATTATTAGAACACTCCATAGTAGGTGGTTTGGACCTGGGACGATTTTATCCTGAATATAAAAACAAGATCCTCTTTTGCGTAACAGAGAAAACAAACCACGATGATATTGATGAGCTTGCAGATATACTTACATACCTCAACGAGAAGGGGTTGAAATAATGGAAAAGGAAAATGTTACATTGATTTTCAAAGAAAGCCAGGGTGGAAGATCTGCATACTCACTACCGAAAACCGCTATAAAGAAAATGGATTTGCTGGGTGAGTACAAGAGGGAAACCCCTGGCCTTCCGCAGGTGAGTGAAAGACAAATAGCCGGCCATTATCAAAACCTTGCAGATTTAAATTTCTGCCCATACTCCGAAATGGATCCCTTAGGTTCCTGTACTATGAAGTACAATCCGCCTCTAATGGAGGCACTTGCATCTCTGCCTGGCTTTCTCGATATGCACCCTTACCAGGATGAGTCAACCATACAGGGTGCCTTAGAGGCTATGTATTTCTTGGATCTCTACCTCCGTGAAATTGCGGGGATGGCTCAGTTTACCCTCCAGCCTTCAGCTGGTGCCCATGGAGAAAGCACAGGTATCATGATAGGTGGGGCATATTTTACACACAAAAAAGAAAAAAGGACAAAGATATTAGCGCCTGATTCATCGCATGGTACAAACCCTGCAAGCGTCACAAACCTGGGGTTTGAATATGAACAAGTCAACTCTAATGGGCAAGGATGGGTTGACTTAGAAGATTTGGAAAAAAGAATGACTGCAAATGTGGCACTATTCATGCTCACAAACCCAAACACATATGGTTTATTTGACCCTAATATAGACAAAATTGCTGAAATTATCCATAGAAAGGGTGGCCTTTTGTATTATGATGGTGCAAACCTTAATGCCATAATGGGAAAATGTAGGCCTGGTGATCTGGGTTTTGACATTGTTCATATAAACCTTCATAAGACATTTGGAACCCCGCATGCCATGGGCGGTCCAGGAGCAGGACCAACAGGGGTTGTAGAAAAATTGAAAGATTTTCTGCCAATACCAACAGTAGAAAAGCATGGGGGAAAATACACTCTTAACTATTCCCTCGAACACACTATAGGAAAGGTCAAAGCCTTTTACGGTAACTATTCTGTTTTGACAAAGGCATTCGCATACATACTCATGTTAGGTCCTGAAGGCCTGAGAAGAGTGAGCGAAACGGCTGTTTTACATGCAAACTACATGCAGGAAAAATTGAAGAAAAAGGGCTTCAAATTTCCTTATGGGAACCAACATTGTATGCATGAGTGTGTAATGAAGCATGAGAATATAGATACTCTTGGGCATTTGCTGTCAGAATATTTTAAAAAGTTACAGGCAACCATTCATTTTCCAGAAGCCAACTGTTACATGATAGAGCCTACAGAAACAGAAACAAAAGAGAGCATAGATGAATATATAGAGGCAATGGTGGACGCTGATAAAGCCATAAAAGACCCTACAGTTATGGAAGAATTAGAGAAAAGAAAAACGTTTACCCCAATAAGGAAGATTAATGCAAAAAAAGGCATGGCGAGGCCTTGTTTGATAGAAAAGGAAGAATGATGTTCTCGTAAAAAGTCCTTTTGCTCGCTCATGATGCCCATTTTGGGATTCATAAAAGGCTTCGCTCAATTCCAAAAACACGGCCTAGGAGCCTGAGAAGGAGCATGTGTATGTCTTTTTTTGTAATGCCCTATACATTCACAGTCCCGATGAAATCGGGATTGCTCCGTACATATGTCCTTCGAATTTGCTCAGGACCATGAGCTTGTCGAATGGCACCTTTTTGAAACGCCCCTGAACGGGTCTTTGTTTTGGGCATTTGACAAAAAAAGACATATACATGCTCCTCAAAGAGTTTGTCGATTGTAACGCTCAGCATTGTATGAATCTTTTTCTAAAAGTGGCCAAAATCGCTCGCAAAAGACTTTTTACGAGCTAATCATGAACAGAGTAAATATTATATCAAACAAACAATCATCATAAAATAAAATATTATCTCTCAAAAAGTTATGATTGGAGGAACAGCATGTCTATGAAAGCGTTAGAAAAGATCTTGAACGAAAGCCTGGATAATCTGAAGAGAAAAGGTACTTTTAAAGGCAAAGAGACGTTGATCACAGGCATAAAACCTGCCGAACCTGGTAAGGGACCACGCTACTATATTGAGGGGCAGGAAAACAAAGAGTTTCTGAAGATGAATGGAAACTCCTATCTGGGCTTATCCTTAAACCATGAGGTAATCAAGGCTGAAGAGGAAGGAGCCCGAAAATTTGGTGCTGGACCTGGAGCTGTTCGTTTTATTAGTGGCACGTACCAGCCGCATGCGGAATTAGAAGAAAGGTTGGCAAAGTTCCACAGCAGAGAGGCAGCAATGATCTTCAGTTCTGCGTATTCAACCGTTATGGGTATTGTAACCCTGCTCATATCTAATGATACCATTGTTATAAGTGATGAACTGAATCACAACTGTATCATCAATGCAATCAGACTATCCCGCCCAGCAGGCAAATCAGTATATAAACATCTCAACATGATTGAGATGGAGGCCACGTTGAAGGAGAATGTTGGCAAGGGCAAAAGAGCTATTGTGATCACTGACGGTATCTTCAGTATGAGAGGTGACTATGCGCCTTTGGACAGTATAGTTGATATCTGTAAAAAATATGATTCAAAATATGAAGAAGGTGTTATCACTGTTGTAGATGATTCGCACGGTGTTGGTTCATTCGGCAACACAGGAAGAGGGGTTGAAGAATATACGAATAGAAAAGCGGACATACTTGTGTCAACATTAGGTAAGGCATTAGGTGTGAATGGAGGATATGTCGTTGCAAGTTCTATAACAATCAATTATCTGCGAGAAACAGCGCCATTCTATATCTATTCTAACCCGATCACTGCATCTGAAGCAGCTGCTTCAGCGAAAGCCCTGGAAATTCTTGATAGTGAGGGGGGATTGAAACTTTTAAAACATATGCGCAGCCTGACAAAGCAGTTTGAAGACGGCTTGCAACAATTAGGATTTGAGATACTCTCAAGTGAACATCCAGTTGTTCCCTTAATGATCAGGGACACTCAAAAAACCACAGACCTGGTCAAGTATCTATTTAACAATGGCATTTTAGCAACTGGCCTCAATTATCCGGTGGTTCCCAAAGGTGATGAGGAGATACGGTTTCAAATAGCCGCTGACCAAACTGAGAATGATATCGATTATGTTCTGGATGTATTGATGAGATATAAAAAGAATCATTAAGAAGGATTTATTACAGCGATAGATATCGATGAACAACGAGATGCCTAGAAAAAATGAAAACACTCATTGGATGACGTCATCATTGAAATCATCGATATAAACAAATACTAAAAAGTATCTATTAAGTTTCCCTTGACGTCTCGCGGAGTTCAGCTGCCTGCACGGAAAGCCATGAAAATGCCGTCTATGTGCAACGATTTGATATGCAGTCTCAAAATATCCTTTTATTTTCAATAAATTGAAGAATTTTCGATGCGTTTAATTATTGTAGATTTAAGAAGAGGATGAAGATATGAAGCGGATATTAGTGATAGGCGCGGCAGGGCAGATAGGTTCCGAATTGACCATGGCATTGCGCAAGCGATATGAAAATGATGATGTTATCGCTGCTGGCCATAAGACCAAAGCCAGTAAAAAACTCCTTAAATCAGGCCCTTTTGTATATCTTGATTGCAGAAAATATAAAGACATTGAAAAATTTGTGAAGAAATATAGAGTAGATACAATCTTTCATTTGCCAGCGATACTATCTGCCGCTGCAGAGGCCAATCCACAACTCGCCTGGGACGTGAACATAAACGGTCTTTACAATGTACTGGAAATGGCTCGAGACTATGATTGTGCGCTATTTGCTCCCAGTTCTATTGGCGTGTTTGGCCTTACCACGCCGTTGGATAACACACCTCAGGATACTATTCAACGTCCGAATACCATGTATGGAGTCACCAAGGTTGCTGGCGAACTGCTTTGTGATTATTATTACCAGAGATTCGGGGTGGACACGCGAGGTCTTCGTTATCCTGGCCTGATCTCTTATGAGACTTTACCTGGAGGGGGCACCACAGATTATGCGGTTGATATCTTCTATGCCGCTATCAAAGAAAAGAAATACACCTGTTTCTTGAAAGAGGGAACATATTTAGATATGATGTATATGCCGGATGCAATAAACTCTGCTATTAAATTGATGGAAGCTGACCCAGAAAAGCTTAAGCATAGGAATGCCTTCAATGTCACAGCTATGAGTTTTGCTCCTGAGCATCTTTATGCTGAGATCAAGAAGATCATTCCGGAATTTACCATGGACTATCAAGTAGATCCTGTGCGCCAGGCCATCGCTGAATCATGGCCAAATTATATGGATGATAGCGTTGCCCGTGAAGAATGGGGGTGGAAACCTGAGTACGATCTATCAGCAATGACCAAGGATATGTTGGAAAAGCTTTCTCGAAAACTTTTAGGATGACGAGGCGTCTCCCTACCTTAAAACTAATGTCAAGCCCGCCCACCCCGTCCCGACCCGGGGAGTTTCACTCCTTGGCAAACCTCTTGATACCTTCTTGATACAGATCATTTCCCCTCGTGTCATTGATTACTGTTACTGGAAAATCCTCTACCTCTAATATCCGGATTGCTTCGGGTCCTAAATCAGGGTAAGCAACAATTTCGGCCTTCTTAATTCTTTTAGCTAAAAGGGCGCCTGCCCCCCCAGTGGCACCAAAATATACGGCCTTGAATTTACTCATAGCTTCAATAACCGTCTGAGAGCGATTTCCTTTACCAATCATCCCTTTCAGTCCAAGTTCAATCAATTTTGGAGAATAGGGGTCCATCCTATAACTAGTCGTGGGCCCGGCAGAGCCAATAGGTTTTCCGGGTTTTGCTGGGGTAGGCCCTACAAAATAAATTACCTGTCCTTTGATATCAACCGGAAGCTCTTTGTCTTGCTCGATAAGCTCAAAGAGCCTTTTATGTGCAGCATCCCTTCCAGTTAACAAAACCCCGCTTAACAATACCTTGTCTCCAATATTTAATTTCTCCACATCTTCATCTGATAATGGAGTTGTTAGCCGTATCTGTTTGGTCATCTTACCCTCCAACCTATATATAATGTTATTTGGGTTTATTGGGTTTGTTGTGTTTGATGCAATCTTGACTAACTCATAAAAAATGGCTTAAAAAACAACGAATATTAAATAATTGCCTCTTTGTGTCTGCCAGCATGACACTGGATATTCACTGCTACTGGCAAACTTGCAATATGGCATGGTTCGATTTCCAGAAATACATCAAGTGAGGTGGTATTTCCTCCATAACCCATTGGGCCAATCCCCAATCTATTAATTCTTGTTAAAATCTCCTCCTCAATTGTTGCCAGTTCTGGATCGGGATTTCTATTTCCTATGTCTCTCAGGATTGCCTTTTTTGCCAAGATTGCAGATCTTTCAAAGGTTCCGCCGACTCCAACGCCAATGACAGTTGGTGGACATGGGTTTGAACCAGATTCTTTCACCCTATTTACGACAAAGTCTTTCACTCCCTCAATACCTACTGCCGGGGTAAGCATAGTTACCCTGCTCATATTCTCGGCACCGCCTCCTTTGGGTGCAAAGACGATCTTTATTTTATCTCCTGGAACAATTTGAATGTGAATAATAGCGGGGGTGTTATCACCTGTATTTTTTCTAGTAAGAGGATGGCACGCTGATTTCCTTAAATATCCGTCTTCATACCCTTGTCTCACTCCCTCATTGATCGCCTCCTTAAAATCACCGCCTGTTATATGGACATCCTGACCAATGTCTATAAAAACGACAGCAAGCCCGCAATCCTGACATATCGGAGCCTTCTCTTCCCGAGCAATTCTGGCATTCTCTTTCAGTTCCTTAAGGACTTCTATTCCTGTTGCTGACTCCTCAGCCTCGATTGCCTTATCAAAGGCACGAAGAACATCGTCGCCAAGGTTATAATTTGCATCTATGCATAAATCCCTGACTACTTCGATGATCTTTTTCGAAGAAATCTCTCTGATCATAATTTTGTCTCCTAAGTTTTTGGAGCGTTTTTCACATTAATAATAAAGTGTTACAGCGTAAAAATGATTTATTTTAGAGAGGTTCTTAGCTGCCTAGTCTTCTCATCTCCATTATTTCTTGTCTTCCGGCTATCCCTCAGAGATTGATTACATATGGTGTCTTTTCCTTTTTATAAACCTCTTTTCCTTTGAGATTAGAGTCTCTTTTATTGGATTCCGATAGTTTCAAATCTCTCTTTTCTGCCATGCACATCCTCCTTCTCTCGTCTCTAAACCGGAATATTCCCGTGTTTCTTGGCTGGTCTTGACTCCCTTTTTGTAGTAAGTATCTTCAAGGCATCTATAATCCGAGGCCGTGTATCCCGTGGTAAAATAACTGCATCTACAAATCCCCGGGAGGCAGCGATATATGGATTGGAGAAGAGATTGCGATACTCGGTAATCTTCTCTTCCTTTTTTTCCTTTGGATCAGATGCTGCCATGATCTCCCTTCGGTGAATAATCTCAGCCGCTCCTTCAGCTCCCATGACAGCAATCTCCGCGGTAGGCCATGCCAACACATAGTCACCACCCAAATGCTTACTGCACATAGCAAGATAGGATCCTCCGTAATCTTTTTTCGTTATCACGGTTACCTTTGGCACAGTAGCTTCGCTGTAGCACCATAAAAGTTTGGCACCATGCCGTATGATACCACCCCATTCCTGGTTACTTCCTGGTAAATAACCAGGTACATCCACTAAAGTAAGGAGGGGAACATTAAAGGCATCACAGAACCTAATGAACCTTGTTGCTTTATCTGAGGCATTTACATCAAGACAACCTGCCAGAAATCTTGGTTGATTTGCAATAATCCCTACTGTTTTTCCATCGAATCTGGCAAAACAGATAACCATATTTTTTGCATAATGCTCATGTGGTTCAAAGATCTGGCCATTGTCCACTATGGAAATAATAACGTCTTTCATATCGTAAAAGGCTTTTGGATTATCAGGGATAATGCTATCAAGCATAGGATCAGTCCGATTAGGGTCGTCTCCTGACTCCACCACTGGAGGATCTTCCATATTATTTGATGGTAAATAGCCCAACATCTCTCTAATTCTTTCTATACAGTGAGCATCGCTATCGCATGCAAAATGAGCCACCCCACTTTTGGTGTTGTGGGTCATCGCTCCTCCCAGATCCTCAGGGCTTATCTCCTCACCAATAGTTGTTTTAATTACCGCTGGTCCAGTTATGAACATATAACTGCTTTTCTTTGTCATAAATATCCAGTCGGTCATAGCCGGGGAATATACTGCTCCTCCTGCCGTGGGTCCCATAATAGCCGATATTTGAGGAATCACTCCAGAGGCACAGGAGTTGCGGTAAAAGATGTCTCCGTATCCAGCGAGGGAATCCACACCTTCCTGTATTCTAGCCCCTCCTGAATCATTGAAACCAACAATAGGTGCTCCTGTCTTGAGAGCTAGGTCCATAGCCTTACATATTTTTCTGGCATGCATCTCTCCCAATGTGCCAGCTACAGAAGTAAAATCCTGAGAATATGCATATACTAGTCTACCGTTTACAGTACCGTGGCCAGTAACTACACCTTCTCCGGGAATAAATGTTTCAGGCATATCAAAGTCGGTACACCGATGTCTGACAAACATATCAAGTTCCCGAAAACTATGAGGATCAAAGAGGAGATCAAGTCTTTCCCTTGCGGTCAGCTTCCCTTTATCATGTTGTTTCTCAATACCTTTGACTCCCCCCATGGCGAGCTCTTTTTCTTCCCTTTTTTTTAACTCTTTAAGTTTATTGTCAGTAGTATCCATTAAGGCCCCCTTCCCATAAATTGGTAATGAAAAACACTTGTTCTGACATTATCTCCCCTCGTGCAGATTAAATCTTGTATTCGTCTAACTTAAGGCAAAATAATAATTATCTCTAATATACATGTAAAGAGAAAATATGAAAATTATATCGAAACATTTTGAAATAAAATAGAGTGAGCGCACATATCCGGTATATATAGCTTTTTTTGCGATTTGAACCCTTTGAAAGATTACTTTAGGAGTTTCAAAACCGCCTCTAACAGCTCTTCTCGCTTGATGGGTTTGGTGAATGTGTCCTGTGTTCCTAACATCTTAGCCAAATACAAAAAAATAACCGACCTAGAGGTACTGATTGTTTATTTTACTTTTTGCCCTCAATGATAGCAAAGATCTCCATGGGGGTTTCCCCAAGTTTGTTTGCCACGTCCTTGAGCTTATCATTGGGATTGGCTTTAATGCCTTTCTGCTTCAGTCTGGCTAAGACATCATCAAGAGAGAGGCCTTTTTCAGAACAGATCGCATCGATTGTTTTTTCCCCCATGCCAGTCCCTTCTATAGTATCAGGAACAGAGGCCTTCACACCTTCAGATTTTATGGCCTCATTGCGATGCATCTACCCCCTCAGGCCAAAACCCAGAATAGCTTACTGGCTTAACAAAACTCAAACAGAGGCTTTATCCCATTTCACATAAGTTCATTTAGAAACTACATTCCCTCTTTCGTACCCTCTTTGGCAACAACCAGCCTAAAAAGAAACCAATTTTCCTTGACTTAAAAATCTTTTTCCTATTTTATTTAAGAAAATATTTTTCCCTCAATCATTTAACCTCAATTTGCGAGACTATCACCATAGAGAAATGTCTCAAATTTTTCCTACCTTTCTCTTTATGAAACCTTTCTGTTCAGATAAAAGACTTAGACATCATTTTAAAAAATACAACCCGACCATAGGGATAGGATTGAAAGACGGGAATTTCAGGAAGTTTTGAAGGTACTTATATAGAAGCCGCTTGAGGAATGATATTTAAAAAAGAGGTAATTCAATGACAACTTACATCAAATTAGGCTATTAGGAGCAAATAATAATAGATAAATAATTTATCAGTAAGACATAGGTTGAAGAGCAATAATGTCTTGAAAATAAACAAACTCAATGAGAGAAACTATCCATGAAAAGATTTCAACATCTGATAAACTTTTTTATATGTATAACCTTGCTAACCTCCTGCTTGCAAAAAAGTGAGGACGACACCCAGAAAGAAAAAAAACCTGTTCCTGTGCGCGTAATGGAGATAAAGAATCATAATTTTCCGCTGGTGGTTGAGTCAGTCGGACGACTCGCCCCCAATATGGAGGTCACAATTTCTGCCGAGGTGATCGGGGTAGTTGAATCATACAACGCTGATATTGGTGACAGGGTAAAGAGTGGGCAGACCCTTGTTAGAATAGATCAGACGGATTACCGCCTGGCCCTTAAGGAGGCGGAAGCAAACCTTGAGGTGGGCCAGGCTCGTTTGGACGCCATGAAAAAAAGTTTTGAACGCTCCACCATTCTTTTAGAGAGGAATGTTATCTCTCTGAATGAATTTGAGAAATCCGAGGCGGACTTCAAGTCGTCCCGTGCATCAGTAGCCCATGGCAAGGTTCTTGTGGATATTGCCAGGGAGCGTCTTAACAAAACACAGATAAGTGCCCCCTTCTCTGGACTAATCGCCTCCCGAAAGGTAGAGAAAGGACAGACAGTAGGCATAGGACAGCCTGTCATGACACTTGTAGATCTGGACCCTATACGAGTAAAGGTATATATCCCGGAGAAGGATTACGTACATCTTGACTGGGAAGATCCTGTTTCTGTCATCGTAGAGGCATCTCCAAAATCCATATTTAAGGGTCGCATAGACCGGATCGGGATAAAGGCAGATGAGCGGACAAACACCTTTGATGCAGAAATCCTCGTCGAAAATCCAGACCTCTTCCTTAAGGCAGGCATGACCGCCAAAGTGCAGTTGACTACTGGGATGATACATGACGCAATAATGATACCACAAAGCGTAGTGCTCTACAGGAAGGACAGGAAAGAGGTTTTTGTAGTTGGTCCAAATCAAAAGGCCCAAGTCCGTGAGATCGAATTAGGCAGGAGTGAAGGCTCACTCATTCAAATATTGAAAGGACTGGTCCCAGGAGATATTCTGGTAGTAACCGGCGGACAATACCTCAAGGCAGGAGACATTGTAACGATTTCCTCTCCTAACAAAGACGGGGCGTTATGAGTATCTTCCGTTTTATAATTCGTCACGGCCGTATTTTTACTCTTCTGGTTATAGTTCTTCCTATAGTGGCAGGGACATTTGCCTACCAATCTCTGCCCAAGGAGGGCGAGCCTGAAATAGCAGCCCCCCATGCCATTATTATCACCACGTATCCGGGGGCCTCACCCAGCGAGATTGAAAGCTTAGTCACCAACCCCCTTGAAGAGGAATTGAGCGACCTTAAAAACGTGGAAGAGATGAGATCATCATCGTCAGAATCTGTCTCAGTAATCGTAATTGACTTTGACGTTGAAGCGGACTTGGAGCGATCACTCCAAAAGGTGAGAGAAAAGGTGACGGATGCAAAAAAAGATCTGCCTGACGGCGTGGAAGATAGTGCTGTCGAAGAGATCAACCTTAGCGACATTCCTATCATAATTGTCTCCGTTGTAGGCGACATGGATCCTGTCCAGCTCAAGAGACTGGCAGAAGACGTGGCAGATGAGATAAAGCTCCTGCCTGAGGTTCTTTCCACGGATGTTGCAGGCGGACTTACCAGGGAAATCCAAATATATCTGGACCCGGAGAGGCTCAATCAATATGGGCTGACCATCCTCGATGTATTTAATGCAGTCAAGCAGGCAGATATAAATATCCCCGGAGGCATGGTTAATGTTGCTGAACGCCGCTTAATGCTGAGGACATTGACAGAGATTAAAAATGTGGAGGATTATTCACAGGTACCGCTTATCAGGCAAGGTAACAAGGTGGTATTTTTAGGAGATGTGGGAACCATAAAGGATGGTCATAATGAGGAGGTAAGCTATTCACGGGTAGATGGTGAATCTTCAGTCTCCATTGCCGTTAAAAAACGGACAGGCGCAAATATTCTGGAGACATCGGCAAAGGTTCGCCAGAAGATCAAGGAGCTTCAAAAGAATTTCCCTGCAGGTATTAGCATTATTACAACTGCAGACCAGGCCAAATATATACAGCAGGGCTTCGATGTGATGAACAATTCGGCCGTGACTGGCCTGATAATCGTTATTATTGTGCTATACTTTGCTATGGGTCTAAGGAACTCAGTCATCACATCTCTCTCCATCCCATTGTCGCTCTTAGTAGCGTTTATACTCCTCAAGGTGTTTGGCCAGACAAACAACAACATGGTTCGTTTTGCACTGGTTCTCTGTATTGGGCTCCTGGTGGACAATGCCATAATTGTTGTGGAAAACGTATATCACCACTATCAGCTCGGCAAGGAGAGGTTGGCTGCTGTGATAGAAGGGGTATCCGAGATAGCAGCGCCGGTTATTTCGGCTACACTGACAACCATGGCAGCATTCCTTCCCATGCTTCTTATGACAGGTCCGACAGGCGAATACATGGGCTTTCTCCCCAAAACAGTTACCATTGCACTTTCTGCATCTCTTATCATAGCACTGGTAGCAAATCCACTTATCCTTGCCCGGTTCATGAAAAGATCGGTAAAGAAGGGTCGGGTAATCAGACCTGAGGAGGATTTTGCAGGTCTTAAGAAACTCTATGTTCGAGGAGTCTCCTGGGCGCTGAATCATCGTTTCTTGATCGTACTCTTTACGATTTTGAGTCTTGCATGGGCCATAAGCATGGTGGGTCTGAAGGTAATAAAGATAGAGATGTTTCCGGATATAGACTTTGATTATATTTATATTACTGTGGAAACACCACCAGGAACTGACGTGGACATTACAAATGATATAGCGCTTCAAATCGAAACAATAGTGAAGGAGAATGTGCCTGAAGCAGTCCAAGTAGCCTCAACCGTAGGTGCAAAAGGTCAAAGCGCCTATGAGCTCTCATTCGGATCAGGGAAAAAAAGCAACTTCGCTGAGGTCACTATTGAACTCCTTGATGGCAAGGAGTATGCCCGGTCGTCTCACAAGGAGATAGAACAGCGCATACGCCCTCAATTAGATGCAATACCTGGGACTGTGATACGTTTTCGTCCCATTTCCTGGGGGCCGCCTACCTTTGCCCCTATCGTTGTAAAGGTAATCGGACCTGAGATAGAAACGCTTCGATATATCACTGAGGATGTGAAAAACATCCTGGCAAGGGTTCCAGGGGCAGCCGACATAAAGGACGATTTCTCTGACGCACCTCCTGAGCTTCGAGTCCAAGTGGATAGAAATTCAGCGGCCTTGTTGGATGTGCCGCTTGACATGATGGCTATGGGCCTCCGGGCCGCAACAGCCGGCCTGGATATCCGGGAATTCAGGGACGAATTGGATGTGTCAAAAAAGTATGATCTGAAGGTCAGGTTTTCGCCAGATTCCAGGGCCAGTCCCACTATGCTGGAAAAGGTTAAGGTGCGGTCAAGGTCGGGTGAGCTGGTGCCCTTGTCCAACATAGCTGGTTTCAGCCAGGGACCTGGTATAAACAGCATTGGGCATGTAGATCGGCGAAGGGTGGTACGGGTATCGGCCCGGAATGAGCAACGATCTGCAGTGGAAATTTCTAAAGACCTCAAGAAAATCCTTGACGATTACACACTGCCTACTGGTTATAAATTTGATCTTTCAGGGGAATACCATGAAACAGAAGAATCCTTTGCGAGCCTAAAACTGGCCTATATAGTGGCATTTATTCTCATCTTTACACTCCTTGTTACACAATTTAATTCATATTTCCAACCCCTTGCCATTATGACCGCCCTTCCTCTCTCTATTGTTGGCGCCATTTTAGGTCTGCTCGTTACAGGAAACAATTTTTCAATCATGGGTTTTGTGGGACTGGTGGGCCTGACCGGGATTGTAGTTAATGACTCTATCGTTCTCGTGGACTGTATCAACCGGATGCGTGACAGGGAAATGAACATCTTTAATGCCATTATGGCCGCAGGTCAGCAGAGACTGCGGCCTATCATCTCTACAACCCTTTCCACCATAGGTGGCATTATTACACTCACCATCACGGACGAGCTGTGGGAGGGGCTTGGGGTGGTCATAATCTTCGGTATAGCATTTGCCACAATCCTGACCCTGATAGTAGTTCCGGTCATGTACTCCCTGTTTGAAGAATTCGGGTATCATATAATCTCTGCATTACGGGGGCCTCGATGGAAAGAACCGCCCGTCGGGCAAAGCTTTTTCTTTACCCGCCGCATGTATGCCCGGATATGGCTTTTTTTGATATTCATTATTCAGATAGCGGCTCTGGGCGCGGGAGCATATTATCTGGCACCAAA
>Ga0307444_1000407_pt1 | contig 21019 bp, 14 predicted proteins | sample SalMarSW160340MG_FD_202145 | JGI IMG/M metagenome (GOLD analysis project Ga0307444, IMG submission 202145) | Salt marsh sediment microbial communities from the Plum Island Ecosystem LTER, Massachusetts, United States - SW1603-40 | ecosystem: Environmental > Aquatic > Marine > Intertidal zone >...
CCAGGCCGCGCTCGCGCGCGAGCCCTCCTACGGTCTGGCCCACCTGGGGCTCGCGGAGGCGTTCGCGGTCGCGCACGCCTACGGGTTCGAGCCGCCTGCCGCGACGTACGGGCCGGCCGAGCGCGAGCTGGCCGCGGCGCGCGACAGCCTCGGCGAGACCGCCGAGGGCCTCGCCATCGCGGGCTGGCTCGCCTGGATCCACGACTGGGATACGGACGCGGCGGCTTCGCTGCTCGAGCGGGCGATCGAGCGCGACCCGCACTCGGTGGTCGCGCACGCCTGGCGGGCGTGCCTGCTCGCGACCCGGGGCGATGCGGCCGCCCTCGATCCCGGGCTCGAGGCCCTCGAGAGGCTCGATTCGGTGTCGCCCTACGGCCTCGCGATGACGGCGGCCGCCTACCTGCTCGCGGGGCGCGTCGAGGAGTCCCTCGAACGGGGCCGGGCCGCGATCGATGCGGAGCCCGGATCCCTGCTCGCGCACTGGGTCTACGGGTCGGCACAGGGGGCCGCCGGACAGGTCGAGGCGGCGGCCGAGACGATGGGACGCGCCGTGGCCCTCTCCTCGCGCGGGTCGTACTACCTCGGCATGTATGCCTGGGCGCAGGCCGCCGCCGGTCGCGACGCGGAGGCGCGCGACACGCTCCGGGAGCTCGTGGAGCGGGCGGAGCGCGAGTACGTGCCTCCGATCATGATCGCGTGGGGGTTCGGCGAGCTCGGCGACCGGGAGTGGACCCGCGTATGGCTCGAGCAGGCGTTCGAGGAGCGGACGCCGATCCTGTCGTGGGGGCGCTTCCCGGTCTTCCGCGGGCTGTACGGCGAGCCCGAGATGGCCGACCTGCTCCGACACCTGCGCGGCACCGCGGCCGCGGCCGATCCGTCGCCGACCGCAGGGCCGGTGGCCGCCGAGTCGCCGTCCGGAGAGTCGCCGTCTGCCGAATCACCGTCTGCCGAGTCGCCGTCTGCCGAACCGCCGACCACGGGCGCCGATGTCCGCCGACCCTCCGGCACGCCGCGCTCGCTCGCAGTGCTCCCGCTGGCCAACCTGTCCGGCGATCCCGGGCAGGAGTTCTTCGTGGCCGGCATGCACGAGGCGATCCTCACCGAGCTCGCCCGGATCGGCGCTCTCACGGTCATCTCGCGCACCTCCGTGCTGCGCTTCAAGGACACCGAGGAGCCCCTCCCCGACGTAGCCCGCCAGCTCGGGGTGGAGACGGTGATCGAGGGCTCGGTGCTGCGCGCCGGCGACCGGGTGCGGATCGCGCTCCAGCTCATCCAGGCCTCGCCCGAGAAGCACCTGTGGGCCGAGAGCTACGAGCGAGACCTGACCGACGTGCTCGCCCTGCACGCCGAGGTGGCGCGCGCGGTGGCCGGGGCGGTCTCGGCCCGGCTCACGCCGGACGAGGAGGAGAAGCTCGCCCAGGCCGCCGCCGTGGATCCCGAGGTGTACGACCTCTACCTGCGCGGCAGCTACCTCAACCAGTGGGTCACGGAAGAAGCCCGCCGGGCGGTCGAGTACCTCGAGCGGGTCGTCGAGCGGGCGCCCGACTTCGCCCCGGCGCACGCGGGTCTGGCCCGGCGCTACACGTGGCTGTCGAGCCTGGGCGTCGAGCCCGGCATCGGCGTTCTCGCCAGGGCGGCCGCCGCCGCGGAGCGCGCGCACGAGCTCGATCCCGACTCGGGGGAGGCGCTCGCCATGGTGGGCTACATCCAGTTCGTGAAGGACTGGGACGCGGAGGGCGCCCGCCGCAAGCTGGCCCGGGCCATGGAGCTCGAGCCGGGGAACGTCAACATCCTCCTCGACGCCGCCTTCCACCTCGCCATTCTCGGGGAGTGGGAGGGGGCGGATCGCATCCTCGTGCGGGCGCTCGAGCTCGATCCGTTCAACGCGCAGGCGGCGTTCACGCGGGGGTGGGCCCGGATGATGGCCCGACGCTACGAGGAGGCGATCCAGATCCTCGAGGCCGCCTACGAGCTCCACCCGACGTTGGCCTATATCCCGCAGTGGACGGCGTTCTGCTACGCGAAGCTCGGGCAGGCGGACCGCGGGCTCGAATGGGCCCGCGTGGCGGATCGGTGCGACCCCGATTCCGTCATCCTCGACTTCCTCGCCGTGCTCGGTCAGGTGTACGCAATGGCCGGCGAAGAGGGCGAGGCCCGTCGCATCCAGGCCCGGGTCGAGTCGCTGGCCGCGGGGGAGGGGGGCGCCTGGTTTCGCTGGACCATCCCGCTTGCGCTCGGCGAGCTGGACACGGCGTACGAGGGCCTCGTGCAGGCGTTCGAGGAGCGCAACCCGTTCCTCGTGCTGCTCCCCGTGCACCCGATCTTCGACCCCGCGCGCGCCGAGCCGCGCATGGCGAAGCTGATCCAGGACATGAACCTGATCCCGGGGCTGGTGCTTCCGGCGGCACGGGAGTCGGCGGACGAGGAGAGCGCCGCGCCGCCGGGTGCGGCGTCGGAGACGCCGGCGTGAGACTCTAGTCGGACCGGGGGGCCTCGCGTTGGGAACCGAGCCCGCCCTGCGACCCCGAGCCCAGCGCGGCCCGGATCCAGCCCGCGAGGACCAGAAGCCCCGCGACCCCACCCGCCGCGAGACAGGCCCACGTCCACACCGCAGGAGCGGAGAAACGCGTGCGCCACAGGAGACCCAGCCCCGCGGCCGTCCCCAGGACGTACCCGGCGCGCTCGACCGCGGGCAGCGGCGGATGGGCCGTCAGCGCGGAGCCCCCCACCGGTGCGAACAGTATCCCCTTCAGACGATCGTAGTCCCAGCACAGGAGGAAAAGCCCCGCGAGCAACATGAGCCCGGTCACCACCGGGGTGCCGCGGAAGCCGATCGACACGGTGACCACGAACACGTTGACGATGATGGGGAAGAACACGACCGCGCCCAGCGTCGAGGTGGCCGGGATGAGGAGGAGGATCCCCGCCACCAACTGCCCGGCGCCGAGGAAGTTCCAGTAGAAACCGGTTCGGTACATGGCTTCGAAGTACGCGCCGACGGGGGTGTCGATCCCGAGCAGGGTGAAGCGGTGCCCGAGGAGCTTCACCATCCCCGTGGGGATGAACGCGAGTGCGAGCAGGATGCGCGACACGATCGCCAGGCGGCGGAGCGCCGGATTGCGGCGGGCGCGCGCGTGCAGCCGGTCGAGGGCATCTCCCATGTCCGTCTCCATGTCCACGCCCGGGATTCCGACGCGCGGGTGAAGGCCGACGGCACCACCTGGTTCGGCCCCCTCTCGCAACTTTGCGATTCGCAACCTGGGGCCGGCCCGGGAACCGGTCGAGGGCATCCCGCCAATCAATGCGCACGCGCCAGATCCATTCGGTCAACAAGGGACATGGCGCGAAGATGAGGATCGGTTGATGCGCGGGACGGGTGGGACCGCGGAGTGTGCGATTCGCGAGGTTGCGATACGGGCCCTAGCGGACTCTCGATCGCCTCGGGCAGGACGAATCGCGCGCAAGCCGAAACGCCGCCCAGGCCGGCGCACCAGTCCGCGACGCGAGAGCGGGCGGACGGAGCTCCTCGGTGGACCCGGCGACGACACTTGTGCCGCTTCGACAGTCTCCGGAGCTTGAGGTCATGATCGGCCAGACGATCTCGCACTACCGCATCATCGAGGAGCTCGGGGGCGGCGGGATGGGCGTCGTGTACCGGGCCGAGGACACGCGTCTCGGCCGCAGCGTGGCGCTCAAGTTCCTCCCCCCGGAGCTCAGCCGCGACCCCGAGGCGCGCGAGCGCTTCAAGCTCGAGGCCCGGGCCGCGTCGGCGCTCGATCACGCCAACATCTGCGTCATCCACGACATCGACGAGACGCCCGACGGCCAGCTGTTCATCGCCATGGCGTGGTACGAGGGGGGCACGCTGAAGGAGCGGCTGGCGGACGGGCCCCTCGACATCGGCGAGGCGGTGGACATCGCCCGCCAGGTGGCGGCGGGGCTCGAGCGCGCGCACGAAAGCGGGATCGTCCACCGCGACATCAAGCCCGCCAACCTCATGATCACCCGCCACGGCGAGGTGCGGATCCTCGACTTCGGGATCGCGAAGCTGGCCGGCGAGGTCGGGCTCACGCGGACGGGATCGACGCTGGGCACCCTGTCGTACATGGCGCCCGAGCAGGTGGAGGGGAAGGACATCGGCCCCGCCGCCGACCTGTGGTCGCTCGGGGTCGTGCTGTACGAGATGCTCACCGGGACGCCGCCGTTCCAGGGTGCGGACCAGCGTCAGATCGTGTCGGCGATCCTGGCGCGCGATCCCGTCCCCCCCACGGTCGTCCGACCCGAGGTGCCGCCGCCCCTCGAGGCGCTCGTCCTCGATCTCGTAACCCGGGACCCGGCTCGCCGGCCGCGATCGGCCGCGGACGTCCGCCGCCGGCTGGCCGCCCTGGCTCCCGGGATCGGCGCGCCGTCGACGCCGCTCCTCCGACGACCCGCCGTGTGGGTGGCCGCCGCGGTCGCGGTGCTGCTCATCGCCGCCGCGGTCGTCCTCCCGGCCTGGAACCGGGCGCGCACGGATACGGCGCGCGACAGCCTCGCGCGTGCCGGGACGCTGGCGAAGGAGGGTCGCTATACGGAGGCCTATGCGCTCGCCGAGCGGGCCGCGTCGGTCCTCGGAGAGGGAGACTCGACCCTCGCGGCGTTGTGGCCCGAGATCTCCGAGGAGCTGAGCGTCCGGACCGAGCCGCCCGGGGCCGACGTCCATCTCCTCGCGTTCACGGACGGCGACGTTCCGGCGCGTGAGCTCGGCACGACGCCGATCGAGGACGTCCGTCTGGCGAGGGACGACTACCTGCTCACCATCGAGCTCGAGGGGTACGCGCCCATCGAGCGGCTCGTCTCGACCGGGCTCATCCGTGAGGAGTCGGCCGCCTTCGGCCGCCCGTACGATCTCGTCGTGCAGGAGCATCTGTTCCCGGCGGATTCGGCCCCCGCCGGCATGGTGTGGGTCCCCGGCGGGACGTACGCGCTGGTGAGCGCGGACGCGCCGGCCGGGGCGTCCGCGGACCTGGATGGGTTCTTCATCGACCGCTTCGAGGTCACCAACGCCGATTACCTGGAGTTCGTGCGCGCCGGCGGGTACGCGGAGCCCGCGTACTGGACGGTCCCGTTCCGGCAGGAGGATGAGGCGCCGCTCTCCCGTGAGGCCGCGCTCGCGCGGCTGATCGACCGCACGCGCCTCCCCGGCCCGCGCAGCTGGACCGGCCAGCGCTACCCGGAGGGTGCGGATCGGCGCCCGGTCAGCGATGTGAGCTGGTACGAGGCCGCGGCCTACTGCGCGTTCCGGGGCGGCTCGCTTCCTACCCTGTTCGAGTGGGAGAAGGCGGCCCGCGAGGGCCGCTACACCCACGTGGAGGGCTTCGTCGCCCCGTGGGGTCTCGTCCCGCCGGGACAGTCGACCGAGCGTCGCGCCAACTTCGGGGGCACCGGCACCGTGGAGGTGGACGCGCACCCGTTCGGCCAGAGCCCGTTCGGCGCCTACGCCATGGCGGGGAACGTGCGCGAGTGGACGGCGAACGAGGCCGAGGAAGGTCGCATCGCGATGGGCGGCTCGTGGCGCGACCCGTCGTACGTGTTCTCCTCCATCGCCACGCCTTCTCCCATGAGCTCCTCGCCCGCGCTCGGGTTCCGGTGCGTGCGGCACGAGGACGGGGCCGAGCGACAGGGCGGTGCGCCGATCCGGCTCGCGCGGCGCTCGCCCTCCTACCACCCGGTGGACCGGCAGACCTTCCGCACGTTCCTCGACTTCTACCGGTACGATGCGATCGCGCCGGAGCCCGAGATCATCGACCGCGTCGAGACCGAGGACTGGGAGCGGGTCAAGGTGAGCTTCGCGGGCCTCGACGGGGACCGGATCCTCGCCTACCTGTACCTCCCACGGTCCGCGACGCCGCCGTACCAGACGATCGCGTACGTGCCCGCCTTCCACGCGTTCTTCGGCGACCCCATCTACGAGCAGCTCGAGTGGTTCCTGGCTCCCATCATCCGCTCCGGCCGCGCCGCGTTCACCGTGGTGATGGATGGGATGGTCGAGCGGCCCTGGCCCCCCGGCCAGACCCCGCCCGCGCCGCCTACGGTGGGGTTCCGCGATCTGATGGTCCGGCACGCGACCGAGCTCCGTCTCGGGCTCGACTACCTCGAGACGCGAGACGACATCGACATGGACCGGCTCGCGTACGTGGGGCTGAGCTGGGGGGCCGGGTCGCGCGCCCTGCTCGCGGCCGTCGACGACCGGTTCGACGCGGTGATCTTCGCGGGGGGGGGAATCGACGAGCGCCTGCAGCCGGTGCTCCCCGAGGCGTTCCAGGTGAACTTCCTGCCCTACATCGACGTCCCGAAGCTGATGCTCAACGGGCGGCAGGACGAAGAGCATCCGTGGCTCACGCGCGCCCTCCCGTTCTGGGAGCTCCTGTCGGAGCCCAAGGAGCTCGTGCTGGTGGAGAACGAGGGCCATGCGGTGTCCGTGGAGACCCGCGTGCCGGCGATCAACGGGTTCCTGGACCGGGTGTTCGGCCCGGTCCGGTAGTTGCCGGGGTGCTACGGCGGCGGCGGGAACCCCAGCCGCTCCACCACCGCCCGGAAGCGCGGCTCGCCGTACAGAGCCTCCCATTCGGGCATGTGGTACGGCATGAACGAGATCCGCGCCCGATCCATGCGCTCGACGGCCTCGAGGGCGCGCTCGCGCTCGCCGAGCGTCACGTAGATGAGGCCGGGCTCGCTCCAGGTCGACTCGCCGCGCGCGATGCGCGTCTCCACCTCGCGCGCCAGGGCGAGCGCCTCGTCCCGCCGGCCGAGGACGGCGAGCAGGTAGCCGCGGTAGTAGGGGAGACGCTCCCCGTACATCTCCTCGTAGCGGTCGAACGCGGCCAGCGCATCGTCGGCGCGCCCCTGGTGTGCGTACACGGTCGACAGGAGCCAGTAGGCCTCGGAGTAGGTGGGATCGATCTCGAGGGCCCGCAGCCCCTCGGCGACCGACCCGTCGTAGTCGCCCGCGCCGAACCTCCACCAGCCGAGGTCGTTCCGCATCAGCGGCGAGCGGGGATCGATGCGGGTGGCGCGCTCGATGATCGGGATCGCCTCCTCGTGCCGCCCCAGATTGGCCAGCATCCACGCGTAGTCCTGGAGCGCGTAGGCGCTCGGGTTGCGGGCCGCGGCCTCGCGGAAGTCGCGCTCGGCGGCGGGGAAGTCGCGCCGCAGGTGGTACTCGACGCTCGCCCGCGCGTGATAGCTCTCGGTGGCCTCCGGATCGAGCCGCACCGCATCCGCCGCCGCGCGCTCGCCCGCGTCCCCGATCTCCTCCGCCGAGATCCAGTCGTACTCGAACGCCGTCGCGTAGCCCACCGCGAGCGCCGCGTGCGCCGGGGCGAACGTCGGGTCGCGCGCGATCGCGTCCTCGAACAGCGGCACCGAGCGCCGGAAGTCCTCGGGGGTGATGCGGTACAGGCGATCCAGGCCGAGCACGTAGGCCCGGTACGCCGCCGGGTCGATGCGGGGCGCCGACTCGAGCCGCAGCTCCTCGGCGGGCGACAGCGCCACGTCGATCTCCTCGGCGATCGCCCGGGCCACCGTCCCCTGCAGGGCGAGGAGGTCCTCCACCTCGTCGTCGTACTCGTCGGCCCACACGTGCCGGTCCGACTCCCCGTCGATGAGCTGCGCCGTGATCCGGATCCGCTCGCGATCGCGCGCCACCGATCCCTCCACCAGCCAGCGCGTGCCGAGCTGTCTGGCGACGTCCGGCAGCGGGAGATCGGTGTCCGCGTAGGCGTGCGTGGAGGTGCGCGACGTCACCCGCAGCGCGCCGATCTTCTGGAGCGCCGTGATGAGCGCCTCCTGCATGCCGGCCGCGAACCACTCCTGGTCCGCGCCGGAGGAGAAGTCCTGGAAGGGGAGGACGGCGATCGAGCCCTCGTCCGCGCCGCTCGAGGCGACGCCCGAGCCGCCCAGCCACCAGCCGGTCGCGAGCGACAGCGCCACGAGCGCGAGGACGGCGATGACCGTGCGGGCCGTGAGCCACGGGACCTCGCCGCCGGCACCCGACGGTGGACCGACCCGAGCGGACGGGATGCCGCCGGGCTCGACGTCCGGACCCTGGCCCTCGCGACCCGATTCGGGCGTCTCGTCGCCCACGTCCCGCTCGCGCTCGAGCCCCGTCGGCGTGAGCCTGAACGCCCACGCGAGGATCACCGCGATCGGCAGCCCGAGGCCCGCGAGGATGACGAGGACGCGGAACACCCACTCCGGCGCCCCGAGCCCCGGCAGGATCACCTCGCCCACCTGGAGCACGGCGTAGGCGCCCGCCAGATACACGATCGCCGTGCGGACGGTCTTCCGCCGCTTGAGCTCCTGGAGGAGGCCGGATCGGCCGGGGTCCGGTGCGTTCAGGGCTGTCTCGTGTGTGCGGGATTCGGAGGCGCGCCGAACGGTGGCGCCGTGGGAAAGGTAGCACCGCGACGCGGGGGCGGAAGGTGGCACCGGGGCGCCGGGTCTTTCCATTCCGGAACTTCCGGTCGATCGTGGGGGGCCGGGATTCCGTCTCCTGCCCCCTCGCCTGGAGGTGCCTCGTGTCCCCCAAGACCCTGTTCACGCTGGCCGGCGCGTTCGTCGTGGTGTGGGCCATCCTCGGGATGATGGACGTCCGCAGCCAGTCGTACAGCGGCTATTCGAGCGACTTCGACAACAACGTGACGCAGGTCGAGGCCGGCAGTCCGGCCGAGATGGCGGGCATGCAGGTGGGCGACCGGGTGCGGGTCGTGAACGGGGTCGCGGTCGAGGACTCGCGGGGGATGTCGGTCATGCCACGTGCGCGCATCGGCGAGATGCGGACGATCAGCGTGGACCGGGGCGGAGAGAGGTCCGACCTGAGCCTGACCTACGCCGCGCAGCCGTCCTCCCAGACCATCGGCAACTACCTGTTCATCCTGGTCGGGCTCGCCTTCGTCGCCATGGGGCTGTGGGCCTTCTTCACGGCTCCGGGGCGCCCCACGAAGCTGCTCGCCGAGTCGGGCGTGTTCTTCGGCATCGCGCTCACCGGCGGTCCCTATCTGGGGGCGTCGCTGCTGGCCAACCTCGTGGGAGCGATCGTCTTCTTCTCGATCGCCATGGCGTTCGCCACGCTGCTCCACTTCATGCTGGTGTTCCCCGACAGGCCAGAGCCGAACAAGCGGTGGGTGTATGGTCCGGCCGTGTTCATGGGACTCGTCATCCTCGGGCTGACCCTGTTTCAGCCCGACGCGACGAGCGGTCTGAACCGGATCGTGCAGCTCCTGTTCGCGGTGTGGATCTTCGGCTACCTGGGGCTCGCGCTGTTCCACATGGTGCGCACGTGGGCCCGCTCCTCGGTCGAGGAGCGGAGCAGGCACGGCCTCACGCTCCTCCTCGTGGGCACCGGGCTGGGGCTGGGCCTGCTGCTCCTGAGCGCCTTCTTCGGGATCCTGTTCCCGAGGGTGACGATCCCCGGGAACCAGTGGATCGGGCTGAGCCTCGTGCTCGTCCCCATCGCTTGCGCGCTGGCGGCCGTCAGGAGCGGGCGGGCCGCGGGCGGGGTCGCCTCCGGTGAGGCGGCGGCGACATGACGCGGTCGTATGGGGCCGGGCGTCGGGCCCGCGTCCTCGCCCTGGGGGTGGTCGCGGGCGCGATCGGCCTCGCCGGCTGCTCCGGATCCGCCGATGACGTCGCGACGGGCGGACGCCCCGGCGACGCGGCCGCGACGGGGGCGGACGACCAGACCGACGGCCAGCTGCCGGTCGCCGAGGCCGGCCAGCCGGCGGAGCGCTCGCCGCAGGGCGCGGAGGTGTTCGGAACCGTGTGCGCCAGGTGCCACGCGGGGGCGGGGACGTCGCGCGCGCCCGGGTACACGTCGTTGTCGTCCATGTCGCCCAGGGCCATCTACGACGCGCTCGATCGGGGCCGCATGCAGGTGCACGGGGATGCGCTCGAGGACGCGCAGAAGCGGGCGGTCGCGCAGTGGCTCACCGGGCGTGAGGTGGCCGCCACGCCGATCCCGCGAAGCGCCTATTGCCGGGCCTCGCCGCCCCTCCCCGGCGACGCGCCGATCCGCTGGTCCGGCTGGGGAGGGGACGCGACCGGCACCGGGTTCAGGAGCGCCGAGCAGGCGGGTCTGACGCCCGACGACATCCGGCGTCTCGAGCTCAGGTGGGCGTTCGGCTTCCCCGACGGTACGGTGTCCCGCTCCACGCCGGCCGTGGTGGGGAACCACGTCCTCGTGGGCGGCCAGTTCGGCGAGCTGTTCTCGCTCGATCTCGAGACCGGCTGCCTCCACTGGCTGGTGGAGACCGACGCCGCCATCCGGGGCGCGGTCGTGATCGGCGAGGGCCCCGGAGAGGGTCCCAGCGCCTTCGTGGTCGACTTCCGGAGCAACGCATACGCGTTCGACGTCGCCACCGGGGACCTCCAGTGGAGGACCGGCCGCGTCGGTGCCCAACAGGACGCGAGCGTCACGGGATCGCCCGCCTATCACGACGGCCGCCTGTACGTGCCCATCTCCTCCATGGAGGTCGTGAACGCCGGCGATCCGGCCCACCCGTGCTGCACCTCCTCCGGGGAGGTGGTGGCCCTCGACGCGCGTGATGGGACCGAGGTGTGGCGGCACCGCGTGATCGAGGAGCCGGCCCGCGAGGTCGGCCGCACCGAGGCGGGGACGCCGATCCTCGCCCCGTCGGGGGCCCCCGTGTGGTCGAGCCCCACCGTCGACGCCGCCCGCGGGCTGCTGTACATCGGGACGGGCGAGAACTACACGCGCCCCGCCTCCGCCACGAGCGATGCCGTCCAGGCCCTCCGACTCGAGACCGGCGAGGTCGCGTGGTCCTTCCAGGCCACCGAGGGCGACGCGTACAACCTGGCCTGCGTGGCCCCGTCGAACCGCCAGAACTGTCCGTCGCCGCTCGGCCCCGACCTCGACTTCGGGATGGCCCCCATCCTGGCGGCCGCGCCCGACGGCCGCCCGGTGCTCCTCGCGGGCCAGAAGGCGGGCATCGTGTGGGCGCTCGACCCCGACGCCGACGGCGAGGTCGTGTGGGCCACGCGGGTCGGGAAGGGAAGCGCGCTGGGCGGGATCCACTGGGGCATGGCCGTCGACGGGCGGCGCGTGTACGCGGCCAACTCCGACACGCCGTTCGGCATGCTGGGGATCGAGCCCGACCACCCCGCCGCGCCCGGCCTGTTCGCGCTCGAGCTCGGCGGCGGGGAGATCGTGTGGCGCGCGCCGGACGACCCGGCCGCGTGCGAAGGCCGACAGGGGTGCGTGCCCGGCCGCTCCGCCGCACCCACCGCCATCCCGGGCGCCGTGTTCTCGGGCGGGCTCGACGGGCACCTGCGCGCCTACGCGACCGGGGATGGGGCGCTTCTGTGGGACTACGACACGGCGCGCGCGTTCGACACGGTGAACGGCGTGCCGGCCCGGGGCGGGGCGATCGACGGGCCGGGACCGGTGGTCGCCGCCGGGTTCGTGCTCGTCGACTCCGGCTACGGGCTGTTCAACCAGATGCCCGGAAACGTTCTGCTCGCGTTCGCCCCCGGGGGCCGCTGAGGTCGGGCGGGTCGTCACTCGTTCGGGCCCATCCGGCGCACGGCCAGCCCGAGCGGAGTCCCTCGCCGGTCCCGGTCGGCTCCTCGAGGTCGTCCTCGCCGGTCTCGGTCAGCTCTTCGAGGTCGTCTTCGCGTAGAAGCCCGACCACATGCGCTCGCTCTTGCGGGCCCCGCAATGCGGGCACTTCGGCTTCGACTTGTGCGACTCGTGTCGAGAGATCGTCTCGGAGACGGTGAACAGCTTCTCGCACTCCTTGCAGCGGTACTCGTACATGGCCATGTGACACCTGCGGCTCGGGGTCCGGTCGTCGATCGGCGATCGGGGTGTGTAACGGGTCACGGGCCGTGCGGGCACCCGCGACCGACTCCTGGATTCGCGGCGCAACATCGGACCGCGCCGCCACTTCCAGAGTAAGGGGAGCGGGCGGCCGGCGCGAGGTGCCCGTCCGCGTCGGGGTTCGGAGCCCCTCCGTGGCTCCGGGCGTGCCGCTCGCCCGCCGCCGCCGAACCGGGCGTGCCGCTTGCCCGCCGCCGCCGCGCCGGGCGAGCTTGAGCCGGGTCGGAGAGCTCTCCCGTCACGCCTTCCGGGGCGCGGAATGCCGTCGATCGGACAGGACCTGAGGGACCGGAAGATCATCCAGTGGGCCGTCGCCTATCTGGCCGGGGCGTGGCTCGTCCTCCAGGTCCTCGACGTGCTGGCCGAGGTGTGGTCGCTCTCGGTCCCCCTCCAGCGCGGCATTCAGGTGTTCCTCGCCGTCGGTCTCCTCGTGACGCTCGTCCTCGCCTGGTACCACGGCGAGCAGGGCCGGCAGCGGGCGAGCGGCCCCGAGCTCCTCATCATCGCGGCACTCCTCGCCATCGCGGCGGTGCTCACCGGGGTGCTGGGTGGGCGAGGGGGCGCCACGCTGGTGGCGTCCGGTGCGGGCTCGAGCGGCGCGGACGGCGCCGGAACCCTCCCCGGCGCACAATACGCGTCCGGCGCCCCCGCGGCCCCCGGATCCGCGACCGCGGGCGGGCCCGGGGCGCGGCTGGCACGCGGCGACGCCGGCCTCCCCTCGATCGCCGTCCTCCCGTTCGCGGATCTCAGCCCGGGCGGCGACCAGGGGTACTTCGCCGACGGGATCGCCGAGGAGATCCTGAACGCGCTCGCCCAGCTCCCCGGTCTCAACGTGACGGGCCGCACATCGTCGTTCTCCCTCCGGGGCGAGGCCGTCGACATCCCGACGATCGGCGCGCGGCTCGGGGTGAAGAGCGTGCTCGAGGGCAGCCTGCGGATGGACGGGGACCGGGTGCGGATCACGGTGCAGCTCATCTCGGTGGTGGACGGATTCCACCTGTGGAGCGAGGAGTACGACCGCGCGCTCGAGAGCGTGTTCGAGATCCAGGAGGACATCGCACGCGAGATCGTGGGCGCGCTCGAGGTCGAGCTCGGCGGCCGGCCGGTCGAACGGGCGTGGGCCGCGAGGACGAGCCCCGAGGCCTACGAAGCCTATCTCAGGGGCCGGCAGGCGTTCCACGCGCTGAGCGCCGCCGGCTGGCGCCGCGCGCTCGAGGAGTACGGGCGCGCCGCCGCCCTCGACTCCAGCTTCGCGCCCGCGCGCTCCGGGCTGGCCGCCACCCGGTTCGCCATGGGGTACTTCGGGCTGCGGCCGATGGAGGAGATGGTCCCCCTCGCGCGGCGCGACGCCGCGCACGCGCTCGAGCTCGATGACAGCCTCGCCGAGCCGCACGCCGTCCGGGCGTACATCGCCCTGTACTACGACCGGGACTGGGCGACCACCGAGAGCGAGGTGCGGCGAGCCCTCGACCTCAACCCGAGCGACGCCCCGGCCCGGCACGCCTACGCCGATCTCCTGACGGTGCTCGGCGATCCGGAGGCGGGCCTCCGTCAGGTCGAGCTCGGCCGGGAGGCCGATCCGCTGTCGATCCTCGCCAGCGGCCCCGCCGTCGCGCACCTCGCGTTCGTGGGGCGATACGAGGAGCTGATCGACCAGGTCGGGACGCTACGCGAGCTCTTCCCCCAGCGCCCCGAGCTGGCGCAGGGGTTCCTCGCCTTGGCCTACTGGCACTTGGGCCGCTTCGACGAAGCGCTGGATGAGTACCGGAAAGCCTGGGCCTCCGACCCGGCGTTGGCGACGGCCGCGGAGGAAGCCCTCGCGGCGGGTGGCCCGCGCGCCGCCATGAGGGCCTGGGCCGACTACATGGCCGCACGCGACGGCCCGGGGCAGAGACGCGCCTTCGACATCGCGCGGCGCTACGCGATGGCGGGAGCGACCGACGAGGCGTTCCGGTGGCTGGACCGCGCCTACGACGAGGGCACGCCGTCGCTGCTCCACGTGATCTTCCACCCGGACTTCGAGCTCCTGCGGGACGACCCGCGGTTCCGAGCGTTTCTGGACCGGCTGGGGATCCCGCACCCGGCGGGGTGACGCCGATCGACGCGCGCTCCGCGGGCCTGTGAGCCCGTGAGCCGACCTCCGGCCCCGGCTCTCCGGCGCGCGGGTCGCGATCGGGCGCCGCGGGCGTCTCACATGTCCTGGTGCGGCCAGCCCTCCGGCAGCCGGCCGTACACCGCTCGATATGCCGCCACAGTGGCCGGAAGGGGCTGCTCGCGGGCCTTGCGCACCGCTTCCTCGTGGGCGCGGTCGAGCGAGGCGGCGAACTCCCGCAGCGATCGCTCGCGCGTCCGCGCGTCGGGGTCGTCGTCCGCCGCGTCGCCCCGCCGGTCGCCGGTCCCGCCGGCCGGGGGGTCGGCCGTCCCGCCGGTCGGGTCGTGGGTCGTCCCGCCGGTCGGGTCGTGGGTCGTCCCGCCGGCCGGGGGGTCGTCACTCCCGCTGGCCGGGTCCTCGCCCGCGAGCGCGACGTCGGGCCGCGACGGGTCGCCGAGCTTCAGGAGCTGAATGCGGGGGAAGGCGTAGATCCAGTCGCAGCCGGCCTCCTTCAGCCCCTCGAAGATCCACCGGTACACGGCCGCCGGGCCGTCGACCCCGCACGTGCCCATGTAGAAGTCGACGTAGTCGAACCCGGGGTCGTCGGGGTAGCGGATCTCCATGCGGTCGGCGAGGAAGTCGCCGGTGCCGCGGAAGGAGCCGAGGTGATACACCCGCCCCTCCGCGTCTACGACGTCGTGGTTATCGGAAAAGATGTCCCACAGACAGCAGCCGAGGAGCTCGAGCGAAGCGTGATCGGACGGATCCGCCCCGGTCGCGAGCGCCGCGCGCACCTCGTCCGGAAGCTCGGCGATCGGCGGCAGAAAGCGATCGAGGAAGGCTTCGCACTCGGCTGCGGAACGGGCGGGTCGTTCGGACATGCGCCTACCGTCGTCGCTCGGCTGCAGCGGGCCAGATCTCCCGCGGAAGTCCCGTCAACAACCACGCAAGGACGGGGCCGCCGCAGGGTGTGACGCAACGCGGGCCGGGATCGTCTGATCTTCAGAAGGGCTATCATGGGGAGGCGGCGTCAACTTCGGCGGGCTCGTCGCGTTGGATGGGATGGTACCCCTAGGATGGGATGTGGCCGGGGGCTTCGGACGGGGGACGGGATACGATCATCGCCAGTCGGAGGACGAGGATGACCGGCAGGATTCGAACACAGATCGGTTCGGCGCTGGCGATCGCGCTGTGCGCGTCGTTCGCCGTGTCCGGCTCCGCCCGCGCGCAGCTCCAGGGCGACGGGTTCCTGTTCAAGCGTCCGAGCGTGACGCTCGGGGTGCGGTTCGGATACGCCCTGCCGCGCGCCGGGAGCGAGGTGTTCGACCTGACGCGCGAGCAGCTCACCGTCGACAAGAGCGACTTCAACGCGCTGTCGTTCGGGGGCGAAGCGGCCGTACGGGTCACCGAGCGCTTCGACATCGCGCTCGATGCCGGGTTCGAGAAGAGCGACACCCGGTCCGAGTTCCGCGAGTACGTGGACCAGAACGACCTCCCCATCGAGCAGTCCACCACGTTCACGCGCGTCCCCATCACCCTGGGCGCGAAGGCCTATCTCCTCGACCGCGGGCGCCGCATCAGCCGCTTCGCGTGGATCCCGCGGAAGGTCTCGCCGTACGTGGGCGGCGGGGGCGGGCTCGTGACGTACAAGTTCGAGCAGGCGGGCGACTTCGTGGACTTCGACACGCTCGAGATCTTCTCGGACCGCTTCAGCTCCTCGGGCACGTCCCCCTTGGCCTACCTGGCCGCCGGGGTCGACGTGTCGATCGGCCCGCGGTGGCTCGTGACGACCGAAGGGCGGTACAATTGGGCGAGCGCCGGGATGGACCGCGACTTCGTCGGCTTCGACAACATCGACCTGTCGGGCCTCCGGGCGCAGGTCGGCGTGTCGATACGGTTCTGATGGGTTTTCCACATGGCTTCGACGGCCGGAAGGATGAGGGAACGATGACACGACGCGAGAGCGCGCGAGCCGCGATACCCGTGTCCGGTGAGCGGACACCCCGGGACGGTGCGCGGACGGCGACATCACTCGGCGGGCGCGCGGGCATCGCGATCGGAACGGGCCTCGGGCTCGTCGTGCTGGCGGCCGCGCTGGCACCCGCCGCCGCGCACGGCCAGGCGACCGACGGCCGCTGGGTCGCGTGGACCGGATGCTGGCGTCCGGCGGCCGAAACGGCGGTGGCGACGCTCCCGGTCGCGGACCGGTCGGCGGCCGACGCCGACGCGGCCGCGAGCACGGGTGCGCTCGTGTGCTTCCGGCCCGTCGAGGGCGACGTGGGGTTGGAGAAGGTGACCCTGGAGGACGGCGCGATCGTGTCTCAGGAGACGCTCCGGGCGGACGGCAGGCGGCGCGACACGAGCGCCGAGGAGTGCTCGGGGTGGGAGAGCGCCGAGTTCGCGGCCCAGCCCGGGCGGGTGTTCGTGACCTCCGAGCAAGAGTGCGAGGGCGGCATGACGCGCGCCACGAGCGGGATCGTGTCGTTCGTGTCGAGCAGCGGGTGGGTCGACGTCCAGGTGGTGACGGCCGGCGGGCAGAGCGGCACGTGGGTCACCCGCTACGAGCTCGCGACCCCGTCCGACGCGGAGGCCGCCGGGTTCGGTGACCTCGTGGTGCCGCGCGACATGGCCGTCCGGGCCGCGCGCGTGGCCGCCTCGGCGGTCCCGACCGTCGATGACGTCATCGAGGCGTCCGCGGCGGTCGACCCCGAGGCCGTCCAGGCCTGGCTCGTCGAGCGCGACGCCGGGCTCGACCTCGACGCCGACGCGCTCGCCCGCATGGCGGACGCCGGGGTGCCCGAGGACGTGATCGACATGACGATCGCGGTCACCTATCCCGAGCGGTTCGCCGTCGACCGCGAGCCCGAGCGCTACGGTCGCGACTACGCCGGGTACGGCAACGGGTACGGCCGTCCGTGGGGCTTCTACAACCCCTACTACGGCTCGATCTTCTACTCGCCGTTCGGCTTCTACGGCCCGTTCGGCTATTCGTCGGGGTACGGGTACGGCTACCCGTACGGCTACGGTGGCTACGGGTACGGCGGTTACTACGGGTACGGCGGCTACTACGGCGGCATCCGCGTCGTCCCGATCCAGGGGAACGGCGACAGCGGGGGCCGCGTGATCTCCGGACAGGGATACCGTCGGATTTCCGGCGGGACGTCCGGCGGCCGCACGGCGGTCCCGAGGAGCGGGGCGGTGCGATCCGGGCAGTCCGGGTCGGGCCGTTCGGCGGTGCCGCGGCGTCCGCCATCGTCCGGTGGCGGCTCCGTGTCGGGGTCTTCGGGCTCCACCAGCTCCAGCGGCCGCACCGCCAAGAAGCGGAGCGGGGGCGGAGGGAGCTGACCGCGACCGACGGGAGCTCACCGGGGCCGACCGTCGACCCCACGAACACACCGAGCCCGATCGAATCGAACAGGCCCGCTCCGGCGGGCCTGTTCGTTTCCACCCGCTCCACCCGCCGGAGGCCGGGCCGCCCCGGAGCCCGACCCTGGTCGGTCGACCTTGGTCGGTCGACCGTGGGCCCCGACGACCGCACGTGTCCTCCCGGGCCCGTATCGCGACCTTGCGATTCGAAAACATCGGTCCCCCCGTTCGGCCGCGCCCCACGGGGGAGGTGGGTTCGATCCGAGGTTACGATTCGCAAGCTTGCGACAGGCGCCCGCCAAGATGCCATTCGCGGGCTGGCGATGGCGGGTGCGCGAGACGAGAACCGGAGGGGTCGCCGGCGACGACCGGCGAGGTCGACACCGGCAGGGCGGGGACGAGTCCGCGGGTCGAGGTGCACACGGAGTGACGCGCGCCCGGGACGCGGAGGGTGCGGCGCGGCCGGCCCGCAACGTCTGATCGTCAGGTCCGTGTCGGCCGCGGCGGCGCCGTCGCGCCGGGTCGTCCGCTACGAACTGGGACCCGGCGCGGAGATCTCCGTCGGCTCGAAGGTCTCGACCACCTCCTCGAGCGTCGTCCGCATGCTGTCGAAGCCGGTCATCCAGCCCAGCGTGAAGCGGAGCTGGAGGTCCCGGTGCTCGAGCACGATCGTGCGGACCCGCACCGGTACGCTCGCGGTCGTCGTGTAGCCCCGGCGGAGCGGCTGCTCCACCCGGAGCTCGTACGTGACCGAGAATCCGGGGGTGACGCCGACGACGAGCTCCGCGTGCTCCTCCACGACGTCCGGCAGTCGGAGGATGCCCCCTCCCACGGCGCGGGCCTCCTCGAAGCTCCACCTGCCGCCGGGCGCCGCGTCGAGCACGAGCGAGGCGCCGAACGGCCCGTGGAGCTCGAGCAGCCGCTCCGAGCCCGTCGTGTCCACCCCCAGCGGGCTTCGGTCGGAGAGCACCTGGAACGCGCCGGAGCCGTCATCCGACGAACCCCCCTCCCGCCAGCCCGCCGGCACGTCGAGCGCGAACCCGAGGGCCGGGAAGGCGATCCGGCGTCGGTCGCGGCCTCCCTCGACGGCCTCGCGTTCCCGCTCCTCCCGCCAGCTCCGGACCTGCGCGGCGACGCGTTCCGGATCGGGCACCCGCTGGAAGGTGTACAGCCGGCGCCGCTGCCGCGTCCCGCTCCCCGGGGCGCGCCCGTTGAACGCCACGTCGCCCGTGCCGGCACCCATCCGGTGGACGTGGACGAAGGCCACCTTCTCGGGCCCGAGCGACCACAGGACCTTCCCCTTCGGCCCGAGCACCGAGAGCAGCCGGCGGTCCGTCACCGCGTAGGCCGTGCGCTGCCAGCGCGAGTTCTCGTACAGGAGGTTCGCGATGTAGAGGAACGGCATGGCCGCGACGACGAGCACCGGGACGAGCAGATCCCGGTTGCCCGACAAGCCGGCGAGCAACGAGCCGATGTCCGCCGAATCGACCCCCAGGCGGGGCAGCCAGGCGCGGAGCGAGAAGTAGCCCACAGCTGCCACGATCCCGAGGCCCACGATCGTCGTGGCGATCTTCCGAACGAGGAGTTGGCCGGCGACGGGCTTGCCGGACCAGGACACCCGCTCTCCCGGCTCGAGCACCGGCTCCAGCTCGCGCAGCGCCTCCGTCCGTCTCATTCGATCGCCCATGGCCGTGGGCCGCGTGGCCGGAACGGACGTTCCCGCCCGTGGGCCCGTGATCCTCGGGAGACAAGCGCGATCCGCGACGAAAGCCCGCCTCCCGGGGGGGCAGCCGAAGCAGCTCGTGCCGGCCGACGGTGCTCGTGCCGGCCGACGGTGCTCGTGCCGGCCGACGAAGGTCACGCCATGGCCGGTCACCGGGCTCAGTCGGTCCCGAACACCTCCGTGAGGTCGATCTCGCCGACGGTCTCCTCGCCGCGACGGAGCGGGAGGCGGTCCGCGAACCGCTCGTGGCGCGGAGATGCGTCGAACCGCCACACATCGATCGCCTCCGCCTCGGGGTCCACGATCCAGTACTCCCGCACCCCCTGCCGCTCGTACAGCCGGAGCTTGATGCCGCGGTCGCGGCGGGAGGTGGTGGGGGAGAGGATCTCGACGACCAGGTCCGGTGCGCCCCTGAGGCCCTCGGGCGCCAGCACGCCCCGCCGCTCGTTCGAGACGAACACCAGATCCGGCTGCACGCCCTCGCCCGTGGCGGGGAACTCGACGCCGAGCGGGGCGAACCACAGCTGACCGTGGCCCGGGTCCATGAGGAGATCGGCCAGGAGCCGGTACAGGCGTCCGGCGATCGTCTGGTGGCGACGCGAGGGTGCGGGCGTCACGTACAGCTCCCCCTCGATCGCCTCGTAGCGATTGCCGTCGTCCGGGAGCTGCTGGACGTCCTGCCAGGTGATCTGCGGGAGCGCCATGCCGTCCACATCATACCTCCGGCCGCGGGCGGTGTCGAACGCGTTCCGCACCAGCCTCCGGAGGTCGGTCAACGGGCCATCAACGCGGGCCGGACCGGCGCCAGACCGGCCGCCGTTCCCGAGGGGGCGAGGTGAGGGCCCGCAGGGTCAGACGACCGGATCTCGAGCGGGTGTTTCGAGGATCGATTCCGGCGCGTGCCTGAACGGATCGACGACGGTGAGCCCGTCGACAACCTGTCCGTCCTGAAGGTCCTCGGTCAGGAGAACGTCGCACCCCGCTCGCTGTGCCGCCGCCACGATCAGCGAGTCCCAGAACGAGAACCCGGCCCGGTCCTCGATCTCCCATGCCGACCGCAGAAGCGACGAATCGTTCGTGATCGGATTCCAGGCCGCGAACGCCTCCACCTCGACTCGGGCTTCCGTCGGAGCCAGACCCGGATCGAGACCGATCGCGTTCACGTAGAAGTCCTGCAGGACCTGGACGCTGATCCGACCCGCGCGTCGTTCCCACAGGCGGCGGATCCAGGCGTCCGCGAGGGGCTGCTTGTCGGGCTCCGACTCGTCCAGAGCGTAGAGCAGCACGTTCGTGTCGACGAACACGGTGCTCACGATCCGCTCGTCCCCCGACGCCGATGGGTCGCTTCGCGGGAGGGATACCCCCCGCCACGCTTGAGCACGCGGGGCTCGATGGACAGGAAACGGCTCATCGCCGCCTCGTAGTCCCGCTCGCGCTCCATGTGCTCGCGGAGCAGGGCGCCGACGAGCCGCGAGACGCTCGTGTTGCGACGCGCCGCCTCGATCCGTGCCCAGCGCGCCGTCTCCTCATCCAGGACGATCGTCACGTTCTTCCTCTCCATATCACGAAGTTCGTGATGCACGAAGTTCGTGTCAACCTCGCGTTGAGGAACGATGTCCCGAGGATCCGGTCGCGCGTCAACGCGGCCTCAACGCGACCGGACGCGGATGTTAGATTTCGCCCGCTCGTGTCATCTATAGGAGGAGACGGGAGGGCACGATCCGCTCGGGCTACGGGGCTGATACGAGGAGAGCGCCTCGGAGACGGACCCCCGCCGATCACGACCACGGCAAGAGACGGAGGGCAAATCCCGAGCATGTCGCGCCATCGCGAGACCCGAGGGAGCCCGGCGGGGCGAATCCTGGTCGGGGCCATGCTCGCCGCGGCGGTCCTTCCGGCCCGCGCCCTCCCGCAGTCCGCAGACACGTCCGACAGCCCGGCGTCCCTCGAGGAGAGCCCG
>Ga0307444_1000409_pt1 | contig 20971 bp, 24 predicted proteins | sample SalMarSW160340MG_FD_202145 | JGI IMG/M metagenome (GOLD analysis project Ga0307444, IMG submission 202145) | Salt marsh sediment microbial communities from the Plum Island Ecosystem LTER, Massachusetts, United States - SW1603-40 | ecosystem: Environmental > Aquatic > Marine > Intertidal zone >...
CGGCCCCGAAACTCTCTACTTAAGCGCTGCCGAGACTGGCAGGCTCAATCTTCACACCCGGCCCCATGGTCGAGGTCACGGCGATCCGCTTCACAAAAGTGCCTTTGGCACCCGAGGGCTTGGCCTTCATCACCGCATCGGCAAAGGCGCGAATGTTGTCGACCAGCGCCTCTTCGGTGAAGCTCGCCTTGCCGACGCCGGCGTGAATGACGCCGGCCTTCTCGACGCGAAACTCAACGGCGCCACCTTTGGCAGCGTTCACGGCGGCAGTGACATCGGTGGTGACCGTGCCGACCTTCGGGTTCGGCATCAGGCCGCGTGGGCCGAGCACTTTACCGAGACGGCCGACGAGCGGCATCATGTCGGGTGTGGCGATGCAGCGGTCGAACTCGATGACGCCCTTCTGCACCTGCTCGACGAGATCCTCAGCGCCGACGACGTCTGCGCCCGCCTTCTTCGCCTCTTCGGCCTTCGCACCCTTGGCGAACACGCCGACACGGAGCTTACGCCCCGAGCCGTGCGGCAGCTGACACACGCCGCGCACCATCTGATCGGCGTGGCGCGGGTCGACGCCGAGATTCATGGCGACCTCGATGGTCTCGTCGAACTTGGCTTTCGCCGCGCCCTTGACCAACTTCACCGCCTCTTCGATGCCGTAGAGCTTGTCCTGCTCAACGGCCTCTGCGGCGGCACGGAACCTCTTGCCGGGCTTGCTCATCGTCTACTCCTGCACCTCAAGACCCATCGAGCGGGCCGAACCGGCGATGATTTTCATCGCTTGCTCGATAGAGTTGGCGTTCAAATCCTGCATCTTGACCTCGGCGATCTCGCGCAGCTGATCCTGCGTCACCCGCCCGGCGACCCCGCGGCCCGGCTCTTTCGAACCCTTGCCGATCTTCGCCGCCTTCTTCAGGAGGAAGGACGCCGGCGGCGTCTTCATCTCGAAGGTGAAGGAGCGGTCGGCATAGACCGTGATCACCGTCGGTATCGGCGAGCCCGGCTCGAGCTTCTGCGTGGCTGCGTTGAACTGCTTGCAGAACTCCGGGATATTCACCCCGCGCTGACCGAGCGCAGGACCGATCGGCGGCGAAGGGTTCGCCTGCCCCGCCGGCACCTGCAGCTTGATATAACCGTCAATCTTCTTCGCCATCCCGCTTACCTCACGCGAAGCTCAAACTAGAGCTTCTCCACTTGCGCATATTCCAGCTCGACCGGGGTCGCCCGGCCGAAAATCGAAACCGCAACCTTGAGCCGCGCCCGCTCCTCGTCGACCTCTTCCACGAGGCCGTTGAAGGAGGCGAACGGACCGTCGGCCACGCGTACCTGCTCGCCGATCTCGAAGGTGACGGACGGCTTCGGCCGCTCCACACCCTCTTGCACCTGCTGGAGGATGCGTCCCGCTTCCTCCTCGGTGATCGGGATCGGCTTGTTCTCCGTGCCGAGAAAGCCCGTGACCTTCGGCGTGTTCTTGATCAGGTGATAGGTCTCGTCGTTGAGATCCATTTTGACGAGCACGTAGCCCGGAAAGAACTTTCGCTCGGACGCGATCTTCCGGCCGCGGCGCATCTCCACGACCTCCTCCATCGGCACGAGCACTTCATCGAACTTCTCGCCGAGACCGGCGGCGGCGGCGCGCTCCTTGATGGATTCGGCGACCTTCCGCTCGAAGTTCGAATAAGCGTGGACAATGTACCAGCGCATAGCCATCGGATTTAAACTTCGACCTCCTACCGGCCCAGACCCAAGATGACCTTGACGAGCATGCTGAACACCCAGTCGACGCCGAGGAAGAACAACGCAGCGAAGATCGACATGGCGATCACCATGATCGTCGTGATCATCGTCTCGCGGCGCGTGGGCCAAGTGACCTTGGACACCTCGGTGCGCACCTGCTGAAGAAATACAAAGGGATTCGTTCTCGCCATCTCTGTCCTTAGCCCACGGGCAATTCCCGTTCCTTGTTCTTGTGTCCCTCACCGGGGCTTTGGTCTCTCACCGTGGCAGGAGTGGAGGGACTCGAACCCCCAACCCCCGGTTTTGGAGACCGGTGCTCTAGCCAGTTGAGCTACACTCCTATCGCCCGCTCGCAGTCACCGTAAATTTCATCTCAAAATCAAACGTCTAGCGGCCTAGCTTGCTGGAGCGGGTGAAGGGAATCGAACCCTCGTCCTCAGCTTGGAAGGCTGCTGCTCTACCATTGAGCTACACCCGCATCCATCCGGCTCGTAAGAGTGGTTGGTGGAGGGGGTTGGATTCGAACCAACGTAGGCATAGCCAACGGGTTTACAGCCCGTCCCCTTTAGCCACTCGGGCACCCCTCCTTGAGAGTCAGATGGATTGACTGGTGATTGTAACCAAGCAAAAACACCCCGCCGTCGGCCGGCAGGGTCCGCAATAACTGCGTTTATGGGTAGCCATTCGGGCGCTGTCAACTGTAAATCAGGACGAGCGGACTGGAATTCCTTGCTTTTATCATACGGGCCGCGCCTCTTCCACCCTCTTCCGCCTGAAGGCCGACCCGATCATGCCGCGTCAAAAACATAAGCATTCCAAGCCATTCGCCCATGGGGCACACGGCAGGTCGCAGCCGTCCCGAAGGCCGGTCGAGACCGACCACCTCATGATCTTCGGCGTTCATGCCGCGGAGGCGGCGCTTTCCAATCCGAACCGGCCGGTCTTGCGGCTGCTCGCCACGGAGAATGCCGCCCACCGGCTCGCCCCCCTCATCGCCAAGCGCGCGATCACGCCCGAGCCCGTCATCCCGAAAGATCTCGACCGGCTGCTCGGGCCCGACACGGTGCATCAGGGCGTGGCGCTCGAGGTGGGGCCCTTGCCGCCCCTCGGCCTCGACGACGTCGACCCGGGCGGCATCCTGCTCGTGCTCGATCAGGTGACCGATCCGCACAATGTCGGCGCGGCGCTTCGCTCCGCAGCCGCGTTCGGCGCCGCCGGTCTCGTGCTGACCGAGCGCCATAGCCCGCCGCTTTCCGGTGTGCTTGCCAAGGCGGCGAGCGGTGCGCTCGACCTCGTGCCCGTGGTGCTGGTCAAGAACTTGGCACAAGCGCTGACCGAGCTCGGCGACCGCGGCGTCCTACGCATCGGCCTCGCAGAGGAAGCGGACACCGCACTCGAGGAGGCACCCCTCACCCGCCCGCTGGCGCTCGTGCTCGGCGCCGAAGGCAAGGGCTTGCGCCAGCTCACGCGGGAGCGCTGCGATCGGCTCTGCCGCATCTCGACGGCGAGCGCGCTTGCAAGCCTCAACGTCTCGAACGCCGCGGCGATCGCCATGCATTGGGCGCGGCTCAAGACCGAGTCGACATAGGGGCGGAAAAACGAGAGCGGGGGAAGGAAGCCGTAGCCTCCTCCCCCTCGGTCCCGGGAATCAACCAGCTCGCGCCGGAAGCTCGATAGGCTAGTTGCAGAAGCGACGGCCGAACGAATCGTACCAGCAGTTCCTGCGCCAATAAGTGTTGCAGGTGCTGAGACCGCAATCACCCGCATAAGCGGGCTGTGCATAGTAGGCGTAGTAATTGGGCGACCGATAGCGGTATGCGGTCGGGCCGGGAGGGAGGCCGCACGGAGCGACGCACGGCGGAGGTGCCACCGCGACTCGCCCGCATGGCGAACCGCACGGTGACGGCGCCACGACGACAGGCCGCATACGCCGCAACGGAATGGGATGGGGCGTGGGAACGAGAACGGCGCCGCCGCAGCGGAAGCCGACACCGCACCAGGCATCGGCGTCGCCGGCATTCACCAGGCTAAAGCCGACCGCCAGCGCCAGGACGGCAGCGATACTCATCAGAACTTTCATCTCGGGACTCCACTCGGGCTTGGGGCACCCCCTGCTGGCGCTTGTGCCGCCAGCGGTGGTTCTCGCGAGACTACCCCGAGCAAGTATCGGTGAAGTTAATAGACCCCTGTTTCTGCGGGGTCAGACATTACAAATGGGCTAACGGCCGTCCTAAAATGGGACACACGCCGCGCACGATAGTATAGTTTGGATATAGACTGCTTCGAGTCTTGAGCCGGCTTACTTTATGTATGGGGCCTGACGTGGCGCGCGCCCCCGATAGCCGGACTCCAGGTAATGGAAATACGGCTCACAGCGCGGAAAGTCCTCGGGCGCCGTGGTGTAGGGCCGGTAGAACCACCAATAGTTCCGCCGCAAGCAATAGGCGCTCTGGACCCGCTTGCCGTGATGGAACCACCCGCCCCCATCGGCCGCCTCGAGAAGCACCGGAGGCGTTCCCGTGCGAATCGCGAAAGGCTGCGCCGCCATGGCTTTGGCCGCCCCTTGCGGCACAAGAGCGAGCAGACACAAAGCCACAAATGCGGCCAGTCCAAGCCTGAAGTCGCTCATGCCGATCCCCCTTGGCACCCCTCTTAAGCAATCAGACTCTAAACGAAGAAACATGCCTGAGCAACGCAAGGCTCCGGCAACAAATTGCCGTGCATGGTGCCTCGCGGAACCGCCCTTGACAGGAACGCGCTCTGGTCCGTCAACTCAAGATCGGGCAGAGTCGCGTAGTGTAAAAAACGGCATACGGAACGAAGTTCGCAAAGAAAGCGTTGCCCTTACATCTCCCACTTCAAGTTTTCAGGAAGGAACGCCCCCATGTCACCAGCCGATACCGGCGGCGCCAAGCGTAGCGCCGGACGCGACACAGAGGACTTGGCCGCGCAGATGGAGGCCATCCGCGCCGACATGCAGAACCTCACCTCCACGGTCAGCCGGATCGCCGGCAAGCAGATGAACCGGGCCCAAGGCAAGGCGAAGGAGACCGCGCAGGAGGCGGAAGACGCCATCAAGCGGAACCCGCTCCAGGCCGTGGCCATCGCGGCCGGGCTCGGCTTCCTGTTCGGCGTCTTCACCCGGCGCTAGGAGGGACCCTATGCTGCGCCTCGCGCTCTCGCTGATTTCGTCTCTGCAGATTGGGGCGCGCATCAAGGACACGGTCGAGCGCTCGGTCAGGCAGGCGATCGTCATCGCCATTGCCGTCGTCGTGCTCTTGTTCGCGATCGGCTTCGGTTTGGTGGCAGCCTACCAAGCGCTCATCGTCTATGAGTTCACCCCGCTCGCCGCCGCCGGAATCGTGGCCGGCGTGCTCGCTCTGCTCGGGATCCTGATCCTGGCGACGGTTCCGTTGTTCGGCAAACCGAAGCGCCGAGAGCCGACTCTCGTGAACGCGCCCGCGGAGGCCATGGCCGCGGTCGATCAGGGCGTCGGCAAGGCCATGCAGCAGGTCGGACCGCTCACGCTTCTGGTCATCGCCTTCGCCGCAGGCCTGCTCGCCAGCCGGCGCCGCTAGCCTGCATCCCCAGAGCCGTGCCGCGCGCCTTGAGTACGGCCCCCAAAGCGCGATAAATGCTTGACCCGAGGCCCCCGCATCCCATGTGCAAGGGCGGGGTTTTTGGGGAGCATTAAGGCCGGCTTAGCTCAGTTGGTAGAGCGGCTGATTTGTAATCAGTAGGTCGGGGGTTCGAATCCTCCAGCCGGCACCATAATATGAGCCAGATGGGCGCGCAGTCTCTGGGAGTGCGCGACAAGCGGTGGGGGCGTTTCGTCAAATGACCAAAATCGTGTTTCTGGCTCTGGGGCTCCTCTGCTGCGCATCCGCGGCGGTCTACGCGCAAAACCCGACCGCGCCGGTCCAGTCACTGCAAGAGACCCAATCGGCCTGCACCGTCGGCAGCCAGAGTCTCCGAGTGTGCGCCAACGGCCTTCAGTCGTGCAACAGCGTGTGCTCCGCGAGGGCGCTCGATGTGAACGCCGACGTCGCCGGCTGCAGCACAAGCTGCTGCACGCAATATAATGTGTGCTTGAGCCAGCGCGGCTGCGGCTCGCGCGTCATCTCTTGCGAATAACGCGCGGCTAGGAGCCGCCGGCCTGCGCCGCGACCTCGGCGAGCTGCGCTTTCAGCATATCCGTCGGCAAATACTGAATGAGCGACCTCTGCTTGCCGTCAAGCTCGTAACGGATCCTGAGCAGGAGGCCCCCGTAAGATTCGAAGAACTCCTGCACCGTGAGGCCGTCCGCGCCATCCATCGTCTCCGGCGGAAACGCGAATACGAGCCGGAAGGGCGAGTTTGGCGGCACCGCATCCTTCGGCGTGACTTCAAGCGCCTGCGTCTGGGTGCCCTCTTCGCTGGCCGTCACCGCGGGCTTGTCCACCTGGAGCGTGAGCTTGAGATCGGGGCGATGCACGTCCGGCTTGAGGACGGCCTGCACCCCGGTCAGGGGCCGATCCGTGTTGTTCACGCCGCCGACGGAGAGCCCGTTGATGCGAAACGATTGCGGCGTGCCCGAGAGCGTGAACACCGCCCGTTCGGGCAAAGGCAGGCCGGGCACCTGAAACGTCCAGGTGATGCCCGTGGCGGTCTCCTCGCTCGCTGCCGTGGCCGCTGTCGTCCCCACGCCGGCGCGCAAGAAGAGGCCGCCGCCGAGCAGAAGCCCGCCGCAAACCAGCAACACTGCCCCCGCGATGATCATCATCTGACTGAAACCGGCTTCCTTATTTTGAGACCAAGACCGCGATCGCGCCCAATCCCCGGCCTGTGCCGCCATGCCTTGCGTTCGATACCACGCATCCCTCGCCCATGAAGATAGCGCGTTTTCTCCTTTGACCCGAGGCGCAGCGAGTACGGCCTGAGGCGCAGGCGCGGGCTCCGGCCACCGAGGCTCGTTGGGCGACACGCCCTCCACCCAGAAGCCTTCGTAGAAGGGGCCATAGACTTCGACGACTTCGGCCGTTTCCACCTCGGGCTGAGCGGTTTCCGCCCGAGGTAGAGCGGCGGGGGTCCACGGATCGTTGGCCGGGCGGCCCTCGATCCCGACCCCGTCCCGGTGCGGGCCGTAGATCACGGTGACCGCTGACGGCGCCTCGGCACTGCGCGCAGGCGCGGTGGCCTTGGCCCGCACCAACCCGCCTTCGGCCTGCGCTGCACGGGCGCGCGCATAGCGCTCCGCCTGCCGTCCGAGCTTCGCCACGCGTACATAAAGAGTGGGCGCAAGCGCGGCCGCCCGCCTGCTGCTCCACCGGAACCCGGCCGCAAGCTGACGCTTGCCGGCCGCGCCATAAATGGAAGCCTTGTCGCCGAACCGCGCCAAGCCACGCGACGCCGATCGGCCTGTCGCGCCGAACCCGCCCCCGATCGAGCGCCCCGCCGACCGCGAAAAGACCCCGGCCCGGGCCGCGGCCGCGGACGACCCCGTTGCGACCTTCCTGCCCACGAGATACGCGAAGATATGCAGCTTGGCGGCCGTCCAATGGACACCGGCCGCGATGAGACTACCGAGATAACCCGCGCCCTGCGCGATCAGCGATCCGAGATATTTGGCCCCTGCCGCCATGTTGGCGGCGGCAACCGCAATCAGGTGCCCGAGGTAACCGGCGCCGCGCGCGATGAGCGACCCGACATATGTGGCTCCTGCCGCCACGTTGGCGGCGGCGGCCATGATGAGCGAGCGGACAAAGACCAGCGAAGCGAGGGCGGCAGCTTGCACTGCCCGGATGGCGCGCTGGCGCATGAGTTGGCGCCGGCGGCGCGCCCGGTCTTTCCGGGCGAGCGTGAGACGGTGCTCACGCTGGCGCTGCAGCCAGCGCTCATGCCGCGCGCGATCCCGCTCCACGGCGACGCTCTGCGCCTGGAGCCAGCGCTGATGGTCGGTCAGATCCGATTTTGCCGTGGAGAGAAACGCGCCGGACTTCGCCGCCGTGTCCTGGGCCGCGGCAACGGTTGCCTCGAACGCAGCAGTCTCTTTGGACTCCGCGTCGGTTTCCCGTGTCGACCAGGTACGCTTCTTAGGCATCGGGACGGCCATGCCGAGAGGGCTCCGCTAAGCATCGGATCCAGGTCGAGCCTCATGAGCGACGAGACCCGGTGTATCCCAGGGGAACACAAAAAAACGCGCCGCCTCGAGACTCCCTCCCCCGTCCTGGAGCCCCGGCTGCAAATAGGCTGCCAGACATCGCCTCGCCGCGATGACGAGCCTCCCGGTGCCGCCCGGCAAGACTGTTGGCTGTCAGCTTTCCGCTCGCCCAATAGCTTAGCGGTCAAACCGATTGGGGCCAACGGCCAAACCCTGGCCCCAACACTTTTATAATGGCTGTGTGACGTCCGCGCTCACGCGCAAAATCAATAGTTATCAACGCCGTCCGTGCCGGCCCCGAGCACCCGGTCGAAGTCGCGGGCCTTCTGATAGTCGATCTGGGCCTTCTCGTAGCGCTTGGCGGCCAAGGTCTTCCGGCAGGTGTCATAGGCGGGGCTGCCGGGCGCGCCCTGCTTGCGGCAGGTGGTGTCGTCCTCGGCGTCGGCGGCCGCCTGCTTGGCGACGCGCTCGGCCTGAATGTCGTCATGCGAGGCACAGGCAAAAAGGCCAACCCAAAGAGGGAGCAAGAGGATGACGATCAGGGACTTTCTCACCATGGCGCTGTTGCTCGCCCAGAATGATGGCGCGGTCATGATGGGCCGGAAGGGGGCCGCTGCGTACGCGCCTTGAGACTGCCCGGTTGGCTGCTTAAGTCTCGGCCTTGATCAGCGCCCGCCCCGCCCTCTAGCACAGACTGTAGCAGCCCGTGAAAAAAGCTCTCCGACCGACCTTGAGCGCCCTCTGCCTGGGCGCCCTTCTCGTCTTCTTCGGCGCGTCCCCCGGCGCGGTAGCCGAGGACACCCAAGCCCATCAGCCCGCGCAAGCCGCGGAACACGAGACCGCGCACGCCGCCGAACACACAGCCCAGGATACGGCACGCCTGCCCCTGCCGCCGAAAGCGACCACGTTCCACACGGCGATCCTTGCCGGCAAAGAGGTGCGCTACAGCGCCGAGGCCGGCGCCCTGTCGCTCAAGAGCCCGCAAGGGAAGACCAAAGCGGAGATCTTTTCCGTCGCGTACGTGACTGATCCCGAGGACCCCAAGCGGCCGATCACCTTCGTCTTCAATGGCGGTCCCGGGGCCGCGTCCGCCTATCTCCATCTCGGCGCCATCGGGCCCAAAATCGTTGAGGCCAACGACAATGGCCAGCTAATCGGACCGCCGCCGCGGCTGATCGACAACCCGTCGAGCTGGCTCGCCTTCACCGACCTCGTCTTCGTCGATCCCGTGGGCACGGGCTATAGCCATGCGCTCGACGGCAAGGACTCCGATTATTGGGGCGTCGACGAGGACACCGACTCCCTTTCCGAGTTCATCAGGCTCTATCTGGTCCAGGCGGGCCGCATGTCCTCGCCGGTCTTCCTCGCCGGCGAGAGCTATGGCGGCTTCCGCGCCGCAACCATCGCCCGCAAGCTCCAGAAGAGCGGCGTCGTCTCGCCGAGCGGGCTCGTGCTGATCTCGCCCGCGCTCGAGTTCGCATTGATCAACGGCGAGGACTACGACCCTCTGCCCTGGGCGCTCTCCCTTCCCTCCTACGCGGCCGTCAAGCTCGAGAGCGAAGGCGTCGCCGGGCGCGAAGCCCTTGGCAACGCCTTGAAGGACGTCGAGCACTATGCCCTCTCCGACTACCTCGTGGCGCTCGCCTCAGGTGCCGAGCAAGGCGGCAAAGAAGCGAGCGCGCGCGTGGCCGCCTTGACGGGGTTGCCTCTCGACCAGGTGAAGCAGCACCTCGCCCGCATTACGCCCTCCCTCTTCATCAAGGAGTTCGACCGCAAGAACGGGCGGCTCCTCAGCCGTTACGACGGCAGCGTGAGCGGCCCTGACCCCAACCCGACGAGCGCCTGGCCGCATGGGCCCGACCCCGTGCTCGACTCCACCGTGCCGCTATGGACCTCGGCCTTCGTCAACTACGCGCAGAAGGACCTCGCCTATCAGACGGACGACAAGTACGAGCTGCTCAACCGCCGTGTGCGTGATAGATGGGACTTCGGCACGAGCCCTACGCGGCAGGGCTATGCCGGCGTGCTCGACGACATCCAGGAAGCCCGCGCCTCGAACCCTGCGCTGCAAGTGTTCATCGCCGCCGGATACACGGACCTCATCACGCCCTACATGGCACCGGCCTATCTCGTGAGCCAGCTCCCGCCGCTCGAAGGCGCCGCACCCATCACCGTCGAGGACTATGCCGGCGGCCATATGCTTTACCTACGGCCCGACTCGCGGCGCGCCCTTACGGACGACGTACAAACGATGTACCGCCGGGCGCTCTCGGACACGCCGACGGAAGGCTGAACCTCCTCGCGGGATCGGATAGACTTGCGATTCTCGACGAAAGGGACCAAGGGACCGGCGATGCCAATTCGACGTTTCGCTCTTGCCGCGATTGCGCTTCTCGCGCTCGCCGCCCCGAGCCTGGCCGAGGACGCGGCCGAGACGGAAGAGGCACCGCCTCCACCGAAGTGGCATGAGTTCCACTTCCCCGAGCGGGGCTTTGTCGCGTCCTTCCCGGAAGTGACGACGAAGCCGGAAGCTGTAAGCACGCCGGTCTCCGGACAGAACCCCCTTCTCCAGCATAACTACGAGGTGAATGTCGGCGACGACGAGGTCTACAGCATCGTCGTGTTCGAATATCCGGAGGGGCGCGCGCCCAATCCGCCAAAGCCGGATTACTTCGAGAAGGTCATCTCGGCTTACGCCAAAGGCAGCGGCACAAACGTGCGCTACAAGGACTTCAAGACCATCGACGGACGCCCCGGCTACGAAGCCAAGGCGGAAGACGGCAGAGGCAAGCTCAACCATCTGATCGACATCGTCGCCAACGGCGATCGGGTGTACATGATCGTGTCCGCCGGCCCGACGGGGCACGCCAAGTCCGACGATGCGGAGCGCTTCCGTGACGGCTTCCGCCTGCTCGGCGGACCGCCCCCGCCGGAACCTGCAAGCAGCGCCTCCGTCGAGTGAGCGGCGAACAGACGCGGTCTTAAGCCGTCCTCTCGCCCAGTTCGCTCACGAAGCGCTGCACGTCTTCTGACGGCGCGCGCGTGAAGAGACTGACCCCGACCATCACGAGGAAGCCGACCGGCACGGCGAACAGGCCGGCGAAGGCCCCGCTGACGCCCCACCAATTGGCGATCGGGAGCGCCGCCACTTTCCAGTTGGCCAGCACGGCCTCCTGCGCCGTGCCGGAGGCAAGGTAATAGTTGTGCCGCAACAGGTCATACGCGGCAGTCTGGGCATCGCTCGCGTTGGAGAGAAAGCTCGACGACTCGTAGAAGGCAAACGGGATCACGTGCGGCGCGATCATGTAATAAAGACAAACGAGGAGCCCGGCGATCATGCCGGCAAGGGCCGCGTCGCTCGTGGCGCGCTTCCACCACACGCCAAGCACCAGCGCCGGCAAAAAGGCGCTCGCCGCCAGCGAGAAGGCCGCGCCCGTGGCGATCAGCGTCTCCTTGGGAGCAAGCACCGCCGCGACCCCGGCAAGGCCTGTGACGAGGATCACCGACAAACGCGCGATGAGGAGCTGCCGCCGCGCCGAGGCGGTCGGCTGCAGGGTCTTGAAATAGACGTCATAGGAGAGCGCATTCGCGACGGAAAGCGCGAGCGCGCCGCCCGCGGCCAAGAGGCCTGCAATCGCGCCGACCACGAGCAGCCCCTCGGCGATCATGGAAAGCGCGTCCCCGGCCGCCACCCGCGCCGCCTCGAACAGCGCGGCAAGAGCCGGCGCGGCGAGGCAAAGCACGCCGGCAAGGAAGGGCGCAGCGAGAAACGAGATCCGCGCCTCCGGGGCCGTGGGCGTGGTGAAGCTCCGCATCAGAAGAAAGGGGAACGACGCGATCCCGGCCGCGAGGCAGAAGATCAGGGCGATGCGGTTTGCGGCGTCGCTCTGCGCGAAGGTTTGCAGGCCGAGATCGGGAACCACCTCGCGGACAAGCAAGCGCTCGGTGTCGCCGATCGTCCCCGTCTGCCAGAGCACGACCAGCACCGCCGCGACGGACACCGCAAGCAGCACGACATATTGCGCGATCTGCGACAGGCTCAAGGACCGCATCCCGCCGATCAGGATGCAGACCAGGACCATCACCACGCCGCCGCCGACGCTCACCACAACCGGCAAGGCGAACACCGCCGACCCGATCAGGCCGATCGCGAGCAGGATGGTGGCGAGCGCCGGAAACGAGCACAGGATTACGGCAAGCACCGCGAGCGGTCGCACTTTATCGCCACCGAACCGTTCAGCGAGGAAGTCTGGCAGCGTATAGCCGCCATATCCCCGCAAATAGGGCGCAAGCAGGAGCCCGCTCAAAATGAGGCCGATGGCGCCGCCGAGAAGGACTGGCGTGACACCTTGCCAAGCCGGACCGACGCCGCCCGCCGCCCCGACGAATACGAGCACCGCCATGGACGACACAGCGATCGCCATGGCGTTGAACAAAGCAGGCATCAACCTGTTCGCGACATAGTAGTCGGACACCGGCCGTGCGATCCGCACGAGCCCCGTCCTGCCGAAAAGCAGCATCGTCAGCAGGAGCGCAATTTGGGTGCTTAACGTCGCCGGCCTCCTTTCTTGCGTTGCTTCGGCACAATGCCCGATAGAAGTTGGCCGAATTGCATGAACTCTGCCTTGCGCGGCGACGTCTTGCGCCAGGCAAGCCCGATCTCACGCTTAGGCTCCGGTGCCGGGAACCGCAACAGGCGGATATCGCCGCCACGGTGGATCTCACTCGAGATCGCCATCTCCGGCAAGAGCGTGATGCCGTAGCCGTTCGCCACCATCTGCACGATGGTGGCGAGGCTAGACGCGCCGAAGCTTTCGCGCGCCTCCCGGCTCATCATGTGACAGTAGGACAGCGCCTGGTCGCGCAAGCAATGCCCCTCCTCCAGGAGCAGCAGGCGCTCATCCGACAGCATGTCGGGGGTTGCGCCCTTTGCCCGCGCATTCTCCGGGGTCGCTTTGGCCGCGAGGATGAAGGTGTCGTCGAACAAATGAAGGGTCTCCACCTCGGGATCGTCGATCGGCAGCGCGACGAGAATAACGTCGAGATCGCCGCTCACAAGCTCATGCACGAGATTTTCGGTGAGCGTCTCGCGCAGCTGCAGGTTGAGCGCCGGAAAGCGCCGTTGCAGCTCGGGCAAGGCCGCAGGCAAGAGATAGGGCGCGATGGAGGGGATGGCGCCGAGCCTGAGGACGCCGGAGAGAACGCCCTCCTGCTGCTTGGCGTAATCGACCAGATCGCGCACAGAAGCGAGGATCGTGCGCGCACGCCGCGCGACCTCCTCTCCCTTCTCGGTGAGCTCCACACCTGATTTCCGCCGCTCGACAAGGCTCACTTTGAGCTCGTCCTCAAGCTCCTTGATCTGCATGCTGAGCGCCGGCTGGCTCACGGCGCAGGCCTCCGCCGCATGGCCGAAATGGCGCGTCTCGGCGAGAGATTCCAAATAACGCAACTGCCGTAGCGAAACCATGCCGATAAGGGTGGCTTATGCTTTCTATAAGGAAATACGATTGGAAATTATCATGACCCCATCCCATATTCCAGTCGCAGAGCCGGGCGGCCCAACCAATTCGGGTTCGCAAAGCCTCTTGGGCCGTACCGGCCATGCTTGGTCTTAAACTCGCGAAAGGAGAAACAATATGCGTGAGTGGCACAAGCCGACGATTGAGGAGACGGAGTCCGGTATGGAGGTCACGAGCTACCTGCCGGCCGAGCTGGATCGCGCTTAATCCGGCTTTTCTCATCTCGGAAATTCGCGAAGCGGCGATCCGGCGAAGGCCAGGTCGCCGTTTCGCTTATCTGACGTCCGGCGTTAAGCCGGCGGGACGTGGCCCCCTCCCCGCGTTTCGGTTACGATGTCCCCGGAACGTTGTGCCGCATTTGCGTTTCAGGTGTTCTTAATCCGGTATCAACGCAGTGTTCATGAACGAGTCATGAAAATCTCATTCGGCCTCACCATGTTTCAGCATGGTATAATCGAGTCCCAAGGCGCTCAAAGAAGCGTCATTAGTCGACAAATATTTGAGGATTGACGCGCATCAAATAGGCGGCAGCGGCGCTGAGCTACGTTATCCTCCTAGGCCAATGGTTGAGATCGAGGTGTAGCTGTGACGAAGATTATGAGCCCCGACGAACTTGAGCAGGAGCTGCGCGCCATCGGCGCCGCTCAGTATCACGACAAGCATCCCTTTCATAAGCTGCTGCACGGCGGCAAGTTGAACAAAGGCCAAGTCCAGGCTTGGGCCTTGAATCGCTATTGCTACCAGTCCGCCGTGCCGCGCAAAGACGCGGCACTCATGAGCCGCTGTCACGACCGCGAGCTTCGCCGCGAGTGGCTGCATCGCATCATGGACCACGACGGGTATGGCGAGGAGGAAGGCGGCATCGAGCGCTGGCTCGTGCTGACCGACGGCCTCGGCCTCGACCGCGACTATGTCATCTCGCGGAAGGGCGCCCTGCCCGAGACGATTTTCGCCGTCGAGGCTTATGTGAACTTCGTGCGCGACAAGACGCTGGTGGAGGCCGTGGCGTCCTCACTCACGGAGCTGTTCGCGCCGAGCATTCACAAAGAGCGCATCTCCGGCATGTTGGAGAATTACGACTTCATCAGCGACGACGTGATGGCGTATTTCAAGCGCCGCCTGACGCAAGCGCCGCGCGACGCCGACTTCGCGCTTCAATATGTGAAGCAGAACGCGCGCACACCCGAGGCGCAGCAAGGCGCGCTCGATGCGCTCCGCTTCAAGACGCATGTTCTGTGGGCGCAGCTCGATGCGCTCTACCTGGCCTATGTCGATCCTGGCATGATTCCGCCCGGCGCCTTCGTGCCCGGCGAAGCATGACGGGCGAAACGACGTCTCCCGGCCGGCTCGTCGTCGGCCGAGAGACCCGGCCGAAATTGCCGCCCTATTTGAAGCTCCGTCATGACGCGGGGCGCGGGCGGTGGGTGCTTTTGGCGCCGGAACGCGTTCTGACGCCGGATCAAACTGCCGTCGCCGTGCTTCAACTCTGCGACGGAACAAGGACCGTGGAGGAGATCGCCGCCAAGCTTGCCGAGGAATATTCGGCGCCGGCCGATGTCATTACCGCCGACGTGCTCGACATGCTCCAGGGCATGGCAGACAAGGGATACATAAAGGGATGACCGAGGAGCTTAAAGGTAACGGACACATAGAGACGCTCGTCGTCGATGACGAGCCGACCGAAGGCGTCGTCGGCAACGAGGACGCAACCGCGGAATTGTGCGCCCGCGCACCCGTGGGCCTGCTCGCCGAGCTGACCCACCGTTGTCCGCTGCAATGTCCCTACTGCTCCAATCCGCTCGAGCTGGAGGGCGTCAAGAACGAGCTCTCCACCGAAGAATGGTGCTCGGTGATGCGCCAGGCGGGCGAGATGGGCATCCTGCAAATCCATCTGTCCGGCGGCGAGCCGACCGCGCGCAAGGACCTCGAAGAGATCATCTCTGCTGCATCCGAAGCTGGCCTCTATTCGAACCTCATCACCGCCGCCGTCACCCTGAAGCGCGACCGGCTCGAGGACCTGCAGAAGCGGGGGCTCGATCACGTCCAGATCTCGTTCCAGGACGTCGATCCGGCCGGCGCGGATAACATCGGCGCCTATCCAGGCGCTCTGCAGAAGAAGCTCGATGTCGCCCGTTGGGTGACAGAGCTCGGACTGCCGCTCACCGTCAACGCGCCGATCCACCGCCACAATATCCATAACGTGCCGCGCTTTATCGATATGGCCGTCGAGCTCGGCGCCCAGCGCATCGAAATCGCGCACGCGCAATATTACGGCTGGGCGTTCCTCAACCGCGCGGCCCTGATCCCGACCTATGAGGAGACGCTGGCCTCGATCGAGTATGTCGAGGCCGCGCGCGAGCGCCTGAAGGGCGTGCTCACCATCGACATGGTTGTGCCCGACTATTACGCGAAGCGCCCGAAGCCCTGCATGGGCGGTTGGGGCAAGGGCTTCATGAACATCACGCCGGCGGGCAAGGTGCTGCCCTGCCACGCCGCGGAGACCATTCCCGGCCTCAAGTTCGACAACGTGCGCGACAAGAAGCTGCTCGACATCTGGATGGACGGCGAAGCGTTCAACGCCTTCCGCGGCACCGACTGGATGAAGGAGCCGTGCCGATCCTGCGCCTTCAAGGAAATCGACTTCGGCGGCTGCCGCTGCCAGGCCATGGCGATCACCCGCGATCCGCGCAACACCGACCCCGCTTGCGCGCTCTCGCCCTATCACGCCGAGATGGTGAAGCTCGCCAAGGAAGAGGCCGCCAAACCCGCGCCGGCATTCGTCTACCGAAATCCGCGCAACGCCGCCGAGGCGGCAAAGACGCAAGACGAGCCTCTCGTTCCCGCCGAGTAGGCGCGCTGTCCCTATCCCTCCCGCACGCCTGAGCTGCCCACGGTCTCGACCGGGGGCGGTCCCGCCTTGCTCAAGAGCACGCGGTAGGCGTGGACGAGCGAAATCATCACGACGGGAAGCGCCACGAGAACGCCGACCCCGAGCGCAAGGACGCCCGCCACGCCGATGGCAATCTGCGCGGCGGCCAAGCCCAAGAGCGGCCACCGGTAGCCCCTTGTGATGCGCATGCTCTCGCTCATCGCGTCGATCGGCCCGAGATCCTGATCGATGACGATGATCATGGCGAACATGAAGACCACGATGGCGATGATGCCCGGCACGATGAGAAGCAGGAGCCCAAAGCCGACCACGCAATAGACCAGGAAGGACGTGGCGAGATATTTCAGGTAGGGCCGAGGATGCCACAGCTGCGACATCTCTACGGTTTCCGGATCGGCATGGGCGGCGAGGTAGAACGCGATCATGCCCATGTCGACAAGCGAGCTGAGGGCAAAGTCGACCGCCTGCCCCAGCAACGAGGGATCCTCGAACGTACCGCGGACATCGACGACGGCGCTGAGCATACTGGACAGAGCATTGGCAAGAACGATGATCGCGCTCGCGCCGATGAAGAACCACGGGCGCGTCTTGAACGTCTCCCAGCCGAGACGAATGGCCGATCCGACTGTGAACTCCATGGCCGTGCTCTCACGCCGATCCGCACACCGCAACCGCCGCTCTGATGTATGGAAAAGGGCCCGCTAGGCGGCGAGCCGCGCATCCACGGGGACCGCAGTCGGCGCACGGCCCGACAACACCCGGTAGGCATGGGTGAAGGCGAGCGCCGTGACCGGCATGGCCACGAGCAGTCCGACGAAGAGCGCAATCACCCCCGCCAGCGCGATGAGCGAGAGAAGCACGATGAGGCCGAGCAGCGGCCACCGATAGCCTTTGGTGATCCTCATGCTCTCCTTCATCGCCTCGATCGGGCCGAGCTCCTTGTCGATCACGATGAACATCGTGAACATGAAGTAGAGCGCGGCGATAATCCCCGGAACGATGAGCAGAACGAAACCAATACCGATCGCGAGCCCGACGAGGATGGACGCACCGAGGAACTTCCAGAACGGTTGGGGATGCCACAGTGTCGAGAGATCCACGGTTTCGGGATTGTCGTGTGCGGCCAGATAGAACGCCGTCACGCCCATGCCGACGAATGTGCTCAGCAGCAGGTTGATGAGGCTTCCAATGATGGAAGGACTTTCCGGCGTCGCCCCGAGTGCCGCGTCGATGCCGCTCGTGATCCCACCGACGACCCCGTAGGCGAACAGAATAACGATCGTGGTGCCCACGAAGAACCACGGGCGCGACTTGAACGTCTCCCACCCAAATCTGATCGCCGACCCGACAGTGAATCCCATAGCCGTAGGCTAACACAGCCGAAGACGGTAAGCCCCACCACGGATTCCGCATTGCACAACTTTTGTGGCCTTCTCGGGCTGTCGTGGCCCGTATTCGCCAAGAAGCGCCCCATTTGCCGTGGCAAACGCCTATGCCAAGTTCTCCTGCCCGGGTTTCCACCTTGCAATGCCTATTTCTTTGTCGATACCATCGGTCCCGATAGCTCGGCTGGCCCCTTCTAGACCGACCCGGCGAGGGCCTTCTGGGTTCCACCACGCCCCGACAAGCCGCGTCACCGGTCCGATCACCATGAACCTTGCGTCTCTCGCCTCTTATTGTCGCCTCGGCGGGTTTGTCCTGCTCGGCGCCCTGGCCGGGCTGATTCTGAGCTCCCCGCTCGCCGCCGAGGATGCCGCCAAGGAGCGTCCCGCAGGCGGCTTCGATGTGCAGCTTCCGGGGTCGCCCCCCATGGAGCCGCTGCCGATCGGTTACATTCACGAGCGTGTGGACCAACCGCGTCCAGCGTCGCGCCTCGACGTCGAGCCGAAGGACGCCGGCGTCGCGGGCGCCAAGATGGCCGTCGAGGAGAACAATGCCGGCGGCAGATTCACCGGCCATGCCTACTCGCTCGACGTGGAGAAAGTGTCATCACCGGAGAAGGCGCTTGCCGCGCTTCAGACGCTCTACGAGTCCGGGCATCACTACTTCATCGTCGATGCCTCCGCCCCCACCCTGGTCAAGCTGGCCGACTGGGCGAAAGGCAAGGACATTCTTCTGTTCAACATCCGCGCCACCGACGTCTCGCTCAGACAGGAAGACTGCCGCGCCAACGTCATGCACATCGTGCCGGACCGCTACATGCTCGCCGACGCGCTGGCCCAATATCTCGTCAAGATGGATTGGAAGAACTGGCTGCTCATATACGGCTCGACGGACCCCGATCTCGCCTACGCCAAGGCGATCAAGCGCGCCGCCGGCCGCTTCGGTGCCACCATCGTCGACTCACGCGAATATGTCGACGTCTCGGGCGGCCGGCGTGATGGCGTGGGCGTGATCCCGCCGCACACGCCCGGCAAGCAGGCGAGCGCCGGAGATACCGTGGTCGGAACCCCTCCTTATGACGTGATCGTCGTCGCCGACGAGGACCAGGTGTTCGGCCCGCTCCTTCCCTATCGCGGCGGCGGCGCGCCGCAAGTGGTGGCGGGCACGACGGGCCTCACCGCGACGACCTGGAGTCCAGGCCATGAGAAATGGGGCGCCACCCAAGCCAACAACAATTTCGAGAAGGACTTCCACCGCCTGATGTTGCCCATCGATTATCAGGCCTATGTGGCGGCGCGCACGATTGGCGAAGCGGTGACCCGCAATGCGGGCGGCGATTTCGCCCAAATTTCGGCCTTCGTCCACGGACCGCAGCTTCAGCTCGCACCGTTCAAGGGCGTTAGACAGGAATTTCGTCCCTGGGACGGTCAGTTCCGCCAGCCGATCCTGATTGCGACCGACAAGGTACCCGTATCGGTATCGCCGCAGCGCGGGCTTGCGGACGCGAGCGAAAACGAGCTGGACACGCTCGGCATCGACAAGTCCGAAAGCGTCTGCAAGATGTAGCCTCAGCGCCCGGCGGTGCCGGACGCGATCAGCTCGCCCTCCTGGGTGAGAAGCGGCACGTTATAGCCTTGCAAGATCACGTTGATGTCGTGCTGGTTCTCGGCCAGCACCTTGTTGATCTTGTGCTTCCACTGGGGGTCGTCGGGACTGACCCCGAGCGTGATGCCGTAAATCGTGCTCGGGCCCGCATTCTCCTTGACGAGCGGCACGACGGAAAGCGGCACCTTGGCGCGCTGCGCATAATAGCCACCGACAGGACCCCACAAGATTCCCGCATCGAGCTTGCCTGAGGCGATCTCGTCGATCATCTCTTCTGCCGCCTTTGTCGCGCTCTCCCCCGCAACGGTCTCGAACGGGTGGGCGTTCGGCACGAGCCCGTGCATGGCAAGAATGCTCGCCGGCGGTGTCCTGGCGAACACACCGATGCGCTTATCCTTCAGCCGGGGATCGGCGAGCGACTCCACCCCCTTGAGGTCCGCGTCATCCGCACGGGTGAGAAGCACATAAGATGTGTAGTAATAGGGATTGGTGTCTTCGATGAGGCCGGTCCCTTGCGCGTAGCCCATAACGAGGTCGCAGGCGTCCTTGCCAATCGTGTTGGGGACGTAGCCCGTGGTCTCTTGGAACCACGTATAGTGGAGGTCCTCCCCGAGCTTGTCGGCGATAAGCTCGGCAAGCTTGTTCTCGAAGCCCTCCCCCTTGTCGTTCGAGAACGGCATGTTGTCGGGATCGGCACACACACGCAGCACAGGAGTGGCACGCACGGCGTCCGTCCCACAAGTGAGCAGCACGAGCGCCGCCACTGCGCCTGTTAGGCCGATCAGCCAGGCTCGAGTCCATGCCCGTATCGATGCGCTGCCGCTCAAGGCCGCCTCTTCTTCTTCATCTCGGAACGAGCACCATACCATGCTCGCAAGGCTAAGCCCGCATCCCACCGCGAGCGGATAATCGCAGCAAAGCATATGGAGATTGGGAGGTGGCACCGCCAGGGCTATTCGTTCCCGGCCGCCCACTTCGCGGCGCTCGGCCCGGTCCTCGCCGAAGACGCCGGCTGTTCAGCGCCGGTTCATATGGCCCTGGGTAAACGGAAAACCACGCACGCATCCCGCTTGCGGTTTTTCGCCGATGCAGCCCTCGTTGAACTGGCACGTCCGGCTCCCTACATGAGCGCCGTGCCGCGGATTGGCTGCCAACGCCTGGAGCCAAATGGAGGTCTTCCATGATCAAGCATCTCACTATCCCGGTTTTTGGTTTTGCCGTTCTCGTTGGCGCGGCCGCCCCTGCTGCCGCCGATCATAGCCGGTCTTATTGGGTCACCCCCCGCTACGACTACACCTACCAGGTTCCGCCGCAGAAGAAGGCTACGAACCGGTCGCAGTATCGCAAGTTCAACCCCAAGCTCGATTTCGAGACCGAGGCGGTTTGGCGTAATCTGCGCCCAGAGTGGTTCGCCGAATAGACCCGTCCCGGGTCCTTGACGAAAGACCGAGGCCGGTCGTTTGGATAGTTTTCACCGGCCTCGGCTAGGCAGAAAGCTCATACGGCGCTGCTTCTCTAAGGCGGCGTCTTCCCATTGAGGGCTCATGCTTAGGCACCTCGCCACAGGTCTTTTCAGTCTCGCCGTTCTCGCCGCGAGCTCCGATGCCGCGCTCGCCGAACGGCGTGTCGCGCTCGTCATCGGCAATTCGGCCTATCAGAATACCGCGCCCCTCAAGAACCCGAGCAACGATGCGGCCGACA
>Ga0307444_1000412_pt1 | contig 20930 bp, 26 predicted proteins | sample SalMarSW160340MG_FD_202145 | JGI IMG/M metagenome (GOLD analysis project Ga0307444, IMG submission 202145) | Salt marsh sediment microbial communities from the Plum Island Ecosystem LTER, Massachusetts, United States - SW1603-40 | ecosystem: Environmental > Aquatic > Marine > Intertidal zone >...
TCGTGACCGATTGGGCTGCGGGGTGCTTCTGATCAGTCACGATCTGCACATGGTGATGGCGCGCACCGACAGGGTTTTCTGCATCCAGGGCCATGTGTGTTGCTCGGGGCCGCCCGAGCATGTTGCGGCCGACACGGAATACCGGCGCCTGTTCGGGCCGGACGCCGCCTCCGTTCTGGCGGTCTTCAAGCACGATCTGGCGCATCATCACGCCCACGAGGAGACCGAGGAGGACGGATGAGCGTGCTGCTGTCGGATTTTCTGGTGCGGGCGCTTCTGGGCGGGGTGCTGCTGGCGTTCGTCGCGGGCCCCCTCGGGGCGTTCGTCGTGTGGCGGCGGATGAGCTATTTCGGGGACACGATGGCGCATTCGGCGCTGTTGGGCGTCACGATCTCGCTCGGGTTCCGGATCGACTTCTTCGCCGGCATTTTCGCGGTGGCCGCAGCCGTGGCCCTGTTGTTGAACGCGGTCCGGGAGCGGGTGCAGCTGCCCACGGACGCGCTTTTGGGCATTCTCTCGCACGCGGCGTTGGCAACCGGCCTGGTGATCGTGGCGCTCGTCGGCAATCTCAGGATCGACCTGATGGGGTTCTTGTTCGGAGACATCCTGGCGCTGACGGCGGACGATCTGGGTGTGCTTGTCGGCGCGGTGGCGGTGGTGTGGGCGGTTCTCGGCTTCGTGTGGCGGCCCTTGCTGGCCGATACGGTCAGCTCCGAGTTGGCGGAGGCCGAGGGGCTCGCCGGCCGTCGGGCGCGGCTCGCTTTCGTGCTGCTCCTGGCGGGCACGATCGCGCTTTCGATCAAGATCGTCGGGGTGCTGCTGATCACCGCGATGCTGATCATCCCGGCGTCGACGGCGCGGCTGACGGCCGGGAGCCCGGAAGCGATGGCGGCGGGGGCAGCGGGCTACGGCGCCGTGGCCGTGGCCGCCGGACTGGCGCTGAGCGTGAGGTTCGACACGCCAACCGGGCCGTCCATCGTGATGGCGAGCGCCGCGGTTTTTGCGTGCGTGGCCGCGATATCGCTGGCGGTGCGCCGGGTTGGCCGCTAGCGGCCGGAACGCGAATCGCGGCAGCGGGGGCAGGCCCCGTGCAATTCGAGTTGTGCCGAGCGCACGTCGAAGTCGCCCACATCGAGGTTGCGGGCGAGCAGTTCCGGCTCGTTGACCGGCACCTCGTCGACGGCGCCGCAATGCTCGCAGATGGTGAAGGCGGCCCAGTGACCCGCGTCGTGGTCGGCGCAGGCGACAAAGGCGTTCAGGCTTTCGACCTTGTGCACGAGCCCGGCCGCGACCAGCTTGTCGAGCGCCCGGTAAACCTGCACCGGCGCCCGGATGCCGCTGTCGGCGACCGCCTCAAGCAGCGCATAGGCGCTCCTCGGCCCGCGGGCGCGCTCAAGCGCGGCGAGCACCGATCGCTGATGGTCGGAAAGGGTCTCGGTTGCGGGCATGAGCCCAGTCTATCACAGCTTTTTCGGGTTCGGGGGAGTCACCAAAGACGCATCTTCAGGCGCTCGACGATCGCCTCGCCGATACGCTGATAGCCGTATTCGCGCATCACGCAGGAATAGCCGTTGGCCAGCTTCTCGATGCTGAACAGGTTGTAGCGGCCGGGCGCCTGGCCACTGTCCGGGGCGGCGGCGGCGGCGGCGACCCCGATGACGGGGACGTCGCCGTGCGGGCCGCTGACGGCGCTGACCCGGGATTCATGACAATGCCCGTGCAGGATGAGCTCGGCACCGGCGCGCTCGATGGCCAACCGGAAATGCTCGGCGCCCCTCAGCCCGAGGCGGAACGATGCCTCCTCGGGCTGCGGCGGATGGTGAATAAGCACCACCCGGAAGACGCCTTCCTCGCCGAGCCTGCGCAACGCCTGCTCGAGCCTGAAGCCCTGGCCCTCGTCGAATACGCCAAAGGCCATGAACGGAGCGGTGGAGACGGCGCTGGAGCAGCCGACGAGCGCGACTTCCCGCTTGCGGCGAACGAAGGGAAAGGGCGCTTCGCCCAGCCGTTGACCCTTCATGTAGTCGCCCCAGGCCTTGATGCAGCGATCAAGCGCCCCGGGCACGTACGCGTCGTGGTTGCCCGGGATCACGGCAACCCGCCCCGGGGGGCCGAGCGAGGCCAGCCAGCCGGCGGCGCGATCGATTTCGGCGGGAAGGCCGAGATTGACGAGATCGCCGGTGACCGCGATCAGGTCGGGGTTGGCCCGCTGCATGTGGCGGACCAGTTCGATCACCGTGTCGCGCCGCAAGGCGTCCTTGCGCGCGAGCCGCCAATGCAGGTATCCGGTGATGCGCTTGGAAAAAAGCGCCAGCGGCGAGAACCGGGGCAGGGGCGCCAAATGGACGTCGGAAATGTGCGCGAGTTCGATCAACTCATCCGCCCTGGCCGGCCGAACCTCCCCCGTTTATGGCCCGCAAGCTGCGGCGACAAAATGGCCGCCGAGGCGAACCGAACCGTTTTTTGGCTCGACCGCCCCCCGGCGCGGGCGCGGTGATGGGTGCCGATCCGGCCCAGATGAGCGGCTGGCTGAAGGCCCGGACCTCGGCGTTCCTGTTCCTGGCGGGCCTTTGGCGACGGATGACGCTGGGCACGCGCGGGATGCTGGTGGACGGCGACAAGGTGCTCCTGATTCGGCACGGCTATGTGCCTGGCTGGCAGCTTCCCGGCGGCGCGATCGAGCCGGGGGAAACCGCACTGGACGGTGTGCGCCGGGAGGTCGAGGAGGAAACGGGCTATGCGATCGCCGGCGACGGCGAGCTCTTCGGCTTCTATCACAACGCCGATGTTTCGCGGCGCGATCACGTGGCGCTCTACGTCTTCCGCTCCTTCGAGCGGGTGCGCGAATTCCGGCCCAATCGCGAAATCGAAGCGGTCGGCTGGTTCGACATCCGGGCTCTGCCAGACGAGACCACGCACGGCACGCGACGCCGCGTCGACGAAGTCTTCGACGGGGCCTCACGGCGCGCGGTCTGGTAGCGCTCAGGGCTCGAGAAATTCCGGCTCGGGCCCGATCGGCACGATCCGGTGCGGATTGATCGAATTGTGGCTCCAGTAGTAGTGGAGCTTGGTCGCCTCAAGGTCGACGGTCTCGGCGATGCCGGGCTGGCGGTAGAGGTCTTTGAGGAGACGCGAGAGGTTCGGGTAGTCGGCGATCCGGCGCAGATTGCATTTGAAGTGGCCGACATAGACCGCGTCGAACCTGACGAGCGTCGTGAACAGGCGCCAGTCGGCCTCGGTGATGGCGTTGCCGGTCAGATAGGGGTTCTCGCCGAGCAACCCCTCCACCCAGTCGAGGGTTTCGAACAGCACCGTCACCGCCTCGTCATAGGCCACCTGGGTGGTGGCGAAGCCGGCCTTGTAGACGCCGTTGTTGATCCCCGAGTAGACGCGCGCGTTGATTTCGTCGATGCGGGGGCGAAGGGGCGCGGGATAGAAGTCGAGGCGATTGTCGGTCAGAGCGTCGAACGCCGAATTGAACATCCGGATGATCTCCGAACTCTCGTTGGAGACGATTGTGCGGCGCTGCTTGTCCCACAGGGTCGGAACCGTCACCCGGCCGGAATAGTCCGGCGCGGCGAGCACATAGACGTCTCTGAGGTAGTCGGCATGGTTGACCGGGTCGTCGGTCGACCCCCGCTCGCCGGTGAAGGCCCAGCCGTGTTCGTCGGTCATTTTCGGGTCGGCGATCGACACTGAAATCAACGGCTCGAGCGCCTTGAGCTTGCGGAAGACGAGCGTGCGGTGCGCCCACGGGCAGGCCATGGCGACATAAAGATGATAGCGCCCGGCCTCGGCCTGAAAGCCGCCCTCACCGGACGGACCGGGCGCGCCGTCTTCGGTGATCCAGTTGCGGAACTGCGTGGGACGGCGCTTGAAGCGGCCCCCGGTGCTGCTCGTGTCGTACCACTCGGCCGACCATTTCCCTGCTTCGAGCTTGCCCATTGGTTCGCTGCCTTTGCTGATGCGGGCACAATGTAGGTGCGAAATCCCACCTGCCAAACCCGACGTCCGATCCTTGGCGGTCCCGGGCTGCCGGATCGTTTTCGGCTCGACGCCGGCGCCGGCGAAATGGTAAGGGAGCGCCCTTCACACGGGGAAATCACGATGACCGGAGCACGGGGCCGTATGCGACGAGGGCGATAGCGCTCTTTGTCCGCCCCATCATCCCATCAGGTCATCGTCCCATGCCTTCCAAAAGACCCGACGCGCCGGAGCTTCCGGCTGAGCATCCTGACCACCCGTTCACCGTGCGGCCGGAGCAGGCCGCCGACGGCGACTGGATCGAGGCGCTTCATGTGCGCTGCTTCGGCCCCGGCCGTTTGGCCCGGGCGGCGTTTCGAGTGCGCGAACAAATCGAACCGGAGCTGGCGCTGTGTCTGATCGCGGAGTTCGACGGCAAGCCCGTTGCCTCGGTGCGGATGACGCCGATCGCGGTGGGGGGCGAGCCCGGCTATCTGCTCGGTCCGCTGGCGACCGAACCGGAGTATCGCGGGCGTGGGGCGGGGCGTTGGCTGGCCCGGCAGGCGACCGAGGCCGCGATGCAGAAATCCCCGGCCGGCTTCGTGCTTCTGGTGGGCGACGAACCGTATTTCGCTCCGCTCGGATATCGGCGCGTGAGCGGGGCGATCCCGTTTCCCGGTCCGGTTGATCCGGCCCGGATTTTGGTTCATTGCGATGCGGCGCTGGTCGCGCGTCTTGAGGGACCGGTCGGCGCCCGCGCGAGGTGAGGGCGGCGCTCCCGATGACGCTATCCGAGGATCTGATCGACCGAATCGCCTCCCGACTGCTCGCCGCCCCGGAGGCGGCGGGCCGATCGAGGCACCGCGAGTTCGACGGCAAGCCGCTGTTCAATGCCGACCGGCCGACGATGCCCGCGGCGGTGCTGGTGGCGCTCGTCAAGCGGGCCGAGGGCTTTCGGGTGCTCTACACGGAGCGGTCCGCGGATCTCCAGGTCCATTCGGGGCAGGTCGCGTTCCCAGGCGGCAAGATCGACGAAGAGGACGCAGATGCAGCCGGGGCCGCAATGCGCGAAGCTGGCGAGGAAGTCGGGCTGAGGGCCTCCGACGCAAGGGTGATCGGGTTTTTGCCGAACTACTTCACGATCTCGAACTACCTGGTCACCCCTGTCGTCGCCGAGGTGCACCCGACAGCGCCGTTCCGCGCCAACCCGGCCGAGGTTACAGGCGTGTTCGAAGTGCCGCTTACCTTCCTATTGCCCGAAAAAAACTATACCCGGCTGAGTTTCGTGCGTGGTGGCGCAAAACGGTCGAGTTGGCGGATCGACCATGGCGGCCACACCATCTGGGGGATCACCGCGGGGCTGACGCGCCTGTTCCGCGACACCGCGCTCATCGGCGAGGAGGCCGGCAATGGCGCCGCGTAAGGTTCGGACCGTCGCTGGTGCGACGTGGCTCGATGCCCCCGCTACCCGGGCGGTGTTCGCGGCACTCGACGGCGAGGGCGGGCGGACCCGGGCGGTCGGCGGGATCGTGCGCGACACGCTGCTGGGCATCGAACCGCCGGACATCGACATGGCCACCGAGTTCCCGCCGGAGGAAGTGACGGCGCGCGCCGAAGCGGCGGGGATCGCCGCTCATCCCACGGGATTCGAATTCGGCACCGTGACGCTGGTGCATTCGGGCATTCCGATCGAAGTCACGACGCTGAGAAGCGACATAGAGACTGACGGCAGGCACGCTGTGGTGCGCTTCGGCACCGACTGGACGGAAGACGCGGCGCGGCGCGATTTCACCATCAACGCGATCTACGCCTTCGCCGACGGCACGATCTTCGACCCGTTGGGAGGGGTTGCCGACTGCGCGGCCCGAACGGTCCGCTTTATCGGCCGGCCCGCCGACCGGATCGCCGAAGACTATCTGAGGATCCTCAGGTTCTTCCGGTTCTTCGCGGTCTACGGCTCCGGGCGGCCGGACCCCGAAGGTCTGAAGGCCTGCGCCCGGCTGAAGGACGGGCTCAAGCGGCTGTCCGCGGAACGGGTGTGGGCCGAGCTCAAGAAGCTCCTGGGCGCCGACGACCCGTCACGAGCGCTTTTGTGGATGCGCACCGCTTCGGTGCTTTCCGAGGTGCTCCCGGAGTCGGCGAAGTGGGGGATCGATGCGGTCCATCCCCTGATCGCGGCGGACGAGGCTCAGGGCCGGGCTCCCGACGCGCTGTTGCGGCTGATGGCGATCATCCCGCCGCGGGCCGAGCGGGTGGCCTCGGTCGCCGAACGGTTGCGGCTCGCGAACGCCGAGCGGGAGCGGCTCGCGCGCTGGGCGGCGAGCGAGACGCCGGACGCCGAGACCGACGAGGGTCGCTTCGCCGAGCTGCTCTATCGTGGCGAGGCCGGCGGTATCGCTGACCGGTTGAGGCTGGCGGCTTCGGCGGCGCGGGCGGCGGGCGAGACCGACAAGGCAGGTAAATTCGACCGGCTGATTGCGGCAGCCGAGACCTACCGGCGCCCAAGATTCCCGATTCGCGGCAAGGACCTCGTGGCCCGCGGCTACGCGCCAGGCCCCGAGCTCGGTCACCGCCTCGAGGAGCTCGAGGAGGTCTGGATCGAAAGCGGTTTCGCGCTCGGCCGCGAGGAGCTGCTGGCGCGGATCGGACCGGCTAGTCCGTCTGCTCGGTGATCCGCTCCTTGATCCTGCCCACGGTCTGATCGTTGACCGAGTCCTCGCCATGGGTGGCGCGCATGTGCTCGAGCGCCCTGCGGACGATCTCGGCCTCCTCTTCGTGGTAGGTGTGCCAGGGGCAACCCGGGACCAACGTTCCGCAGTGATATTCCTTCATCGGTACACTCCTCTTCGCCTTCCACCCGCCATGAACACTGTAACCGGTGCGCGCCCGAATGTTGAGCGAACTCCGCCGCCGCGCCTCACGGCCATTTTGCCAGCGGCGGCAGCGATGACAAGATCGCCTCGACATTGCCGCCGGTCTTCAGCCCGAACGCCGTGCCCCGATCGTAGAGCAGGTTGAATTCGGCGTAGCGTCCCCGCCGCACCAGCTGTTCGTCTCGGTCGGCCTGGGTCCACGGGGTCAGAAAGTTGCGCCGGACCAGCTCGGGATAGACGGCAAGGAACCGCCTGCCGACGTCGCGTGTAAACGCAAAATCCTCGCCCCAGTCGCCGGAATTGTGGCGGTCGAAGAAGATGCCGCCGATGCCGCGCGGCTCGCCCCTGTGGTGGAGATAGAAATACTCGTCGCACCAGGTGCGGTAGCGCTCGTAGTCGGCCGATGCATGGGCATCGCACGCGGCCCGCATGGCGGCGTGGAAATCCCTGGCGTCGGCGTCTTCCTGGGTGCGGCGACGGTCGAGCATCGGGGTGAGATCTCCGCCGCCGCCAAACCACCAGCGGGAGGTGCAGACCATCCTGGTGTTCAGGTGGGCGGTGGGGGCGTGGGGATTGTGAGGGTGAACGATCAGGGACACGCCGCTCGCCCAGAACGACCGGGATTCGTCGGTACCGGGAATCTCGGCCGCGAATTCAGGGGAAAACTCGCCATAGACAGTCGAGACGTGAACGCCTGCCTTTTCGAACACGCGGCCGGACATGGTCGCCATCTCGCCACCGCCGCCATCGGCGCCGGTCGAATCGGCGCGCGACCAGCGCCGGCGCTCGAAACGGCCGGCGGGGCGATCGCTGCCCGGACCGGTCAGCGACCCCTCGAGGGTTTCCAGGGCGGCGCACAGATGGTCGCGCAGTTGCACGAACCAGGCGGCGGCGGCCTGCTTGTTGGCATCGATGTCGTCGGGAAGGGCCATGTGCGGCGCGCCCACAGGTCGTTGGACCGCGGGTGTCTAGCATGGCCCGGCACCTGAAGGCGACCGTTCCCGCGAGGCGGGGCCGGGCGCGAAACGGCGGGCGCCCGGGGTGCCTTCGGCCGGGCAGGGCAGAGTGTCGCAGGGGTGCCGGGCCGCGACCAGCCGGGCTGGACAACCGCAAATGAGGGTGCAAAAAGACTGCCCGGTTTGAGGGCCGGCGCGGGCGCCGGATATGCGGCCGCAGCGATTGCACCGCAGGGGCGGGGGAATTGACCACAAAAGCGGAAGCCGAGCCGACAAGGCGGGACTTTCTCTACGTTGCGACGGGCGCCGTTGGCGCCGTCGGCGTGGCGGCGGCCATATGGCCGCTGGTCGACCAGATGAACCCCTCGGCGGCGGTCAAGGCGCTGGCCTCGATCGAGCTCGATCTGTCACCGATCGAGGAAGGCGCCGAGGTGACCGTGAGCTGGCGCGGCCTGCCGGTCTTCGTGCGCCATCGCACGCCGGCGGAAATAGACGCGGCGCGCGCAACCCCGCTCGACGAGCTCAAGGACCCTCAGGCGGACGAGGCGCGGGTCAAGGAAGGCCACGCGCAATGGCTGATCCTGGTCGGCGTGTGCACCCATCTGGGCTGCATTCCCCTCGGTTATGAGGGCGAGTACGACGGCTGGTTCTGCCCTTGCCACGGCTCGGTCTACGACACCTCCGGGCGCATTCGATTCGGGCCGGCGCCCGAGAATCTGGCGGTGCCGGACTACGAGTTCGTGTCCGATACCCTGGTCAAGATCGGCTAGGGGGACGGCAATGGCGACCAAGAGCACCTATTCACCTTCCAACGCCTTCACCCGGTGGGTCGACAGCCGGCTGCCGATCATCCGGTTCACCTACGACACGCTGATCGACTACCCGACCCCGAAAAACCTCAACTACTGGTGGACGATGGGGGCGATCCTGGCCGGGTTCCTCGGCATCCAGATCGTCACCGGGATCATCCTGGCGATGCACTACACGCCGAACGCCGACCTCGCCTTCGAGTCGGTGGAACTGCTGCGCCGCGACATCAATTGGGGCCGCATCCTGCAAGGCGCGCACGCCACCGGCAGTTCGATGTTCTTCCTGGCGGTCTACATCCACATCTTCCGCGGGCTCTTCTACGGCTCCTACAAGGCGCCCCGGGAAGTGTTGTGGTTGCTCGGCGTGATCATCTTCGTGCTGATGATGGCGACGGCGTTTTTGGGGTACGTGTTGCCCTGGGGTCAGATGAGCTTCTGGGCGGCGACGGTGATCACCCAGATCTTCCAGGCCATCCCGTTGGTGGGCGAGTCGATTCTGGAATGGCTCAGGGGCGGATTCGCCGTCGGCAACCCGGCGCTCAACCGCTTCTATTCCCTGCACTATCTGTTGCCGTTCATGATCGCGGCAGTGGTCCTCCTGCACATCTGGGCGCTGCACGTGCCGGGCAACAACAATCCCACCGGCGTCGAGGTCAAATCCGGGCAGGACACGGTGCCCTTCCACCCCTACTACACGGTCAAGGACACCTTCGCCTTCGTCGTGTTCCTGATCCCGTTCGCCTGGTTCACCTTCTTCGCCCCGGACATACTGGGCCATCCGGACAACTACATTCCCGCCAATCCGCTGGTGACGCCGGAGCATATCGTGCCGGAGTGGTACTTCCTGCCCTTCTACGCGATGCTCCGGGCGATCAATTTCAACGTCACCATCCCGTTCACCGACATCGTCTTGATCAATTCCAAGCTGGGCGGGGTGATCGCCTTCTTCGGTTCGATCATCGTCTTGTTCTTCGTGCCGTGGCTCGATCGCTCGCCGGTGAGATCGGGGACCTTCCGGCCGATGTTCAAGTGGTTCTTCTGGCTGTTGGTCATCGCGTTCGTGGGGCTGGGATACCTGGGCGCGCAGAAACCCGAGGGCATCTACGTCGCCATCGCGCAGGCAGCGACGGCCTACTATTTCATCTACTTCCTGATTGTGCTGCCGGTGTTGGGGCGCATCGAGACCCCGCGCGAGCTGCCCGCCTCGATCTCCCAGAGCGTTCTGGACGCCGCCGGCGACGAAGCGCCGTCGGGCGCTGGAGCCTGACGCATGGCGGTGGCACCCTCGATTTTCGCGCGCCTCGTCCCCGCCATCGCCGGGGCGCTGCTGGCGGGCGGCGCGGCGCTGGCGCAGGAGCAAGAGACGCCCGCGTTCGATCAGCAGTCCTGGACCTTCGCCGGCATCTTCGGCACCTACGACCGCAACCAGTTGCAGCGGGGCTTTCAGGTGTTCCGGCAGGTGTGCGCGAACTGCCATTCGGCGGACCTTCTGGCGTTCCGCAATCTCGCCGAGCCCGACGGGCCGGAATACTCCGAGGATCAGGTCAAGGCGCTGGCCGCGACGTTCACGATTGATGATCCCGACGCCATCGGCGGCGATCGGCCGGCCATTCCCGCCGACCGCTGGCCCAGTCCCTGGGCGAGTTCGGCCGACGCGAGGGCCGCCAACAACGGCGTCGTGCCGCCCGATTTCTCGGTGATCGCCAAGGCGCGGTCGGTGCCCGTCGAATTTCCGTGGTGGGTGTTCAACTACTTCACCGCCTATCAGGAGGGCGGGCCCGACTACATCTACAATCTGATGACCGGCTATCATGACCAGGCGCCGGCGGATTTCGAGTTGCGCCCGGGCCAGTACTACAACGACTTCTTCCCCTCCAAGGCGATCAACATGCCGCCGCCGCTCAGCGACGGGGTGGTCGACTATGAGGGCGATGTGGTGCCCGAGACCGTCGGACAGTATGCAACCGACGTCTCCGCCTTCCTGATGTGGGTGGCCGAGCCGCATCTGGTGGTCCGCAAGGAGCTCGGGTTCAGGGTTTTGACCTTCCTTATCGTGCTGGCGGGGTTGATGTATTTCTCCTACCGCCGTTTGTGGCGCGACGTTCAGCACTAGCGCAAACGCGGCGGTCGGGGCGGCTGTGGTGGCCTGGCTGGTCGCCGGGTGCACGCTGACCGGTACCGGTGAGCCGGCGATTGACTCGCTGACCACCGGGGGGTTGCCGACGGCTGCCGCGGAAGGCGAGACCGCGGGCGGGGCGTGCGCGCCGGGGCAGATCGTGCTCGCCGACGGCCCGCCGGCGCCGCCCCAATCGACCGGGACCGCGGCCGAGGCACCCGACGGGAGCTGGCTGGTCACCGACAATTCCGCCGAATGCGCTTGCGCCTTGAAGTTCAGCGCGACGATCGTGGGCGGCAACCGGGTCGTGCCGGTCGGTTGCCGGCATCCGGGGCTGACGATGGCGGCACGGTTCGCGTTGGCCGGCGACGAGTTGTTGCTGTTGGCTGCCAATGGCGAAACGGTCATGTTTCGTCTGCGGGGGCTTGGCCCGGCGCATTTCGAGGGGCGAATGAACGGACGGGCGGTGGTCTTGTGGCAGCCTCGCTCCGGCGATTGAGGCTTCAGCGGGGAGACGGCGATGAGCGAATTCGAGATTGTCGGATTGCCGGCGCGGCCGGTGTTCTATCTCACCCGAAAGACCGGGCCCGGCATGCAGGCCATTGCCGCTGCCATGGGCGAGGGGTTCGACAGGCTCGCCACCTTCATCGGCAGCTCGGGAATCGAGGTGGCGGGGCCGCCGATCTGCGTGTGGACGGCCCATAGCGACGCCGGGACCGAGTTCGAGCTAGCCTTTCCGACCTCCGAATCCGAAAGCGCCAAAACCGGTGCCGCCGCCGGCATCGGCTTCAAGACGCTGCCGGCGCAGCGCGCGCTCAAGGGCGTTCACAAGGGTGCCTATGGCGGGCTCGGCGGGACCTACGAAGCGATGTCGGCCCACATGAAATCGCATGAGCTCGCGGCCGGCGGGCCGATGTTCGAAGTCTACCTCAACTCGCCCGGCGAGGTCCCCGAGGCCGACCTGGTGACCGAGGTCTACATGCCGGTTGCGGGCTAGCGGCGGGGCGGCTGGCCGGCGCGACCCGACAGCCGGGCCAGGATGAGTTTCACACGGGCTGCGATCGTGGGGTGGCGCATCTTGGTGAACCCGACCACTTCGCTGAGATAGACCCTGGCGCCGTGCTGGTTGGTGGCCTGGATCTGGTTGAACAGGATCCCCCAGCCCGGCAGTGACCGCGACGGGCGCTTGTGGGTGACGACCATCGCGTAGGTCAGGGTGTCGCCAGGTCGCACCGGCTGCTCGAAATGCACGTAGTTGATACCCGGCGAGGGGCCTGACAGGCCCGGTTCGGCGCCGAGGGACTTCAGGCGCTCGGCTTCGGAGTGCAGGGCGTCGACCAGCTTGCGGTGGCCGACGACGATGGTGTGCCAGCCCGACGCGATCAGCCCTCCGAAATGGCTCGACCGGGCCGCTTCCGGATCGGTGTGGAAATACTGCGGATCCCAGCGCTTGGCGAAGCGGACCATCTCCTCTTCGCCGAAGGTGTGTTCGCCGAGGGGATAGTCGACGCCGGTTTCGATATCCTCCCAGAAGCGGGTCATCCGGCCGCTCCCAGCACGAGGGGGTGGGGGTGGCGGATCTCGACGATATTGGTCAGCGTCATCACCATCACCTCCTGGCCGCTCTGGTTGTGCATCTCGAGATGGATGGTGACCAGGCCCATATGCGGATCGGAGGCGGAGGGACGCAGCCCGGTGATCGTGGCGCCGCCGCCCAGCTCGTCGCCGGCCATCAGCGGGCGACGCCAGGCCAGCTTCTCAAATCCCAGTCCGCCCATGGCGGCGGTGTGGGAGAGCATCGAGTCGACCAGCATGCGAAGCGCCATCGCCGCGGTATGAAAGCCGCTCGCGGCCAGCCCGCCCAGCATTGAGGCCTTCGCCACTTCCTCGTCGAGATGGAACGGCAGCGGGTCGAATTCGGCCGCGAACGACTTGATTTCGTCGGCCGTCACCCGCTGCGGACCCAGCGTGAAGGTCTGGCCGACCTTCAGGTCCTCGAAATGCCAGCGGTCCTTGGTGACGGGATTGGGCATTGTTCACACATTGAATTTGAACAAAATCACGTCGCCGTCCTTGACAACGTAGTCACGGCCTTCGTCGCGTGCCTTGCCGGCATCTCTCGCCGCGGCTTCGCCGCCCAGCGCCACATAGTCTTCATAGCCAATGGTCAGGGCCCGGATGAAGCCTTTTTCGAAGTCCGTGTGGATGACCCCGGCTGCCTGGGGCGCCTGAGCGCCGGCCGGCACGGTCCAGGCGCGGGCCTCCTTCGGTCCGGCGGTGAAGAAGGTGATGAGCCCCAACAGCTCGTATCCGGCACGGATCAGCCGGTTCAGTCCGGGCTCTTCAAGACCCATTGAGGCGAGGTAGTCGCGCTGTTCGTCGGGGTCGAGCTGGCTGAGCTCGGCCTCGATGGCGGCGGAAATGATCACCGTGCCGGCCCCGCGCGCGGCCGCGTATGCCCTGACGCGCTCGGTCACCGCGTTGCCGGCGGCCGCCGACGCCTCGTCGACATTGCACACGTAGAGCACCGGCTTGCCGGTTAGAAGCTGCAGCTGCCCGACGGCGTCGCGCCCGGCGGCGTCGGACGCGATGTCGCGAACCGGTCTGCCTTCGCTCAAAACCGCGATCGCACGCTCGACCAGCGCCAATCTCTGCCGCGCCTGCTTGTCGCCGCCGCCGGCGCGCTTCCTGAGCGCCTCCGCCCGGCGTTCCAGGCTCTCGAGATCGGCGAGCATGAGTTCAGTTTCGACGGTCTCCGCGTCGGCGACCGGATCGATGCGGCCGGCGACATGGGCGATGTCGGGATCCTCAAAGCATCTGAGGACATGGGCGATGGCATCGACCTCGCGGATTTGGGCGAGGAACTGGTTGCCGAGCCCCTCACCGGCAGAGGCGCCGGCGACCAGTCCGGCGATGTCGACGAAGCTGAGGCGGGTCGGGGTGATGCGTGCCGAGCCGGCGATGGTGGCGATCTTCTCCAGCCGCTCGTCGCGCACCGCCACCTCGCCGATATTCGGCTCGATGGTGGTGAAGGGGAAATTGGCCGCCTGGGCGGCGGCGGTCTGCGTGAGGGCGTTGAAGAGGGTCGATTTGCCAACGTTGGGCAGCCCGACGATGCCACATTTGAAGCCCATTCGACCGTCCGGCTCAGGCTGCGTCGTCGCGGGTGGCGCCGGCGAGGAGAGAGGCGTTCATGGCGCTATCCCTTCGAACCGAACAGGCGGCCGAGCATCTCTGCCAGGGGGCCGGACTTCGGCGGCTCGCCCGTCGCTTGGGGCGGCTGCGACGAAGTTGTTCGCGCAGGGCGGCCCGCTGCGTCCGGCGTTTCTGCGTCCGCCTTTTGCAGCGCCAGGGCGACCTTGTTCATGAAGTTGGGCTCGTCACCCCGGGCGAGGAGCACCGCGTTGTCGGCGACCGCCGCCAGGATCGGCTCGACCCAGTCGCGGTCGGATTTCGCGAAATCGGCCAGGACGTGCCGGTTGACAAGGTCCTTGTGCCCGGGGTGGCCGATTCCGAGGCGCACCCGCCGAAAGCGGTTGCCGATGTGGGCGTCGATCGAGCGAATCCCGTTGTGGCCACCCGAGCCGCCGCCGGTCTTCACCTTGACCTTGCCCGGCGCCAGGTCGATCTCGTCATAGATGACGGTGACGTCTGCGGGTGCCAGCTTGTAAAAGCGCATGGCCGCCGCCACCGCGTCTCCCGAGCGGTTCATGAAGGTCATCGGCTTGAGCAGGAGCACCCGCTCGCCGCCGATTGTCGTGTCGGTGAACTCGCCCTGGAATTTGCGGCGAAAGGCAGGGAACCGATTGCGCTCGGCGATCGCGTCGGCAGCCATGAACCCGATATTGTGCCGGTGGCCGCGATGCTCGGGGCCGGGATTGCCCAGCCCCACGATCAAATGCATCAGCGCTCTCCGGCGGGCGTCACCGGGCTAGTCTTCCTCCCCGGAATCCGGCTTGGTCTCCTCGGCGCCTTCTTCGCCTTCGGCTCCCTCCTCGCCTTCGAGCTCCTCGCCTTCCTCGCCCTCTTCGGCGCCTTCTTCCTCCTCCTCGACCAGCAGCACCGACGGGGCGGCGATGGTGGCGACGGTGAAGTCGCGGTCGGCGATCGTCAGGCGGACGCCTTCCGGCAGGGCAATGGTCGAGATGTGCACGGCATCGCCGATATCGAGTCCGGCCAGATCGAAGGCGAAGGACTCCGGGATTTGCTCGGCCAGGGCAGTCACCTCGATGGTGTGGCGGACGATGTTGAGCACGCCGCCACGCTTGAGGCCGGGGGAATCGGCTTCGTTGACGAATTCAACCGGCACTTCGATGGTGAGCCGCGAGGTCTTGGAAACTCTCAGAAAATCGACATGCAGCAGGACGTCGCGCACCGGTTCGAGCTGGTAGTCGCGCGGGATGACCCGAACCGGTTCGCCGTCGACTTCCAGCGTGATGACGTGACTGAGAAACCCGCCGCTATGGATGCGGCGGTGGGCATCGTTGTATTTGAGCACGACCGGGATCCCAGGCTTGCCGTCGCCATACACGATGCCGGGCACCAGCCCCTGCCGGCGCAATGCGCGGGCGGCGCCCTTGCCGGTCCGCTCTCGTGCCGTTGCCGTCAGCTCAGCGCTCATCAGGCTCTCCGTTGGCGATTGCGCGACGAAAATGCGCCTCGCGATTTACGCGCCGGCAAAGCCAGGCGGCGCTCAAGGGGCGCTGTATAGTCCGGCACCTGGCGCGGGGCAAGAGGCGCGCGGACGCAGGGGGCGCGTGGCGCGCTCAGTCGAACAGCGAGGAGACCGACTGCTCGTGGGCGGTGCGCGAAATCGCCTCGCCGATGAGCGGGGCGATGGGCAGGACCCGGATGTTCCCGGTCTTGCTGACGAGTTCGGTCTCGGGGATCGAATCGGTGATCACCAGTTGCTTTATCCTCGACTCGCCGACGTGCTCGGCGGCGTTGTTGGAGAGCACCCCGTGGGTGATATAGGCGTAGACGTCCCTGGCGCCGGCATCGAGCAGCGCGTCGGCGGCGCCGATGAGGGTGCCGCCGGAATCGACGATATCGTCGATGAGGACGCAGGAATGCCCGGAGATATCGCCGATGATGTTCATCACCTCCGCCAAGCCGGCGCGCGGACGGCGCTTGTCGACGATGGCCAGCGGGACGTCGAGGCGGGTGGCGATGTTGCGGGCGCGAACCACGCCGCCGACGTCGGGTGAGACGATCAGGAGGCTGTCGATATCGAAATTCTCCCGGATGTCGCGAACCATCACGGGGGCGCCGAACAGATTGTCGGTGGGGATGTCGAAGAAGCCCTGAATCTGGCCCGCATGCAGATCGAGGGTCAGCACCCGGTTGGCGCCGGCCTCGGTGATCAGATTCGCCACCAGCTTGGCCGAGATCGGAGTGCGGCCCGATGAGCGCCGGTCCTGGCGGGCGTAGCCGTAGTAGGGGATGACGGCGGTGACCCGGCGCGCCGAGGAGCGGCGCAGCGCGTCGAGCAGGATCAGGAGCTCCATCAGATTGTCGTTGGCCGGGTACGAGGTCGACTGCAGCACGAACACGTCCTCGCCGCGCACGTTTTCGCGGATTTCGACAAAGACTTCGTTGTCCGAGAACGTCCTTACCTCGCAGTCGGCGAGCCGGAGCTTGAGGTACTTGGCGACCGCCTCGGCCAGGGGGCGGTTGGAATTGCCCGTCACCAGTTTCATGACTCGAGCCGACGCCCCCGCACTCGCTGTCGCCCGTTGCCGGCGACTTACCGCCCTATCGGCCTCCCATAAACCGTTGCCGGGCGCCGTTCAACCTGATGATGGCGCGGGGGCTGCGGTCCGCGGTGCCGTCCGGCGATCTCGCGATCAGGGCACGATGGCGATGACGGCGAGCTGGCGGCCGGTGGCCTCGCCCCGCCGCGCCGCGTATCGGTGCGAAAAGTAGGTCTCGGGCCCGGCATACGTGCAGCCGCCAACCGGTTCGGGATTGTCGATGCCTTCCTCCCGCAGGCGGTCGGTCACGAAGCGCGGCAGATCGAAATGCTCACGGCCGCCGTCAGGGGTGCTCAGATAGCGCTCGAAGGCGGGGTCGCGGGCGCGGAGCATCGCCGCCCAGTCGGGGCCGACCTCGTAGTTGGCGGCGGAAATGGCGGGGCCGACGGCGGCGCGAATGCGATGCTGGTTCGCGCCACGGTCTGTCATCGCGCTGACGGCGGCGCCGGCGATGCCGTCCAGGGCGCCCCGCCAGCCGGCGTGAAAGGCGGCAACGATTGCGGCCTCAGGGTCGGCGAGCAGCACCGGAACGCAGTCGGCGGTCAGAATGCCCAAACCGATCCCGGGGCGCGTGGTCACCATCGCGTCCGCGTCCGGGCGCGCGTTCCAGGGGTAGGGCGAGGTCACCTCGACGACATCGGTGCCGTGCACCTGCCGGCTGACGGCGAGACCTTCGACGCCCAGGGCCGTACGCACCGCCTCGAGGTTGGCGTCAACGGCGGCAGGGTCGTCGCCCTGGCCGGACGAGCAGTTGAGCGAGGCGAAGGCGTTCTCGGAAAACCCGCCCCGGCGGCCGAAGAAGCCATGGCGGACAATCGCCAGGGTGCTCAGGCAGTCGGCGGTCTCGGCGGGCGGGGTCAAAGGTGGAAGGGGTAGATCGACAGGCCCGGCGAGGAGACGCACAGGACCTTGAACAGCGAGCCCATCTCATCGTGCCCGGTCAGGCGCTTGAGATCGGCGGTGATGGAGTCGGCCATGGACGGGTTGGCGGTGGCCAGGGTCTTGGCGCGCGGCACGATGCCGATGGCGGCGAGAAACTGCGCCTGGGTGAGCAGGGCGTGGGGAACGCCGCCGACCCCACGGGCAGCATCGGCCAGGGCCTCGAAATCGACATGGGCGGTGAGATCGGTCTCGCCCGGTCTGGCGAGCGGGTCGGCATGGCTATGTCGACCGACCGACTGGAGCGTCTCGCCCGGTTGCGTCCGGGCGTAACCGTAGTCGATGGCCAGCGCCACCCCGGTGCGGTCGCAGATCCGGCCGGACAGCGACTTCATGATTTCGACGGCCGCCGGCGAGGTTTCCCACACCGTGCCTTCTTCGGCCGGGCGGACGGAATCGGGAATGGCGTCGGGGGGCACGGCGAGCGGCGACAGCCCCCAGGCGCGGGCGTCCTCGACAAGCCCAATGAGCCGCTCGTGCCAGGCCTCGCCGGATTTCTGGTATTGGCGGATCGGCATGGCGTCGAAGAACTCGTTGGCGATCAGGATGATCGGCGGACCTTCGGGCTCGAGGCCGTCCACCGCATCAAGCCAGCGGGGCGCGAACGGTTTGAGCCGCTTTTCCTGCGCTTTCCGGAAGGGCTCGCTGGTCTCCACCAACACCGGCCGCACGGCCTCGCGGAAGCCTTCGACCAGGGTGGCGGCCCGCAGCAGATCGGCCATCAATGTGCCGCGGCCGGGCCCGAGCTCGACGAGATCGAACTCGGAAGGCCGGTCGAGCGCCTGCCAGCACCCGGCAACGAAGGCACCCACCATCTCGCCGAACATCTGGGAGACCTCGGGGGCGGTGATGAAATCGCCCTCAGCCCCGATCGGGTCGCGGGTGCGGTAGTAGCCCAGCGTCGGGTGGGCGAGGCACAGCGTCATGAAGGTCGCCACCGGCATCGGACCGGAAGCGCGGATTTCGGCGTCGATGACGGCGCCGAGGCTGTTGGCGGGGTCACTCATGGCGAGCCGTTGCGGCACGCGAAAGCCAGATCAGCCAGACGCCGACGGCCGCCACCGGCACGGTGTAGACCATCCCCAGGGTCAGCCAGCCGCCGAAGAGATAACCGATTTGGGCGTCCGGCTCGCGGACCGTTTCAACCACCAGGCGCGCCGCGGCATAGCCGAGCGCGAAGAGACCGCCGGTCAGGCCCGGCCGGCGCAGCGTCTTGCCGATATGGGTGGCCACGCGCAACGCCAGGAGCAGGACGATCCCTTCGAGCGCCGCTTCGTAGAGCTGACTGGGATGGCGCGGTTCCGGGCCGCCGAGCGGGAAGATGACGCCCCAGGGCAGATCGGTGGGCCGGCCGAACAGCTCGCCGTTGATGAAGTTGGCGATGCGCCCGAACATCAGTCCCAGCGGGGCGACGGCGCCGAGCAGGTCGAGGGCGGACAGGATCGGGGCCCGGTTGAGGCGGCAGAATATCCAGATGACCAGGCACACGCCGATCAGTCCGCCATGGAAGGACATGCCGCCGCGCCAGGTCATGAAGATCTCGGCCGGATTGGCGGCGTAGTAGGGGAGATTGTAGAAGACCACGTAGCCAAGGCGCCCGCCGACCACGATCCCGACCACGCCCCAGAACAGAAAGTCGAGCCACTGCGAAGCGGTCAGCGGGGGCGCCTGGGCGGGCCAAAGGGTCTTTGTGGCCAGCAGCGACCGGCCGTAGGCCCAGGCGAGGGAAATGCCGACGATATAGCCGAGCGCGTACCAGCGGATCGCCAAGGGGCCGATGGTGAAGGCGACGGGATCGATGTCCGGAAACGGCAAGGCGGGCGCTCACTGGCGGAAATCGGCGGCACATTGCCGGGCTGCCGGCCTCTGGTCAAGGCGAGCCGGCGTGCCTATGTAGAAGGTGATCGAGGGTAGGTGAACGAACGGGATCGCCATGGACCGGAGCAGCAAGATACTCGACGACATCGCGCAGCTCATGAATGACGCCGCCGGGGTTGCCGACGGCGTGAGGCGCGAAGTCGAGACGGTGGTGAAATCGCAAATGGAGCGGATCGTCGCCGATCTCGATCTGGTCAAGCGGGACGACTACGAAGCTCTCAAGGAACTGGTGCAGAACCAGTCCGAGGAAATCGGCCAGCTCCGCAAGGACGTCAAAGCACTCAAATCAAAGAAGAAGAGCGCCTAGTGGTCCGATTCCGACATTTGCCGTCCTTTGCAGTTCGCGCCGCAGCAAATGTCGGAATCATAAGGACCACTAGCTGGTTATCGAACGAAACTAGTGGAGCTTTTGACTTTGACATTTGAGCACGAGCCTCGCCCCAACCGGGACTCAAATGTCAAATTCGCTCCACTAGGTCCACAGATATCCGTCCCGGTCACGGGGCGGTTAACATTCCGTTAACTTCTCGGGGCAGATCATCCACAGCGAAATTCCGGCCGCGGCCCTGGGCAGGCTGTGAGGCATTCACGCCCAGTGTAGGGTTCGAGTGCGGACGAGATTCGTTTGTGGGATTGGTCCCGTCTCGGCACCGTCCCGGTCGCCCGCCAGGCTTTGAGGGCGAGCGTCGAGTGCGCCTGAACTCCAGCTTTGCGAGGCACGAAATGTCGCTTCTCGAACTTGAACTCGACCGCACCGTGCATCCGGTGGACATCATCGAGCATATCGCCTCGATCAACGACTGGACTTTCGATCGCCAGGATGCCGATGAGATCTCGATTTCGGTGAAAGGGAACTGGAATGACTACCATGTCTCCTTCACATGGATGGAAGGGCTTGAAGCCCTGCACCTGGCCTGTGCCTTCGACCTCAAGGTGCCCGAGGCACGCCGCGCCGAAGTCAGCCAGCTCATCATGCTGATCAACGAGCAGCTCTGGATCGGGCATTTCGACATCTGGTCGAAGGAATCGATGGTCCTGTTCCGTCACTCGCACATGCTCACGGGCGGCGCCGAGGTGTCGCCGATGCAATGCGAGTCCCTGATGAATTCGGCGGTTGCGGCTTGCGACCAGTATTATCAGGCGTTCCAGTTCACCGTCTGGGCGGGGCGCAGCGCGGCGGACTCGCTGGCGCATGTGATGTTCGAGACGGTCGGGGAAGCGTGAGCCTTTCCGACGCCGTCCCCCTCGTTCTGGTCGGCGCCGGCAAGATGGGTTCGGCCCTGGCCCGGGGGTGGATCGCCGGCGGTATGCCGGCGGACGGCCTGACGCTCGTCGAACCGGCGCCCGCTCCGGAACTCGCGGCATTCGCAACATCCCATGGCATCGCCCTTGTCGCCGAGCCGCCGGCGGCGGCGCGGGTGCTGGTGATCGCGGTCAAGCCGCAGGTGATCGACGCGGTTCTGGCGGGGGCGAAGCGGGCGGTCGGATCCGAGACACTGGTTGTCAGCATCGCGGCGGGGGTGAGGGTTGAAACCCTCGCCGATCGGCTCGGCACCGGGCGGGTGGTGCGCACCATGCCCAACACCCCGGCGCAGGTGGGCAAGGGCGTCACCGGTGCCTTCGCCGCCGCGTCGGTGACGACG
>Ga0307444_1000413_pt1 | contig 20906 bp, 18 predicted proteins | sample SalMarSW160340MG_FD_202145 | JGI IMG/M metagenome (GOLD analysis project Ga0307444, IMG submission 202145) | Salt marsh sediment microbial communities from the Plum Island Ecosystem LTER, Massachusetts, United States - SW1603-40 | ecosystem: Environmental > Aquatic > Marine > Intertidal zone >...
GGACTTATTACCAGTTGAAAGAAGCAGGCATCCTAACTTGTTGCTGATTGCCATCAGAATTGTTCCCCGGGTTCTGGCCTGGATGTTTTGCCCTGTGACCTCTGTTGCCACATCTTTAAACAAGGGCGATAGGTCTTTGAGAAATGTATTGAATTCAGCTTCAATATATTTAGATGAGAAAGACAAGCGGGAATGTTAAGGCTTAAGACCTCGGGCAGGACAATAAAGAGCCTCTCGTTCTCCGATAAAATGAGAAAGATGGTCTCCTTTGAGGTAATACTTCATTGTGTTATTCATTTAGCAATTAAGGAAAAAACAAACACAAAAAAAGGAGACCCAAATGCAGGATACCATTTATGATCATTATATTGCAATAGATTGGTCTATAAATAATATGGCTATTGCTCGTATGACAAAGAAATCCAATAAGATCACAACTGTTGATGTTCCCTCGGACATTGAAGATCTACAGGCCTATTTGAAGAACCTTAGGGGAACTAAGATAGTAGCACTAGAAGAAACGACCACTTCACAATGGTTATATGCCGAGTTGAAAAACTATGCAGACAAGATATTTATCTGTGATCCCAACCGAAACAAGCTACTGAATGAGGGACCCAAAACCGATAAAATCGATGCCAGCAAATTGGTGCAGATCTTAAAGGCCGGGCTCATGAAGGAAGTCTACCATTCTACAGATAAGTTCTTATATCTACGCAGGGTTGTCAGCGGTTATGAGGATCTGGTCAAATCAGGCGTTCGGATAAAGAATCAACGCTATGCACTGCTGAGAGCTTGTGGGAAAAAAGGTAAAGAGAAAATAGGCAGCGCTATAGACCTCCAGGGTGAACAATTTGTACTGGATTGTTTAGACAGACAAATTGAAGCGTACGAGAAAGAGAAGGAATGTTACGAAAAAGAATTTGAGAGGTTGAAAGGCTATCGGATGAGCGCCGAATATCTGGAAAACGCCAAGCCAGATCTGTTTACAGCCATATCTAACAGATTAAACGGGGGATCGACAAGCAGGGTTGTCAGCGGTTATGAGGACAGTAAACCTGCGAATAAATGTTGGTAAATGGAGCACATCGCTGGTGGCATTATACCGCCTGCGGACGTAATCGCCATGAAAGACTTGGGTGTTGACGCTATTTTCACTCCAGGAACCCAGCGCCATGAGATACTCAGCACTATCGGCAAGTATATAGGGATTGAGGAGGGCAGTGCTCATGATAAATGAAGAGGAACTAATAGACTTTGTTTATCGTACCAGGTTTGAGGATATACCCGAGACAGCGCTAAGAACAGTAAAAAATCAGTTTTTAACCATAGTAGGTACAACTATGGCGGGCGCTGCCGAGGATGGTTGTGAAGAGGTGGTACAATTTTACCGGGAGCTCGGAGGCAAGGAAGAGGCCACAATCCTTATTTATGGAGGCAAGATCCCCGCCCACGATGTGGGCTTTTCCCCAATAGCTGCGGCGTCTGTTCTTGGAATGATTGGTCTGATCAGTTCTTTTGCCAAATTCATTTTTGGTTGGTTATGTGACATTATCAAGGTAAGATATACTTTTCTAATCACCGTTCTTTTACAGGCAATCGGTACCTCTATTCTCCTGATTATCACTCCTGACTCCTCTATGGCGATTATCTGGGTGTATGCTTTTACAATCGGAGCCGGTGGCGGCAGCTGGCTTCCCATTATGTCCTTGTACATCAGCCGGAGTTTTTCGATGAAATACTATGGATCGCTTATCGGAATTGTAAATTTTTCTTTTGTATCGGGGTGGCCACAGGGCAGCTTTTTGCAGGATACATTTTCGATATCAAAGGTAGTTATCAGATTGCTTTTACAATATTTCTAGGATGTTATGCTATTGTGGCCATTATAGGAATCCTTTCTAAATCTAGAATCTTTCTTGAAGTTAATTAAAACAGGAAAGTGGTTATGTTGTGCACACCGATGGTTCCTTTGAAGAAAGCAGTATCCTCACTGTCCAACGGTCGAAAAAAGATCAAGGTTCCCAAACTGAACAAAAAACGACAGGAGTAACAATGAATGATGTAGTTGAAGCTTTCCCCGATGCTGCAATATAACAACATTTGGGCAGGATAGTTTTCCAGCTACCTAATGCCATCAAACGGATGAGAACAACGGTTGAGTACTGTAAATCCGCTATCAAATCATCCCTTTCCATCAACCAGGCTTCTCAGTTTTTAGCTGTTTACGGAAATTTCATCGTTACTCTTTTTCGGGAACGCAGGATACCATAAGTTAGGCGTGAGCGAGAAATACAGTCCATGCTTTTGGGTAAGCAATAATCTGTTTAGTAGCGGAGTACAGTACACAACTGAAGAATGTTCCAAAACCAGGTGAACATTCTTCATGATATTCAATGTAAAAAAGTGTAATACATCATTTAGGCAAGTTAGGCCAATTTGTATTTCTTGATAACCGTCGGGTCGAGTTCTAATCCCAAACCTGGTTTTTCCGATATTTCAAAGTATCCATCTATAACCTGAGGCGGTTCCTTGTAGATATCATCCCACCAGGGCATATACTCAACCATCAGTCCGTTGGGAATTCCCGCAATCACGTGCATAGAGATATCGTGGAGACAGTGGCTGACAACAGGCAGGTTATAAGCTTCCAATAGAGCGGCTATTTTCATCATTTCTGTAATACCCCCGGCACGCAAGACATCAACGATTACAATATTGACGGCTTTATCCTCGACAATATGGCGAAATCCATATTTGGTTGAAAAGGTCTCACCGGCTGCAACCGGTACATCTACCGCAGCAGTAATCTGAGCTAAGGCCGCTGTATCTTCCAGACAGATATCTCCCTGATGAAGCCCTATAGGGTCTTCCAGCCAATAAGGATTGTAGGGTTCGAGGGCGCGTCCAATCCTGATTGCTTCCGGTACCGTCCATGACCAGTGCCCTTCAACCATGATATTGATATCATCTCCAACTGCTTCCCGGATCGCCTTGAATCTTTCGATGTTCTGTTTATGCGTTTTCCCTCCCATCTTCATCTTCATGGCTCTGTGTCCTTTTTTAACCAGGGACGCAGCTTCCTCCTGCAGTTCGTCAATGCTCAGAAATCCCCAAAGCCAATTACTGGCATAGGCCGGAACCCTGTCTCTAAACCCACCCAGTAAACGGGCCAATGGTAAATTCAATGCCTTTGCCCGCAAGTCCCAGAAAGCCGTGTCGATTGCCGCAATGGCGTTCAGTCCATAACCACCCCATTGTCCGGTATGTTTGAGAGCCGTGTGGAGATCCTTCCATGTTGCAGCCCAGCGTGAGATATCCTGTCCAATGACCACTTCCTCAAGATCATCAATACTGGCTTTCAGTGAGTTCACCTGAAAATCATTCATAGTATACGCAATGCCGAACCCCTCCAACCCGTCGTCAGTCATTAATTGCACAATCACCGGTGTCATGCGTGGGTTTTCCTTGCCGAAAAAACTGCGAAGGTTCATCGGCAATGATACTGCAGTCGTGCTCATCTGAACTACTTTCATTTTTTCCTCCTCCTGGAATTAATAGATTGAATTGCCATCAAAAACAGCTGTTGAAAGGTTACCGTTGATCATAGAAATCACGCTTTTTGAAGTTAAGCTCCTGTACTAAACGTATGGATCACGGAAGCAGGAAATGAGAAATTTCGGAATAGCAGTGTCGGGTCTTGATGAGTGATTAGTGGAGCGGATGGAAAACGGTATGGATCTACGGTGATATCTATAATATCTTGATTGCTGGACATTTTGATATGAATTATTCAATCCTGTGTTTAATAATCGCTCCTTCATCGGCCGAAGAAGCGAGTCTTGAATAAAGGCTCAGATAACCTTTCTTGATTTTTGGTTCCGGTTTCTTCCACTTCTCCAACCGTCTGGCAATCTCATCATCCGTCACGTGCAAATGTATAGATACTTTTACCACATCAATGCTGATTTTATCACCATCCTCCACAATGGCAATCGGTCCTCCCTCTGCTGCTTCCGGAGAGAGATGGCCGACGAAACAGCTGTTGTTGGTGCCGGAAAAACGGCCATCAGTCACCACCGCCGTGGACTTGTGCAGACCCAGGCCCCGTAAGTATTTCAATGATTTGTACATCTCCATCATTCCCGGGCCTCCCTTGGGCCCTCGTACCGGATCACCACCACGCTGCCGGCCTGAATCCTGCCGTCCAAAATCGCCTGGGTCGCCGTCTCGTCTGAATCAAATACCACCGCTGTTCCCGTAAACTGTCTGACACTGGGATCGATAGCCGTCGGTTTGCTGACTCCCGTCCTAGGCGCCAGATTGCCCCGCAGTATTGCCAAACCGCCCGTTGTATCAAACGGGTCATCCATGTCTCTGATAACCTCCCGGTTTTCAGGGAACCGATAATTAAAGCCATCGATATTCTCTTTCATGGTTTTCCCGGTGCAGGTCACTACTTCCATATTGAGCTTGGAGTGAAGATTGCCCATAACTCTCGGGATGCCACCGGCCCGCCAGAAAGCTTCCATGTCATAATTGCTGGCCGGGTATACCTTGGCCAGCGTGGGGGTGTCCCGGTTGAATTGCTCGAACACCTCCAGCACATTCATATCCAGTTCTGCTTCATAGGCAATGGCGTTAAGATGTAAAAGCGCATTAGTGGACCCGCCAATGGCCATACAGACTCTGATTGTATTCTCCATAGACTGCCGGGTAATGACATCCCGGGTGGTGATATTCTGCCGCACCAAATGACAGATGGCTTCACCTGATCGCTCGGCTAACCGCAATCGGTCCGCATACACAGCCGGAATGGCAGCCGCATCGGTTAGGCTCATCCCCAAAGCCTCCGTCAGGCAACACATGGTGTTGGCCGTTCCCATAAAGCTACAGGACCCGCAAGTGGGACAGGACAGATCCTCTACAGTCCTATATTCCTCCAGAGTGATTTGGTTGCTTTTATACATGCCAAAGGCTTCTGATACAGAGGTTGCATCAGCTTTTCTGCCGGCAAAGGGAATACCACCCAGCATGGGGCCTGCATTGACCACAATAGCCGGAATACTAAGCCTGACCGCAGCCATCAACACTCCGGGAACAATCTTATCGCAAGATGCCAATAGCACAATCCCATCTATGGGATTGGCTCCGGCCATAATCTCCACCGAATCGCAGATCACTTCCCTGGACGGCAGCACATAACCCTATGAGACCGAATTCAAAAACGGTCCCGCCGGCACGGTGAATGCCTTTATTGACTTGCTCACTGATCTGATTCAGAGACGAATGGCCCGGAATAAAGGTATTCCAGGAATTGGCAATACCGATGACCGGTCTTTGTGTTGTCAAGTCATCGTCTGAATATCCCATGGCTTTAGCAACATTCCGTATGTCTGCATTTTCTAATCCAACAAACGATTTCGCACTCTTTAATTTTGTCTGTTGAACCAATTTAGTCCATCCTTACCAGGCAAGTAATCTAGAAATCTGTTTTGGTTAAACATAATCACAAACACGTTTCATCACTGTTTCGGTAAAACCGAATCCGAAAATCTCCGCCTTGGTTTTTTTCCCGTTTGCGATCCGCAACACCTCTTCTAAAACCTCCTGCCCCAGTTGGTCGATGGTGGCCGATCCATCAAAAGCGCCACTTAAATCCATATCGGTATTGTCTTCCATTTTTATAAATGTATCCCGGTTGGCCGTTATTTTCAAAACCGGCGCGATCGGATTTCCCACCGGATTGCCCCGACCGGTAGTAAATATCACCAGTTGGCAACCGCCCGCCACTTTGGCAGTTACTGACAACACATCGTAACCGGCCGTATCCATGAACACCAGACCCTTTCTGGTCGGGGCACAGGCGTAATCTAAAACCTCCATCAACGGACTGGTTCCTCCCTTATGGATGCAACCCAGAGACTTCTCCTCAATCGTTGATAATCCGCCTTTCTTGTTCCCAGGAGAGGGCTGCGCCGACCGTAAATTCTCGCCTACAGCCTCAAGGCTGGTTTCAAGATCGGCCACGATGTCATAGATCTTTTGTTTTGTCTGAGGGTCCACCGCCCTTTCTGCCAGAATATGCTCAGCCCCGACGATCTCCGCCGTCTCGCTCAGCATGGCGGTCGCCCCCGATGCTACCAGTATATCGGTGGTCTTGCCGATAACCGGGTTGGCTACCAGACCGGAGGTGGAATCAGATCCACCGCATTCGAGCGCGACCATCAGGTGGGACAGATCAAACCACTCCTGCTCGCAGGCAGAAGCCTCTATCAGCATATCCCTGACGATCTGCGTGCCTTTGCGAATGGTACGGGTCGTACCCCCTTCCTCCTGGATCAGCAATACTTCAAGGGGCTTGTTGGTCTTCTCCCTGATCAGAGCTGACATTTCATCCGCCTGGTTTAATTCGCATCCCAAACCCACCATCAGGATCCCATAAACATTGGGATTGGCTGCAAACCCCGCCAACACCCGCTGGGTGATTCTCCGACTAATCTCAACCTCACCGCATCCATTCTGATTTACGAAACTGACAGCTCCCGGCAGGTTAGCGGCCATTATCCTGCAGGTTTCATTAGCACATGCCACAGTCGGGAGAATCAACACATGATTTCTGATACCGACCTTGCCGTCCGGCCTTTGATATCCTTTAAATTTCACTTTAACCCACTCCTAATATTTAGTTTTTTTGGGGACTTCTGATATTATGATCGTGAACATGATTTCCTGTTTTGATCGGCTTGATGGCTTCACCGATCAGATGCCCGTATTTATATACAGGTTTAGATACCAGGATATCCTCCAAGGCGATTTTATGGAACTTCGGAATCTCATCCGTCACCGTAACGGTGACCATCTCACCCCCTTTCTCAAACCTGGCCAGCCTACCGGCCGGCAATTCCTTTATGGCAGTCACCACATTGTCTTTGCCATCTATTAAGATTGCATTTATTTCCTTGTTCATCTCTTTCAATACCTCCGGTGTGACTTCGCTTAACGCATTCGTTTATATTAACATCTAGATTCAAGAAGTAAAATTAATCCATCCATTATCTATCTTGATCAGTATTTCATTGAACGTATTTGCAGCCTTGCATTATCAAGAAAGTGATGTCAGGTTATCCTCGGAGACAGATATCGATGTCTATTGAGAATGAGTTCTTTGATTTACCGCTCAAGAGCCACTACTGAATATAGGTTACATTTTTTGTATGGATCCAGTTGGGGAGCGTGGCAAGATCACCGGCAGAATAACACCGCCGGAAGGAACCACATGTACATCCGGGTTAGGGCAATATCCTTTGGCCATCTCAAAAGCGGTCTGAAGATCCGGAGCATATTCAAAGCCGATGCTCTTCACCTGGTCTTCGCTCATATCACCGGTCACCAGGATGACCCGAAAATCGCTTTGCGCCAGTAGCGCCTGCGCCATCGACATATTGAATTCCGGAGCCCCGTCCTCCAAAATCCTCTGGTTGTTATCCAACCGACGAATCACCGCTTCCCTTAAATTTTGACTATGTTTTTTTCTGAACGCCTCACAACCGGACAGGTACTGCTCAGCCAGCGGCACCGTGCATTCGGCCACTAAAATCACACAGCCCCCACCTTTGGTAATCAGTGTGGCCGGGGCAAAAGGTTTCATGATCTGGGTCCCCTCCGTATAGGGAAACGAGGAAATGACCGTCAGGTCGGACTTCCTTTCAAACGGCTTTGAAAGAATCTTCTTACAGATCGATATGCCGGCCTGGTGGGCTTCCAGCGGTGGGCCGGCCACAATATCGTATAACCGGTCGTTGTGGTCCAGCACACTATTGATAATAAAATCCAGCTTGGCAGCCTTTGCCAGAGCCACCACCTCCTCGTAAAACGGATTCCCGGTAGTTAAGCCCAGGTCCGATGTCGGCCTGAAGGCGTATTTTAAGTGATGCTCCAGGATAGAATCGAAATCAGCTACGCCCGGAAAGAGAATCTTGCCCCCCCCGCCAAACCCGTTCATGGGATGGGGAAAGATAGAGCCGATACCCAGCTTGAATGAGGCCTGGTAAACCACCGGTTTAATTTTCACCGGTCGCCCGGATCTAAGTTTTCCCACTGGTACCAGATCGGACGCCAGGCAATCATGATTGACAAACCGGTACCGATCAACCACACTTTTGCCAAACGCACCTTCCATTTCCTCCCGGGTCAGTCCTCGGTGCGTTCCCAAGGCCATGACCACCGTGATCTGCTCGTCCGGGATTGCCATCTCCTCCAGTATTTTCAGCAGCTCACCCAATACCTCTTTCTTCGGGGAAACGCGGCTTAGGTCCTCCACAATGATCGCAATGGTATCCTTATCAGAAACCAGCTCCGTCAATGGCGGGGATGATACCGGATGAAGGATGGACTCTCTGGCGATGGATCTGACGTTGGTTTTGGGTTCATGGTCGACAAACTCGGCAAATGTCAACATATTCCAGTGTGAAGGTATTTCAAATTCCAGCCTCTCTTTTTGGCGCTTGACATAAGCCTTCTTCATATCAAATTCACCGAACAATTGGTGTTGTAATTATTTCTCTTGGTTAAGAATTCACGGCCAACTTAATTAGCTAATCCTGGCAGGAAGAGCGAAACTTGCGGGAAGGCAAGCACGATCACAATGCAAACAAATACGGCAACGGTAAATGGCAATATTCCTTTAAAGATGGTTTCCAAGGGAATCTCTGGAGCAATCCCCTTGATGACGTAAACGTTAACACCAACAGGGGGTGTAATAACGCCCATTTCAGCGACCAGTACAATGATAACCCCGAACCATATAGGGTCAAAACCCAGTCTCATAACAATAGGGAAGAATATCGGAATGGTAAGGGTAACCAATGCAAGGGAGTCCATGAAGCATCCGCCTATCAGGTAAATAAGAATCAACATGCCCATGACGGCTGTTGCCGGGAGGGCTAAGCCTTCTATCCAGGCAGCCAGTTCGAATGAGAACCTGGTGGCAGTCATAAAACGTCCGAAAATGAAAGCGCCGGCCACAATAAAATAGAGCATTACTGAAATCTGTACGGTATCAAGGAGCGATTTCTTTAAGCCCTCAAAACTCAGGCTGCGCCTGATCAAACCAATAATGATTGCGCCGGCGGCACCGACGGCTCCTGCCTGCGTCGGCGTAAACCAGCCCGCGAACAGTCCGCCCATAACCAAACCAAAGAGCAAAATCATGTCTATCAAACCTGACAGTGATGCAAACTTTTCCTTCCAGGAGGAAGGGGGTCCTGGTGGCCCAAGATCCGGATTTCGCCAACAAAGAATGTAAACAACCAGCGCATAAAGAGCGGTAAGAATTAATCCAGGCAGTATTCCGGCAAGAAAAAGTTTACCTATAGAGGTCTGGACCATCACGCCGTAAATGATAAAAAGGGCGCTGGGAGGAATAAGTATACCCAGCGTTCCACCGGCAGCAACCGCGCCGGTTGCAAGTGCATCATTGTAGTTGAATTTCTTCATCTCGGGGAGGGTTACCTTAGCCATGGCCGCGGCCGAAGCATTCGAAGAACCGGAAACGGCTGCAAATCCTGCTGAGGCAAATATCGTGGCAAGCGCAAGACCTCCTGGCTGGCGACCGAAAAATTTATGCGTGGTATTGAAAAGTTGGTCGCTTATGCCTGCGTAGTAGGCAACCGAGCCCATTAATATGAACATGGGAACAACGCTAAGGTCATAGGACGCAAAGGTTGACCAGAGATTAAAGACTACCTGTGTTAGGGCCGCTCGCGAATTCAGCACCCATGCAAGTCCGGCAAAGCCGCTGATTAACATGCTGAAGGCGATGGGCATTCGCAAGACCATCAGCAGGAGTAGAACAATAACACCGATGATTCCAATTTCAAATCCGCTCATTTCTTGACCACCTTTGCTAACGAATTAATAATTTCGTTGAGAAGGACGAACAAGAATACCAAGCAGCCGAACGATATCACGAAGATAAACGGATGGAGAGGGATTTCCATCGTTTCAGTTGCGATATTTAACTTGTAGTTATGATAGGCGAATTTTGCCAGCCACCATGTGACTATCCCGAAGATACTGAACGTCACAATGGTAATAATGCTGTTGACGACTGCTTGTGTTTGTTCTGAAAATCGCCGCATGACAAGATCAACAGCCACATGCCCCTTGATCACCCCGGTATGAGCTAATCCAAAAGAAATCATGACGGAAGAAATCAGCGTAACATACTCAAACGCGCCTAAAATCGGTGAGTCAAAGAACTGCAGAACTACATTAGCGCATACCACGCACATCATCAGCAATACCGCGATACAGGATATCCAATTGCACCATTTACTGAATCGGTTTACCCCATTTTCAAATCTGACCAATCGCATTGTTCAAACTCCTTTCAGCTTGCTTCGATGGTACTGAGAGCCATTACCCAACATCGCAAGGTGAGATTACTTAGCAGTCCTTTTTTAGATAATTGAAGAATGATGACCTCGTAAAAAGCTCCGCTATGCCGACACGTCGGCATAGCGGAGCTTTTTACGAGTTTGTCAAGAATAGATAAAACACAGGCTCTCGCTTATCCGCGTACGTTTTATCCTTATAATTAGCTGCCACCCGGAAGAAGCCATTTCCTTCCGGGTGGCAAGCAGATGGTTCAATTATTTTTTGTGCTTGTCACATATAGCCCTGACAGTAGCAAGGATCCGCTTTCCAGCAATTCCTTTGCTTTCCATTTTTTCGGCCCACTCGTCAGCCATAAATAGGAGGGGGGCGACAAATTCTTCGGCTTGCTTGGGCGTGAGTTCGATAAACTCGACGCCACATTTCTTGGCAAAATCCAATCCTTCTTGCTGATGTGAAGCCCAGATCCTGCCTGCTTCGCCAACATACTTGTCATTAACCTCGTTAAAGGCTTTCTGGATATCCGGTGGCAGAGAATTCCACGTATCAAGGTTCATGAAAAAGAACATGGACTTGTTATAAAAACCGGGAACACCGTGCTGCCCAGCCTGGAGGGTTATGTAATCGATTACCTCGGCTTCCTTATACCCCAAAAGGACCTCGGGCGGCCCTGAAATGTCTCCATCAATAGTCCCTTTCTGAAGCATGATGTAGACCTCGCCACGACCTCCACCGACCGGGCTGGCTCCAAGGACCTTGGCAACGTCAGCAGTGACGGAGGTAGCATATACCTGCATACCCTTTAAGTCCTTCAGAGTGCGTACCGGCTTTTTCGAATAGATAGCACCGGGACCCGTGGAATGAATGAAAAGCAAATGGGTATCCGGCAACTGAAGTTCTTTGGTTTTTTTCACAGCCTCCCACGTAATGAGTGCAGCGGTTTTAGCATCGGGAATATATAGACCTGGCAAGTCGAATACTTCCCAGGCAGAAAACCTGCCGGGAGCCCAGCCCGGTGGCATGACACCGATATCTGCTACACCGTTTACAACACCATCATAGGTTTGAGGGCCAGTAAGCATAGTCCCACCAGCATACACGATAATCTCGACTCTTCCGTTGGTGGCTGCCTCAAGAGCCTTAATCCACCCTGGTATTTCTTCGGTATTTACATAGTGGTTAGCCGGAAAGAAACTAGAAAAACTTAATTTGATGGTTTTTGCCATTAAGTTTGTTGATGTCAGGAAAAACATCACAAAAAAGCTCATTCCCAAGCATATGGAGCTAAACAGTTTTATATAGTTCCTTTTTTTCATTTTTCTTCTCCTAAATAAAAGTTTTTTTCTAATGATGTAAAGCCTCTTTTTTATCTACCGCCACCTCATTACCATTATTAGAACGATTATTTCACCCAGCTAATAATGATGGCAATTTTTGATGTCCATAATTAAAACTCTTTGTTGTAGACAAGAACAGATTACAAGTCTTTTTTTTAGGATCCTCTCCAGATTAGTTGATAAAAATAAGGGGAATATGTAGTGATTTCAAATAGAATGGACATCCGGTATCTCCAAGGATATAAGTTTGTCTTGCAAGATAAACATTTTACCAGATGATAAGAAATTGCTTTTTGAACCTGCACAAGCTTGAAACACAAACATCAGGAAATGTCAAGCTTTTTTCTGTTTTTGATCCGAGATTGATCTTTACCGGTTAGGAGAGTAATTTTGGAAGCCGATGTAACGGTAGGAGTTAAGGTAGAATTGAGGTTTTGCAGCTAATTGCTGGTTTTTGGGTAAGGAGTCGGCAGCAGATGGGTAAAGCTCCCCTCTAACCCTTATAGCCGCAAATTACAGAGTGCTCAATGCTTCGACAAGCTCAGCACAAGTTTAAAATAATAGATGGCTCTTCATAGCTAGGCCAACCATCATCGAAGGGCTCATAGACTATCTCGCCATGCTTATGGGAGGCCTCTTGGCTGGGCGGGTCTCTGGAAGGACTCTGTACCCAGAGGTCGAGATGTTCAAGAATATGGCGTATTATCTGAGGATCGGTAATGAAGTTGGTTGTTTTCATCTCTCCTCCGCAGCGAGGACACGTAAGGGGTCCGCCTCATAGACCTTTTTGATACATTCACGCCAGCTCTTTGATGGAATGTGTGGTGGTTCATAGTCAGAGACCTCTATTATCTCTATGTCTTTGTCTGCTACCGGTTCATCAGAAGATCTCTCAGCCCCCTGCTTATTCCGTATCCCTCGTGATTTATTTGAATACCATCCATAGTAACGTACCATCTGAAATGATTTCTCAGGGATATGCTGTGTAATGGCTGCTATAAACTCCTCAGCTGTGTATACCTCAAAATTCTTGCTATCATTACCATGGCCCATCTTAGAGCGGTAGATAACTGTAGCGGTCTCATTGGTATATGTCAGCTTCTCAACAGAGAAGGTATTGCGGATAATGTACTGGGACAGAGCCTCCCTTCCCTGCTCATCATCCCTTCGAACCCTTACCCCGTTGTGGACACTGAAGCCGGAGTGTCTCCAACCCATAAATGGGGGGGCCAGCTGGTCAGACGCCGTGCCGTTGAGCTGAAGCACGGTTATGCCCTCGGCCCTGAGAGCCTCTTTTGCTGCATTGGCACACCGTTTTACCGCACTGGTAACCGCTGCCAGGTCATCCTCTGAGATCTCGAAGATATTCTCGGCATGCCTTTTGGGAATAACCAACATATGGCCACGGCTCAAGGGATTGATATCCATAAAGGCGAGGACCAGTTCTTCATCCAATACCTTTATTGCAGGTATCTCTCCCTTGGCAATCTTGCAAAAAATGCAGTCCATATCGTCTTTCCTGTCTCTTTAGGGTTCTCAAAGGCGGGCATTCTTTTCGGGCAGCATCGTGCCTGGAACGTCTTACAATCAGATGGTGGTCGTGTTCACCTGTCTCACAGATCAGGGCAGAGAATCGGTTTGGCGGAGTGTGATTGTAACCTATCTGCAGTCTACGCAGACACTAAGCACGTCTAAGGGCACGCCCGTTGTTCCGCTTATATATTCCAACTGGCTCTCGGGCAGTAATGATCTATTGGACTAAAACGCCTTTGAGAGGTTGTTTAACAGGGCCAGCCTCCCCGCCTGCCATTGCAAGGCACGAGCGGGCAGGTGGAGGAAGCCGGCAGTACGTATACTCGCGGTGAGCTTCGCTGTTCTCAGCACGGGCATCAGCCCGGGCCGGAGCTCTTAATTTTGAGTCGCGCAAGCCGAGATGCTTGAGGATCTTCTTTACCTGCCCGCCATTGGTTTTGACACCTGATCCTGAAACGAGTCCAGTTCGGTCTAATCCCGCTTTTGCAGGACATCCAGCGTCCAGAATCTGATCCTTACACCCTGAAACCGAAGTCCTTAACCTGATTCACAATTCTTGTTGACAGACTTTCCTTCTTGGTTAATAAAGTCTAATATAGAATAATATTCTATATACAGAACATAGTTACAGAGTTTGCTCGGCGATCTAACGAGCCAATTATGAAAGCGAATGCCCTTGTGGGAACCACAAACTGCCCGCTTGCTCGTGACAAATTTAGTGGGGCGTCAAGTGATCTGTAATCGGTCATCGGCACCTGTAAGTGCTTGTCAAACAAGGGTCTTTGACTTCACTGATTCCCGATAACACATCAAAGGTTACCAGGTATCGGAATGACCGATCGCCGATGACCGTTTAACCGAAAAAAGAAGGAGGTTCTATTATGGAGCACGGTCACTGGATGACAGCAAAAGATGTATTGAGGGTAAACGCCCTCAAATGGCCGAATAAGATAGGTATTAAGGACCTCTACAAGAGCTACACCTTCAAGCAGTGGAACGAGAGGTCATGTAGGCTGGCGAATGCCCTTGCCGATCTCGGCATGAAAAAGGGTGACAGGTTTGCGGTGCTCGCCTATAACTGTGTTGAATGGCTTGAGATCTACGCGGCTGCTGCAAAGGGAGGATTTATCTGTGTCCCTATTATGTTCAGGCTATCTTCGCCTGAAATGGAGTACAACATCAATCACGCCGAAGCAAAAGTTTTTATCGTGCAGGGCGGGAAAGATTTGAGAGACGGAAAAAATTTTCCCTGGATAGACCGGGTCAATGGGAGGAGAAAGAATCTTCCTACCGTGGAAAAATATGTCTCTTTTGCCGTGGATAATCCCCATTATGACGACTTCATTTCCTATGAAGATGCGATGGCGGCGGCGAGCCCGAAAGAACCAGCCACAAAGGTGGATGCTGATGACATTTGGGTCATCATGTATACAGGCGGCACCACTGGCAAGCCGAAAGGGGTCATGAAAAGCCATGCATCCATGTTCGCACAATACCTGATCATGATCTACGATCACCAGTTCAGTTTCGATGATTGCACACTCCTTGTCATGCCCTGCTGCCACATCAATTCGCTTAACTACTCCTTTGTCAACACCTGGGTAGGGGGAACGATCATGGCATACAATATGGCAAGCTTTGATCCAGAAGACCTGCTCAAGACATTCTCTGATCACAGGATTACCTTTACTTCTCTTGTGCCGACTCACTACATCATGATGCTTTCCCTTGCCGATGAGGTGAAGAAAAAATACGATCTCACCTCTATCAAGAAATTACTTATCTCTTCTGCACCGGCGCGAAGAGATACAAAGCTTGCTATTGTGGAAATGTTCCCCAATTCAAAGCTTGACGAGGCCTATGGTTCAACAGAGGCAGGTATTGTAACAATCTTGAAGCCGGAGGAACAGCTCACAAAACTCGGCTCCTGCGGACGCGAGGCTATCGGCACGGATTTGATAAGACTCTACGATGAGGAGGGAAATCTCGTTACGGAGCCGAATGCGGTTGGTGAGCTTTATTCAAGAAGTCCGATGCTCTTTGAGGGATACTGGAAGGAGCCGGAAAAATCGGCAGCAGCCATGAAAGATGAATATTTCAGCGCAGGCGACATGGCATACAAGGATGAGGACGGGTACGTATTCCTCGTTGACAGAAAGGCGAACATGATCATCTCCGGCGGTGAAAATATCTTCCCATCCGAGGTTGAAAACCTTGTCGGCGGTCATCCGAAGGTCAAAGACGTGGCGGTCATCGGCGTTCCCCACGAGAAGTGGGGCGAGCAGGTTACTGCCGTTGTAGTGCTCCATGAGGACCAGGCGGCAACGCCGGAAGAGATCTCGGGTTACTGTAAGGGCAAGATCGCGGGGTATAAGGTGCCGAAAAACATCATCTTCATAAAGGATGAGGAGATGCCGAGATCGGGCACAGGCAAAATACTCCACAGAATGCTGAGAGAAAAATACGGAATGTGGAAAGATCACCAATAATACGCGTATCGGTTGCCCACCCATAAATACTATAATGGACACTAAGCGGTTTCCAATTCAGAAGCGGAATTTTTTGAAAGATCAAGGAATCCGGCAGATTGACGCCGATATTGCGAAAAGGGGCCATTTCTGGATGAAACCTGCATAATGGGGGCCGGCTGAAAGGCCGCCCCTTTATTTTTTTGGCAGGACATATTCCTGCCTTTACATTGCATGTAACTCGTTAACCCACGGACCTGGGGTGTGGGACGGGGTGATCTTTACAGGAGAATAGAAGATGCGCCAGGGATATATGTTATGCAGGTGAAGGAAAATCAGGCCGAAGACCGAAAGGATGATAAGAAATTGCTTTTTGAACCTGTACAAGCTTTGAAAACAAAAATCAGGAAATGTCAAACTTTTTTCTGTTTTTGATCCGAGATTGATCTTTACCGGTTAGGAGAGTAATTTTGGAAGCCGATGTAACGGTAGGAGTTAAGGTAGAATTGAGGTTTTGCAGCTAATTGCTGGTTTTTAGGTAAGGAGTCGGCAGCAGATGGGCAAAGCTCCCCTCTAACCCTTATAGCCGCAAATTACAGAGCGCTCAATGATTCGATATGCTCGGCACGCGTTTAACATAATAGATGACTCTTCATAGCCGGGCCAACCATCATCCAATGTCATGCAGTTCCGGGACCACAACTTCTGATCTGACCTCTAAAACGCCTGGAACACCTTTCACAACCTCAAGCAGACCACTTTCAGACTCGAGAGGGTTGAGGGATCCAGTAATCTGAACCACACCTCTTTCAGGCACATCGATGTGGAAGCCTTGGGAGCTGATCTTATTTTTTAGGATCGCGGCCTCGACCTTTTTCAACAAAGATAGTCGTTCCATGGTATACAACGCTGTGAGGCTGCAAGCCTTGATCTGTTGAGATTGCGCAACATCCGTTATAAGCTTTGCGGCTGAATCAGTGCCCATTTTGTCTTGGTTAATGATCAGGTCATACAGAGACGGATCATTCCAATCCATGTGGAAGGCAAACTGAAGAAAACCTTTACGCTCACCGTCGCTCTTGTAGATTATTTTTTCGGCTGCATCCCGGCTTATGCCTTGCTGATCCATAAGGCGCTGGATGCGTGAAGGTTCGGATGAGAAAATATGCACATGCAAGCCGCATCCAAAATCACGGAGCAGGAATTGAGAACCGTGACCCAAAATAATCCCATGACCCCTCCGGGTGACCTCATAGACCAGCGCCTCCATCAGATCGAGGTAGACTTGGGGTTTATGACTCAGGATGCGGTTAAACAGTCCCGGAGCCTTTTGGTCAAAATCTTTCACCTCTTCTGATGAAATGCCTATATCCACAGCCTCCTGCTGAAGCCTCTGGTCGTCTAAAGATTTAGTTTAAGCTCATTGGAAACGAGCTGGGCGATGGTCATACCGCCACTGCCAATACCGCTCGTGATGGTGATTAGTGACATTAAAGACCCTCCTTATGCTTGAGTTTGTCTTTAGAGAGGATTTTAGCACACCTGTTTTTCCATAATCAACATATCTCTATTAAAAATTTTTTGGGAGAAGATATGGGAGTCAAAAATGAGAGGGAATTGCTGCTTAAGTATACAGAAAGCGTAACATGGTATGATTCTTATGTAGATCTGTACCGTTGGGCTATGGGAAATCTTCGTCCGCACCCAAAGGACTTTGTGGTAACCTTTAATCCAGTCGGGGATTGGTGTCTCTTGTATTCATTTTGATCAACACGTTTGATAATATCTATTACAATTGATGGTTCAAATCCCATCTCTATAATCTCTTCGGGTGCTTTATTGTCCTCAATATATGCCTTCAGGATATCGTCCAGAATCTCATACGGGGGCAGATCATCTTGATCTAATTGATCGGGCTTGAGCTCGGCCGAGGGGGGTTTTTGAATAATTCTTTCGGGAATTATCTCTTTGTCTCTGTTTATGAAACGAGCGATTCGGTATACCATGGTCTTAGGTACATCCGAGATAACAGACAGGCCCCCGTTCATGTCCCCGTAAAGTGTGCAGTATCCCACTGCCAACTCGGACTTATTACCAGTTGAAAGAAGCAGGCATCCTAACTTGTTGCTGATTGCCATCAGAATTGTTCCCCGGGTTCTGGCCTGGATGTTTTGCCCTGTGACCTCTGTTGCCACATCTTTAAATAAGGGAGACAGGCCTTGAAGAAATGTTTCGAATACCCCTTCAATAGGCACAGTAAAAAGTTTAATGCGCAAATTTTTTGCCAGATTTTTCGTATCTTCAAAATTTTCTTTCAGGGTATACTGAGAAGGCATAAAGATAAGTATGACATTTTCCTTTCCGAGTGCCTTAACCGCGATATATGCTGTAAGCGCTGAGTCAATACCACCACTTAACCCAATAACAGCCTTGGAAAACCCACATTTTCGAACATAGTCTCTGGTGCCCATGATTAAAGCATTAAGCATGGATTCGGTTTCCGTTTCACAAACTGGGTGGAGGTTGCCTTTTTGGGTTTGAGTGTCAAAGACAACAATATCTTCTTCAAAGTCTCGAGCCCTTGTTGCCACCCTGCCTTGAGCGTCAAAGGCAATGCTGATACCATCAAAAAGCACACTATCATTGCCGCCAACTTGATTAACATTGAGAAGAGGAACCTTATATTTATTAGCCATAGACCCAAACATATCCCACTTAAATTTTCTTTTACCTACATGAAAGGGGGATGCTGAAATATTGATAAGAAGGTTAGCCCCTTCTTTGACCATCTTCTCTACCGGATCCGAAGGGTAACGAAGATTTAAGAAGAAATCTTTGTCGTTCCAGATGTCCTCGCATATGGTAAGGCCTATTTGACAGTCCTTATACGGAAAGGGTGAACATTCTTTTCCGGGTTCAAAATATCTCCTCTCATCAAACACATCATACGTAGGCAGAAGCCTTTTGTGTGCCTGGTGGAGAATTTTCCCATTATCAAATAGTACAGCTGAGTTGTAGAGAGGATTGCCTTTTTCTTTCGGATTTTTAGCCACAACCCCGCATATTACACCAATCCCCTTTATAGCGGTAAACAGCTTCTGTAGATGTATCAGGTTAGCATCAACAAAGTCTTTTTTTTCCAGAAGATCCTGTGGCGGATAGCCAGAGATAATGAGTTCTGAAAAGACGATGAGATCACAGGAAACGTCTATAGCCTTTTCTGCTGCAGCGATAATCTTTTCAGTGTTATGGGTAAAATCCCCGATGATCGGGTTAATTTGTGCTAAGGCTATTTTCATATTCCTTGTTTATAACATGATTGGCCAATCGCCATCCCAGCACTTAAGACATAAATCCTCTTTAGGGATCTTCAATGCCGCAACAAAGGCATCTAAACTGTTGTACTTTACAGAATCGGCGCCGATCCTTTCAGAAACCCACGCTTCCAAGACCTTAAGTTCATCCATTGTAGTGATATTTCCTTCTGAAAGGTATTGCCTGGCTAAAAGCTCTTCATAGGTCCGGGTTGATATGCCGAAATCGCAAGGGTACATTAATGGTGGACAGGCGATACGCGCATGAACCTCTTTAGCGCCGGCATTCTTCAAATCTCTCACCTTGTTTCTGATCTGGGTACCCCTGACGATCGAATCGTCACAAAGAACAATTCGTTTATTCCTAATTGCATATTCAAGGACAGAGAGCTTTTTCTTTGCCATCCTGTCCCGATCCGCCTGAGTTAATTGTGTATAACTTCGATCGGCATATCTGTTATAGAGAAAAACCTCCTGGTAGGGCAATCCGGATACCATGTGATATCCCAGGGCATGTCCGATACCTGACATAGGTACCGGTGCAACAAGATCGGCCTGAATGCCGCCTTCTTCAATGTCTCTTTCTGCCAGGCTCTTTCCAAGGTTATTTCTAGCCTCTTGAACATAGAGTCCGTCAATCTTACTGTCCATACTTGCTGTGTATGCCCATTCAAAGGCACAGTGGGCTCTCCTTGGGCTTTTTAATTTTTGCCTGGTCTCGAAGCCTTTTTTACTGATAAACACAATCTCCCCTGGTCGCACGTCTCTTGTGCAATTGAAACCTGAGCTCTGAACAGCTCTTGACTCGGAGCTCACAATAAAGGCGTTCAATCCTTCTCCCAGCATGAGAGGTCTAAATCCATAGATATCTCTGGCTGCATATATTCCATCTTGGGTTAACACAACAAGCGAGTAAGCGCCTTTTATCTTTTCAGCCAGCATAGAAATCCCTGTAACTACATTCTTCTCCTGCATGATGAGCTTGGAGATGATCTCAATACCTAAACCATGATAAAAAGCCTTTCCTCTGTTCTTCATCTCTTCTAAAAGCGCCTCACTATTAATAATATTACCACTAAAGGCAACCGCTATCTCACCAACAGCACCCTGCCACACCATGGGCTGCCTTTCTTTAAGGCTTACGTGCCCAATACCCATGTTGCCTTTAAAGTTCTCTAATTCATGGGGATTGAAGGTATTTCCTACCTGGCCATAATGGGTTATCTGGTAGATTCTTTTCCCATCATAGGTGGCAATGCCACAGAATTGCTGGCCCCTGTGTTGAAGGAAGTCAAGACCCCTATAAATGTCTTCAACGCAGTCTGTGTCTTTAACAATGCCAAAAACACCGCAGTTATCGCCTATTAATTTCATTAATTACCTCCTTTGTGGTCTACTGAAGATGTATCAATGTCCCGATGGTAGCTCTGAAGTGATTTGACAAGCCCATGATCACTTTGAAATGCTTCAATGCCTCTGACAGCAGCCATAGCTGCTGCAAGGGTAGTGATATAAGGAACCTTGTACTTGATGGAAGATTTGCGAATATATGAATCGTCGTGCTTGCTCAATTTACCGCTTGGTGTATTTATAACCAATTGAATCTCCCTGTTTTTAATGGCATCTGCTATATTTGGCCTTCCCTCATGTAATTTGAGGATATGTTCCGATTCAACCCCATGTTCCGCCATGAATTTATGGGTTCCCTCGGTGGCCTTGATCGTAAAGCCAAGCGTTTTGAATCGTTTGGCGATTTCTGGAATGGTAGACCTGTCTTTTTCTGACACAGTAATGAGAACAGTACCTTCAGTTGGAAGTCGCTGTTGCGCAGCTTCTTCAGCCTTAAAAAATGCCGG
>Ga0307444_1000416_pt1 | contig 20783 bp, 16 predicted proteins | sample SalMarSW160340MG_FD_202145 | JGI IMG/M metagenome (GOLD analysis project Ga0307444, IMG submission 202145) | Salt marsh sediment microbial communities from the Plum Island Ecosystem LTER, Massachusetts, United States - SW1603-40 | ecosystem: Environmental > Aquatic > Marine > Intertidal zone >...
CTGCAAATTGTTAAGAGGCACATTAGTTATTTGTTATTAGATGATTTATTTTTATTTTTCTGTGAAAAATTATTTTACTCTATGGCACAATGTTTATTCGGTTACTCATAACAATTAATGATATGTTACACTTTAAGTATCCTCACAGTAGTTTCAATAGTGCTTACGGTTCCATCTTGATATTTTACCTGACCTTTCACCTCTAACTCTTTTTTATCCGAATACATGGCATCGATCAAATCTTTGTATTGTTCAAACACAAATTTTCTTCTTACCTTACCCGTCCGAGTTAATTCATCGTCATCTGCATCGAGGAGTTTGTAGAGGAGAATAAAATGAACCAGTTGCATCGGTTCCGGCAACTGGGTATTTACCTGCCTGATTTCTCCACCAATAAGTTCCTCTACTTCAGGTTGCTGGGAAAGATCGGTATAGGTGGTATATGCTATCTTCCTTTCTTCTGCCCAGTTGCCAACATTTCCGAAATCAAGATTGATAAAGGCGGTGATATAGGGCTGGCCTTCACCAAAGATTACTGCTTCCTTAATATATGGGCTAAATTTTAATCGTGTCTCAATAAAGTCAGGGGAAAAGGCCTCACCCTCTCTTGTCTTCATTATCTCTGCCTTTCTTCCAATAATGAGAAGGTGCCCATCATCATCTATATATCCAGCATCCCCTGTATAGAGCCAGCCATCCCTGAGGGACTTTGCTGTTTCCTCTGGGTCTTGATAATAGCCGGCGAAGTTTGATTTGGTGAAGACAAGGACTTCTTGATCTTCACCAATCTTTACCTCTGTTCGTGGTAGAGGTACCCCTACGGTTTCTAACTTGACCTCATCATCTGGCTGAACCTGAAATATACCGCCTGACTCAGTAAGCCCATAACATTGCTTTAAATTTATACCGTTGGCCCTGAAGAATCGTATAACATCAGGAGAGATAGGGTGTCCTCCTGTATAGGCCCCTCTGAATTGCAGGCACCCTGTCCTGTCCATAAGAGGCCTGAACATGATACGAGATGCTATCCAGCAGAGAAATTTTAAATAGAGAGGGACTTCCTTTTTCTCCGATTCTCTTTCAACAACCGTACCACCTATTTTCATACAGGTTTTATATAGAAAACGCTTGATATAACTGGAATCACTAATTTTCACTCTGATTTTTGAGGCAAGACTTTCCCAGAACCAGGATGCAGTAATGATAACGGTTGGACCGATATCCCTAAAGTCTTCCACAACTGTCTCTGTTGTTTCAGGGAAGTTCATGATCATTCCCCCTGACAGTGTTATGCCCATGCCCCACATCTGGTCTACAATCCACGCTGGTGGAGTAATCGAGATCCAGTTATCCCCAACACCGATTGGGGCAGTTTCAAGCCATTTTCTTGCCATCTCAGTAAAATTTTCATGTGATATCATAGCAAGCTTTGGAAGGCCAGTGGTGCCTGATGTCATTATCATCAAGGCTACCTCATCTGGCTTTCCCTTGCGTAATTCATCAGTAAAGTACTGTGGCGCTTTGTTATCAAAATCTATACCAAGCTCTAAGAGTTTCTGAAAGCTCATAAGCCATGGGTCATCAGCGTATGTCCTCATGCCGGTTGGATCAATATATATAACCTTTCTGACAAAGGAGAGTTCTTCTTTTACCTCCAAGAGCTTGTCTACCTGTTCCTGATCCTCAGCTATCACAAAGGCTGCTTGCACACGAGTGAGGCCAAATGCAAGTTCCTTGGCCACTGCTGTAGTGAATAGATTTACGGTTACTGCGCCGAGGGCCTGGGCCCCTAGTTCGGTAAAAAGCCATTCAGGGCGATTATTAGTGATAATACCAATGTTTTCACCCCTTTTGAGTCCAAGGGATGCCAAACCTAAGGCGACCTTTTTTGTATACTGGAGATAATCATTCCAATTATACGTCTGCCATATACCAAAATTTTTTTCCCTGATGGCAGTCCTTTGTGAACCTAATTCCTGGGCCTGTTTGGCTAACATCTGTGGCAGTGTATATTCGGTAAGGGTAGATAAAGTGTGTTCGTCTAAGCTTTCTATCTTTCTCAATATATAACCCCTGAAGGAATTAATAGTGTTATGGCTGGTTGCATTTATTGAGTTCATTGAGTTACACTCAACAAACTCAACAAACCCAATATGTCCCAGGCGAACTATATTTTCACTGCATCTCCAAGGTAGGCCTTGATTACCTGGGGATGGTTTTGAACTTCTTCTGGTGGACCCTCTGTTATTTTCTTTCCAAAATCCAGCACCATAACCCTTTTAGAAATACTCATCACAACTGACATGTCGTGTTCTACGAGGATCATAGTCTGTTTCCACCCCTCATTGAGCTCTATCAGGAACCGTACCATGTCTTCTTTTTCTTCTAAGGTCATTCCAGCAAAGGGTTCATCCAGGACTAATAGCTTTGGTTCCAATGCCAGGGCCCTTCCCAGTTCAACCCTTTTCCGTAAACCATACGGCAAGGATCCAACGGGTTGTTTTCTGATGGCTTGCATTTCAAGGAAATCGATAAGTTCCTCTAAGGCCTGCCGGTGACCAATTTCTTCTTTTTTTACTGATGGGGAAAAAATAGAGGCTAAGCCTACACCATACTTGGTGTGGACATGCCTGGCCAAGAGCATGTTTGAAAGGACACTTATACCTGGGAATAGTTCAATGTTTTGAAATGTTCTTCCAATACCCAGGCCTGTAAGGTGATGGGTTGACATGTGAAAGATATCCTGTCCATTAAAACTCATTGTAGCCTTTTGTGGCCTATAATATCCTGTAATGCAATTGAGTAGACTTGTTTTTCCAGCCCCATTGGGGCCAATTATTGCTAAGAGTTCCCCTGTGTGCACTGATACATCAACATTATCAAGGGCTACAACACCCCCGAACTGTAACGATAGGTTCTTCACCTCCAGCTCTGCCCTGTTTTTTTCGGGCTGTCTGGAGGCGAAGATACTTGGCTGACCCCTAAATGCCTTCATTTATTACCTTTTTAACAGTTTAAGCTTTTCTTTTCCAGGTGAAAAGTAGGTGGTAATTGGTATAAACGTTTGGTCCTCGTTAATTTTAACGATCCTACCCTTGAATGAGCCCTCATGATTGGTCTTAGTAAACGTAACGTTTGGCACAAGCCCTCCAAAATCCTCATCCCTGAAAGTCTCAAGGGCGTCATTAATGGTTTCGCTGTCTATCTCCCCGAATTTTTCATGGGCCCTTTGAAATGCCCTTTCCATAATCATGGCGATGGCAACACCTTCCCAATAAGAGAAATCGAATTTATCTACAGTCTTGTATCGCTTCCACAATGTCTCCATGACCTTCATTCCGGGAGAACCATCAACCGGAAGACATCCAGGGAATTCCACAAAGAACCGATCCCTGATGACACCCTTGCCTAATTTATAGAAACCTGGATCTGTGGCTGTCCAGGTTCCAAAGAAGGGCACATCATAGTTAACTCTATCCGCAGACTTAAGGGCCATTATAATAGATGATGGAAGCGCCTGCATAAATACATATTCTGCTCCTGCTTTTTTAAGTCGAAGGCATTCAGTATTAAGATCAACAGTCTTTGAAGGGAAATCTACAATGGTTACAATATTTATTCCGTGTTTAGCAGCATATTCCTTACTCGGAGCATGGATAGACTTTCCGTAGGCATTGTTCCATGTCAGGAGCCCCACCTTGGGAGCCTCTTTTCCTTCATGGATGGTGCGGATATATTCTAGTACCGCGTAGCTATCCATAATATAACTGCCAAAGGGTAAATATGCATAATCAACTGGAGGTTTAAGAATTGCCTGGAAAGTAGAATAATTTATATTAGGTGTTTTGTACTTCTGGATAATTGGTTTGCACATTATGCCTGATCCTGCATCCCATGTGGCTATCATATCCATCTTGTCAGCGGTGCAAAACTTCTTGACATATTTGATGGCCTCAGGGACCTTATAGGCATGATCAACTATGGTTAGATCTATTTTATTACCTCCAATCCCTCCCTTTACCTCGTTCACATACCTGGTATAGTCTTTATGGCCTTTGGCATGAAACTGACCCCAGATTGAGGCTGGCCCTGTCAGGTTGATTATGGCCCCTACCTTTATTGGTTTGGCCCATGCAAAAGTGCCCAAGCCAAAACAAACAAACCCTGCAATGAGTGCTACGATAAATACCTTTCGCATAATCATTCCCCCTCTTTTAAATTATTAATTATAATAATACCCTACCTAAAATGGTAACCATAAAGGGTAACATCCTATCCCTTTAACCATATTTGAGTAACTATTGTGCTTTTATAGATATATTTATTTATTAAATAATTATTTATTTGGAAAGGATTGTGTATGTTATAAGGATTATCTGGAAGGTATTTTTTAGGCCTTGTAGAGATTGTTCTCATAAAGATAGCCTTGACTTTTTGATATATAATTGTGTTATAGCTATTTTATAGCTACACACAGTTTCATACATTACATATTGATATAAGATATTTTTGTCAAGAATAAAAGATAAAAATGAATTGAGGAGGACAAAAGATGCTTATAGGGGATATATTAGCACGGAATGCAAGAATGTATGGGAATGAGATAGCCCTTATTGAACGAGAGCCCGAAAAAGACAGAAGGATAGAAATAACATGGAAAGAATTTGATGAGCAGGCCAACAGGTTCGCAAATGGACTGATAGCCAAGGGGATTCGAAAGGGCGACAAGGTAATTCATCTCATGATGAACTGTATTGAGTGGCTCCCTGCCTATTTTGGAATTCTCAGGACAGGAGCCTGGGCAGTGCCATTGAATTTTAGGTTTTCTGCCCAGGATATAAAACTCTGTGCTGGAATTGCTGAAGGTAAGGTGATGATTTTTGGAGAGGAATTTATAGAAAGAGTTACACAGATTAAAGGAGACCTTCTTTCAATACATGATTATATCTTTGTGGGGCCAGATGAGATAAGGCCTGATTATGCAGAAAAATATGAGGATGTTTTAAATACGAATTCTCCTATAAACCCTGATGTTGAAATAGGAATTGAAGATGATGCAGGCCTTTATTTTACCTCTGGTACTACGGGTACACCAAAGCCAATACTTTTAACCCACAGAAACCTTGAGGCCGCATGTATCATTGAGAATCGACACCACAATCAAACACATCAAGATAATTTTTTATTAATTCCACCCCTGTATCATACTGGCGCTAAGATGCATTGGTTTGGCAGTTTTATTGTCGGTTCAAAGGCAGTTATTCTTAAAGGGATACGACCCGAATGGATCTTGGAGGCTGTATCAGAAGAGAAGGTGACTATTGTCTGGCTGCTGGTACCATGGGCCCAAGATATTCTTCTAGCAATAGAAAATAGGGATGTAAACCTTTCTGATTATTCATTAAATCAGTGGAGATTGATGCATATTGGTGCCCAGCCAGTTCCGCCAAGCTTGATAAAGAACTGGAAAAAGGTATTTCCCAATCATGACTATGATACCAATTATGGTTTAAGTGAAACTACTGGGCCTGGTTGTGTTCACCTTGGAATAGAAAATATTCACAAGGTCGGGGCCATTGGTGTGCCTGGCTTTGATTGGGAATGTCAGGTAGTGGATGAAAGCCGTAACAGTGTTGCTCAAGGACAACCTGGTGAGCTTATGGTAAAAGGGCCTGGGGTGATGAAAGAGTATTATAAGAATCCTGAGGCAACAGCCAGCACCCTTTTTAATGGGTGGCTTTTAACTGGGGATATGGCCAGGATAGACGAGGATGGTTTTATATGGCTCGTGGACAGAAAAAAAGATGTTATCATCACTGGAGGTGAAAACATATTTCCAGTAGAGATTGAGGATTTTCTCGCAAATAGTGATAAAATCCAGGATGCAGCTGTTATCGGTATACCTGATGAGCGGCTTGGTGAGATTACATGTGCTATCATCAAGGTTAAACCAGGAAAAGATATGACAGAAGATGAGGTAAATGAGTTTTGTCACGCATTACCTCGGTATAAAAGGCCTCGAATAATAATTTTTGGTGATGTACCCAGAAATCCAACTGGCAAGATAGAGAAACCAAAATTACGAGAGATCTATGGAAAAGGAAAAGGGAGTTTTACAATTAAATAAACATCTATTTTTTTGGAATCGAATGTGAAGAGTGTTTCATTTCCTTCTTGACAGTAGAGATCCGTAAAAGTAATAAAATAGCTAAATTGTAGCTATATTATATTAACCTTAAGCATGGGTCGAGATATGCATAAACTACTTATTGATTCGCCAGACAAGGAGATGTTGTTATTAGGTAACGAGGCAATTGCAAGAGGTGCTATTGAGGCAGGTATTGGTGTTGCAAGCTGTTACCCAGGCACGCCATCCTCTGAGATACCAGATACGTTTTTTGCCCTGTACAGGGACGCCGGATTCTATTTTGAGTATTCCACCAACGAAAAGGTGGCATTAGAAGTTGCAGCAGGTGCCGCTATTTCAGGCGTAAGAAGCATTTGCACTATGAAGCATGTGGGGATGAATGTTGCCTCTGATGCCCTCATGACTATGGCCTATCTTGGCGTAAGTGCGGGAATGGTTGTGATAAATGCTGATGATCCCTTTTTATTTTCAAGCCAGAATGAACAGGATAACAGATACTACGCACGACTGTCAGGACTCCCCATGATAGAGCCCACAAATGCTCAGGAGATGAAGGACATGACTGTTGCCGCATTTGATATCTCAGAGCAATTGAAGTTGCCGGTTATTCTACGGACCACAACCAGACTTAATCACCTCAGAGAAGCGGTAAAATTTGGTACAATCAAGCCTATACAATCCAAGGGTTTCTTTAAAAAAGACCCCTTTCACCTTGTGGCAATTCCTGCTGTTTCCAGAAACCTGCACAAGATCTTATTAGAGAAATATGATCAGTCATTATTGCTCTCGGAGAACTCAAAATATAACCAGCTTGTTGGCAATGGAAAATGGGGCATAGTCACAAATGGTGTAAGCATGAACTATGTACAGGATGCAATCAATGATCTTGGAATAGGTGATAAGGTGGCTATCCTCCGGCTCGGTTTTTCTTATCCCATGCCAGAAAAAATGATTGAGAAATTCCTCAGTAATGTGGACAAAGTACTGATAGTCGAAGAACTTGAGCCAGTAATGGAAAATGAAATTAGGTCGATAGCACAATCAAAGGGAATAGGGGTACTTATTAAGGGAAAAGGGGATGGACTTTTCCCAAGGCTGTATGAATACGATCCGAGGCTGGTCCGTAAGACTATTGCATCATATTTCAATGTGCCAGATACCTCTCCGGCGATGGTGGACGTCAGCGGTTTACCTGAACTTCCAGGTAGGCCACCCAATCTCTGTGCTGGATGTCCCCATAGGGCCATGTACTATGCGATAAAGAAGGTGTATGGCCCTGATGCTATTTACCCCTCTGATATTGGCTGCTATACCTTGGGTGTGCTTCCTCCCCTATCTATGGCCGATATTGTTATATGTATGGGTGGATCAATAGGCTCTGCCTGTGGCATTGCAGCGGCCACGGATCAGAAGGTCGTCTCGTTTATAGGGGATTCAACCTTTTTCCATGCGGGCATACCTGCCCTGATAAATGCTGTTCATAATAACCACAACTTTACATTGGTAATCCTTGATAATGGCACAACTGCTATGACAGGACAGCAACCTAACCCAGGTGTAGATACAACTCCTATGGGTGTTGATACCACACAGCTTTCTATTGAGTCGATGGTAAGGGGTTGTGGTGTAGAGCATGTGCAAGTAGTTAATCCCCTTCAGGTGAAAAAGAGCATTGCTGCGGCACAGGCATCAAAAGATTTTGATGGCATCTCGGTTATCATATCCAAAGAGATTTGCCCTCTTTATGCCAAAGCAATTAAAAAAGCAAAAAAGGCGAGGCCATTTTATGTCAATCAAGATAAATGTACAAAACATCTCGACTGTATAAATCTTTTGGCATGCCCGGCAATGTATATTGCTGATAATAAGACAATGATAAACGAGAACCTTTGTATTGGCTGTGCTGTGTGTGCACAAATCTGTCCTGAGAATGCTATTCTTCCAATAAAAAAGTGAAGACTAAAAATTGAAAATAGTCGATTGTCAAAGGAGATAACTATGGAAACAAAACGAATAGTCTTTGTTGGTGTCGGAGGGCAGGGAAATCTTCTTGCATCAAGGCTTCTTGGTGAGGCCTGTATATCTGCTGGAATTCCTGCGGTAGTAAGTGAGATTCACGGAATGGCTCAGAGAGGTGGTATTGTTGAGTCATCCGTTATTATGGGAGCAAGCAGCCCGATTGTTTCAAAGGGTGAGGCAGATATTTTGATCGGTTTCGAGCCATCAGAGACATTGAGGGCATTGAACAAATGCAACAAAGATACTGTGGTTATCACCAATATTCATCCTCTTCCTCCTTTTACTGTAGCAATAGGTCAGGGGGTGTATCCTGATATTGATGAGACCCTTGATCTAATCAGAGATAATGTTTTTTTGTTAATAGCTCTGGATGGTGATGAGTTGGCAGTAAAGGCTGGAAATCCTTTATCCCTCAATATGGTTATGCTTGGGGCATTGATTGGCAGCAAAGTTATTCCTTTGAAAGAAGATATACTCAAGGAAACAATATCCAAGACAACAAAACAGACATTTTTGGAATCGAATTTAAAGGCTTTTGATTTTGGTGTTGCTGCCTCACGTGTTGGATGAGTGCAGAAATCTTTTTGATTTTTTTAACCTGTGAAAGATGCAGATTCCAAATTTGTTATATCCTTCCATAACGAACGGTTTTCCCCTTAATCTGAGGGTGCTATAGGCTATATTGTTAAACCCTATTTTTTTATACAGAGGTGGGGGTTTTTGTGATAATGAAAAAACTTTATTCTCCAGGGATTTTCCATAGTTGTTCTCTTACCGCACAATAGCAGAAAATAAGGAGGAAAACTTGAAATGAAAGAGGTAAAGGACGTAAACATATCAATAAACAATAGAGTTTTTACCTTAGATTTAGCTATTGAAGATGAGGAGCTCATTGAAACTATTTTTCATGCGTTAGCGGAATATGTTAAGAAGGGTTTTCCAATTAAAGTAAGAGAAGCTTATGTCACTTCCCTGTCAGACTCCCTGAAGATAATTTCAAAGATAATTTCCAACAGGGCACAAATGGATGAATGGAGAGCTGAAACGAAGCAATTAATGTCCATTATACGGAAAGGGAAATAGGCCCATAAAGTAGTAGTCTTAAAAGGTCGACTCTCAGTGCATAATCCTTCTCAATAGATACAAATAAATGAAGGTGTAAACATGAAAAGGTTTTTATTATGCTTCGTTCTGCTTTCCGTTCTTGTTTTTATCCACCCTCTTGGTCTTATGGCCGAGGATTACCTGTCTATGGCCGATGGGATCTATGAACTGGGGGGAGAAGATAACTACAAACGGTCTATTGATGTATACCTCAAGGCTTTGAAAGAAAACCCTAATGATTACGAAGCCAACTGGAAGTGTGCAAGGGCATATAGGGAGTATGGGGAAGCGATAAAGAGACAGGCCGTTAAAGGGTGGAAGAAAAGCTGTGCAAAGTATGGCAAAGAGGGCATGAAATATGCAGAAAAAGCGATTGAGCAGCGACCTGATAGGCCTGATTGTCATTATTATTATGGCCTGAATGTGGGGATTTATTCTGACGGTGTAAGTATACTTACTGCCTTGGCAGAGGGCCTTAAAAGCAAAACTCAGAGTAGTTTAGAGAAGGCCTATGAGTTGGATAAGATGTATAACGAGGCTGGTCCCATGCTTTCGCTCGGCCGTTTCTGGGCTGTTGTCCCCTGGCCGTACAAAGATAAAAAAAGGCCCTTAAATTATACCGGGAGTACCAAAAAACCCGATATTTCAATGTAAAAATAGAAGGAAAAATATACCTTGCTGAAGTTCTCTTGGAATTAAAAGGAAAAGAAAACAAAGAAGAAGCAAAGGCTCTGCTGCAAAAGGCTTCGCAGTCTGATGAAAAATACTTCATAGACTGGGCCGAAAGACTTCTGGGAAAAATCGAAAATACAGTAGATGAAACAAAAGCTATTTCTCATTAGAAACAGTAATTATAGAGCTTGTAAAAGAGTGTACGCTCCGTATTACAAATAGGATAATAACTGCACTATAAATTTAACGATACATAGAGGTAGCCATGGATTATATAAAGATGACAGCACCCTGTGGACTGGATTGTTTTAATTGTCCAATGTATTTGGCAAATGAAAACGAAAAATTACGAAATATAATAGCCGAAAGATTAAATATTACACCTGAAAAGGCAGTTTGTGGAGGATGTCGAAATGAAAATGGGACAATAGCATTTCTCAATATGACTGAGCCATGCAGTGTGTATACATGTAGTGAGAATAGGGGAATTAATTTTTGCTATGATTGTTCTGAATTTCCATGTAATCATCTTCACCCTTATGCTGACAAGGCATCCAAATTCCCTCATAACACCAAGGTTTTTAACTTATGCTTGATTAAGAAAATGGGATTAGATGCATGGGCTAAAGAAAAGGCAAAGGCTGTTAAGGATACGTATTTCAAAGGAAAGTTTAAACTATAACCAAAAGATTGCCTTCATTAGAGTTCCAAAAGGAGTGATTTACATTTTTTTGGCCATTCCACCTCAAGTATCCCTCATTCAATAAATCTGGATGTAACTTCAATTGTAAAAGTGCTGGTCTATGCAATTCTTCTGAGAGATGCCTAAAATTTTTACTATTTAATGATCTCCTGTCCTCGAACACAACGGACATGGTAGTGGTTGGTCTTATAATAACTGAGTACGTAGGCGCCGTCGAACATGACAATCCAGGCATTTTTTGTGTGTTCAGCAAAGGTTGTTGACGACCAGTAGGATAAGGTGTCCCGAAAGGGAACCTCTTTACGCATATCAGGGCGCATTTTATCAAAAAGGGTCTTCCTATCCAACAGAGTGTCTAACTCAAGCACAGTCGGAATACGCCAATCGTCCTTACCGTCCAGCGAAAGGGATTGTGCGTATTCCAGTGCTTCGTACCAAGTCATCTCCCCGGGGCTTTCATACTGCCATTCCATAACGGTCTTTGGATCCTTCCAGGTACTCGGACGTCGTTTCATTCTCTGACTCACTTCTTATTTTATTGGAGGAAACGGCAAGAAATTGATGAAAACCATTTTACATCAGCACAGGGTATTTAGCTGTCAACTGAGAATTTCAACTCTTGGATCCACGGTTGATTAATGAAGGATAAAGGCCCCATCCCTTCCTGAAATACCGGGCCGGGGCCTTTATATGGCGAGTTGGCATTATTGGCCTTCTTACAGGATCCTGACGGCCTCCTTGTATTCTTCAGGATCCCCCCAGAAAATACACCTTACAGGGCAAACGGAGAAACAGGCGGGGGCTTCGTTATTTCCACGTTTATCAACGCACAGGTCGCATTTCACCGCCTTAAGAGTATCGTGGTTAAACTGCATGACATCGTAAGGACAGGCCTGGACGCAGCAGGTCCCACACGAGATACACCTCTTTGCTTCCTCGAGGACCATTTCTTCCGTGAGACCCTTTTGGACCTCATCAAAGCCCTTAATACGTGCCTGGGGGTCGAGGCAGGGCATCTGAACCCGATCAATCTTATTGTATACCTCTTTCTGTGGATCGGTTATCGTCGGGAATACCTGATCCCTCCCCAACCGGAGATCCCGTCCCAGTATAAATCTGTCAATGGATATGGCGGCCTGCTTGCCGTCCGCAATGGCCTCTATGACGGTTCTGGGACCTCTTGCCGCATCTCCCCCTGCAAAGATATCTGGGTCATCACTCTGAAGCGTCAGGGGATCAACGTTCATGGTCCCCCATTCACTCAACGTACAGGCGCACTCCGGTGTCAGACAGGCCCAATCTGCTTCCTGCCCTAGGGCGTTGATAACGGCATCAACTTCCATGGTAAATACAGAGTCGGGGACAGGTTCCGGCTTCGGCCGTCCGCTCTCATCCGGTTCCGTCAATTTCATTTTTATGCACTCTATCACTTTTATCCGTTGGTTTTCTCCAATGAATCGCAATGGCTGGGTCAGGGTCTTTATTGAAATCCCTTCTTCCTGACATTCCTTAATCTCTTCGGCATTCGCGGGCATTTCTTCCAGGCCACGGCGATAAAGAATAAATGCATTTTCGGCTCCCGACCTGAGGGCTGATCTTGCTGCATCCATCGCGGTATTGCCACCGCCTATGATCGCAACATTTTTGCCCAATTTTACCGATTCTCCCCGGTTGATTTGACGGAGATAATCCAATCCACCGTAAGCACCTTCCAGGTTCTCACCCTCAATGCCGAGTTTCAGGCATGCCTGGGTGCCGATTGCCGCAAAAAAGGCCTTGAATCCCTCTTCCCGCAATTGAGCGACGGTGGTGTCCTTTCCAATCTCGACATCGGTTTTGATGGTCACGCCCATATCACGGATAAGCTGAATCTCGGCATTAACCACTTTACGGGGAAGACGATAGGACGGTATGCCTGCTGTGAGCATCCCTCCCGGCTCGGTGTCTTTTTCGAAAATCGTCACCTGATAGCCTTCCTGCGCGAGATAGTATGCGCAGCTCAATCCGGCAGGCCCTGAACCGATAATGGCGACTTTATCCTTTTTCTTTTCTTTGGTTTTGGGCATGTAACGCTTGGTTGTGTTCAAATCCAGGTCAGCAACAAAACGCTCGATGGCGTGGTTTGCTACAGGGTCATCAATCCCACCTCTATTACAAGCGGATTCACAGGGGTGGGGGCAGACCCTTCCACAGATGGACGGAAAGGGGCTTGCCTCTTTGATGAGTTCAAGGGCTTCCTGAAATTTTCCCTTTGCAGCAAGGCTCACATAGCCCTGGACATCGATGTGGGCCGGGCATTCCGCCTTGCAAGGAGACGTTCCCTGTTTTTCGGCCCCGGATGTTCCTGGCAGCGCATTACAACCTGTACATTTTTCAAGATCGAGTAGAACGATCCCCGTCTCCGAATCCTTGGTAATGGCATCTTCAGGACAGGCCTTTGCACAGGGGGGGTCGTCGCAATGGTGGCAAAACAGCGGCTTGAAATAAGGGGACTCCTCAAGGACCCTGATGACTCTCGGCCCTACCCCAAGCCCGTGCTCCTGTTTACAGGCGATTTCACAGGTATGGCAACCACTACAAAGATACTCGTTGAATAGCAATGATATTTTTCCCATCTTTTTCCCTCCTATTTATCCTCACAGGGAGATATGTTGCACTGACAAACCCTTAGACAGGTGGAGCCCATATTCTGGTCGCAGGTTTGATAGGCATTGTCGGTCAGGAGATTAGCATTGGATATGTCCCAGCCATGACCCGGATCTTTTATCTCCGGGAACCACCACCCATGCTCTGCCGGAATCACGCGAGGATCAATTCCATCGGATAGTTTTGCACGCATTTTAATACGTCCCCTCGGCGATTCGATATACATCCATTGGCAGTTTTTGATGCCGTGTTTTTCGGCCGTGTCAGGATGGATCTCTGCAATAGGATCGGGTCTTAACTCCCTCAGCCACGGCACCATGCGGCCTGCTGTGTGGAAGAAGTTCGGGGACCGCAGCCCTGCATTGAAAATATAGGGGTATTTCTCCGCCACCTCCGGTGTGGAATAGGGGCTCTCGGGAACTTCCACGTATTTGGGCAGAGGATCGCGCCCCCTTTTTTCCAGAAAGGTAGAATACAGCTCCACTTTCCTGGTAGGCGTGGAAAAACCCCTTTCTTTGTACTTATAGTACACATTTTCACCCTGGAGGTACATCTTCTCCTTGAATTGCTCAAAGGTTAGGCCCGAGGGTTCGAGCAGGTAATCCAGGGCATCCTCGACCGTGGGCCACCATTCCTGGCCCATGCGCTTGCCGAGCTCGAGAAAGATCTTGTGGTCCTGCCAGGCCTCCCCGATTTCGACACATTTTACCCGCGCAAAAACATAGCCGTGCCGCTTCCAGTTGTCGGCCACATGGTTCTGCTCCAGCCAGGTGCCGGCAGGCAGGAAGATATCGGCCAGTTCAGCAGTGGGGGTCATGAAGTGATCAATGATGACAAAGAATCCCAGCTTCTTAAGGGCCTCATAGGCCTCTCTGCCGTTGGCTCTGGTCATCACTGGATTACTGCCGCACAACAGTCCTGCCTTAAGTTGATACGGTTCTCCGTAAACGATGGAATCCCACGCCTTTTTGGGGTTGATAAAGGCCACCCTGGCCCCCAGTATAAAATCGTTTCCACCCAGCCTCTTTGCAAGTACCTCTTTACTGAGATCCCTATGGCGGGAGAATTCGGCAACCGTCCGCGTGGGTGGGTTCACAAACAGGGCATTCCCTCCTGGGGCGTCCAGATTGCCCGTTATTGCCATAAGACCGATCGTGGCTCGGGTAAAGTCGGTGCAATTGTTGTTCTGCTCTGTTGGCACACCCCAATTGATGCCCGCTGGCTTCGTCGTGGCGTACATCCTCGCAGACTCCCGGATCAGGTCTTTATCAACCCATGTAATCTCTTGTACCTTCTCAGGTGAATAATCTTTCATAACCCTTTCCCTGAAGGCATCCCATCCGTGGACATAATTCTTTACGAAATCCTTTTCATAGAGTTCTTCCTCTATGATAACATGGTGCCAGCCCATGGACATGGCCGCATCCGTTCCTGGGCGGATTTGGAGCCACAGGTCAGCCCTTTCCGCGTAATAGGATCTTCGAGGATCGATGCTGATCAGTTTGGCCCCTTCTCTAAAGGCCCTAGCGAACCATTCAGCCCGATATTCGTCGGGGTTGGTCCACAGGGGGTTGCAGGCCCACATCACAATGAGTTTTGGGCCGCCATTATAATCGACAACCGGCAGATTACCGCAGGTGACCAGACTGGCTGAGACCCTTGATACATAACACATGTGACCGGCCGTGAGTACATTAGGGGTGCCCAGCTGATTTGCAAAGCGGTACAGGTGGCTCTCATAGTCCCGTCCCGTGCCTTGCCCCACAACAATGTATTCTGGCCCGTATTCGTCGATAATGGATTGGAACTTGGTCGCGATTGTATCGAGTGCCTCGTCCCAGGTGATTCGTTCCCATTTTCCACTGAGTTTGTCGCCGACCTTCTTCATCGGATAGATGATCCTGTCCGGGTGGTAGGCCAGTTGCGTAATGGATAGACCTTTACTGCACAGGGTCCCCCGGCTGTATGGGGAATCCGGGTCTCCCTCCACCTTTATCACCCTGCCGTCCTTGACATGGGCTATCACGCCGCACCCCCCATGACAACTTCGGCAGGAAGTTCGAATTTTTGTTACTTCTTCCATTATTCAACTCCTTTTAATTGTATTTTACCCTTTTCTCCTTCTTAGCTTATCCAGCCTCCTGAAGTTTTTTCTCAATGTCTTCCCGCAGGGATTTCTTATCTAATTTTTCTGCGCCAGTATATGGCATGGTATCGATTAATTCAATCCGCTCAGGCAGCTGAAGCACAGAGGCTTTCTGCTCTTTCAAAAAGGAAATGATTTCGTTCGAGGACAGTTGCATCCCGGCTTTGGGCTGAATATAGGCACAAATCCTTTCGCCCATGAGCGGATCAGGTATAGGAATGACAGCCACGGCTGCGACATCCGGGTGACGGGTGATGAGTCTCTCGATTTCCGTTGCACTGATACTCTCGCCGCCTCGGTTAATCATTTCCTTGACACGGCCGGTGAGCGTGATATAGCCTTTTTCATCGATTGTGGCCACGTCTCCAGTCCTGAAAAATCCGTTCTTAGTGAATGCCTCTTTGTTCTCCTCCGGATTATTATAATAGCCTGTAAATACACCGGGGCCTTTAAGGACCAATTCACCTTGCGTGTTGGGGGGGAGTTCATTCCCCGCTTTATCAATGACCTTATATGTATCATACGGGCATGTGGGCCTCCCCACTGTAGTACAGATTGTCTCTAAATCATCAGTGGTGCGTGTGATGGTCGTCATTCCTTCTGTCGCGCCATATCCATTGTAAAATTTCATTTTCAATCTTTTCGTGACATCTTTGACGAGATCAGGGTGGCTTGCTCCCCCTGCGCTGTGCATCTTTTTTAAGGAATTCAAATCATGCTTATCAAGATCCTTGTATTGGAGCATCCTTTGTGCCAGTGTAGGGACCCAAATAATGGAAGTTACTTTCTCCTTTTCAATGGTCTCACAGATCTCTTTATCGTCTGTGGAATCCAGGAATATAATCTTTCCAAGCATGATAATACTTCCGATGAAGCCCTTGGTGAACGTTAAGTCATGACCTATCGGACCTGCGATCAGGTTAACGTCCTGGTTATTCTGCTCCCACGATTTGGAGCAATATTCGCTACCCGTGATGAGACTGTTATGCGTGCGGGGAACAATCTTAGGCGCTCCGGTCGTCCCGCCGGTTGGCCCCATATGGGCCACCTGCATGGGATCCGGTGCTCTGCTGGTAAGACGGGCGAGATTGTCCTCGGTCATTTCAGCCTCTTCGATCAGTCTTTCGAGACTTGAAAAGGGCTTATGATCCCTTTCTCCACGAACAGTAATAATATTCTTAAACTCCGGATTCTCCTTTAGGATATCATTGATAATAGGAACATAATCTGTTTTTTTGTATCTGGAGGCAACAATCCAGGATGTGGCCCCCGTAAGACTAATCAGGTTGTTTATTTCTAGCTGGCGATATCGGTCAATCAACAAAACCGGGATAGCTCCAATTTTTTGAAGGGCGAAATAGGCAAAAACGAATTCGTTCCAGTTTGGAAGCTGAACCAGGACCCGGTCCAAGGGCTGGATACCCAAATCTATCAGCCCTATGGCGAGTTTATTTGTCTTTTCACGAGCCTCCCCATAGGTAAGACGCGTCTTCCGATCGACAAAGGCCTCTTTTTCAGGGTGAATATTCGCGGCCCTGTCAAGGATATCTCCAAATGTCAGTCCTGACCACCACCGACACGAGTTATACTTTTCAGCATCCTCTTTTTTATAGGGTGTAAATCCTTCCAAGAACTTCACCATATCTTGCCCCCAATTCCACTAATCAATTAAAGTGATAAGGTGATAGCGATAAGAATCTGCTTTTCCCCTTATTCTTTTATATGCCTCCTATTTTTAAGCCACAATAGGCCTCAGCGAGGTATTTTCTTATTCTGTCGAGAGCCGGATCTCAATTTCTGTGGCGATCTTTTTTAAGTACTCAGAATATTGAGGAATAACCTCATCCTTGACTTGCATTCTCAAGCCTACTGCCCAAATAGCAGCGGGGGAATTCCCTCTGTTAATGTTTAAAGGAACGGCAAGGGCACGTATGCCTTCAATATACTCTTCCATATCAAGGGCAATACCTTCCTCACGGGTTTTTTGAATTATTGCTTTGTACTTTTGTTGGTTCGTACATGAAAATGGAGTAAATTTTTTTAGTTTGTTCTGTGACAAAATCTTATCAATTTCAGCATTGGGTAGCAGCGATAAAAGAGCTTTTCCCCCAGCTCCTGCAAGAAGGGGGATTCGCATTCCCACCTCGGACATTACCCGTATGTCAAATGTTGAATCAACCTTGTTCAAAATTATAGCCCTTAGGCCTGATCGGATTCCCAAGAAAACCATCATTCTGGTTTTGCGGTTGATCTCTTCCAGATAAGGATGGATTGTATTTATCAATTCGGAGCGTCTAATGGCAGATCTGCTCAATACATACAGTTGGGTCCCAAAATGAAATTTATTTTGTCCCTTTTTTTCAAGGATTCCCAGATCTGTGAGGGTGTAGGCAATATTGAAAACGGTACTTCTGTTATAGCTAAGGGCTTTGGCTATGTCGCTGATCCCCAAGGGATCCTTTGACCGGGACAGAAGCTGCAGGATACTGAAGCATTTGTCGATTGCGGGAACTATCTTGAATTCTGCTTTCATAATTCTTGCTTGAGAATGAATAATATATTCTCTATAGAAAATAATCGTTTTCTATCTAAAACATTTGTACATCTGTGTCAAGAAAATAATGAATTAATGTCAGTTAAGGATTAAAAGTGAACACCTGAGAATCCATAATCTTAAGCCGAAAGGAGATTTTAGATTATAGTACAGATACATAAGAAATTTGCAGACAAATACGGGCGTAAGCCCGTGAGTATATTGTTTTCCGGAGTGAGTTCCCTATTCCTTTTGACTCTTGCGTTGTCTGAAGTCTCTCATATAGCGCTGTGCAAACCGATCATGGTCTAAAATCAGGTCAATGGATAAAACCGCCGGGCGAACCTTAGCCACATCAACGGTGGGACAGGTGACCCCTGATAAGATGGCCATAGCCAGGAATGTATGGTTGACCAGATTGCGGCCAGGTAAACCATATGAGATGTTGCTTGCCCCCAAAGTCTGATTAACGCCCAGTTCCTCCCTTACCTTTCGGATCGCTTCAAGTGTGACCAGAGCGGCGTTGGTTGCTGCACCGACTGTTAAAGCCAGGCAGTCTATAATAACGTCTTCAGCCGGGATTTCGAGCGACTCTGCGCGTTCAATTATCTTATGGGCAATGGCTACCCGCCGGCCCGACTCTTTTGGTATGCCCTCCTCGTCAATCGTCAAACCAATGACCGCTGCCCCATATTCCTTGACAAGGGGTAATATCTCATTCAGGGAGTTCTCTTCGCCGGTCACTGAATTGACAATCGGCTTTCCTTTATAGACCTTGAGAGCCCCCCTTAAGGCTCCCGGATTGTTGATATCAATACAAAGGGGCACATCAATAAATGCCATAACCTTCTGTACTATCTTTGGAAGCACCGCAATCTCATCTATCCCGGGGGAGGCCACATTGACATCAAGAATATCGGCACCAGCCTCCACCTGGGCTATGGCCTCCTTGCAAGCCAGCTCAAAATCACCGCTCCTCAAGGCTTCAGCCAGTTTTTTCCTTCCTGACGGGTTAATCCGTTCACCTATTAACACGGTTGGTTTATCATCGCTGATGAGCACTTCCCTCGTAGGGCTTGACACTATTGTTTGCATAATGAAACTCCTTGTTTTTCCTCAATGTCTGGAGCCATTCCAAAATCCTCAAGGCGGATTATATATCCGGGAGGGGCTACAACGAATTCATCGTTCCAAGGGCCATTACATATTTTTCTAAGAAGTTCGGGTGTCCCCTTAATCTCTTGATAGGTAAGGTTGAATTCCCTTGCAGCCCTTTGGGAGAATTGACGGTACCGCTCCTGGTGCTGATAGCCCATGTCAATAAAGGCGAGGCGACGGTAATGCTGAAGCATTCTATTCATAAGACGTTCAGCACGCTTCTTACCATAGTGCTCCTCCATTTTTTTTAACTCGTCTATAATGGTAATCCTCGCATCTATCCAGCCTTTTGACAGAAAGTAGGTACCTGGCTCCTGGTTTAGTACTTCCTTATAGACCATTCGGGAGCCGAGGAAAATAGCGATACAATCGTCTATACGGGGAATGACCAAAGTGCTATGGGTGGCCTTGAGGCCTATCACCCCCATGGAACACAACCCATAGCCGAGAATTATGGTTTCCGTATGGGCAGTAACTTTATCTATCATAGCCTGCAGTGCGTCTCACAGTTTGTCAGGGTGGAGATGGAGCCCGGACTCAAGGACAAAAGATTCCATGTCGGATGGCATTAGACCTTGCATTTCTCCGATCACAGTCCTACAGGCAATGATTGTGGTCCGTCCGTGAATCACTTGTACACACCGTATTCTTTTATGAAGTCAGCCATAGCCCTGACATTTTCCGGTTTTGCTTCATTAATGCTTCCCGAAGCATCCACGATTAAACCGCCTCCCTTCCCGACCACATCAATAAGCCTTTTACAATAATCTCTGACTTCTTGGGGCGAACCTAAGTTCAGCAATGAAGTGGGCACGTTTCCTGATATACATGCGACCTCCCCTAAGATTTCCTTTGCTTTTGCCAGGTTCACACGCTCAAAGTGATATAAAACCTTTCCTTTCGGTACATCGCTAATAATCTCAAGTCGCGAAGTATAGCTCCCTTCAGTATATGCATACGGTATAAGCCCTGCATCAATTATTCCCATCATGAGCTTTTTTAGAAAAGGCCAATAGAAAAGTTTATATTGTTCCGGGGACATGAGGCCCTCAGCGCCCTTATGGAGAGGTATGAATACCATAGGAATTCCGCCTGCTGCCGCTCTACGCGTTGCCATACTTATCGTTAGTTGTGTTGCTTTTTCAAGCGCTTCAAGTAGCTTATCAGGCTTTCGATACATATCTAACATTATTCCACGACTTCCTCTGAAATTATCTCCAATAAGGTCAAAGGGTGAATATGTAGCTACAAAGAAAAAGGGATTAAAACCCAATTCTTTCATTTCCTGAATAAATGACCGCAGATGAGTAACCCATCTCAGCGATTCTCGCGCTGCCTTTAAAAGGGTCTGAAAGGCCTCTTGAACCTCTGGTGTACCCGTAGTTGCTAGACCAGCACTCGGGGCTCCATAATAATAAAATTGATCCAGGATCCCTGGAAGATTACTGAAGGGTTTCAATGCTCCATATATGCGCGGTATGTACCTCCTCATTATCCAATCAGAGGGATTTTCGATGAACTCATCGTACTCATCTACTGGCATATATTCCCCTTCGACAAACTGGTACATCGAATGGGGCTCAACTCCATGGCCAGGCCATTTAAGTTGCTTAAGGTCAAGGGTTTCTAACACGGGGCCCGAACGGAAAATTGC
>Ga0307444_1000417_pt1 | contig 20732 bp, 23 predicted proteins | sample SalMarSW160340MG_FD_202145 | JGI IMG/M metagenome (GOLD analysis project Ga0307444, IMG submission 202145) | Salt marsh sediment microbial communities from the Plum Island Ecosystem LTER, Massachusetts, United States - SW1603-40 | ecosystem: Environmental > Aquatic > Marine > Intertidal zone >...
AGGCAACAGACGCGGGGGAGTGTTCATGGGTGGGGAGGGTAGCGGTGGTCGAGGCAGGAATCGGCTCTTGAGCTGTGCCGCGGGTGCCGTGGTAGGAGCGCGCTGAATCCTACTTGTACAGCTCGACCCTATAGGGGCTGACTGTCGCGGTCCCCGGCGGAGGGTCCCCTCGGAGAGGCGCCGGGAGTGCCGCATCCGGGATCACAAAGGCCGAGAGTTGGCGCATGGAGTAGCTGGACTGTGCACAGGATGAGCAGGGCTCACCGGGATTGAAGACCTTGAACGTGTTGCCCTTCTTCCACCAGGTTGCCTGGAGCCATACGGCCTTGAAGCGAAGCACGTGCAGCCATGAGTTCCCGTTCCCGAAGTCGTCCTCCCAGAACTGGGGGACGTACCCAAACCGGGGCGAGTCTTCGAGCCCGGATGTCTGGACGGGGCCGTCTGTCGTGAAGATGATGCTGGAGTAGTTGCCGTTCACGTAGTCCTCGAGGCACACCTGCATATGCTGCCATGACTCGTTGTCGTCGATACTGCCGTCGCCATCCCAATCGATCGGACTCGAGCTGCCAGTGCCGTACCAGTCGTAGCCGGAGCCATCGAATCCCGCGCAGGTGGCCGGCTGATCAATGTCCGCATCGATGAGCGGATCGCCGGCGTACCGGTAGGTACCGCCCTCAACGGAAGGACTGACGAGAAAGTGCCACAGCGGTGTGTTGTCGAGCTGGTTGCCGAACCTGTTGGTTTTTGCGAAGCTCCCCTGTTGTAGACGTGGAGTGAGGTTGCCACCGTCGACGGGCCCAGTTGCCAACCCCTCTTCTGCCCCGTTGTTCGGGAAACCTGTATCGGTATTGAGCGTGTCGACACCGAGGTTGAAGCACTGATCCCTGACCTCGTTCGCCGGGTCGGCGTCGTCATCAAGGGTTACCCAGTGGTCGAGACCGACCGCGATGTTCATAGCGAGCGTATCGCCAGGAGGTGACGCGTTGCAGTTGGTCGTTGTCGGGATCGTCGGGTTGCCGAACTGCCGTCCCTTCAGGGTGCCGAAATTGCCTGCATCAGCTCCGTTGCAGGGAGGCTCGGCGTTGCCTTTCGGGCCCGAGCTGAGGCAGACATAGTCCGCGTCGCCAATGCTGCTGGGCAGTCCGAAGGGCAGCACGCCGCTGACCCCTTGCGGTCCGAAGAGTGCCTCGGCTGCGGCCGATGTCTCGAGTGATGAGCCTCCGATGACTCCCCCGAAGGTTGTGCTGATGATCTGGTTGGGGACCCGCACCCGTACGATTCCGATCGGGTCGATGCTGATGCAGTCAAGGTTCGCCGCAGACCACGGCGATGGAACCGGCTGGAAGGCGGCACCCTTGTCGGGATCGGTGCAGCTCTCCCACAGCCCGTGCCAGTCTCCCGGCAGGTAGGCGGTGTCCAAGTTGTCTTCGACGTAGGCAAGCGCGGCGTCGCGAATACCACTCACCCCGCTCAGCGGATTACCGGCGCCAGCGAGCGCTGCCGTGTCCGCCGCGCTCTGGTCTTGTGCCCGTTCATTGAAGCCCGCGCCGAGATCGACGACGAGAGCAGCGAAGCCCATGATGACGAGCATGGAGATTGCTACAACGACGGCGGTTGCTCCTTTGTCGCGGCGCTGCATCATGCTCACCAGTTAGCCGCTGCGCATGTCTTGGCCGCCGTGTCCGACCAGCCGGCCGGTTGTTCGATACGGATCTCGACGGTCGTGCTGAGGGAAATGTGGTTGAAGAATGGCAGAAGGCCCGTCAGGCTGGTGTGGTCCGGCTTTGATACCGTCACTGTGGCCTTTTCGCCAATGTTCGGGCCGGTCTTGGAGAGTGCCACCGTGAAATCGATGCTCCCGGAGGGGACGCTCATGCGCTCACAGGTGGCCCGGATAATTTCATCTGCCGTCCCGTAGTCCACCGCCGCCAACCGCGCCGCTTCCCGCGCTCCGTGGCGGACTTCTAGGTTTTGGAAGAATGCCCAGCCGGCATCGACGATGCCCAGAATGAGCAGCACGAGCAGCGGCATGATGAGTGCGAACTCAATGAGCGATGCCCCGCGTTGGTTTCGTCGAAACCGCCTCAACTTGTTCTCCCAGTAGTTCCCAGAATCCAGCTAGTCTTCCTCAGCGAGCCCGCGTTATACCGGCTCGAACGCACCCCAGCCCTGGGTACTACAGCGAGCTTGCCATCCTCGTGTCACCCGACGCAGTCATATTAGGGCAGTCACGATCGGTAGCGAAAGGGGGAATCCAACCTGCCTGGACGGGCTGGTCCTCTAGGTGCTAGGGCTCGATCAGCTTGGGGATCACCGGCTGCGCTTCGTTGTACAGGAAGGGGCTCGTCGGGCAGCCCTGTGAGCCATACATGAACGTCGCGTCAGTCAGGTCGACGACGATCGCCGAGATCTCGGTGATCTTGTTGCCTCCGATCGGATCGGAGTCGTACCCGTCACGCACCGTGTCGGGTACCCCGCCGGGCCCGCTCGTGTCGGTCGGGATCGGGTCGACGAGGTACGCCTGCAAGAAGTCGCGGATGAAGAACTGCTGGTTCGCACCGTTGCCGATGAAGTCGCCCATTGGCAGCCACACGAAGCGACGGTCACTGCAATCGTATGTGTCGACCAAGAACAGCTTGCCGCCCATGGGGTTGTCGTCGCCAGCGCACTCACTATCCGATCCCTTGCAGATAGCGCTGTGGTGTAGGAGATTGGTGTTCCAGACGTTGCTCGCATGTTGTGCGTTCCACGGCTTGTCGGTGCGCGTCGACATGGGCGCCGGCTGCGCGCCGAACTCGAGGTGGCCTAGATAGTCGGATGTCGAGGATCCGTCCGCATCACCTTGGATCAATCCCTTGTACGCCATGGAGGCCTTGTTGCCGGCGACACCACCCATTTCGAGCACGCTGCACGGGCTTGTCGAGGGTTCCGTTCCGCAGAACACGTCGCCGATCTGACCCGTGGTTGCAAGGGGCTGGTTGGCTCCAAGCCATATGTTCATCTCGAGACGTCGAGGCGCCGAGCTGCTTGCTGTTCCCAAAGGAGCGTCGAAGCGAGGGACGTCGACGTAGTCGCATTGACCCGGACCGGAAGGTGAAGCCGTGGAGCAGTCGTTGGCACTGAACTTGATGAGCCCCCCGTTGAAGTCTGTCGACACGCCCACCGGGAAGATCCCTCCAGGCACCGCACCGGACAGTTCGCAGTAGGCGTTCTGATCGATGCGGACCACGTTGGAGCCGATGGCCTTGCCAAACTTCGTGGGCTCGTACTTGGTGACCCTGACCTTCATCTGTGTGGCGCTCCCCCAGCCCGGGTCCAGCTCGAACACCCACGCCTGGCCGTAAGGCCGGAGATCCCAGGTCGTCGCAGATGGATCGAAGCCGTTCGAGGAGGTGGGCTGGGGGAGATCTAGATTCGTTGCCAGGTATCCGGCCGCGACGGTCCTCGCCGCCGCCGGATCAGCCGGCATCTCAACGACGCCGGCGAGGCAGGCGAAGTCGCTGGCCCGTTGCTCGTCGGAGGCCCGGGAGAAGAAGCCCCCGGCATCGACCGACAGGGCGGCGACGCCGAGGATGAAGATGATGGTGATAGCGAACCAGAGCGCTGCGATGCCCTCGTCTCGATGCAGCCTCATGTGGTTCCGGCTTCCCAACGGGAGACGGCTCGCGCGTGCAGGGTCACGTTCATGTTGAAGAATAGGAAGTCGAGCGGAACCTGCTTGGTGATGAGCACCTGGCCGCGCTTCTCGGTCCGGGGGTCGTCTGTGCTGTCGAGGCAGTCACCGGGGTTGCCTGCGAGGCCGTCGACCAGAGCGACGCAGACGTTGGTAGCGTTGAGCGTGATGGAGGGAGACGCCTCGTTGATTGCCTTGTTTCTCACCTCGGTCTTCCACGAGGCATCGTCCGCGTTGACGGCGCCAAAGCGGGCGGCTTCGCGCGCAGCATGGTCCATCGTGAGGTAGATGTTGTAGGCGCGACCGACACTCCAGATGCCGAGTACCAGCATGATGAGAATGGGCATGACGACCGCTGCTTCTATCAGGACGGCTCCGCCCTCGCGCGTCCGTTTCGACCTGTGCATACTCTCGACCTTCTCGCAAGTGCTTAGTTGCAGCCCACGAACGGTCTCGAGTCGTCCTTGCCAGATCAACCGCTCTCAGTAGGCACTCTATCACACAGCGTGGTCTCTGCCTAGAGGGGTCTTGCTACCCAAGGACGAGGTGGAGCGGGCTTCCGATGATGTAGGCGCGCCAGGTCGTCGTGTCCTGGGTCGTTCCCGCATAGTCGTAGTGAACTTTCCACCACCCTCCCGTGTAGCCGGCGGGCAGGTTGAACTGGACCTGAAGCCACTTGCCGTTGTAGTCGTGCGCCGGTCGGGTCGCATCGATCGTGCATGGGTCGCCGGCGGGGTGCGTCTGTAGCGACGACCAGTTGTTGGTGACTTCGTCCCGTGTGCTGATGCTGCACCCGTTGGTCCAGGTGCTCCCATCGGGACCGAGGAAGGAGATGATGTTGCTGACGTTGTTCTGAGCGTCGCCAGGGTCGTACAGCTCGACGACGAACGTCTTGCCGCGGTAGGCGGAATCCACCTCGGCCAGGTAGAAGTCGGACGTGCTCGCCGAGATGTTGTTGAAGATCGAGATGTCTCCGATCCCGTAGAGCCTTGGAGTCGCTCCCGTACCGCTGACGCTCAAGGAGTACCGGTTGAGACCGGCGTCGTTGTTCGGATTGGGCGTCGTCACTTTGATCTGGAGCGTGTAGATGCCTGGAGTCGGGTTGGTAACCGTGCACAGTGGCTCCCAGACGTAGGGGGCGCCGGGGGCCTGCTGCGCCTCGGGGCCTTTGGTGACCGTGCAGCCCGGAACGGGGACGTTGTCCGAGACGTCCAGCGGCGTGGGGTCGGGGTAGTAGAGGGTGGCGGTGACGGTGTGACCGGCGCCCCCACAGCCGCTGCACACGTTGTTGTCGCCGGTCCGGAGGTGGTCGTCTCCGGGTACATGAAGAGCGAGATCGAGCGTGTTCACGGTGAACGATGTGGTTCCCGATGGCACGTCAACCGCGTAGAGGTACCCACGATCACGCCATGACGGGTTCGGAGAGGCGGCACAGTGTCTGCCGCTGCCGGAGCCGTCCGGACACCAGGAGGAGTAGGCGTCGCCCATCTGCGTGTCGGTGTACTTGCCGTGGATGTTCGCCCAGAACCCGACCCAGTCTCCGTTGACGGGATCGTTGCCGAACGTCGAACCGGGATTCCCCATTGGAAGAGGCGGGACGAACTCGGCTGTTGCCGATCGGCTGATGGTCTGGGCCTTCTTGCCGAGGACTTTCAGGAAGAACGTCGGGACGGAGGTGGTAATTGTCACTTTCAGCTCGTACGGGGCGTCTGCCCCCGTGACATCCTGCACCCGTTCGGGGGTGACGACGACACCGTCGACCCCGTCGATGAACCCGTTCGACGCGGCGATCGCTCTCGCTGTGCCTGAAGCGGTCGTGTTGAATCCATCTGGCATGTAGATGACGCCTGCGAGCGCTGCCGCATCGGCGGTTCGTTGCGCCTTGCTGGCGTTGAGGTAGAACCAGCCGAGGTCGGTGGCGAATGCCGCGAGACCCATGAGGACGGCGAGCATGAACCCAACAAGGGGCAGGACGGCCCCGTGGTCATTGCGCAGTCGTTTCATGATCCTGACCCTTGGTTTGGTTCGAGTTGGAACACGCTGTCATCCATCCACGGTCCTGCCGGCAGCGGTAGGAAGCTCGTGAGCCAGGAGTGGGTGAAGATCACCCGGACGCCCACACGGTCGAGTCCTGGGAGCTTGTTGTCTCGGAGCGCGGGCGCCCATGGGCAGCCGTTGATGCAGTTCCAGCCACTGCCACCCGTGGGTACGTAGACGTTGGTGGTGGTGCACGAGGCTTCGCTGCCGATTGCGCACCCGTCGAGCGGGGCCCCGGAAGCGCTCGCATCGAAGATCCACACGGCGTCGATGGTGGAGGAGTCCATGTCGGACAAGGCTTGTCCTACGGCACCGAGTATCACCGAGTCCGCGGTCGCCGCTGTACCTGCAGCGGATCCGATGCGGGCACCGGTGCGGGTGGCGTTTGCGACGGAGAGCCAGTCGACGAATGCGAAGCCGAACTCGGCGGTCCCCAGGGCGAGGATGAGCAGGAGCGGCAGGATGATTGCCGCCTCGAGCGTGCTCGTCCCTCTGTCACGTCGAAGGAACCTCATCATCCGTACACCTGTGGTTCGATGTCCATGGTGACGGCCTTGGTCCAGTCGGAAGGCTCGCTCCTGAACAGTCCGGTTACCCATTGGTGGCGAAACTCGATCGAGATCTCGATGCGCCCCGTCGGGGTGGAGATCCTGCGGGTGGTCGGATTCCAGATGGGTGCGACGTAGGCAGGTTCTGTCGGGTCGGGGCAGGGAGTCCAGTGGCAGCTGGTCGATTCGCTCCACTGGTAGGTGGTCTTCTCACTCAGGTTGTCGGGATTGGCGATCGTCACGCCTTCGAGGTCGTTCATGTTCTCCCCGGCCAGCGCCCGCTCGACCCCACGGAGCACGGAGATGTCGGCCGTCACGTCGTTACCGGCTGCAGCACCGATTCGGACACCTTCCCGGCTGGCGTGGCTGATGGTGAGCCAGTCCTTGAATCCGAGACCGAACTCGCAGATAGCCAAGATGACCAGGATCACCACCGGAAAGACAATGGCAAACTCGATCATCGTGGCACCGCGGTCCGCTGGACCTCGGAGGCCACGAGCAGTGGTTGGTCGACTACTAGGAGTGGGCATACCTGAAGTATCGGCCACGGTGAGGGGCGAGACCAGGCACAAACGCCGCGTAGGCAAACGGACTAGTCCTCGCGTCACGGAGAGGGCGAGTGCCCTCTCACCGGGGCAGCACCCTCTCAGCAGGTGACACCGAAGTCCCGGAAGCCGCCCGGGTCGTTCGGGCGGCTCCGTTGTCTACCGGGGTACGCTACGGCGTCGAGGTGGCTGTCGTTGTCGACTCTGTGGGTGCCTGCGCGCCAGTCGTCGTCGTGACGGACAGCGCGGCAGCCTCATCCGCCGTCTCTGGCATGCCTGCCTCCACCCATCGCAAGAAGACGTCTACGACGTCCGGCTTGAGTGTGCTGTTGGGCGGCATGGTGCGGATCAGTACCTTCGACTGGTCGTTCGGATCGCTGATCTCATGCCCTTGGATCACCTGCAGGAGGTAGCTGTCTGGATCGCCGGCGATGACGTCCTTGTCCTTGTTGTCCCCTGTGGTGAGGATCTCCTCATAGGTGGTCATCAGGTAGTTGTTGTTGGTCTTGTTGGCGCGATGGCATGAGATGCAGTAGCGCTTCACGATGGGCTGGATGTGCACGTCGTAGGACGGCACCTCGCCTTCGGCCAGCGCGGGGAACAGCGGCTTGATCGGCGGCGCCTCGAAGCGATCATCCCACGTGTAACGCATGAAGGTGACGATGTAGTCGATTTCGGTCTTGGTGAGGCCTTCTGGGTTGTAGGCCTTGCCAAACGGCGTCATGCCCGCGTCCGGGCGCCCGTAGGCAATCACTTCCGCCATCGATGGATCGTCGAGCGTGTACAGGACGTCATGTCCGTCGATCGCAGAGATCTGCTTGCCTTCCAACCCCTCCACACCGGTGATCGTCGTCACCTTGCCGTCTTCCCCATGGCATTCGACACAGTCGATCGAGTAGAGATCCTGCCCGGCGACGATCTGGTCGGCGATCGTGGTCGCCACCTCCGTCTCCGTGGCCTCGGGCGCTGGAGCCAGACCCAAGGCCACCCCGGTGAAGCCCACCATCAGGACAGCCGTCAGTCCGGTGGTCCAGATCATGACCTTGGCCCGCCTGACCTTGAAGGCGTACGCCAGCAGGAACAGCAGTATCAATCCCACCAGGGGGACCAATAGATTGCCAACGGTCTGCAGCACGCCGATGGTGTGTGATCCGTCCTCCGATACTGTCGGGGTGTCGCCGATCAGTGTCAGCGTGATGGTCTCCACCACCATGAGCGCGATCAGGGAGAGGGGCAGTACGCGTTTGCTGTAGTAGCGGTTCGGGCTGCGGTCGATGAACGGTGTCAGTGTCAGTGCCAGGATGATGGCGCCGGGGATGACCATGATCGCGATCCATTCGATCTGGCCAATGACCGGGATCTGTCCATAGAGCGCCAGGAACTTGAAGAGGAACAGGAAGTACCACTCGGGCCGCGGGATGTACGAGGTGTCGCTGGGGTCTGCCTTGGGTTCCACCGGGACGCCGATCCAGGTTGCCAACAGCACGAGCAGGACGAAGATCCCCAGCGAAACCAGCACATCTTTGTAGAGGCTGTCCGGCCAGAAACGCTCACCCCTGTCCAGCTCCCGCTGGTAGCGCTCAGAGAGCTTCTTCTTGAATTCGTCGTTCATGGGGCCACCCGCCAAGTCCTTGCCCTCATCGATTCAATCCTCCTTGCGCGGCCAGTAGGACTCGCCCTGCCGCGCGATCAGGTAGATGTGAACGGCGATCAAGGCGCCGAGGGCAACGGGAAGCATCCAGATATGGGCCGAGAAGAACCGCTGTAGCGTCAGCGCACTCAAATCCGTGCCGCCGCGCAGTACCTTCAAGATGAACGGGCCGATGAACGGTACCGTCCCCGCAATCTGTGTGCCAACGGTCGTCGCCCAGTATGACCTCTGGGTCCAGGGCAGCAGGTAGCCAGTGAAGCCCATGAGGAACGTCAGCAGCAACAGGCCCATGCCGATCAGCCACGTGAGCTCCCGCGGATACTTGAAGGAGGCGGTCGCGAAGACTCGCACCATATGGACAAAGACCAGTATCACCATGAGGGTGGCGGCCCAATGATGAATGCCGCGGATCAGCCAGCCGAAGCGCACGTCGGTCATGATGTAGGTGATGCTGTCGTAGGCGTGGTCGGGTGATGGCGTGTAGTAGGTGGCGAGGAAGATGCCGGTCGCGACCTGAACTATGAAGAGGAACAGCGTGGCCGAACCGAGGGTGTTCCACCAGTTGCCTTTGGGCTCGGGGCGATCCAGGGTGTTCTTGTAGAGGCCCCTGAGATCGAGACGCTCATCGAGCCACTCGTAGATCCTCTTCCACACTGCTAGCTCTCCTTAGAAGAAGACTTCCAGCTCGCCTGCATCCGTGACACGAAACGGGGAGTACTGGTCCAGCGGGCGCGGTGGCGGTCCGCTCAGCACCGCGCCCTCTTTGCTGAATACAGCGTCGTGACACGGACAGATGTATTCCTGCGCCTCGGCGTCCCAGTTGACGGTACAAGCGAGATGGGTGCACCGGCTGTTCAACACCAGGATGTCATTCGGATCCTCGGACTGGCGCAGCGCGAAGCCGCCGTGGCCGGTGGAGGTGCGTTCCCAGCCATTGACCTGAACCAGTGTGAAGAAGAACGGGTAGGGGGTGCCGATCTGCATGTCTGCGACCTTGCCGACCGGGACCCAGCCTTCCTTGGCGCCCGCCTTGAAGGCCGGATCGAGCTGATAGACGATCGCGGGCACGCCCAGCCCAGCGGCGATCGCCCCGCCCACAATCGTTGTTGTGACCTTGATGAAGTCGCGTCGACTGACATCATGATCAGCCACGGCCGCCCCCTCCGGACCCCCACGAAACACGCCCATGGCGCTCGAAGTGCACAATCCCACCGCTAGTCATGCCATGTTCCCCACCAAACTCGCGAGGCGATGAGACGACTCTAGTCCGGGGCTATCGTCCGCATTCCGGTGCATAAGTCGCATTGTAGGCATCCGTAGAACGACGAGAGTCGCGGACGCCGTGGCGAGTATCGTCACCAAATCCCTGTCCGATCTCGAAGCAGCATGAGCTGAGTGCCGGGGAGAGGATCCCGCAACCTCGACGGCCAATCCAGATCACCTCGGGAGCCCTCACCGGGTTCCACTTCATAACGACTCGCTGCTCTCGGCCGGACCCATGAGCTGGGGGGCTAATATGATTCAACGAAGAGGAGGGCCACGTGCGCGTGACGACGAGGAACGTCAGTCCCACGACAGCGCTGCGCTACAAGGGGCAGGGCCCCATGCTGACGTTCATCCTGCATCGCATCGGCGGCCTGGGCATGGCCGTTTTCGTCTCCGTCCACATCCTGTCGTCATTCGTGGGCGGGACAACGGGTATCTACCTGAACAGCCTGTACGAGAGCTGGGTCTTTCAAATCGTCATCTTCTTTTTCGTGATGTTCCACATCATCAATGGCCTGCGCATCACGATCTTTGATCTGTGGCCGTCGCTGCTGGTGCACGAGCAGGAGGCCATCTGGCTGGAGTGGCCCGTGTTCCTGGCTCTCTACGGTTTCGCCGTGCTGGTTATTGTCCGAACGGGCCTGGGATCGTAGCCATGGACACGAAACCCCGAACCCTCCGCCCCTCGGAACGTGGCTTGAACTTCGAGATGCTCCTGTGGCTGTTCACACGCCTCTCGGCACTGGCCATGTACGGCTTGATCCTGGTTGGCCTCGTCGGCGCCCTGATCATGGGAGCCCGTACCCAGATGAACTTCGCCGATGTGATGCGCTGGACCTTCATGCCCACCGCGACTCACGTGCAGAGCACGAACGTGCAGGATCTTGGCCCCTGGTCCACCGCCTTCTGGAAGGCGGTCGGCAGCGCTCTGTTGGTAGTGGCTTCGGCGCACGGCGCGCGCGGCCTGGTGGCGATTGCCGACGACTACATCGTCTCCGGGCGCGGCCGGCTGGTCGTACGTATCACCAGCGTGGTCGCCCTGATCGCCATGTGCGTTATCGGTCTGTACGTGGTCTGGACGGCATAGCATTAGGACTCAAACATGAACTTGCACCAATTCGACGTGGTGGTGGTGGGAGCCGGCGGAGCCGGTCTGATGGCCGGCTTGTACGCCTCCCGCGGGGCCAAGACGGCGGTGGTCAGCAAGCTCTATCCGACGCGCTCGCACACGGGCGCCGCTCAGGGCGGCATCAGCGCTGCCTTCGGCAATCTGGAAGAAGACAAGCCCGAATGGCATACCTACGACACCGTGAAAGGGTCCGATTACCTCGGGGACCAGGACGCCATCGAGTTCATGTGCAATGAGGCCATCGATGCAGTGCTCGAGTTGGAGCACATGGGCCTGCCGTTCGATCGCACGCCGGAGGGTCGGATTCTGCAGCGCAACTTCGGCGGCCATACCAACAACGAGACCGGGAAACCCGTGAGCCGCGCCTGCCACGCCGCTGACCGTACCGGGCACATGATCCTGCAGACGCTGTACCAGCAGTGCATCAAGAACGAGGTCACGTTCTTCGATGAGTACCAGGTCATCGATTTCCTGGTGGTGGACGGCCGGACAGCCGGCATCGTCGCTCTAGAGCTGGCCACCGGTGAGCTGCACACCTTCCACGCCAAAGCAGTCATCTTTGCCACAGGCGGGCACGGGCGCATCTTCGAGGTGACTTCGAACGCCTATGCCTACACCGGTGACGGTGCGGCGGTGTTGCTCCGCCGCGGCATCCCGTTGGAGGACATGGAGTTCTTTCAGTTCCATCCGACCGGCATCTACAGACTTGGAATCCTGATCACGGAAGGCGTGCGCGGGGAAGGCGGCGTGCTGATCAACGGCAAGGGTGAGCGCTTCATGACGAAGTACGCCGCCCACGTGAAGGATCTGGCCTCGCGCGACGTCGTTTCGCGCGCCATCTACACGGAGATCCAGGAAGGTCGGGGTGCTGACGGCAAGAACTACGTCTGGCTCGATGTGCGTCCCGAGTCTGTCATCAAGTATGCGGCGATCGATGGACGCACCAATCTGGATGGCTCCCCGTACACGATCACAGCCGAGGAGCTGCTGAGGAAAGTCCCGGACATCGTCGATTTCTGCCGGGTGTATCTGGGCGTCGACCCCATGACAGAGATGATACCGGTCCAACCGACGGCGCACTACACCATGGGTGGTATCCCAACGAGCAAGTATGGCGAGGTGGTGATCGATGACAAGGGCACGCTCATGCCCGGCTTGTACGCAGCCGGCGAGTGCGCCTGTGTCTCAGTCCACGGGGCGAACCGTCTAGGCACCAATTCACTGCTGGATCTGATCGTGTTCGGAAAGCACTCCGGCATCCGCGCCGCGGAATACGCGCAGCAAGCGGACTTCGCGAAGCTTCCCGACGATCCGACGGAGGTGGTCCGCGAGGAGTTCGATGCGCTGCGCAACGGCTCCGGGAACGAGAACGCCTTCGATATCTCCAATGAGATGAAACAGGTGATGTTCGACCAGGTCGGGGTCTATCGCACGGAAGAGGGTATGCGGCGCGCCATCGGCAAACTGGCCGAGCTTCGCAAACGCTTCGAGGACGTGCGCATCGCCGATACCGGCAGGATCTTCAACACCGAAGTGCTGGACAACTGGGAGTTGGGCAACATGCTCGATGTTGCGGATGTGGTGGCCGAGTGCGCCTTGAACCGGCAGGAGACGCGCGGTGGGCACTCGCGTGAGGATTTCCCGAAACGCGATGACCAGAACTGGCTCAAGCACACGCTGGCCTGGCGCCGCGACGGCAGGATAGAAGTCGGCTACAAGCCGGTGGTGATCACGAAGTATCAGCCCAAGGAAAGGGTGTACTGATGCGTCGTCACGGGGAGCCTGTGTGGCGACGAAGGAACCCTGCAGCGGGGAAGACCGTCCCGCTCACCGGTCCCTCGTTCACGGTGAAACAAACGGCTGTCGGGAGTGAGTGCTCGTGCAGGTAACTCTCAAGATCCTCCGCTATCAACCGGAGACCGACGAGCGCGGGCACTACGAGACGTACACCATAGAAGCCGAAGAGAACGAGCGCGTCCTGGACCTGCTGGAGCGTGTCAAGGGGCACTATGACGGCACGCTTTCCTTCCGCCGGTCGTGCGCGCACGGCATCTGTGGCTCAGACGCCATGCTCATCAATGGTCAGAACCATCTGGCCTGCAAGAGCCTGGTTCGCGACTTCGGCGCCCGGATCACGGTCGAACCGCTTATGGGTCTGAAGGTCATCAAGGACTTGATCGTCGACATGGAACCGTTCTTCGACAACTACAGGAAGGTGCTGCCGTACTTCATCAACGACAGTCCGCTGCCCGCCGACGGGAAGGAGCGGCTCCAATCCCCTGAGCAGCGCACCCGGTTCGACGACACCACCAAGTGCATCCTGTGCGCCGCCTGTTCCACGTCTTGCCCGTCCTTCTGGGCCAGCGACGACTACCTGGGCCCAGCGGCGTTGGTGTCGGCGCACCGCTTCATCTTCGACAGCCGCGATGAAGGCGCCGCCGAGCGCCTCAAGATCGTAAGCGAGACGAACGGCGTTGCCCGCTGTCACACGATCTTCAACTGCACCATGTCTTGCCCGCGCGATATCCAGATCACCAAGGCCATTGGGGAGTTGAAGATGGCCACGATCACCGGCAAGCTGGACTAGATGGGCAGCATGTTTGCTATCGACAAGTAGGTTGCTCGTTCGCTCCCTACCCACGCGGAGTGGTCGAGCCGGCTTGATGCGGGCGGCGAGTTCTCAGGTCGTATCCCGTCTTTCGTAGACCTACTCGGCAACACAGCAGATGCCGGCCCCACGGATTCGGGGTTGACAGCGCGCGCGGGCAATGATTACATGGGTGTAATTACACCTATGGCGCTTGGAGGGCGGTGTTGTATCGGAGCCTGATCGACGCGCTTGCATTGGATGACCTCTCTTGGCAGGACTACTCGAACTGCCGTGGGGCCGACGCAAACCTCTTCTTCCCCGAGCGCGGTGCGTCGACACGGAGGGCGAAAGCCATCTGCAACTCCTGTGAGGTCCGCGCCGAATGCCTGGAGTTCGCGATCCAACAGGCGGAGAAGTTCGGTATCTGGGGGGGCCTGTCGGAACGCGAACGTCGTCGAATCCGCAAGGAGCGGGCGACGAAGATCCGAAGGGTGTCCTGACCGTCGGTAGCATGGGCGTAGCCACGACGGAGGAGTAGCTGTGGAAGGGCTTGGGTACGTCGGCGTCATTCTTCTCGTCGTCGCGATCTTCCTGGCAATCGTTGGGAGCGTGCTCAGTCGGCGCACTAAGGCGCTCAAGGAGCAGCTCAGGGTTGGCGGCACACCTGCGCCCGAGCTGGACGTCGAGCGCCCGAGACCCCGCCTGATGGCGTTCCACGTCCGCGGGGAGGAGGCTCAGGTCACCTTCGACGTGCCGCTTCCTCCAGGCGAGCCTGATCCCGTACTGGTCGATCTCTTGCTGGACGAGGCCGTTGAGGTGGTGCACGCCAAGCGGCACACGCTGCCGATCACCGACGTCACCAAGGTGGTCGTCTTCGCCGGGAGGGGGGACGAAGCACGCAGGATCGGCGAGCTCACCCTTGCAGAACAAGGCGAGTTGCCTCCCGTGCCCTCCGGTCCCACACTGCGTTTCTCGAGCTTCGGCTTCGACCCCCTCGTTCAGCAGTTCCGGGAGGAGGCGACAGCGCCCCCAAAGCTGGCCCCCAAGCCGTCGAGCGACACGCTGAGTCCCATCGGCGAGGAGCTGCGAATCCCGAGGGCACTCGATATCGGGCTGCGCGCACAGGGAATCGACCCAGCGACGATGACAGCCGCCGAGATGGTGAAGGGCATTCTCGTGCTCTTCGGGTACTCGATCGTCGCCGGAACCGAGGCTTCCACCTACACGGCATCGAAGGAAGGTACGGCCACGTTCGTGCGAGAGGACGTGTACAGGCCGGGTGACTACTCGGAGCTGGATGAGGAGACGATCCGTTCGTTCATGGTCGGCTTCGTGAACGCGAGGACCGATCGAGGGCTGCTGGTGAGTTCCAAGTACGCCCCGTTCGCGATCTACGCGCAGGAGCAGCGCGAACCGCGTGTTCGGTTCGTGACTAGAGAACGTCTCCAGAAATTCATCGACGCGTTCTCACTGGATTGATTGTGCAGGTCGGCGTCGCCGTCCGATCGACGGATGACCGATTCGTGGAGACAGTGCAGGCGCTCGAGGCGGCGGGCGTGCACAGCCTCTGGTTCGGTATCGATGATCCCGGCGGCGACCCGATCGTGTTGGCAGCTGCCGCGGCGGTGGCCACGAGTCGGGTGGGTCTCACCGTCGTGCTCGATGAACCGACCCCCGTGACAGTGAAAGCGGTGGCATCTCTCGACGCGCTGAGTGCAGGCAGGATTCGTGTCGTTGCAGTGTCGGCGGAAGGGCTATCGCTCGTGCGGACGATGCTTTCGGTGAATTCGAAAGTGCCGATCAGGCCGGCACCGGTGCAGGACGAGATCCCTATCTGGACTACGGTCCCCGATCTGGCCCGAGAAGCCGACGGTCTGGTCGTTCGGCAAGGGGTCGAGCCCGGCAGTGCCGGGCCGGTCGCGGTCATCGTGTCGGATCCCGAATCGTTCGAGCCGTTGGGGTTCCAGGAGGTCGCCCTATCGGTGGGCGACTCCTTGTGGGAGACTGTAAGTAAGGTGCTACATGATTGAACGAAAGGTGGCTCATGTTTAGTGGTGGACGGGTCGGCGGCGGGGAGCTGATCATCATCCTCATCGTGCTGTTGCTGCTCTTCGGTGCCCGCAAGCTTCCGGATCTCGCTCGTTCGCTGGGCGCGTCGGCCAAGGAGTTCCGCAAGGGGCTCGAAGAAGGCAAAGCCGACGACGACGAGAGCGGCAAGGAATAGCTCCGCTCGCTCCGCTCGCGACGGAGGGGGCGGTTCCCACCAACGTAGCTCGGCCCGTACCTCGTACCTCGTATCGCGGGGCCAGGTAGCTGAGCGCGTTCACGAGCCGTACGGCCCGCCCCGAGGTCTTGTAGCGATTGGGGCCGCGTACCCGGTACCAGGTACAGCTGAGCTGAGCGAAGCCCAGCTCAGCTTCTAGATCTTCGCCAGCGCCTCGTCGTAGTCGGCGATGTTTCGGATGACCCCCAGATCGCCGGTGGCGATGATGTCTCTGACAACGCCGTCAGCGTCGAGTACGAAGGTGGTGCGCCAGGCGGAGCCCTTCTCCTCGTTGAAGCAGCCGTACGCCTGAGCGACTGCACCGTGGGGCCAGAAGTCGGAGAGGATAGGGAAGGTGTAGCCCTGCTCCTGAGCCCACTTCTTGTGGACGTGACGCGTGTCGCAGGTGATCGCGACGACGTTGGCATCGACATCGTTGAAGTCGGCCATGTGGTCTCTGATCGAGCAGAGCTCGGACTGGCAGTTGCCGGTGAAGGGGAAGGGAATGAAGACGACGAGCGTCTTGCGTCCCTTGAACGAGTCGAGGGTGACGTCGTTGTTGTCCTGGTCCTTGAGCGTGAACGACGGTGCTGGTTCACCGATGGTTGCAGGCATTCATATCTCCTTTTGCCGTGCAGAACGCTACACGATCCGGATCAATCCCAAAGAATGGCAATACAGCCGGCAAACCCGGCCCTGAGGAGAAGAGGTCGCCTACAGCCCCTCGGATGGGAGCAGCACGCGAGCCGCCCACCCGACAGGGTCGTTCAGCTCGGCGACGGCAGGGAGGTGCTCGGGCCGCTCCCACATGGTCTCCAACGACTCCTCGCCCCAACGGCGCACGACCTCGGCGCTGAACGAGCCGTCGCCCAAGTGCCCCTCGGGCCGTAGCTCGAGACCGAGAAGCCCTGTCAGCGCTTCATCGCCTTGGGCCGGCTCATCTCGTCTCCCTCGCAGCGCCCGCTGCATCGCATCGAATTCGGGGAGCATGCGCGCTGCGGCGACGTCGACCAGGTACGACGAATAGTCGTCGACGATAGCGACGAACGCTTGGACCGCCTCGAGGTCTGGTTGCTGTTCCGGACTGGTCAGCAGTCCCGCGAATCCACCCTCCTCCGAGAGCATCTCCTGGAGACGCTCTGGGTCCTGCATCCCCTGAAGCCTCCCGGCGAGGTCACCCGGGTCGAACTCGATCCCATCGAGGTATCGCTCGATCAATCTGATGAGGTGGGCCTTCACCCACGACTGCTCGTACACGACGCTGAACGCTACTTCGCGTAGGCTCGCCCACAGCCTCACTTGTCGGCGGTCGAGGCTGTGCTCGGTGGCGAAGGCTTCCACGTTGGGGACGATCAGGGTGGTCGGTGTCGGTTCGATCGGAGGCAGCCCGATGTCGAAGTAGCCGAGCGTCCGGTGGCTGAGGAATCCGATCATGATGCCCATCTGGAGGCCGAGCAGCACCGGACCGAGGGAAGTGAGCGGTGCAGGAGCCGGCATCGCGTCGGCGAACTTCGGGGCGAGCGACTCGATGAGGTAGCTGAACACCCTCAGGTGGGTGTCGGCCCAGGACCGGCGATCGATCGGGACGAGGTCATCGATCGAGCCGGTGTCGAGCGGTGTCTGGTCGGAGAGCTGGACGAGCGCGAGCCGACCCAGATCTCGATACTCGTCGGCCATCCAGGGTTCGATCGGCTCGCGAGAACCGGAGAAGTGGTTCGACAACTCTTCGGCCAGTCGCCAGTTGATCGGTCCCGGCTGGTTGAAGAGTTCGAACAGCTGTGAGAACAGGTCTTCGTTCATGGCTGATCAGGTCGTTGCGCGAGTTGCGTGCTGACATCCATCTGATCTCCGGCACGCAGCAAGGTGAGTGTCACGGTCTGCCCAGCGCGCATCGTACGCAGAATGGCGATGAGGTCGTCGGTCCCCTTGACACTGAGCCCGTTGATGGCGGCGATGACGTCACCCGCCTGGACGCCACTGTCCTCGATTCCCGTGTCGCCGAGAAACGAGACAATTCGGGCTCCTTCAGGAACCTGTGCGCTTCCCTGGTCGACGAAGGCGGGCTGGACCTCTACTCCGATGAAAGCGTGATGCACCACGCCGTCTCTGATGAGGTCGTTGGCGATTCCTTGCACGATGCTGACGGGAACGGCGAACCCGAGCCCTTCGGCCCCGACGTCACTGAGACCGATCGCAGTCGTGATGCCGATGAGCTCACCCTTGGCGTCGAGGAGCGCCCCACCGCTGGACCCGCGAGTGATCGGGGCGTCCGTCTGGAGGAGCCCAAACAGATTCTCGTCGGCGGTGACCTGGAGCTGTCGATTGAACGCAGAGATGATGCCGGAGGTCACCGAGGGGCCGCCGGCGAGACCGAGGGGGTTCCCGATGGCGACGGCGAGATCGCCGATTTGGAGGTCATCGGGATTTGCGAGGGGTATGGGCTGGAGGCCCGGCGCGTCGATCGAGATGACGGCCACGTCGGTCAGTGCGTCGGCACCGACAACCGTGGCTTGATACACGCGCCCGTCGGCAAGGATCACTCGAACAAAACCGGCCCCATCGACAACGTGGTTGTTGGTGAGGATGTACCCGTCGGAGGCGTAGACGACCCCGGAGCCGCTCGCCGTGGGGAGGTCGACACGTCCGTCACCGTTTCCGACCTCGACGGTGACGATAGAAGGGATGGCTCGGTTGGCAATGGCCGTCACGGTGTCGCTGGGCACCGTCTCAGCGACGGAAGCCAACTGGGGGAGCGTGGTGGTGGATGGTGTCGTCTGACTGCTTCCCGGTAGGACCCCGAAGGCGAAGAGCGCGCCGATGGTCATGGCCGCACCAACGATTCCACCGACCAGAGTGCCGACGACTCCGCCGATCAGAGGCCGGGGAAGCACCCGTCGCTTCCGCGGTGCGACCACCGGTTGGGGTGCCGGTCGCTCCGGCGGGGGCGGCGGCTGGTCAGGGACGAGCCCAGGGTATCGTGGGGTGGGTTCACTCATCGAGGTTGATTGTATGCCTTCGACCAGAGTACGGGTTCTGACGGAGCCGATCGATCATGCAGAGTTGGTCGAGTTCGTTGCCTCCCCGGCTGCCGGCGCGACGGTGCTGTTCTTGGGCACCGTGCGTGACCATTCGGAGGGCAAGGAGGGGATCACTCATCTGGAGTATGAGGTGTATCTCGAAGAGGTGGAGCGGGTGATCGCCGGCATCGTTGAGGAGGCGTGTGATTGCTGGCCGTTGGAAGGTGTCGCCGTCGACCACAGGGCCGGCATGGTGACCCTGGGCGAGTCGTCGGTCGCCGTTGCGGCTTCCGCGGCCCACCGAGTCGATGCATTCGCCGCCGCCCGCTATGTGATCGACGAGCTGAAGCAGAGAGCGCCCATATGGAAGAAGGAGCACTGGCTGGGGGGCGCTGAGTGGTCGAGAGGCAGTTGAACCTGCCAACCCAGGGCTCAGGGGTTCGGTGGTTTGGGGACCGCTAACCTCGACGCCCAATGAAGGTTCTGCTCCTCGGGAAGGGCGGCCGCGAGCATGCCATCGGGTGGAAGCTCGCTCAGAGTCCCCGACTCGACCGTCTGATCTCCCTCCCCGGCAACCCCGGCCTCGCGCCGCTCGGGCCTCTCGTCGCCGGTGATCCGGCCGACCCGCAGGCGGTGGCCGACGTCGCCACGGACCACCAGGTCGACCTCGTTGTCGTCGGGCCGGAAGGACCGCTCGCCGCCGGGGTGACCGACCATCTCAACGACCTCGGTGTGCCCGTGTTCGGGCCTACCAAGTCGGCCGCTCGCCTCGAGACGTCCAAGCGGTTCGCGAAGGAGATCATGATCGAGGCCGGCGTTCCGACCGGCTCGGCGGCATCGTTCACCGACGCAGACCGTGCCATCGGCCACCTCGAGACGATTGCCGGACCCTACGTGGTGAAGGCCGACGGGCTCGCCGCAGGCAAGGGCGTCCTCGTCACCGACGACATCGCCGACGCACGTGGCTGGGTGGACACGTGCTTCGGCGGCCGTTTCGGGACGGCAGGGTCGACCGTGGTCATCGAGGAGTACCTGGCCGGTGACGAGATCAGCGTGTTCGGGCTTGCGGGCCGTGGCGGGGTGATCGGCCTGCGTCCGGCCCGGGACTACAAACGGCTCCTCGACGGCGACGCCGGGCCCAACACGGGCGGCATGGGGTCGTTCTCACCCGTCGACGGTTTCGACGATGACTGGGTTGCCCAGATCGTCGCGACGGTCATCCGGCCGGTCCTCGACACTTTGGCTGCCCATGGCAGCCCGTACGTCGGGTTCATCTACGCGGGCCTCGTTCTCACGGTCGACGGTCCGAAGGTGCTCGAGTTCAACTGCCGCCTCGGGGATCCGGAAGCCCAGGCGATCCTGGCGCTGCTCGACAGCGACCTCCTCGATCTTGTCGCAGCCTCCCTCGATGGCAGTCGGCCCACCGCTTGCTGGTCGGAGCGGGCCGCCGTCAACGTGGTGATGGCGGCGGACGGCTACCCGGACGCGCCGAGGACGGGTGACGTGATCAACGGTCTCGACACCGATGCCGCCAACACGTTGATCTTCCACGCAGGAACGGCAGCGCATCACGATCGAGTCGTCACGGCCGGCGGGAGGATCCTGAGCGTCGTCGGTCTCGGTCCTGACGTCGCAACTGCACGCGCTCGAGCCTACGACAGGGTCGAGGCGATCGACTTCAATGGTCGCTACTACCGAAAGGACATTGCCCAATGAAGACCGTGTCCGTCGTGATGGGCTCCAAGAAGGACCTCGGCGTCATGCAGAAGGCCGCGGACCTCCTGGAGGAGTTCGGGGTGCCCCACGACGTCATCGTCATGTCGGCCCACAAGACCCTCGACAAGGTGCTCGAGTTCACCGAAGCGATCCCGAGTCGGGACGTCGGTGTGGTCATCGCCGGCGCGGGCAAGGCTGCCCACCTCGCGGGGGTGATCGCCGCCAGAACCACCGTCCCGGTGATCGGCGTTCCGCTGAGCGCATCGCTCGACGGACTCGATGCGTTGCTTTCAACCG
>Ga0307444_1000419_pt1 | contig 20710 bp, 20 predicted proteins | sample SalMarSW160340MG_FD_202145 | JGI IMG/M metagenome (GOLD analysis project Ga0307444, IMG submission 202145) | Salt marsh sediment microbial communities from the Plum Island Ecosystem LTER, Massachusetts, United States - SW1603-40 | ecosystem: Environmental > Aquatic > Marine > Intertidal zone >...
CGTGACATTGACCTGGGGCGTAGGCCTGTCTGCCGCCGACGAAGCGAAGGCGCTGACCGGAGTGTGCCGGGTGATAACAGCTTGGGCCGGGTTTGGTTGCATGGCAAGAGGGGGCGGCCCTGGGTGAGGATTGCAGGGCATATGCCTTACCCCTCCGAGCCGTGGATCTACCACGACGGCAAGCAACGGCTTGACAAGCGCACCCGGATCGGTTATCGTTCCACCCATCAACAAAATTCGCCAGCAGTCCTCGCTGCAGTTCCCTCCGGGCTTGGTTCCATCCCCCAGACATCTGCTTGACTTCTGAAGATAAGGAAAATTTGATCGTTATGAACTTCAATAGTTCAATCTTGATTCACGTTTAACAACAGGGATTCGTGCCGCCGGGTATCAAATTCCGACGCCGATCCAGGCGGCGGCCATCCCGCTCGCCTTGGCCGGGAAGGATATCATCGCAACCTCCCAGACGGGGACAGGCAAGACGGCGGTGTTCGTGCTGCCCATCCTGCATAACTTGCTCACAAGTGAGGGGAAGGGGACTCGGGCTTTGATTATCACGCCCACCCGCGAGCTTGCCGAGCAAATCCACCAGGCTATAACCATTCTGGCGCGTGGAACGAAAATTCGGAGCGCTGCCATCTACGGTGGTGTCGGCGCGGGAGCCCAACTCGAGGCGCTTCGCCGTGGGGTGGAAATCATCGTGGCATGTCCCGGACGCCTGCTGGATCATATCCAGAACAAGCACGCCCGACTCGATACAATCGCTTTTCTGGTGCTGGATGAGGCCGACCGTATGCTCGACATGGGTTTCCTGCCGGATATCAAGCGCATCCTGCGGCATGTCCCGGTCCGGCGTCAAACGCTGCTGTTCTCAGCCACGTTTCCAGCCGAGGTCGAGGCGTTGGCGGCCCAGTTTCTACGTTCGCCGGAGCGCGTTGCGATCGGTATTTCAAGGCCTGCGCACACGGTTACGCATACCCTATACCCGGTTCCACAGCATTTGAAGAAGCACTTGCTGTTGAGGCTGCTCAAGCAGACCAGGACCGATTCGGTTCTGATTTTCACTCGGACGAAGCACCGCGCCCAGCGCCTGACCCGGCAGCTGGCCAACGCCGGCTACAGGACGACCGGCCTGCACAGTGATCGCAGCCAGGGCCAGTGACGATCAGCACTGAACGGTTTTAAAACCGGGCATTTTCAGATCATGGTCGCGACCGACATCGCTGCGCGTGGCCTGGACATTGACCGCATCTCGCATGTCATCAACTACGACATGCCCGACACGGCCGATGCCTACATTCACCGCATCGGACGCACCGGGCGGGCTGAACGAACCGGCGAGGCCTTTACCCTCGTTACACCGGAAGATCTGCCGATGGTGCACCAGATTGAAAAAATCATGAAGGAAAAATTACCGCAGCGTTCGCTGTCCGATTTTGACTATGCGGCAGCAAAGCCAGATGCCCGATTGCCCCTGCGCCAACCAGGCGGCTAAAGGCAATGTTCTGCGCCTGGGTTCGGTTGAGGCATGGCTGAAGCGGGCTGATCACGCAGCCATCACGCGCGATCTCCCGGTGGGCACCGGGGTTCATCGTCACGGTCAGCCTTTTTGTTCGTAGGTCTTTCTACCCTCCAGCAGGAGCGCCTCGACTTCGAGCCGAGCTTTGTCGATTGACAAATCCAGGACGGTAGCCCACTCCGCGCACACCGCAGAGCGTGTCGCTTGCAGCATGATGCTGGTAATCTCGTTCAGACTTCTCTTCCAGCTGAGGGCTGTTAAATCGCGTACCAATTCACAGCGTGCCTTAAAGGATCCATCCTTCTGGCGTCTTGCGCCTTCGATCAGACTGATCATATGGTCAAGAAAACCTTCGCCCGGGTTTGCTGATATCCTGATGATGAGCCAATCGGAAAGGACAAGTGTGCCCCCAGTCACCGCGCTGCGATCCCCGCCGGCTTCTCGGATCACCGGTGCGCTTTCTCCGGTGATTGCGCTTTCGTCGACAGAGGCAATGCCTTCAATGACTTCGCCATCGGCCGGTATCACGTCGCCAACCTCGACCAGGATCAGTTCCCCTTTTCTCAGCGTCTGTGAGGCGATAAGCTCGATTGATGTATTTATTTGACGATCTTTAAATCGCTTAGCCATAGTATCCTTACGGGACCGCCGCAATGCTTCCGCCTGCGCCTTGCCGCGACCCTCTGCAATGGCTTCCGAGAAATTAGCGAACAGGACGGTGAACCACATCCAGATAAGAACAGGGCCGATTGAACCTGGTACAAGGTCTCCAACTCCTACCAGAGCCTGCACCCAAAGCGCCGTGGACAGCACGCAACCTACTTCCACTACGAACATGACTGGATTGCGCACCATCCAACGCGGATCAAGTTTCCGGACTGCGTCAACCGCGGCGTGTTCGAGTATCTTACGATCCATCATAGCTGCTGCTTTCTCGAGTTGTATGCATGATGAGCCGTACTGGTAGAAGAATTTCTATGACTACCTCAACATCAGGTGTTCTACTATCGGTCCCAAGGCCAGAGCCGGGATAAAATTTAAAACACCCACGATCAGGATGATCCCGATCAGCCAAGCCATGAAGAGCGGTGTATTAGTCGGTAGAGTGGCTTGGCTTATAGGGATCTTCTTCTTCACCACAAGCGAGCCGGCCAGAGCCAATACAGGAACAGCCAACCAGTAACGGGCAATTAGCATCGCAAGCCCGCCAGAAATGTTGTAGAAGGTACTATTCCCGTGCAACCCAGCGAAAGCGCTGCCGTTGTTGTTGCCCTGAGAAGAGAACGCATACAGGATCTCACTAAAACCATGTGGGCCTGGATTAGATATAGCTTCCCGGCCAGGTTCGGTGGTCACCGCCAGAGCTGTAAAACCGAGTACGATTAACGGCATAATAAGGATGATCAACGAAGCCATCTTCATTTCGAAAGCTTCGATCTTCTTGCCTAGATACTCTGGCGTGCGGCCAACCATTAACCCCGACATAAAGACGCCTACAATGACGAAAGCCAGCATCCCGTAAAGCCCTGAGCCAACCCCGCCGAATATTACTTCACCGAGTTGCATCATCACCAAGGCCGCCAAACCACCCAGTGGTGTGAAGGAGTCGTGCATTGAATTTACCGAACCATTGGATGCAGCTGTTGTGGCGACCTCCCAAAGGGCGGAATTTACTACCCCGAAGCGCAACTCTTTTCCCTCCATGTTTCCGCCAGGGTTAGTGTTAGTTGCCGTTTGATCAGCTCCCATGTTTACAAGGGATGGATTTCCCTGCGATTCGGACCAAACTGCCAAGCAAAGGAATAGTATGAAGATGAAAGTCATTACCGCCAATAATGACCATCCTTGGCGGATGTCTTTCACCATATCCCCGAAGGTATAGCAAAGAGAGGCTGGAATAAGCAGGATAGCCAACATTTCCAGGAAATTGGAAAGCGGGGTCGGATTCTCAAAGGGGTGGGAAGAATTCGTATTGAAGAATCCCCCCCCCGTTCGTCCCCAATTGTTTGATAGCGATTTGTGACGCAACCGGCCCAACCGCTAGGGTTTGGTAATCTACGACTTGGCCATTCGCAACAATAAATTTTTGGATGAACGGGACAGTTTCAGGCCCATGGAGGGTTTGGACTACACCTTGCGATATAAGTACAATGGCGAAAATCAGCGATAACGGCAGAAATATATACAGCGTGCTGCGTGTCAGGTCGACCCAGAAATTTCCAATCGTCTTGTGCGAAGCACGAACGATACCTCGGATCAACGCTACCAGGATCGCCATCCCGGTTCCCGCTGAGGCGAAGTTCTGGACGGTAATACCGATCATTTGAATAAAATAGCTGAGAGTTGTTTCACCGCCGTAGTTCTGCCAGTTGGTGTTCGACCCGAAGCTGATAGCCGTGTTAAAGGCCAAGTCAGGTTCAACGGAACTAAAACCATTCGGATTTAGTGGTAAAGATCCCTGCAGTCTTTGTAATCCATAAAGTGTGATGACCCCGAGTAGGTTGAACGTGAGCATCGCAACCGCATAGGCTGTCCAATTCATCTCCAGATTAGGGTCGACACCTGCAATGCGGTAGATCAACTTCTCGATAGGGCGCAGGATTGGATCCAAGAAGGTATTTCCACCGGAGTAAACTCGCGACATATGCTTTCCCAGCGGTTTCACCAGAAGGAGGAGAATGGCCAAATATAAGACTATTTGAAGAAGATTAAACAGAGTCATATTCATGTCTTCCTTTAATATTTCTCATCCGAAACGTTCCGGCTTGAGCAATGCTAGGAAAAGGTAAACAAGCAAACCCAGAGAAAGAAATCCAGCAATCCAAAACATCTTGGTTACTCCATCATGCTGTTGAAAAGGACCACCAGTCCGTATGTGGACAGGAAAAAGAGAATGATGATCAGGACTAATAGTATGTCTTGCATTACGAACTGTCTCCTTTCTACGAGCAGAGGTTATCTCAGACAAAGTCAATTTGGTGTATAGAACATAGGTTGAAGCATCTAGAAAATGTCAAGATCGTTATTGGGGTTTTTAACATCACAATCGTGATGCCAACCGCAACGAGAGAATCATGATTGCTCGTTAGGGCATTCAGAACTTAATAACCTGCTTCTGCTGGTAATCACATGAACAGGTATTCAACGGTTAATCACCTGGTTCCGCGAATGAAGGTACCTTAACCTTGTGTTTCGTTTGTCTATGCAGCAGTTTATAGAGAAAGGGCGGATAGGTGAATCGGTGACGGTTATTGAGTCGAACGAATTCTTACTATCCTATTTGTGGGCAGATGGATACTAAATATCTAAGAGAAAGGCTTTCCTTGGTGATTGCAGCCATGGCCGAATGGTTGGCGAAAAATGGTCAAAGCGTAATAAACAAAATGCTATCAAGGTTTCCGTTTGGAAAGCAGATACACCTGTTCAGACGGTTGTGTTCTTCCTCAAGCGTCGCACGATGTACAGTTTCGTAGTTAAGAAATACGATTGTTTGTACGACATTATGATCGAGATCAAGTTATAAAATCTTATAGTTGCCACAAGTAGCCGGTGAATTTCTCAAGACATTTGACCGGGAACTCAGTCCTAAATCCCGAAGGTCAATGAAGCGAATCCAATATATGCCCAATAATAGAAACCGCCTGAAAGGGAGCTATCTGAATCTGTATGAAGATATCCCTATAAATAAGAACTGGATATGAGGATTCCGATAATTAGCGGAAACGGTATCAACCCTGTTCTTCGGGATGCTTATAAGAAAAACTCCAGATAGAGAGAATGATTCTATTGCAATAACTTGCTTAAAATGGTAAATTACTGCAATGGAATTTAATCAACTCGTTGATATTGTCAATGACGTGCCGGTCTTCGAAACCGGATTACTGCTCGCCGGCAATGTGGATCCCAACCACATTCGACGCCAGCTCTCGTTCTGGGTGAATGCAGGGAGGATCTATCAACTCCGGCGTGGGCTTTACATGCTGGCACCACCATACCAAAAAATCAGGCCACACCCGTTCGCGGTTGCCAATCGCCTAGTGCCTGGCTCATATGTGAGTTGCCAGTCTGCGCTCGCCCACTATGGATTCATTCCGGAATATGTGCCCTCCGTCGTGAGCGTGTGTTCGAGCCGGCCAAGGCAGTGGGACACGGCCTTGGGAACGTACCACTTCCGTCATGTCCACACGAAATACTTGTTTGGATACCACCAACTTGATTTGGGCGAAAAACAGCAAGCGCTGATCGCCGACCCTGAGAAGGCGCTGCTCGACCTTGTCTACCTGACCCCTGGTGGTGATTCAAGTGAGTATCTCCTGTCGCTCCGCCTTCAAAATCTGGAGCAGTTAGATGAAAGCACACTCAACAAATACGCAGAGCGATTTGGAAAGCCCAAGATGAAACGAGCTGCAGAAGAAATGAGGCAATTGGTGGGCGATACGATGTCTGAGAAAGGGGAACGATGAAAGACGTCCTATCGCGACTGATTGAGGAAACGACCTCTCCGCTGAGCGCCCGCAACCTCATGCGTGAGTACCTCCAGGCGCGCGTCCTGGCATGCCTGCAGCGGGAGGGTGCCATGATCCCGCTCGCCTTCCATGGGGGGACGGCGCTGCGTTTCCTCTACTCGCTCCCTCGGCACTCCGAAGATCTCGACTTTGCACTAGAGGGCAAACCCTCAACCTATGACCTCGACAAGTATGCTAGATCGATCGAGACCGAATTCCATCGGGAAGCCTACGAGGTCGAGACGAGATCATCCACAGATCGCACGGTTCAGAACGCGTGGATCCGATTCCCCGGTCTGCTGTACGAGATGGGGCTCTCAGGACAACTAGACGAGATCTTCAGTCTGAAGATCGAGGTGGACACAAACCCTCCAAAGGGCGCTGGATTGAAAACGACCGTCGTACGCCGCCATGTAATCCTTCAACTCCAGCACCACGATCAACCCTCGCTGCTCTCTGGAAAGATTCGCGCTGTCCTGCAGCGGACCTTCACCAAGGGGCGGGACCTCTACGATCTCCTGTGGTATCTGAGCGATCCGGAGTGGCCGGCTCCGAACCTCACCTTGCTGAACAACGCCCTCACGCAAACAGGTTGGGAAGGACCGACGCTGACCGAGCAAAGCTGGAGGGGAGTCCTGCGTCAGCGTGTCGAATCGCTAGACTGGCGGACTGTACGAGAGGATGTAGCGCCATTCATAGAAAGGTCCGAGGATTTGGGATTGCTCACTCGAGAAAATATTCTGGGGTTATTGGAATAGCGGCTGGCTGAGCTCGATCTATGGGCTTTAAGCGGCACTTGTTCCCCTCGTTAAGTGAATGTAAAATCACCCTAAGAAGGATGGGTCAACGAGGCGGGAATCTAAGGTTTGTTGACTCACCCGAAAAATTAATTCCAAAGGCTTTGTGAAAGGAGTAATCGGGGGACTAGGGTCAAATCGCCCGCCCACAGACGGTCTTCGGAAAACGGAAAAAATCACCTCATAAGCCCTTGGTCACTGGTTCAAATCCAGTCGTCGCCACTCCAAAATCCTCCGTCCTGACGGAGGATTTTTCTTGCTACATGACGATTACCACCAGAATTAATCGGCTCAGGGGCGAACGCGCTGGAGCTGGCGAGTGATCTTGCCGCGGCTCATGCCTCGAATAGCTCGAGTTCAGGCCTTATGCCATAATTGAATTCGGTCCAGAGCGGGACACCGGGAGTGGGCAATGCACAGAATGGCAGGAACATGGCGGGGAATGTACCGCTATGAGCTCGATGATGAACAGCTTGAGAGCAGGACGGTCGGTTTCACACTCACAATGGAACAGGGGTGGTTTGGCCGCCTGCGGGGAACGATCAAGGACGACCCCGAATTGGGGCTGCCTTTGAATGCCACGCTGCAAGGGCGGTTGAAAGGCGTGCAGCTGTTCTTTCGGAAGATCCCGGCTGATTTCTTAACCCTCAGCAAGGGTGGTCTGCGGCCCGTCGCCGAGTATGTTGAAGAAACTCTCGGTGAGCAGGTGCGCGGCAAACCTCGTGCCCCTCACGTCCACTATCATGGGCAGTTGGATCCGGCAACATGGCAGGTGGAAGGTACCTGGAACATCCCTTCCTATCTGCTGCCTCTGCGTTCTTCAAGCAGGTACCTAATCCTTCAAGAAACCCACGGCACCTGGTGGATGCAGCGTCAATCGCCACAGCCAGGGTAAAAACACAGCAGGTTTCCGCGTCTTTATAGCCCGATCTGTACCCAATGTATTTGTGCAGCTGTCGATACTCAAAGCCAGTCGTTTGAGTTCCGTCCTGCCCAGCAATGATAAGCTAGGACCACCCCAATCGGCTCCCGAGGGAATGCTGGCTGTTGCGAATTTGTAACTGCATGTGTCAGCTCAACCACCACGATGTGATACCAGTAATCTTCCAGGCTCTTAAAATGACGGTTGACAAAATACGATCCGAATCGAATCAGCTAAAATTGCTGGAGAGTACATGATGAATTCATTCCTGAGACTAATTAGCAGGGCACTAACGCCGCCAATTCTCGTCGCGGCCCTAATCCTGCTTTTGGGATGTAATTCTGCACCGGCGACGGATACCCTCAATGCGGCGGCGACCGAATCCGCGTTGGCCTTAGAAGCCCGCCTGACGGAGGTTATTGCGGCCTTTACCGCGACAGCCTCCGCCGGCAGCCCGACGCCGACCGCAACCGCGACCGTATCACCGACCATGACGGCGACATCTACACCGGCCTATACACCGACAGAGACACTCCGGCCAGTCTTCCAGGACTGGGCCCGCTTCGTGCAGGACGTTTCGATCGCTGATGGAACAAAATTCCTGCCGGGCAATACCTTTACCAAGACCTGGCGGCTGATGAATATCGGTTTGAGCACCTGGACCGGTGATTTCTCGCTGGTGCTTGTCAGCGGTGACCGAATGAGCGGTCGACGAGAGATTCCCGTGAAGGGTTCAATCCTTCCGGGCTACATGGTCGATCTGAGTGTCGAGCTGGCTGCGCCGGACCAGGATGGCGCATATCGCGGCTACTGGGCGTTGATGAATCCGCAAGGCCAGGTGTTCGGCATCGGTCCGGGCGGCCATGACCCATTCTGGGTTGATATCGAGGTCGACAGCCCCAGCAAAGTCGTGTATGACTTCGTTGAGAACTACTGCGAGGCCGAATGGCGCAGCGACGCGGGAGTCCTGCCATGTCCAGGCGAGCTGACCGATAGCGAGGGGTTTGTGGTTCGACTGCCGGAACCGCCGCTCGAAACGCGGGTTGAGAATGAACCCGGTCTGTGGACTGAGCCAGAGTGGGTTGATTCGGGCTACATACAGGGTACGTCCCCCGGTTTTGAGGTTAAGGAAGGTGACCGATTCAGGGCGCTGGTCTCCTGTAAAGCCGATTCACCGGACTGTGATGTACGCTTCAGGCTGGACTACCGAATTGGCGATGGCGCGATCAAGACCCTTGACAAGTGGAATGAACGTTCAGATGGCAGCTTCACACAGATTGACTACAACCTGTCGGAATTGGCTGGGAAGAAGGTCAGGTTCATTCTCACGGTCCTGGCAAAGGACACCTACGCCATGGATTCGGCGATCTGGGTTGCGCCGAGCATCTGGCGCTAATCTCACGCAAGGGAAATAACGCTGTATCATTGTCCGGGTGTATTGCTGAAGTTGGCAGGGGCGAGAGGTTGAAGGATGGAAGAGACACAGACAATCTTGCTGGTCGACGATGAGAGCGCTATTACGGATAATCTCGCTCCCTTTCTCGAGCGATCGGGGTTTGAGGTCAGCGTCGCCGCCGACGGCGAACAGGCGCTTAAGATGATCGCGGAATTAAAACCAGATGTGCTCGTACTTGATGTACTGATGCCGCGCCTCGATGGGCGGGAGGTCTTGCGCCGCTTGCGTTCGGAGGGTAACTGGATCCCGATCCTGCTGCTAACGCAGGTGGGGGAAGCCGGTGAACGTGCCATGGCTCTGGAAGAAGGCGCTGATGACTATCTCAACAAGCCCTTCGATCCGCACGAGCTGGTTGCGCGCATTCGTGCTGTTCTGCGGCGGGCACGTCCCGGAAAGCCGCCGCTGGCCGCGGCGTGGCAGGTCAGGTGCGGTGAACTGTCGCTCGACCGCCGCTCGCGCCGGGTATTCCTGGAGGGCGAAGAATTAACACTCACTCCCAAGGCCGTGGCCTTGTTGGAGTACCTCATGACACACCCCGACGAGTTGGTAAGCCGCGATCGGCTGCTGGACGTCGTCTGGGGCTGGGATTATCCCGTTGGAACACGCGCGGTTGATACGCGCGTGGCAGAGCTGCGCCGGACGCTTGGGGATGACGCCACCGACCCGCGTTATATCGAGACCATCCCGGGACAGGGCTACCGTTTCGCCCCTGACGTGGAAGGCCTGGAATGATCGTTCGCTGGCTTCCCATCCTCGCACCTGCCCTGCTCGGTTTGATCTTGGCGGCATGGTACAACCAGAGCGATCTCGCAAACCCGACCTTCGTCCTGCGAGCGCAAATGAGTGCGTTGATCGCGCTCTCTGGAATAGGTTTGAGCGTGTTGGCCGGGGTCGGGTTAATCCTCGCCGATTGGGTTGAGCGTCGCCATATCAGGACCCTGCTTGAAGCTGCAGAAGAGCGCCGACGTTTCTTGAGCCGGCTCGACCATGAACTGAAGAATCCGCTGACAGCAATCTTCGCCGGGCTTGCGAATCTAACCGCGGACGTCCCGGTCGATGAGCGCAGGGCCTCTACCGCCAGCATCGAAACGCAGATGAAACGCCTGCGAAGCCTCGTTTCGGATTTACGCAAGCTCGCCGATTTAGAGACCAGACAGTTGGAACGAGCGCCGGTTGATGTAAGCGAACTGCTGCGTGATAATTTCGAACTTCTTCAGGAACGCCTTGCACCTGAATCGCGCCAGATTAATCTTTCCATCCCACAGGCTCCCTGGCCGCTGCCGCAGATCTCGGGTGACCGCGACCTGCTTTTCCTGGCGGTTCATAATTTATTGGATAACGCGCTGAAGTTTACGGGTAAGGACGATACGATCGAGCTGCGCGCCTATGAGGACGGCTCAAACGTCATCATCGAAGTCGCGGATACCGGACCCGGAATTCCGCAAGCCGAGCAGGACTTTGTTTGGAATGAGCTATACCGGGGCGAAGGTGCCCGGGGAGTAAGCGGGAGCGGCCTCGGACTGGCCTTGGTGCGGTCCATCGTCCAACGTCACGGTGGAAAAGTCTCCCTTCGCAGCCGGCCAGGCCAGGGTACAGTATTCGCTCTGCAGCTGCCGGCGAGCGATGTAACCAGACGGTAACAATCTGCTACAGCTGCGTGACCTGCATGTAATCCCCCGGTTGCATTGTGAAGAAATACTCAATATAACCAAAACATGTGCATCCCGGTGAGAATGTGCCGGCGATGTTCCGACGGAGGATTTCATGAAAGTGTATCGAATAGCCATCAGTCTGTTAGCCCTCATCCTTGTGCTGCTCACGAGTGGATGCGGCACATTGGAGCTCGGTGTAGAAAGCGCCCAGGGCAAGTCAGGGGGATCGGTCGAGGACGTAAGCGCACCGCTGGAACTGCTCGTAGCACGCGATACGGTTTTGGCTTATCTACGCAGGGCTTATGCTGACCAGGCGCCCGGACCGGATCTCGATTGGCAGGAGCGTGAAACGACCCCTGCTGAAATGGTCGGAAGCCGGTCATTTGAATTCTCGGCCGCAGGCTGGCTGATGCAGGTTGCGTTTCCGATCGTCGCGCCCGAAGACACCATTTATACGATCTCATTAACTGCGCCGGATGGTGTCCTGAGCTGGCAAGGGGAGGTGGATGCGGTAGGCCGCATCACCAGCTCCACAGCTGATCAAGGACCGCTGCCAGTCGTTGCCTGGTTGGGACACATCGCCAGCCTGCCAGCCGGCACGGCTGAAGAAGACGTCTTCATCCTGGAACCGCAAGCGGGTGAGGAATTCGGCATCCGGGGTGCGGATTCAAGCCTGGAGGCTGAAATCACCAGCCTGCGGGATGCCGAGGGACAGGGCGAATTCATTAACGTATGGGGCAGCCTGGACTGTAGCGGTGAGGGATTCTCCGGCTGCATGCTGACTGTCACCAGGCTGCTGTACGGCGCATCTTCCGAGTCGGTCGATGAAGTCGATGGCTGGGAAGGTGTCATCTACAGTGGATCCCCGGTTCCCGGCTCTGGTGGCGATGATTACTTCGCGCTGCTGGGTCCCTATCCAGTGCAGTACGGAATCTGGTCCCGGGATGAGGTTGTCCTGGCCGGGCTGGAAACACAGCGGGATACGGGGAGCGTGATCCGTGTATATGGCCAGATGATGTCAGGCGTGCCCGACTGGAACAACACGCAAATCCAGGTTGACCGCTTTGAAGCTGTCGAAAACCCAAGCGGAGAGATTCCAGCCGCTCCAACCTACCCTGAGACGATCATAAGGGATGGTTGGCTGGTTTATAACAACGAGCGCTACGGGTATCAGATCCAATATCCGCCTCAGGCTACGCTTGAGGAGTCCGGGATTCAGAGATTCGCGAGCGATGAGAATGGCATGCCGGTCGGCGGCCTGCCGGAAGGCGTTACGCTCGATACCTATTTCCAATACCTGGAGGATACCTACGGGACAAACTTATGCATTCAGATCACCACGACGCTCGGATATATCACGATCTCGGTTCCTGAAAATGAGGGTTTCCGATACGCCAACTGCGGCCGAACCGGCGTCGGGGTGGCAACGATCACCGACTTCAAACTCGACGTGCTTGTAGATGGAAAGCACTATACCGCGCGGGGTATGGATATTCAGAGCGGTGGAGAATCCCTGGCCGAGCACAATGAAGATGTCGTTCTAACCCTCGACGATGGCACCCGGATCGAATTCGGCCCCCGGCCGGTAGCTGAGGCGACTTTCGAGGATTACCTGATGAAGGGTCGCCCGCTGCTGCTGAGCATCCTGGAAACCTACACCAGCACTCGCTAGCAAGATGAATATTCCGAATAACCGCCCCGGTATGCCCCGGGGCGGTTTCTTTTCGAGCTGTGGTTCATGGTGTGAATACGATAGAATAGACCCGCTGCAGCCGCATCGGATGGAAGAGGAGTCGAGATGAGCGTATCCAGGACAGATTCGCCGGAATGGTTTCCAGAACTGCAGAACCCGCCCCGACTGCTGCTCGGCCCGGGACCGAGTATGGTCCACCCACGCGTGCTGCGGGCTATGGCCAGCCCAATGATCGGGCATCTCGACCCCTATTTCCTGCAGGTGATGGAAACTACCCAGACGCTGCTGCGCTATGTCTTTGGCACCAGCAACGATCTGACGATTCCGATCTCGGGCACGGGCAGCGCTGCCATGGAATCATCCCTGGCGAATGTAATTGAGCCCGGGGATCCCGTTTTGATCTGTATCAACGGCTACTTCGGGCACCGGATGCAGGACATGGCCAACCGATACGGAGCACAGGTTCACACGTTAGAAAAACCCTGGGGAGAGGTCTTCGAAGCGGGTGAAGTCGGGCAAGCGCTCGCGACCAACCCGGCGAAAGTCGTTGCGCTGGTACACGCCGAAACCTCGACTGGTGCGCTGCAGCCGCTGGCCGAGATCGCAGCCGTTGTGCACGAGGCAGGGGCGCTTTTCCTGGTCGATGCAGTCACCTCACTGGGTGGAGTTCCGGTCGAAGTCGATCGAAATGGACTTGACATCTGCTACAGCGGCTCCCAGAAATGCCTCAGCTGTCCTCCCGGATTGGGTCCGATTACGTTTGGACCGCGAGCGGTTGAGGTACTTCAATCGCGCAAGACCCCGGTGGCGAATTGGTACCTCGACCTAACGATGATCCAGAAATACTGGGGGAAAGAACGGACCTATCACCACACCGCCCCAATTAGTTCCAATTTTGCGCTCTACGAAGGACTGCGCATCGTCGCTGAGGAAGGCCTGGAGGCGCGATACGATCGCCACCGCCGAAATGCAGAGCTGCTCTGGGCTGGTTTGGAAGGCATGGGGTTGGAATTGCACGTAGCCCACCCCAACCGGCTGCCCTCGCTGACAACGGTTCGAATCCCGCAGGGAATCGATGGAAACGCGGTCCGCCAGCGGCTGCTGGAGGAGTACAACATCGAAATTGCCGGCGGATTAGGCGAACTCAAGGGCAAGGTCTGGCGCATCGGCTTGATGGGATATTCTTCGCGCCGCGAAAATGTCGCCCTCCTTCTGGCGGCTTTGGAAGCAAGCCTGTGAATCGGCTGCGGTTCGAACGAATCCGGCAGGTGGCACTGTCTCGATGAGAAAACCGAGGCTGCTTCTGCTGTTCTCTGACACCGGCGGCGGCCATCGCAGTGCCGCCGAGGCTGTAATTCGAGCTCTCGAGAATCACTACCCGGAGCAGTTCGAGATACAACTTATCGATGTATTTAAAGATTACGCGCCCCCGCCCCTCAACCGACTCCCGGCTCTTTATCCAGATATCGTTCGCTATCCCACCCTGTGGAGGATAGGCTTCCGTTTGTCGGATGGGCGCCGGCGGGCTCGAGCCATAAACCGCACCAGCTGGCCCTATATACGCCGCGCTGTCCGCAGGCTGGTAAAGGAGCATTCGGCTGACCTGGTCGTATCCTTCCACCCGTTGTTCGTGGCGCCCTATCTTAACGCGAAACGCGGCCGGAGTATCCCCTTCCTGGTCGTTGTAACCGACCTTGTTAGCACGCATTCACTCTGGTACAGCAGCGAAACCGATTTGACCCTGGTCCCGACCGAGCAGGCGCGTGAACGCGCGTTGAGAAACGGCCTTGTGGCAGAACGGGTGGAAATCACCGGGCTGCCAGTGGCTCAACCCTTTTGTGAACCGAAAGGCGATCGTTCCAAACTTCGCTCCGAACTCGGATGGCCGCAGGACCTGCCGGTGGTGCTGCTGGTCGGTGGTGGGGAGGGAATGGGACCGCTGCTGGAGACCGCGCGGGCTATCGCCGCGCTCGATAGCGACCTGGGATTGGCGGTCGTGGCCGGGCGGAACCGACGCCTGCAGGATGATCTGAACGCGATCAATTGGGAAATTCCTGCGTTTATTTATGGGTTCGAACGGCGTATGCCGCAGTTGATGCGTGCTGCGGATTTAATTGTGACCAAGGCCGGGCCGGGCACAATCACAGAAGCGATCAATGCTCATCTGCCGATGGTTTTGTACAGCCGCTTGCCGGGCCAGGAAGATGGAAATGTAGACTATGTCATGGAAAACAGCCTCGGGGTTTGGGCCCCAGGACCTATGAATGCGGCGCTCGCCGTCCGCCGCTGGCTGCGTTCACCAGGTCAGCTTAAAGAGGCATCCCGGCGCTGCGCGCAGGTCGCCCGCCCCGATGCTGCCGATCGAATCGCGGCATTCATCGCACAGGCAGCGATAAACTCAGCCTTCGATGAGGTTCCCGCCGCCTCGTCACATTGCTCTCCTGCTGAGGCATTGGACAAACCCCAATCGACCTGAGTACGCATTGAATCCTGCGATGCGAGTGAAACTACTCCTGTTGCGGGCATCTTGAGGGGAGGTCGAGCGCAGTTCGCCAACTCTGAAATCACCTTTTTGTCGGGAACTGAACCCCCCAAAGGATTCCATCCACTCCAAAGTACTGGACGGATTTCAGTTCACACTCTTCCGGTAGAGGCGGTGCCTCTTATAGAATTCAACCCCGAATTGGGAGACTTCGCGCAGCATCTTGTCATTATCAGCTCGTATCTGAACCAGATCTGCATAATCGTAGCGGCTGTTTAACAGGTCGACTGCGATCTCGCTGATCAGAATCGCAGTGCTGCCAAGACCACGCTGTTCAGCGATGATCCCGGCACCATTCAGATTTACCCACTTCGTCCGGCGGAGTTCAAGCAGGATATCAATCCAGCCGAGTGGAAAGAGCCTGCCGCGCGTGCGCTGGACGGCGGCGGAGATGTCCGGGTATGCGAAGATAAAACCCACCGGTTCTTCATCCTTAAACACAATCTTGATGATTGATGGGTCTGCGAACCAGATCATTTGCTGTGCAATCGATTGGGCCTCCTCGGGTGTCAAAGGGGCGTTGTCCGGCATATCGGCCAGCGCACCGTTATAAAGTGCACGGATCTGCGGCACGATCCTGCGTAAATCCCGCCGGCTCTTGAAACGAGCGATCGTCAAACCCCGTCGTTCAGCAACCTTGCGGGCCAGACGGTGTACCCTTTCCGGAAATTCGATGCGTCGGTCCAGATAGCCTGAAAGCATGTCGCGCTGCAGTTCGAATCCCTCGGCTTCGATCAACCCGCGGTAGTACGGCGGATTGTACGGGATACCGAAGGCCGGCCGGTGTTCGAAACCTTCCACCAGCAGTCCGGCTCCATCCATCGCGCTGAAGCCTCTTGGTCCGACGAGCAAATTCAAGCCCCTGCCGCGCGCCCAATCATAGGCAGCCCCAAACAATGCATGCGCTGCTTCCTGATCCTGCTCACACTCAAACAGATAGAAGAAGGCCGTGCGCGAATTGTGATACTGGTTATGGTTGGCGTTATCGAGGATCGCCAAACGACCGACCGGCTGCCCCTTTTCTGGAACTGCCAGGAAAAACGCGGCCTCTGAATGACGGTAGAAGGGGTTGTGCTGGCGATCAAACCAGCGCCGAGCGTTCATCTCTAGGGGTGGCACCCAATATGGTGAGTTTGCATAGAGACGAAACGGCAGTTCGAGGAACTCATCAACCTCATGCTTTGAGGATGGATCGATTTCAAGCACCTGCATCCAAGTTTTCTCCTGCAATAGGGGAACGGCAGCTGTTCAATGGATGTGCTGCCGACAAATCCGGCTGGAGTATACTCCAGGAACTTCGAACTCACTGCCCGGTTGTTCGGAGAACACTGCCTATTCAAGAGGAGAAATTCCATGGCTGATCAGCAAACTCCCGAGGACGAACTGAAGACCGAATTTGAAAAGCTTGGCGGAAACTTACGCTCTTTGATACAAGGCGCGTGGGCAAGTGAGCAGCGAAAACGGGCCAGCCAGGAAGTACAGCGCGGGTTAAACGAAGTTGGCACAGCCCTGTCGAACGCGGCCGAGAATATTTCCCAGGACCCCGCGGCCCAGCGGCTGCGGGAAGGCGTCGATGAGTTGGCCGAACGGGTGCGGAGCGGCGAATTGGCCGAGCAGGCACGGACGGACCTGGTCAAGATCCTGCAGGATGTAAATCAGCGCTTGAATGAGCTGGTGGACCAGCTGGAAGCCAGCCTTGAGCAGGGGAAGAGTGACGGGGACGATTGATACCAGCCGGCTGGCAGAATTGAATCTGGGGTGACCCGAGGACGATCTGATCGACTCGGGCATGTGAGCTGAGAACAGCCCCGAGCCTTTCGATCGGAATACAACTGCAAGATACCTCGTCCTTGCTTGCCGAGCATTCTTCACGAACGGAAAATCACCTCATACGCACGACGTTTCATCTAAGGAGGAGACGCTATGACGATTCGAGTCGGCTACATCGGTCTCGGGTTGATGGGCAAACCGATCGCGCGCAACCTGATGCGGGCCGGATTCGAACTGACCGTTTACAACCGCAGCCGCAGCGCCGTCAACGACCTAGTCGCAGAAGGAGCAAGCGCGGCCGGTTCACCGATGGAAGTCGCACGACAAGTGGAATTTATTTTCACAAACCTGCCTGATTCTCCAGACGTCGAGCAGGTTGTTCTCGGGGAAAATGGCATTCTTCAAGGCGCCCATGAAGGACAGGTGTTCATTGATAACAGCACGATCAAGCCGGAGACTGCCCGCCGGGTTGCACACGCAATGGGTGAGGTCGGTGTAGCCGCCCTCGACGCGCCGGTTTCCGGGGGCGATATCGGCGCTCGGGCGGGCACGCTCGCCATCATGGTTGGTGGTCCGGAGCTCGCCTATCAGAAGGCCCTGCCGCTTTTTCAAGCGATGGGCAAAACCATTACCTATGTCGGCGAAAGTGGTGCCGGACAGGTGGCCAAAGCGTGCAACCAGGTCATGGTCGGGGCACAGATGGTGGCCATGGCCGAACTGCTGCTGCTGGCGGTGAAGTCCGGAGTTGACCCTCGCCGGGTAGTGGAAGCGATTCGAGGTGGAGCGGCGCAGTGCTGGACACTGGATAATAAGCCCGAGCGTCTTTTCCGGGGTGAGCGCTCACCGGGTTTTAAGGCACATATGCAGTTCAAGGATCTGGGAATCGTGCTCGATACGGCTCGAGCCTACGGGATGCCGCTGCCGGTTACTGCTGCCGCCGCCCAGCTGTTCCAGGCGATGCTTCAAATGGGAATGGGCGAGTTAGACAACTCGGCGGTCATCGGCGTTCTGGAAGCGATGAGCGGCACGAATTTGCTGTAACCTTTTTGCGATTCATTCAATACAGAGGACGATCAGGCGGCGGGGTCCATGGACCCCGATCGTGAGGGTCATCTCGATATCTGCCGTACGAGAAGGGCCGCTGACGATCGTCACGGAAGCGCCATCGGACAAGTATTCGTTGCCACCGGCCTCCAGCCATTCTGCCAATGAGCCGTGGATATCACGCTCGCGAAGAATGGCGACGTGAATTTCCGGCAGCAACGAGCACAAATTCCCTGCCCCGTCGCAGGCAATCAGAAGGCTGCCCGTATCCGCCAGTGCTCCCAGGCAGCCGGTGACGCCAGCCCGGTAATCGTCAAGGCTTGCCAGGTATCTTTTCCGTGCAGCATTGTCCAACCCGCCATCAAGCATCGGGACGCGGCATTCAACTCCCGCTGCTTCAAGCTGTGGCTTTAGGCCTTCAAAATCCGGGTCTGAATAAAGGACCTTATCCACCTCAATTTCGTTCAATAGAGCACGCAGTTCCACGAAGAGATTTCCTTCAGAGACTGGACGTATTTCGCCTCCGACAGCCTCCAATTCTTGGGCGAAGGTTTTGGTGTGGTTTGCATCGGGGGGGTGGTTCGAATCGGGTATCTCGTCCGCGCCGGCCTGAGCGTGCCCGGCCTCGGGCATTTCATCGCTGGCTTCGAGCGCACCTGCATTCCCTACACGGGTGGCGAACGGTGGGAAGTCCCTGGTTGAAGTCCAGGCGTCGAGCGGTGGCGGCAATCTGCGAATCCAGCTTTCGCGTTTTGGCAGCATTCGTGAAAGCAGACCGGCAAAGCGCTGCGCGGCATGAAACCGCTTCGTATTCGTTGCCAACCATGTGTAGAGCTTGATACCGAGGCGCAAGCCGGGCGCTCCGGGTTTTGCCTCGCGGTACATCCGGCGCGTACGCAGGAGCAATGTCGTCAGGTCGATCCCAACCGGGCAGGCTTCGTTGCATGCTCCGCACAGCGTCGAAACATGAGCGAGATGGCCAAAGCGTTCGATTCCAAAGTAGCCCGGGGAAACCAATGAGCCGATCGGGCCCGGGTAGACGCTCCCGTAGGCATGGCCGCCAATCTCGCGAAATACCGGGCAGGCATTGAGGCAGGCTCCACAGCGAATGCACAACAGAGCGTCTTCGAGCGGCGTGGCAACCAGAGAACGCCGGCCATTATCGACCAGGATCACATGCCGCTCGACAATTCCGTGCGTCTTGAGGTTCTGACGTAAACTGCCAAGCAGCGAGATGTAGCTGGTCAATTTCTGCCCCGTAGCGGATCGCGGCAGCAGCTGGAGCATCAGATCGAGGTCCTGGGCAGTCGGGACGATTCGCTCAACGCCCATCAGCGCGATATGCAGAGGCGGCAGTGAAGTCACCATCCGGCCGTTGCCCTCATTGGTTACCAGGCAGAGCGTGCCGGTGTCAGCCACGCCGAAGTTGACTCCTGAAATGCCGAGGTCGGCCTGCAGGAAGACCTGCCGCAGGGTTTTGCGGGCGTGCTTGTTGAGATCGGCAACATCCTCCGAGTAGGGCATGGCGAGCTTTTCGTTGAAGGTCCGGGCGACATCCTGCCGGGTGAGGTGAATGGCGGGTGTGATGATATGGCCCGGCGTTTCACCGCGTAATTGCACGATGAATTCACCCAGGTCGGTCTCGACAACCTCCAGCCCGTGTTCCTCGAGGGTATGGTTCAGCTGGATCTCCTCGCTGAGCATCGACTTGGATTTCACTACCCGCTTCGCGCCGGCCCGCTGGGTGATCTGCAAAACAAGCCGGGAGGCAACCGCTGCGTCGGGAGCATAGTGGACCTGAACCCCATGGGCAGTGAGTGAACGGCTGAATTGATCGAGGTAGAAATCGAGCCTGTGAATCGTTTCCAGCCGCCGGGCGTGAGCTTTTTGAATACGACTCTCCACATCCGGCAGCGATGCGAAGGCTAAATGTCGACCGTGCTGACGACGGTCGGCATTTGCGTCGAGCGCTCGCCCGAGGGCTTTATTTTCGATAGCATCGGCCGCTCGCTCCACGAAAGCTTTTCTCATCGTAATCCCGGTTCAAATCCTGCAAGGGGCAGGGCGATATGGGAGCAGCGGATATGCGAGCCTCGCCTGCGCAGACCGCCCTCGATCTGGATCAGGCAGCTTACATCGCAGGCCAGGACGAAATCAATCTCCTCAGCCTCGATTTGATCAAGCCGGCGGTCGAGAATGGCGCTCGAGATCGGTGCGTATTCGAGCGCGAAGGCCCCGCCAAAACCACAGCAGTCCTGCGGCAGGATCACAAAACCGTCTGGAGCTAGCTGGTTGAGCAGATTCAGTGGTTGGGCTCGGACACCGAGGCCGCGAGCCAGGTGGCAGGAGGCGTGATAGGCAAAGCGAAGCTCCGCCGCCGAAACCCGTGGAACGAAGGAAGTCCGCCGGTCGAGGAATTCGACGAATTCGTAGGTCCGCTTGGCCAGTTTTTGGGCTCTCTCCAGCCAGGCAGCATCTTCTGAAAACAACTCGGGATAACCATGGCGGATCATCGTGGCGCAGGAGCCGGATGGGACAATGACCGGCATCTCCGCACCATCTTCTAAAACCTGGATTGTGCGGCGGGCCAGTTTTCGCGCATCTTCCCACAGCCCCGCATTGAATGCAGGCTGGCCACAGCAAGTTTGTTCGTCCGGTACGTGCAGGGCAATTCCGGCCGTTGACAGCACGGTTTTGATGGCACGTGCCGTGTCGGGGAAGAGGCTATCGACCAGGCAAGTAGTCAGCAGTTGGGCATCGGTCATCTTGTTTCCTCGTCGATTAAAAGCCTCCATCGTCGATTGTCAAAT
>Ga0307444_1000428_pt1 | contig 20516 bp, 18 predicted proteins | sample SalMarSW160340MG_FD_202145 | JGI IMG/M metagenome (GOLD analysis project Ga0307444, IMG submission 202145) | Salt marsh sediment microbial communities from the Plum Island Ecosystem LTER, Massachusetts, United States - SW1603-40 | ecosystem: Environmental > Aquatic > Marine > Intertidal zone >...
AGACCCCGTCGTTTACAGAAACGACCAAATAACCCTCAAACAAGCCATGCAGCTGAACCCCCAGCGCATAGTCATTTCCCCAGGACCCGGCACACCCGAAGAAACACGCTACTTCGGAGTTTGCTCTTCAATCTTGCAGCAGATGAGCTGTAAGATCCCCACACTGGGAGTTTGCCTCGGGAATCAGGGGATAATTTACGCGTTTGGGGGAAAAATCATGCAGGCAAGGCGGCTGATGCATGGAAAAACCAGCAGAATAAAACATGACGGGAAAGGCGTTTTTGAGGGTGTCAGAAATCCGTTCACTGCAACACGGTATCATTCCCTTGTTGGAGACAGAGGCTCTATTCCCTCATGCCTCAAGATAACAGCCGAATCCACTGACGATGACGAAATTATGGGAGTCCGCCACAGAACCTACCCAATTGAAGGCGTGCAGTTTCATCCCGAATCCATACTGTGTGAAGACGGAAAAAAGATAATCAAAAATTTTCTTGAAGCCAGGTGATAATTAATGATTAAGGAAAGCATACGAAAACTGGTCAATGGCGCCGATTTGACCCACGAAGAGTCTACGGCAAGCATGAAAGAAATCATGTCTGGCGCAGCAACAAACGCCCAGATAGGCGCATTCTTGACAGCACTAAGAGTGAAGGGCGAAACAGCAGAGGAGATTACAGCTTTCACCGCAGTTATGAAGCAATATTGTCACCGAATCCATCCCCGCGTAAAGGGACGGCTCGTTGACACCTGCGGAACCGGAGGAGACAAAATCAAAACCTTCAACATCAGCACCACCGCGGCATTTGTTGTTGCCGGAGCGGACATTGCAGTGGCTAAGCATGGAAACAGGTCGGTCACCAGCAAATGCGGCAGCGCCGATGTTCTGGAGAAGCTGGGGCTTAACCTCAGCATGACCCCTGAAGATGTTGAGAAGGCTATCGAAGAGGTTGGGGTGGGCTTCATGTTTGCTCCCGCTTTTCATCCAGCCATGAAACATGCTATTGGTCCCAGAAGAGAGGTGGGAATCAGAACCGTATTCAATGTTCTTGGTCCCCTCACGAACCCAGCGGACGCCAACGCCCAGCTGCTGGGAGTTTACGATCACAGATTAACGGAGCCTCTAGCCTATTCTCTGAAGAGTCTTGGCTGCGAAGAAGCGATGATCGTCCATGGCGTAGACGGGTTAGATGAGATATCCACAATAGGAAAGACGCGCATTTCATGGCTAAGAAGGGATGAGGTTACAACAAGGGAGATGACTCCAAAAGATTTCGGCGTCAAACTGGCGAAAATAGAAGAAATCAAAGGAACCACGCCAGAAGAAAGCGCAGAAATCGTCTTCAAAATCTTGTATGGCTGCGTTGATGTGGATGATCCGCGAAGAGAAATAGTTCAAATCAACGGGGCTGCAGCCATTATCGCAGCGGGCAAAGCTGAAGATTTCGGTTATGGAATAGAAGTAGCCCACGAATCAATCGAAAGCGGCGCCGCCTACAGGAAACTCAAGGAGCTGATCAAATTCTCCCACGGAAACCTATCAAAGCTTGAACAGCTGGAGACAGAACATGCCTGATTTCCTTGATACACTAGCACGGGACGCCAAACAAACCGTCAACGAGGGATACTACAAAGTTTCAACCCAGGACACATTCTCTCCCGTTAGCCTCAGAAAGGCAATCCTCGACAGCAAGAAAAACGCGGTAATCACGGAGGTTAAAGCCGCGTCACCCTCCAGAGGAACCATCAAAACTAACCTTGATCCAGAGAAGATTGCAAAAGCCATGGAGAACGGCGGAGCAACAGGAATCTCAGTTCTGACAGAACCAAAACACTTCAGCGGCTCCCTCAGTTACCTAACAAAAGTCAGAAAGGCAGTGAAGCTCCCAATCCTCATGAAAGACATAATCATCACCCCAACACAGCTTGAAGCCGCATCAAGAATCGGAGCCAACGCTGTTCTTCTGATAGAAGCCCTCTTCGAACGAAAATACTGCAAACTTAGCCTTGAAGAGATGATTTCGCAGGCGCACGCCAGAAAGCTTGAGGTGCTGCTTGAAACCCACAACGAAAACGAGTTCCAATCCGCCATAGAAACCGATGCCGATTTGGTTGGAATCAACAATCGAGACCTCAGAACGCTTAAAGTTGACATCAGAATAACGGAGAGAATACTGAAGAACAATGATAGCCACGATAAGGTTGTTGTTAGCGAAAGCGGAGTGATGACCCCCTCAGACCTGCTTTTTCTCCGCGGATGTGGTGCTCAAGCTTTTTTAATTGGATCATCGATCATGATGGCTGACAACATCGAAAAAAAGGTTAAGGAGTTTGTTGCTGCCCATTGAGAAGCGTCAGAGTGAAAATCTGTGGAATAACCAGAGAAGAGGACTTAGCCTTTGCCGTGGCTGCCGGAGCAGATGCTGTCGGTTTTCTTGTGGGTGTTCCCTCATCGCCGAGAAATCTAACCTTAGAAAGGGCTGAAACTCTGCTGCGGCAGGTGCCAGTTTTCGTTGACAGCGTGATGGTTACGGCGCCCCAGAGCATCAACGGGCTTGCCGAAATCTGTGAAAGGCTAAAGCCGACAGCCATCCAGATTCATGGAAAAAAGAACTTTGATGCCTCAGAAATTCGTGAAAGACTAAAAGGTACTCGCCTGATAAAAACCGTTTACGTAACAGAAGATGCTGTGAAAGAAACAGTAATAGAGGGTTTAAAAACTTTTGACGCTGTGCTTTTGGATTCCTTCACTAAGGGGCAATACGGCGGAACAGGCAGGGTTCATGACTGGACGTTAAGCAGGCAGATCAAGGAGGCTGTTGCGCCTCTTCCAGTAATCCTTGCTGGGGGATTGAAGCCTGAAAACGTCAAAGAAGCAGTCCAAACGGTTCAACCCTACGCGGTTGATGTTGCCAGCGGCGTTGAATTGCGACCAGCAGTCAAGGATCATGAGAAGATTCGGGCTTTTGTTGAAAATGCAAAGGAGATTAGGTTACCAGACAATTGAGCAGGTGTGTTGAATTGAAAAAAGGAAAATTTGGAGATTACGGCGGACAATACATAAACGAGGTGTTGATGCCGATTCTCATCGAGTTGGAAGCAGCCTTCGAAAAGCATTACCCAACAGCTGAATTCCAAACCAAACTTAACGGGTTGCTGAGAGATTATGCTGGAAGACCAACCCCACTCTACTACGCAAAGAACTTCAGCAAGCTCGTTGGATGCAGAGTCTACCTAAAACGGGAAGATTTGGTGTGTGGAGGCTCACATAAACTCAACAACGCTTTAGGTCAGGCGCTTTTGACAAAGGAAATGGGAAAGTCACGTTTAATCACAGAGACCGCGGCAGGGCAGCATGGGCTTGCAACAGCCATGGCAGGCAACGTCTGCGAGTTAGAGACTGAGGTTTTCATGGGCGTGAAGGACATTAAGAGGCAGGCGAGCAACGTGAAACGGATGAAACTGCTGGGAGCAAAGGTTACTCCTGTCGACATCGGGATGGGAGTTCTGAAGGATGCTGTCTCTGACACTTTGAGAAAATGGACCACCTGTTCACAAACCACCCACTATCTTATGGGGTCAACTGTGGGTCCCCACCCGTTCCCGGAGATTGTTGCAACATTCCAGAGCGTAATCGGAAAGGAGATCAAAGAGCAGATACTCGAAAAGGAGGGCAGACTGCCAGATACGATGGTGGCTTGCGGCAGCGGAGGAAGCAACGCTCTGGGAGCCTTCAGACCATTCATCGACAACAAAGACACAAAACTAGTCTTCGTTGAGGGCGGAGGCGAAAGCCTAGAATCCGATAACAATGCTGCTGCTTTCCAGATCGGGAAGCCCGGGATACTGCATGGCGCCCTAATGCAGGTTCTGCAGGACGAAAATGGGCAAATAAAGCCGTCGAAGACAAGGGCTGCGGGGCTCAACTATCCTGGAAGAGGACCCGAAATATCGTTTCTGGTTGAAAGCGGAAGGATGGAAGCCCATTACGCCTTCGATAAGGAGGTTTTTGAAGCCGTAAAGGTTATGGGAGGAACTGAGGGGTTGATACCTGCTCTTGAAACCGCCCACGCCATCGCCTACATGGTGAAGCACAGAAAAGAGTTCGGCGAAGAGGAGCTTGTTGTTCTGAACTATTCTGGAAGAGGCGACAAGGACCTAGAAGCCATTATGAGGTATTTCCATGAATCTTGAAGACAAATTCCAAGAACTGAAAAGCAAGGGAGAGGGCGCTCACATGCCCCACGTTTACTTTGGGGACCCCCACGAAGAGTTTTCCCTTAGACTCATCGAAACACTGGCTGAAAACGGCGCAGACATCCTCGAGTTTGGAATTCCCTTCTCTGACCCAACTGCGGATGGACCAACCTTTCAGGCAGTATGTGAAAGGGCGCTGGATAACGGCGTGACTCCCGCCAAGTGCATCCAAGGCATAAAGAAGCTGAGAGACAGGGGGGTGGAAACTCCGATTGTGGTAACGACTTACTATAACATCCCTTATGTCGCTGGTGTAGGAAACTTCCTGAACAAAATAAGGGAGGCGGGTGCTCAAGCCATAATTGTTCCTAACGTTCCAGTTGAAGAGGCAGATGTTCTGTTGGCTGAAGGAAAAAAAAGCGGCATACACATCATATTCCAGATAGCCCCAACAACAACCGAGGACAGGCTGAAGAAAATCGCAGACATCGCATCAGGCTTCCTTTACGTCATAAATGTTGAAGGCGTCACAGGAGCAAGACAGAGCCTAGCTGACTCCACACTGAAACTGGTCAAAAGAGTTAGACGGCACACGGATATGCCTCTGCTGGCAGGCTTCGGCATCTCAAACAGGCAGCAAGCCTCAAATGTGGTTGCAGCCGGGGCTGACGGCGCAATAGCTGGGAGCTGTTACGCTAAGATTTACGAGAAGAATCTGGAAAAGCCTGAGGGGGCATTGCCGGAGATTGCTGATTTGGTGGGTCAAATAAAACAGGGATGCATAGATGGGTATAGACGAAGATAAAGGAACTTGTACAACATTTAACGGGTAAATATCTACGGTATTGGCATCGCTGTTTCATGAATGGGCATACAGAAAAAAGGCTGGAAGAGCTTATTAGATTCGACGATGTGACAGAAATCAGCAGGCAGGTTTGTGAGGAAGAAGAAAATGCACATCAACGAATTTCAAAACATGATGAAGCGAATATATTTTCACAGAGACTCTGAGCGAGGAACAGATGGAACATTAGACTGGCTCGTGGATGAAGTGGAGGAGCTGAGAGAAGCCCTAAACGAAAACGACACCAAAGCTATAGAGAACGAATTCGCTGATGTTCTCGCCTGGTTGGCTTCTCTGGCAAACGTTACCAACATCGACTTGGAGAAAGCAGCACTTTCAAAGTACGATAACAGATGCCCTAAGTGTGGACTATCTCCCTGCGAATGCCCCTTTTAGCTTCTTTTCCACCCATCAATCGTTGTTGTCCTGCACCAGTTAGCTGCCAAACATAGGATCTCTTGCCTTTGCGGTTTAGAATGTTTTCTGCTTCCAGAAGGTGAAGGTGATAAAGGACAACTGCGTAGCTGAGCCCTATTTCTTTGGAAATTTTTTTGGCAGCGCATGTCCTCCTCTCAAGGACGGAGAGTATTTGTGTCCTAGCCGACAAGCCTGGTTGAACGTTCCTTTTCAGGGTCAGGAAAGCTTTGGGGTGGTGGGCTATTTTGAACATGTGCCCTCAATATATGTTCGTTGTTGAGACAAAAAAGCTTTCTAATGCTTAGCTTAGGTCACGAAGTTTGCGAGGCTTATTTGTCGAGGTTTCTTGCCTTCAAACAAGGTTATGATTTCTTCTTCCACAATTGACAGCCGTTGAGCATAATACTCCGAGAGCCCATACTTTTTAACCAGTTTAAGCGCCTCTGGCAAATATTTCTCGATCCCCCCACGATAGACTGTAAGAGTCAATTCGCCTCCGCAGGCTGGACACTTGCCGAGAAGAGGCAATCTTCTGAATTTTTTGTTACAGGCTTTGCAGCGAAACTTTTGAGTGGTGAAAGCTCTCAGGTTGCCAGCTATGTCGCGGACAAAATGTGTGGTCAGAACCTTCTTAGCCACTATGTCAGCGTCGACAGCCTCAATCTTTTCTGCCAACATGAGTTGACTATGCAACTTGTCTGTCATCTTTCCCAATTTTTTGTATATGCTCTCGGGGTTGCCCATGTTGACGTTTGAAACAGGAACAGTATACTTGAAGCCCTCAAACTGCGCCGCAGTATTCAATCGATGCTCAACAGTGTCTATTAGCGAATTCAACTGTCTGGGGTCTGCCTTCTGCAAAGTTTTTTCATAAAACGATGCGGGATACTTTCCTGCAACATCCACTTCATGAGCTTGCCGCTGCACTTCCATCGGATTCACCACAGGGATAATCAGAAGAGGAGCATCCATTATCCCCCCAATCTGGGACGGCAAAAAAACTTTAGAGAAATTCAAGATTGTATCCAAAGCCAGCATCAATGCATCTTCGTCGCCGTCGCAGTCTCTACGCTTCGCTGAATGCCACATGGGATGAGCGTAACAGACGTTCAGGGGAGTAAAACCGATAATCCTTCCGACTATACCAACTGAGGTGTGTGGCGCCAAACCCACGATGAGACGTCCAACTAGATCAGAAGCTTTTTTGATGTTATAGTATGGGGGAAGCTTGTATACCTTTTCAAGCAGCTCGTCAAGAAAGTTGGCAACATGAACAAAATATTCTGCGCACTTCCTGGGGATAATTATATCCTGAATTTTGAGTTCGCAAATCTGGTTAGGTTCGGTTAAAGGGTTTCCTTCATGGTCAGATATGTAACCATTTTTTCTGAGATGCTCAACGGAGACGCCAATCTCCTTGGGATTGAAATGAGTGAGAGGAGCATTTGTGACGTCGAAACGGATTGTTCCATCTTTGAACACGGATAAACCATGTTTAGCTCGCAGAATTCCCTTTTCTAAAAGCTCTGGCGTCTTCGTTTCATTTATCATGCCTTTCACGCCCTTCACAAGCTTTAAGGTGTGAAGACCTAGATTTCTGCAAGCTGAAGTCATCAAAGCCCTTATGTTAACTTGTTGCCTAGCGTAGCTTCTTGTTGAAGTCTTACAGACAGGACAAGTATCCGTTCTTAAACCTCTCCCGCATTGAGGACAAAACTTCTCCAAGACAGTCTCTGAGCCACATTTAGGACATCTGATCCTGAAGGTTATTTCATTACATTTCAGACAGCGGCGCCGCACAAGATCAACTTCGATTTTACCTTTATTCGAAGCCTCGGATAGGTTACGTCGGGAACCGCCAGCAAGACCAACAGGAAATAGAGCGTGAACAAGCGGCTTCATTTCTCTCTGTTTAGCCTTTTCTGGGCGCCCCATTCTGGCACCCACAAAACTGGGAGCCTTTTGTCTAACACGAATGCCGGTGAAGTTCTGTATAGCCTCGAAAACGCTTCCCGAAGAGTCTATCTGACTGTCAGGGATGTGTAGTCCGAGGCAAAAAGCGAGTGCATGCGCCTCATCATCAACTATTTTTATCTTGTTTGCGATGACTTCGTGGGGAATGCAGAGTTTTTCAAGGACCGTTTTTATTGCTTTGTCCTTCAGGCCAACGATCTCTTGAACTATAGAATTCTCCTTTTTCGTCTCAGAATCTAACAGCCACTTTCTTAAGGCTCCAAACTCTTCAAGGGAGATGTTTTCCCAGAAAAAGGTGAAGAAGGGATGAAGAGGAACCACCAAAACTGAGGAGAGGGCTATGGCTTCCTTGGCGTTCGGCTTATTTTTGAAGGGGTCAGCCAACAATTTTTCAAGAAATGAGACAGAAACACCTGCAGCCTCGGCAGCAGTCTTCAAATCGCCGCCAAACTTTTGCTCAACGGCAGCCACAAGTTCTTCACGCCACCATTCTTCAGTGTAGCCGGACGGACGAAGAGGCTTATTTGTGTATAGAAAGTCGCCAAACCCGATGAGGATGTCTCCAAGAAACAAAATCTTGTCAACCATCTTTTCTAAGCGCTTAAAATTCTGAAGAGTAACACGCACAACAGACCCAGTTTTTAACCGCACCACAGGAGGCTCAATACTATCCACGGGAACCGCAATTCCACCTTTTCCAGGACCCTCTAAACGAAGCTGGGTTCCAGCGGCGAGAAACTTTTGGACAACCAGCATTGTGGCGGGGTGGATGCCGACTGCTGCGAGCCCTGTGTTCCGGGACCGCCCATAACGAAGCCTGAAACCTCCGGTTCTAGACGGAAACGAGAAGATTGGGCGACCCGCTATGACGTCTTCCATGAATCCAGCTTTCTTTTTCTTCGAGAATTCTTTTAGGCTTCCAAGCCATTCCCATCCCTCGATTCCCAATTTTTCAATAATTGTCAATACTTTTGCGGAACGTCCCACAATCCCGTCATTTACGACCCTAAGAGCCCCGCCTCGGACATGGTTTGTCTCGATTCGAGGGAGGTTTCGGAAGGATGGAACTTCAACGGGGTCTGATTCTGTGCCGGTGACCTCAACGGGAATGTTCTGGATGGCTCTTCGTAGCTCTTCATCTGAGATGTGATACTGAAATCTGGATACCATCCGCTCAAACACCCGCACTTCTTCTATGAAACGTGCAATCTCTTCTTCTGTTGGTTTGTAGCGGTCCAGCTTGAGCAGGCGACGAATATGATCACCAACTATTATGGTCAAGGCTTGTTCTGTGCCACCGGCTGAACGTATTGGACCAGCATAATATATTGCCAGATATTTTGTTCGATCAGGATTAGATTTTATTTCTATCCGAGACACACCTTGCACAGGAGCTGCAGTTATCCCTTCAGTTAGTATGGCGAGGGCTGTTCTTATGGCCTGTTCAGCTGCTTCAGTAGCGTTCATGTCCCCAAATTTTCCGTAGATGATCTGTTCAGCAATCTTGAAGGCAAGCGCCTCTCGCTGCATCTTCTTACTCAAATCTCTTATGCCTTCAGCAACCCCAGAAGGTCCAACAAGCCCCTCTACTAGTTCAGCTAAATCCTTCGCAACCTCAGGCTCTGGAACAAGGGCAGGATCTAACCCTTTTTCCCTAGCTTTTCTTGCAACAGCATATATGCTCTCAAGGTTTTTCTCCAAAAAAGCAGCATATTGCTTGTATTCTTTGCTCATCGGGATCATCGTCAAAAGCGTTCTCCTTACATAGATTTCACGAAGCGAGGTATTGAGTCTTTCTAACATAAAAGCGACAAAGCAGAATTCGGGAAGTTAAGGGTTATAAAATTCAACTGAAAGCTGGGTTTAGCGTGTTTTTTTGTGGACTTTCATGTTATCGATTAGTTCTCTTATCTTGTGTCTCTCGTTGTTTTCTTCCAGAACTGTACCGGTTACAACGATGTCGGCTCCAGCTTTCGCTATTTCTTTCACCTGTTCACCGGTTCGTATGCCACCGCCTACAATTAAGGGGATATTAGTTACTTTCTTCACTGTTCTCGCCATGGCGCTGGGCACTGGTTTTCCGACTCCGGATCCTGCTTCTAAGTAAACGAAGCGCATACCAAAATATTCAGCGGCTAGGGCATGGGCAGCTGCAAGTTCAGGTTTGTTATAGGGGATAGGAACGGCTTTTCCCACAACACTAACTGCGCCTCCCTCGCCCACGATGATGTAGCCAAGAGGGATAGGCTCTAAACCGAATTTTTTTATGATGGGGGCGCCTAGGACTTGAACGCCCATGAGAAAGTATGGGTCTGAAGAATTTAGAAGGGACATGAACCATATAGCATCAGCATATTTGGTTATTCCAGTGATATTGTTAGGGAAAAGAATTATAGGTATTTCCACAGATTCTTTCAGAGCTTTTGCAACCTTGTCCAAATGAGAAGTTGAAAAAGAGGTTGATCCGCCAACCATTATAGCTGCTGTATCGCATGCTTCAGCCTCTTTGGCGATGTGAGAGGCAGATGAGGGAGTGACTTTTTCTGGATCAACAAGAGTCATGTGGATGGTTCCTTCTTTCTCAATTTTTTCCAGAAGATATTTTTCCACTAGACCAACCATAACTGATCCCTCACTAGACTGCTAATCTCGAATAAAAGATGTCTGTGAATTGGCAGTATATGTCGATCGTCCCAAAAGCGGGCTTAGTATCCAATTCCTCGGTTAATCCACAGTTCCCACACTGCACTTTAGCATGTTCACCACCCGGGAATACCTCGATATTGATTGATTGTTTGCCACATTTAGGGCAGAGGTAGACTGTAGGTAATTTCTTTTTAGGGATACGAACTACTTTTCTTCTTCTTCTGCCCATATTACAGCCTCTTGTACATTATATTTAATTCCGTATTTGCGTCACGTTTCAAATTATAATGCGGCAATAGTTTAAATATTTGTCCCAAAAGCAGGTGAAGAAAACAGTTAAGAGAAATAGCATTTTATAAAAAGGGAATTTTATGAGATAGTGATGTCTTGAAATCACCCGAAAATGGGGGGAAAATAAGAAACAGCTCTAAAAAAGCTCTATTAGGAATAAAAGCGTGAGCGTGACGTCACACGTGATTCTGTGATAATCACACGTGATCTTCCTGTGATCAGAAATCACACCAACTACAAATCACAAGGTCACAAAATGGGGGGGAAGCAACACTTAGAACAAAGATACGAAGTAACAAATTGTCTTCTATAGGGAGTAAATGGGCAGATTAAAGGGGAAGAAACTTTGTAATCCACTGAACCAATATATGTTCAAAGAGGCTGGAGCAGAAAAACAATTTCCGTCTTGGAACAGAGTATGCAGAGAAAAAATGTAAAGTGGAGGAGTGTTTTTGCATTGATTTAAAATTTTGTTTTTATCCACTTTTACTTATTTTAGAGATTTTTATTTTGTATTTTCTTATTCTTTTAATCATATATAAGATTGTGAGTGTATGGGGTTTTTTAGTGAAGAGCGCAAAGCTTTTGTATCCAAGAGCCCTGTATACAAAAATGTATCCTTTATGAAGGGGTTTGAGGTTGGGAGATTTTAATTGAAGGAAAAGGCTCAAAATTGGCTAAAGTATTTATTAGTAGACCCGATGGTGAAAATACTCGCTAAAAACAGCCATTTAACCAAAATACAGCTAGAAACGCTACTAATAGACGTTTTAGCTGAAAATATAGCCGATAAAGCGCTAAAATACGACGAAAAAGCCAAAATAAGGCTTTTAGCCGTAAGTCGAGGCGCTTTTAACAGAAGCCTCAGGCAAGCCCGACAGAACGTCATACAATCAATATACACCCTGCTTCTCCTCGGATACATAGGAATCCTCGAAGACACCAGCCTAGAACCATACATAGAAGCCGCAAACAAGCTCCAAACATACATAAAAACCCAACAAAAACTTGCAAAAAAGGAGCCAAAAGAAGAACACTTAAGGAGGGTAGCACTGCTCCACGAAGAACTGAAAAAGAGCCTGGAAGAACTGACCAAGCCGCGAAATATGTCAAGAAGGCTGTGACATCACAAATCACACCGTTTTTGCAACAGAAAGTGTAACTCTCAGTGCACATCAAAGCTCAGGGAGAATCTGCAAAGGAGCTTAAAACACTAAAGATTTTTCACGCCAGAATAAGCTTATTTTGCAGGTTTTTTCTAAAAACAGTGAGTTTTAGCAGATATTCTGAATTGAAGAATTATGTGGAGAACTGAGGGACAACGAAGTTCAGATAATCAACAGTCCCGCACAGGGGCTTTTGCTAAACGCAAGCTGTGACGTGTGATGTCACGATATCTAATTTAGCAAAAAACTTAAGTTCACTTATATACTAATGTGATATGTGATCACACATGCAGATCACACGATATCACGCTGAAATCACATGTAATTTGGGGCGTTTTAGATGATTTCAGATTTTCTGTTATTAGTGACGTCGGTTCTGTTATTTGTCACAATTTTAGCATTGTTTCTTTATTATCGCCGAATAAGGGCTCTGCGCCAAGAGTACGAGAGGGCAAGAGGAGTCGTGGAGGACATAGTTATCGGTGTTGATAGTCAATTCCAGAGGCAAAAGGATAGAGTTCTTTTTGTGGCTCAAAAAGTTGAAGCAACATCATTGGAGAACAAAAAAGTTGTGAATAAAATAGAAGGGTGTGAGCGTCAATTAGCGGATTTTACTAAAGTGGTGGGGGAGGTTCCGCAGATTGAAGAGAAGTTCTCTGGGCAACTTGAGGAGATGAGGAGCGAAGTCAAGGGCATAAAGGAAGCCCAAGACAAAGTGATGAAAAAACTTGTTGAGGTCGAGAAAATCAAGCAAGAGGCTTATGTTCCTGAAACTCAGATAGAGGCGGCTATTCCAATAAAAAGGGAAAAAGCTTTGGAGCCATTGACTGAAACCGAGCTGATGGTTCTCGAGACAATCGGCAAAGAGGGAGAAAAAACGGCGCCTGAAATCAAAGAAAAAATTGGTCTCACCAGAGAGCATACTGCCCGGCTAATGAAGAAGCTGTATAAAGACGGGTATCTGGAGAGGGACACTCACAAGATGCCTTATATCTATCGATTAAAGGAAGAGATGCAGAAAATACTGAAGCGAAGGGAAACTAAGATTTCCTAGATTTGTCCCCAGCTGCAAGAGACTCGCCGGCAGCTTTGAGTCGTCTCAAGTTTTCATCCATTTCAGAAAGGGGTTTCGACGTCGGCAAATCATACTCAGCTTTCCCTCTTTCTTTTATATAATCAGGATAGTGAATAACTTTTATAGGAACGGCAAAACGAATCTGCGGTTCTGAAATAAGCAACGCTTCTCCCACATCAAGCATCTTTATTTCAGTATCGCTGTATTCCATGTAAGGCGTGTTTTGGGTCAAATAATCCCTATCTCGCTTCAATTCAGTTTTCATGATGACTTTGGTCCAAAGCTCAGCGAACACATCACGATTTATCTTGGAAGGCCTCGGGGTCACAGCATTTAATCCAACGCGATACTTCCGGTATGTGAGCGCAATATTAGAAAAGATGGTTTTGTGTATTTCGGGGTCAAGAAACTCATGAGCCTCTTCCAGAGTTATCAACAGGGTTGGAAGCTTTTTCCACTCTTCGAAATTGCGTTCCCACATCCGTTTATAGTGATATGCAACATTGCTTGCGGTGAGACAGGTAATGTTCTGTTGCTCCTCAGAAGTTAAGCCTGAAATATCAATGAGGCATGTGATTCCTTCGCTTATGTTTTGAACCACATCATCAATGAAATTATAGTTGGAAGGCGGGAAAAGATGTGCTGGAAGATCAGAAAGCCTACTCATCAAAGCATGAATTACAGTCGGGGATTTGTAGTTGATAATTTTTCCAACACCTAAATATCCCTCAATATTATAGGCTTCACGGCATTGCTCTATCCAACAGCTGCCCAGCTGCTCATACAATCTTCTGGCAACCCTGACTTGTGGCTTCCCGATTCCAGGGAAAATCGTCCATAATCTTCCAGGAGTAAGAGTGTGCAAACCTATGCATAATTTGCCGTCTCTTGCTGAGTAATAACGAACCTTAGTGTGAAAAAGGGGATGATCCCGCAGCCCATTATCAGACCCAATATCTTTCCCTGACAGCAACTGACCAGCAAAATCGAAGATAAGCCCAACAGTTTCAGGGTTGTCGATAATGCGGGCGTTCAGAATAAGTTCGGTGTTGGTTTTTCCTGACCCGGTCATCCCGAACATGCCCATCATCTTGGGGATAGCCTTAACACTGATGCCCACTTCGCCTAGAACCTCTTCTCCTGAACGCAGACGACCAATCTCCAAATCCCCCGCAAGCCTCAAAACAGAATAATCCTCTTCGTTTGTTGTATATACACGATCCATATAATTAGGATTAAATGTTGGAGAACGGGTCTTGTCAGAAGTCCTTTCAAGGAAGAGAATCGCGTCGACATGCCTAAAGCTGGAGTAAGGCCCAAAAGACTCTTTTCCCTCAGCTTCACGAAGTTGCTCATTAGTGTTCAGCGTAGACGAACTCCCAGCATCTACGACACGAGCATAGAAGCTCCGATTATCAGAATCTATTCGGACAATCTGACCAAAAGAAAGAATCGCTCCTTGATTTAGGAAAAAGGACACAGTATCCCCTTTCACTTCGCGAACAAAACCAACAGGTTCATATTCGGTCAAATCAGGTCACCACCTTCATGAGGATTTGATATTCCATGGAGTTGGTCAGCGAAACTGCAGGAAAGCTCTTCCCTACGAAGAGTCTCCAAGGTTCCATCATCTGACAGCGTTTTCTCAACTAAGTCATAATATTGAAGAATTTTTGAGTTTGATGCACCAGAAAATTCGTGGGCAAGCCAAAGGGTAACAGGATAACCTAAACATCTTGGATCTTCGGAAAGGGAGGTGAGGGGAGAAAGCAACTCGGACACGTTGCTGGAGGCCAGAGGGTCCATTATGTCACAGCGGAAAACGTGTTGACTGTCTCCACACAGCTTCACAAGAGACACGTCCCCATACAGATGCTCTTCCATATTCGCCTCTTTAACCGGATGATAAACCCAAAGAGGATAAGATGCAATGATACTTGTTGACGCCATAAAATCTCGCCCCTTCTCATCACATAACATGGGAGACTGTTTACTTACGGCAAGAAGATTAACCTTTTTACGAAGAGCCTCTTCGTATAGTGACGTGTGAAATCCTCGTTTTCCACCAAAGAAACTGGCACCATCCAACAGAACATAATCGCCTTCACCTAGTCCACGAAGAGTCTCCCCATCTGACTCACTGCGGATAGGCTCTTCGTGAAGAAGCTTTGAAGCCATTTCACTTTCTAGTTGCAGCCTTCGATCCATCAAAAAGTTAGAGCGGTAACGGCGGTCCCCAATTGTACACACAATGCTTTCGTCATAGCCCCAATTCACGTTACGGTTCTCCACAGAGGCGTACGCAACCCGCATCAAGTAAATGCCCCAGTTGTGAGCCCTCTTCAAAATTCTAGTAGAGCAATCTACAGCCAAAAACCGTGAATCACATCTTTTAACCTTCTTCAGAGGCTTAATTTTGTTCATGTCAGGTTTAGTAACAATCAACGGTTGCTGCTTAATATCCCGAAAGCCTATTTGGCGACCCTTATCAACATATACTTTAAGCTTTGTTTTCAATTCAACCAAATCTTCTTGAATCTTACTCATATGCGGCTTTCTCCTCAAACACGAAGAGTCTTACAATCTAGCGCCAAATTAATTATTCTTAAAGTTATTTATTATCTTTCGTGAACCTGATAGTTTGGTATTGAAGTCACAATTCTGTAACGGATTTTATTTGAAGCACATTGTTTACTGAAGAATCCCCGGTCTGCTAGACGAGACAGATAGGTTGACGTAGTACTCAAGCGGATTGGTTCATTAAACTGTTTTTCGTACGCTGCCTGTAACTGTTTTGAAGAAAACCAGCCTACAGGAAAATTTTTTTCTGCAGCCAAACGAACTTTCTCGATCTTAGAAGCTTCAGATGTGGAGCGGGGTGTTTCAGGGTTTACGATTGGCATCCCACCCAAAAGTTCAACCAAATCAAGTAGACGAAGAGCCTTATCTCGCGTAACCTGACCCTCAAAGGTTATTGTGTAACGATCTCCGTTATTGAAAATCTCTATGCGCATTTTTTTGGCGGGCATGCCATGCACCAGTTAGTGTTAACCAATTAACATTCACAAGTTATAGATATTGTGGTAAACAGTGCCAAGTAAAAAAGCCGAAAATAGTCTTAAAAAATTAAAAGAAGCAAAATTTGCAACGTATTAGGTTCACAGGCTTCACTATAGCCCACGTTCATAAAATAGAAAAAGAGAAACAGATAAACCTAGTTTTCCAGTAGAAACCAAGGGGTTGCCTCTATACGTGTGAAAAGACGTAATCTAGCCTATTTTACAGAATAAACACAGAAAAGGCTGGAATCCACTATTCAACTTCACATGATTTCACAGCAAAGTTAACAAACAAAGAAGACTCTTCGTAAAATAACCTGTATGCCTCAAGAAGATAAAATTTAATTATACAAGTTTTGGTTAAGACTCCGACCCCTTCATTTCCATTGTAACAAAGAAGTTCAATTAGATTTCTTATTTAGCCCCACAATTAAAATTTTGTAGAATTAAATCAAAAATTTTTGATAACTAAGGCTAAATACTGTTACTAAGCATAGTACCAACGGGATTCTTTTCAACAATAATAATTACTTCGTAAATTTTGATTCTTTTCTTATCTAAACAGCAGAGAAGCCTTATTTTTTCCACGAGAAACAGAGGGGTGTGAGAGTCTATAAACACGGTTCTACATATACAAACAACCTAAAACCGATTTTACCCACAAAGTCTTGTCTCCCTTTAGTTTTTTGTGCAAATTATCTACTTTTTTTTATGAGAGTTCTTATCTACCGGAACTGCAATCGAAGCAATAATTTCACTACCCCTTAGAGGAGATTAACAGACTGACCAAAATTGATACTCTTGAAGACGTTTTCAACCGTTTTCTGACTAACACTCACATTTTCGAAGACCGAGAAGTATTACGCCATGATTATATCCCCAACAAACTCCCGCACCGCGATGAACAAATCCGTTGTTTAGGTGGAATAGTTGCACCCGTCCTGAGAGGTTCCCCCTGCTCCAACACCTTCATCTATGGAAAAACCGGAACAGGAAAAACAGCAGTCACCAAATATGTTCTGAACAAATTATCCTCTAAGGCACATGAACTAGGAGCATCTATCGAAATTTGTTACGTAAATTGCCGCCTAGCCGGCACCGAATACCGCATTCTTTCAAGCTTATGTAATGCTTTAGATGTGAAAGTTCCTTTCACAGGGTTAGCTGTCGGAGAAGTTTTTGACCGATTCAAAGAGGGCCTAGACCAGCAAAGAAAGATCTTCATAGTTGTCCTCGACGAAATCGATGCCCTCATAAAGGCTCGTGGCGACACCCTGCTCTACGAATTAACCAGAATAAATGAGACTCTTCGTCATGGACGAACAGCCATAATAGGAATCTCAAACGACCTCCGATTCAAGGAATTTTTGGATCCACGAGTTCTAAGCTCCTTAAGCGAAGAAGAGATTGTCTTCAGACCTTACGACGCAGCTGAACTCCAAGACATCCTCTGGAGACGTGCTCAGCTAGCGTTTTCCGAAGGGGCTCTGCTAGATAGTGCTGTGGCATTGTGTGCTGCATTGGCTGCCGCAGAGCACGGTGACGCCAGACGAGCTTTAGATCTTCTTCGTGTTGCTGGCGAATTGGCAGAACGGGAAGGTGCAACATGTGTTAGCGAAGATAACGTGCGGCAGGCGGAGAAACGAGTGGAACACGATCGAATAGTTGAGGTTTTAGAAAATCTTCCAGTGCACTCCAAACTAGTCTTATGCAGTGTTTATCTGTTAGGTAAAACAAAACTTAGCTACACCATCACTGGAGATATCTATGGGATATACTGTGAACTCTGTGGCCAATCTGGTCTCTCGCCGCTGACTCAGAGACGAGTAAGTGGGCTAATCAGCGAGTTAGATATGATGGGGTTATTGAATGCGCGTATTGTGAGCATGGGTCGGCATGGGCGCACTAAAAAGATTCGTTTGGGAATAGGTCGCAGTCTTGTTAGGAAGGTGTTCACTGATAATGATCGATTCCAGGAACTGCTAGGCTATGTGCCTAACTGTCTTACAGGTATGCAATGATTTTGAAAAATGGGTTAACTAGCGTTTTTGTTGTGTGTTCACCAAGGTTCCGTGAAATCTATTGTTGAAATCATAGATGTTTGCAGGTTTACTATAGGCACTATTCCAGGGGTAGGAACAAGCCCCATTTTTTGTTGAAAATCTGTTTGTTTTTGCCATGCCCCCGAGTTCACAATAAGCGTTCCTCTGTACCTGTTGCATTTTAGTACATGAACATGCCCAGCGTGGAAGATGTCCGGTATTCTATCTATGACCATAAAATCCCGTTTTTCTGGGGCAATGGGGGTTCTCTCCCCATAAATGGGCGCAAGGTGCCTGCCCTGCAGCAAAAGCTTCATAGATTTGTCTGGAGTATCAAAGCTGACGTTTGGGGCAACGGCTGCGATGTCATCCAAGCTCCGTCCGTGAAATAGGAGTACCTCCACCCCGTGGAGGCTGATTGTGGACGGGTTTCCAAGCGAATGTATTTTCCGTGCTTCGTATAGCGGTTCTGCGTACTCTTTTGGTATTGCTGGTTGCGGTAATGCCTTTCTAGACGCATCATGGTTGCCGGGGATAATTATTACTTCAATATATTCAGGAACCCGCTCAAGAAATTTTGTGGCTTCCCTGTATTGTTCATAAATATCCGTTATCTCTAGCCCTTCCAGCTGCCCTGGATATATTCCTATTCCGTCTACAATGTCGCCTGCTATTACCAAATATTTAATGTGACTGGCGATGTTTCTGAGTTTTTGGTTGCCTTTTTCTCCTTTTAGCCAGCTTAGAAATCGATTAAATTCTTTTTCCATGAATTTTTTGCTTCCAACATGAAGATCTGAAGTGAGGGCTGCGTAGACTGGGATTGAGGCTTTGTGGGGCGTCTTCTGTGGCAGCTCTGGCAGGATGAAATCTTTTGCGATGATTAGGTCGTTGTTTCCTTTTATTGCATTTACACAAATAACTTGATCTAAGAGTAGAGAACGGGCTTTTTCTATAATTTCCTTGCTTAAGTTTGGAGATACAAGTACGGTGGCGCTTGATTCTAGGTCCTCGATTTTCACGAAGAGTCTTTCTTTAGATTCTCTTTTTTCCGTAACCATACCTATAATGTTAACCTTCGATTTGGTCGGCGCCTTTAGTGCAACCGATATGGGCACGGCGTTTTTGGCGTCTATTCTTTTTCTAAGAATCTTCTTTAACCTTTCAAACCTATCTTGAAAATATTCTAGATATTCGTTGATGGATCCTGTTGTGCATATTTTTTTTGTTGGATCCACGACAATTTTCAGTTCATCTTCAATATCTTTAGCGTATGGCCTAAAACTCTTCCCTGATTTAGAAGTGGTTGACACCGAATTGTTTTGAAGCGGCTTTTCTTCTTTAACACAAGGCTCTTTTTTTATAGCCTCCAAGAAGCCCCGCTCTATGAACAGAGGTTTTTGAGGCAAATCTCTGATTTTCCTGACAGCTTCTTCCATTAAATAGAGAGGGTCTTCTGTTTTAGCTACTATATTCAAAAATTCAAAAGCTTCTTTGTCTAGTTGGTATCCAGATGATATTGTGAAGGAAACGGCTTTTTGCAGCCTTTCACCTTCACTCATGTTTTTTTCCTCGTTTGATTCCCTCTGTTGAAACGGTAATATGTATGTTGCATCCTATTAATTCTGTTCTTTACAGTTGACAAAGCTATTTTTCTGAGTTTTCCTTCAACTGGAAGCGTCTATACTTGTTAGAATATTTCTCTATGATTCAGATGTTTTTTGGTTAACTCTTAATAATGCGTTATGCTTTAGATTAATTCAATATTCGCTTGAGGATTCAGAGATGGATCTCCGAAAGATTCAAAGAACAAGTGGTGGAACCTTTTTCGTTTGTCTCCCTAAAGATTGGGCTGAACGAAACGGGCTTGATCGTGGAACCGTTGTTTCTGTAACCGAGACTGCTGACGGTTCCCTTGTTGTCAATCCGAAATATAATGTAGAACGAACCCCTCAGGTGGCGATGATTACGCCCTCTCCATTACTTGATCGTGTGATCATTGAGAAATATTTGTTAGGCTATGATATCATTCAGGTTCAAGCTAAAGACCGAATTAGCCCCTTGGATCGTGAGCGGGTAAAACAGGCGTCAACTCGTTTGGTTGGTCTGGAGATTGTTGAGGAGAATCATTCAAACATTGTTATGCAGTGTCTCTTGGAGCCCTCTACTTTTCCGCCTCAAAAGATTCTTCGAAGAGAATATTCGATAGCTTCGGGAGTGCATCGTGACGCCGTGACTGCTCTTCTTGAGGGCGATGTGGAACTAGCTAAAAACGTTGTTGCACGGGACAACGAAGTTAACCGCTTGTATTTCCTGTTGGTGCGGGTTCTTCGAACGGTTATTCAAAATCCGGGGCTGAGCGAAAAACTCGGTATTTTGCCGATTGATTGTTTGGATTATCGTTTGGCAGCGAGTTTGGTTGAATCTATAGGCGACCACTCTACCTCTATCGGTGAGACTGTGATCAAGTTAGCTGGTGCCAAAATTGCGGATAATCTTTCAGAACTTGTTCTTCAGCTCCACAAGGTTGCCTACGAGTCTCATGAGACCGCCATGAACGCTGTGTTTTATCATAACGTTTCTGTTGCAGAGTCGGTGCGGTCTGAAAGAGAAAAAGTTGAATCTATCTTTCACCAGATTGAAGCAGCTATTCTCGATCTTCCCGCTGAGGTGGGGCGCCATCTTCTCGCCGTTGCTTCTTCGATACATCGAATTTACGGCAATAGTGTGGATATAGCTGATCTTGTTATGCCAAAGCTTCCATAATATGTTTAAATTGTGAGATGCCTCTAGATTTTTAGGGTA
>Ga0307444_1000431_pt1 | contig 20426 bp, 18 predicted proteins | sample SalMarSW160340MG_FD_202145 | JGI IMG/M metagenome (GOLD analysis project Ga0307444, IMG submission 202145) | Salt marsh sediment microbial communities from the Plum Island Ecosystem LTER, Massachusetts, United States - SW1603-40 | ecosystem: Environmental > Aquatic > Marine > Intertidal zone >...
CGCCGTCCTACTGAAGAACTTTTCGAAGAGATCACCGGTTCGCAAAGGGATGATCCAGTTCAGATCTACAAGAATAAAAAATTCCGGGAAATGATCTACGCCGCGGTAGCAGAATTACCCAATGTACAAAAAGCAGTCTTTACCCTTCGAACCCTGCAGGATTTTTCTTACCAGGAAATCAGCGAAATCCTGAAAAAGCCGGTCAGTACGGTAAAAGTAAATCATCATCTGGCAGTAAAGAACTTAAGGAATCGTCTTAGAGGCAGAGTATGAATTGTTTTGACGTACAGGAAAAGATAATCGACCTTGTCCTTGGTGAATTGACACCGGATGAAGAATTAATGATACGAGAACATGCTGAACAGTGCCCGCTGTGCCGTGAGGAACTGCAGCTTTTAAGTGTTTGCATCCAGACTTGTATATCAGAAGAAAGTGAGACCTGTGAATGTCGTTTTCAGGAAACATACTGGGATGATTTTATCATTACTATGCACGAAAAGATCAGCCACGAGAAAATTGAAAGTAAATTCCCTTTAAAAACAGTCCTTCCGGTAGCTGCATCTGTGTTACTCGCAGCAACGATCGGTTATTTTGTATTTTTCCAACCCAAACCCGAGCAGACAGTCGAAGAAGAAACACCATCGTATTACGAGTATGATCCATATGAAGAGATGGACGAATTGTCGCCTGAAGAGGCTGAAGAACTCATCAAAATTATCAACCAGAAGTACGGTCCATAGACAATTGGGGTCAAATCTCGACATTGGACAAACCAGCCGGTTATCACAAGAATTTAGTTCGGTGAAGTTTTCACCATATCCATCGGCGTATCTTGTCCAATGTCGAGATTTGACCCCAGCAGTATGTTGACTTTGATAATATTTCACCTATAATAGTACGTGGATATTACATTCATTGGTGCGACAAGAACGGTTACCGGGTCGCTCCATCTGTTCGAGTACAATAAACAGAAATTTCTCCTTGAATGCGGCTTATACCAGGGGCACCGTGAAGAAGCAGAACGCATAAACCGGACCTTCCCCTTTAAACCCAAGGACATAAAAACAGTAATACTCTCCCATGCTCACATCGATCATTCCGGTAACTTACCGAATTTAGCAAAACGTGGTTTCTCCGGACCCATATTCTGTACGCCAGCGACGAAAGATATCGTCTCACTCTTGCTGCTTGATTCGGCTAAGATCCAGCAATATGACATAGCATATCTCAATAAAAAATATGAAAAGAGCGGACTTCCCTTTAAAGAACCACTATATACGGTCAAGGATGCAGAAGAGACAATCGGGTTATTTTCACCGATCGACTATGGTAAAGCATTTGAACCGGTAAAAGGCGTAAAAGCTACGTTTTTTGATGCAGGTCATATTTTGGGTTCATCAATAGTTGTGCTTGAAGCAGATGGTAAAAAAATTCTTTTTAGCGGTGATCTTGGCAGAAAAAATATGCCTATCATAAAAGATCCTACTGTAATTAGCGATGTCGAATATATGATCCTCGAATCCACGTATGGCGGCAGGACACATAAATCATTCGAAGGAATGACCGACGAATTCAGGGAGATCATTAATAAGGGTAAGCAGCATAATGCCAAAATCATCATACCTGCTTTTGCCGTAGAGAGAACCCAGGTTCTGATCACCATGCTTAAGAATTTGCATGAGGACGGAAGCCTTAAGGATATGCCGGTTTATGTTGACAGCCCTCTAGCAACGAGTGTCACTGACGTGTTCAGGGATCATGCAGAATGTTTTGATAAGGAAACATACCAGATATTTGTTGACAGTGATCCATTTGATTTCCCGGGACTCAATTATGTAAAGGATTCCGAAGAATCCAAAAGCCTGAACAGTCAGAACCGACCGATGATAATCATATCGGCATCCGGGATGTGCGAAGGTGGTCGAGTGACGCACCATCTCATACATTCCATTGAAAAAGACAATAATATTATTGTCATTACCGGATTTCAGGCGCGTGGCACCCTTGGAAGAAAAATCCTTGAAGGCGCCGATAAGGTCTGGATATTCAATAATGAATATAATGTCCGTGCGCAGGTTTATTTCATGGGTGGTCTCTCTGCCCACGCAGATGGCGGCGACTTGCTTGAATATGTAAAAAATTGTTGTAACGGCCGATGTAAGAGGATCTTTCTCATACACGGTGACCTTAATGAGGCCTATGCACTTAAAAATGACATTCAAAATTCACACGATATTGACGTTGACATACCACAAAGTATGACACACGTACGGATATAAACTCCCCCCAAAAAAAGTAAATACCGTAGGTGTCTGACTTGTCAAACAATGCCCGATGAATCGGGAGACTACACTGGAGACAATGCCCGATGAATCGGGCGACTACAAACAGTATCTTGCGTGTTCGCTCAAAGGACACGTTTCTAAGAACCCAGTGACAACAGCCCGTCTTGACGCATCTGCTATTAAAGAATATAATCAACCATGGATATCGGGCTTATCGGCTGCGGCAAAGTCGGTACAAGTATTTTTTGCCTGCTCAAAAAGAATAACAGAATTCTCGGCGTATATGATATCAATAAAAGAAATCAACAACGAACCGTAAAAAAATTGAAACTCACCAAAAACGCCAGTTATGAGGCGATATGCACAAAAAGCCAAGCGTTATTTTTTGCGACACCGGACGATAAAATATTGGATGCTTTCAGAAAAACAAAACCATTTCTTAAGAATGTAAAATTTCTTTTCCACTTCAGTGGTCTTTTACCCTCAACAATTTTCCCCAAAGCAAAGAAAATACGACGCGCATCCATACATCCTTTTACGACATTTCCGGAAATTATTTTACCACCAATCCGAAAAAAGTACGACTTGTTCATCGAAGGAGATAAACCTGCATTACGTGCTGTCAGGCAAATATTTAAAAGCGAATATTTCAACATAAAGAAAATAACAAAACAAGATAAGGCGAAATATCACCTGATCGGAGTTTTTTCTTCGAATTTACTCGTTGGTCTGATATCTGCTGTTGAAGGACTTTCCAGAGACATCGGCTGGGCTAAGAAAAACACGACTGGTGTAGTCTCATCAATCATCAAAACAACCCTCGATAATGTCATGAAAAACGGCGTCAAAAATGCACTAAGTGGCCCACTTGAACGCGGTGATATTTCAACTATAAAAAAACATTTGAAAATGTTAAGAAAAAATAAAAACTTATTGAATATTTACAAAGCACTATCATTAGCCGCCCTAAAAAATGTTGCAGACAGCAACAATAAGAAAACGCTCAAAGAACTTCTAAACAAATAACATCTCCCTTTGTCAATTGCAAAGAGCGATTATTTATTCGTTGAACGTTTTTCGATATCAATAACCGAAACCGCTAAACGACACTGTAACAAGGGTTGACTTTTATGGTAAAGATAATAGAATAGACCATGAGAAAATCCTGGTGGATCCTTTTGACAATACTGCTCATTTCCTGTGCTCACAAAGCCCCCCCGCTTGTTAAAGACCGCATGAAACCGAAACTCCAGAGCATAGTCGCATTGAACAATATGCAGTTACAATTAACTTTTTCCGAGGATATAGACACCCTTAACCTCACCACAGACAATTTCATTATAACAACTGACGAAGATACGCTCGGGATAAGAAACCTATACCCATCTCTATCCGCGGCTGAGATCGTTGCTATCACTGAGTTGCAAATGGATATTGAATACTCAGTAAATGGCTATGTTTATGACACAGCTCAGAACAAGGGTGCTTTTATTTATCGATTTAAAGGAACTTCACGGCCTGATACCATTGCTCCCTGGATCATCAAATATTCAGAAGGCAGAAATAAAACTGCATTCTACTTTCAATTTTCAGAAGCGATGGACACGACCTTTTTTGAGTTCTTTATGATCCCTAAAAAGAATATTATCTCGCAGTGGCGCAACCTGCGCATCTGTTATCTTATTCCGGCCGACACTATTGATGCTTTTGCTTTTGACACAACGTATTACATTTATATTAATCAGGGGTGTCGTGATCTAAGCGGCAATCTGTTCGGAACACTGGTGACCAGTATAACACCGGACACGACATTCAAGTCTTTTATCCTGAAGGGCAGTGTTCATCTCAACGACACACTGGTGAAAACGGGTTTGGTACTACTGAGAAGAGAATCAGCATTGGGGATCGCGCTTATTGAAGGTGGTGATTTCCAGTTCGAAGTAAGAGATTCTCTGCCCTACACGGTCGAGGTCTTTAGTGGTAAGTATTCAGGCAGCGGTCTGGTTTCGACGACCGATAGTCTAAACATAATCGATCTCAAATTGGAAGAAAAATATCTTGATAACATTCTCAATTAGTTTTATCGCCCTGGGATTGACGGTTCTGTTATACTATAAAACATTAGCTCTGGTTCCGTTACGTATAATATCCATAATTATTTTTTACATTTTGATAACGGGTTTTGTCCTCTCTTACACGGTAAATAAACGGAGGAATCCTCCTGTATTATTAATCGATCATTCAGCAAGTATGGCAAACCACATCGATGATTTGAACGAACCACTGAGCAAAATACAATTTGCTCACGATAAATTCTATTTTGGCGAGACCCTTTATGCCGATCCAACAAATGACACATTGCTGTCGAGCCGCTTTACTGATATCGGACAGGCACTTAATAATATTTGTAAAAAAGAACCCACGTTCATTATGTTGGTTTCAGACGGTAATCATAATTACGGACATTTCCCTTTCTCGGAGATAAAAGAATTTGGCATACCTGTCTACACCTTTGGGCTAGGCTCAGAAAGAATACGAGATGTCGCTATCATTGATGTAATGTATCCATCATATGTTTTTATCGATGATTCAATAAAGATCGAAGTGATCGTTGAATCACAGGGTTTTGCTGGCGGCAGTGCCCTAGCAACACTCCGGTGCGACGGAAAACGAATGCAAAAACCATTGTTGCTCAGTGAAGTAAAAGCGAAAACCAGCCTTGAGTTTTGGGTGAAAGTCAATCAACCTGAAAAAACAAAAGTGCTCATTGATGTCGCGCGGCAGGTTGAAGAACTGACTTACGAAAACAACCAAATCGAATTTTCTCTAAAGGTTTTCCAGAGAAAAACAAAAGTCGTCTACTTTACAGACCATCTGTCATTCAACTTAAAATTTCTAATAAGAAATTTAAGCGAAGATGCTTTTATTGATTTCGTTCCTTTTGCTAAAATCAATGAAAATACAGTTATGAATTTAACAACGAATAAACAGATTCAAAACTTACCAAGGCTAGATGATGTCGATGTAATGATCCTAGATAATGTCGATCTTAAAAACTTACCCTGGACGGATATCGAGGAAAAGCTAAAGAGGGGGATGGGTCTTCTGTGTATCGGATCAATACAGGGACAAACGACTGACTGGAATGAAATATTGCCTATTACCACCTCCGGGTCGGTGGTCAAAGGTAATTTTCCACTAAAGATAAATGAAACATTTTCATGTCTTATCCCGGGTGATGACTACCCGCCGCTTGTAGCGATCAACCGCGTTCTCGGGATCGATGATAAAGCGATTATTATCGCTCTTTCAAATAATATACCGGTCATTGCATATCATAATTACGGCACCGGAACGGTATTTCAAATCAATGCCGTTGCTGTCGGCACCTGGCATTTTGTTCAACTTGGGCTAAAACAAAAAGACATTTTCACTGTTTTAATCGGTGATATCATCAGATTTTTATCGCCTGTCGGGAAAAACAAGCGATTATTCCTAACTACATTATATAGCATATATGATATCGGTGAAGTCGTTTCGCTAAAGCTCCAAAGTTACGATCAGAACTACCGACTTGCCAGCGGTGGTGATTTCGTTTTTGAATACAATAGAACCCAAATCCCCTTTTTTGAAATCGGGACCGGTATCTACGAAGCATCCTTCATACCCAAACAGGCCGGGGATATTTTTGTCAAAGCATCAGGCAAGCTCAATAATGAAGAACTCACCAGTAATACGCTTAAGCTGCACGTGGCAGGAACTCTGACCGAGACAGACAAGGGACTTAACAAACATTTTCTCAAGACTCTTGCTTCTGAAACCAGTGGCAAGTATTTTGATTTCAATGAAATCACCGAGTTTGAACCGCCTTTAGACAAACCTGTGCGCCGCAGCGTGAAACTCGACTTTGATTCACCGATCAGTTATATATTGATCTTGGTGCTTCTTGCAATCGATTGGGTGATCAGAAGAAGAAGAGGTATTATATGACACCTCAGGATCTTGTCAGTAGAGGTTTGAGTCCAGAACTCGCAGTCTTTATCGCCGCAATGTTACCGATCATTGAATTGAGGGGTGCCTTGCCCATGGCTATCAACCTCTTTAAAATACCGTGGTTCAAGGCTCTTCTTATTTCTTATGTTGGCAACCTCGTACCAGTACCCTTGATACTATGGTTGCTTGAACCAATAGTAAAATTTCTTTCCAGGATAAGAATATTCGACAGGTTCTTTAAATGGCTTTTTGAAAGAACCCGACGCAAAGGCAATAAGGTTATTGAAAAATATGAAGAGATTGGACTCATAGCTTTTGTCGCCATTCCTTTACCAGGCACCGGCGCCTGGACCGGTGCGCTCATTGCATTTCTTTTCGGTCTTGATTTCAAAAAATCATTCCTGGTAATCAGTCTGGGTGTTTTAATTGCCGGCGTGATCGTTACCTGTCTATGCCTTTTAGGCTGGTTAGGCGCGCTTATCGCAGGCGTTGCGCTTATCCTGCTAGCGATAATAGGTTTAAAAAGAACAGGTGCCTCTTTTTAAACTCCCCCTGGTTTGGTCAAAGTGACGTTGTTTTTGCAAAGTGGACATGCTGCCGGTTCATAGTTTTCGACAACTTTGCGGTAGGTGGCGAAATATTCGTGCGGAAATTTTCTACTGCTTCTATCTATGAGCACTGCGATACCGACCAAATCCGCGCCCTTTTCCTTTACCGCATCAATCGTTTCGAGCAATGACTTGCCGGTCGTCATTACATCATCGACGATCAGAACTTTTTTGTTTTTTATATCAAAACCGCGACCAACAATTCGCTTAGTTTCCCTTTCCTCAGCAAACCCAGCAAGTTTTTTCATTTGGCGAGCAACTTCAAAAGCTATTATGATACCGCCAGTCGTCGGGCCGATAACCCAATCGATATCCTTGTTTTTGAATTTTTCTACGATCATACTGCATAGTTTGCTGGCGGCGTCAGGATTCTCGAGGATCCGAAATTTCTCAAAGTAATATTCACTATGCAGTCCGGAATTTAAGACAAAATGTCCCTCTTGTAAAACCCTCAGGTCTTTAAGTAATTTCTCTAAGTCCATCTTCAATCTCCCTGATGATATTTTCAGCTGCCTGTCTTGGATCAGCTGCCTTCACAATGGGCCGCCCGATGACAATATGATCGACCCCGGCAATAATAGCCTCCTTGGGCGTCATTGTACGCGCTTGATCATCGCTTCCTAACGAAATATCTTTGGGTCTGATACCTGGTGTTACAATGAGCAGATCCTTACCACATTCTTTGCGTATCAAGCGCACTTCTTTTGGTGATGCCACAACCCCTTCTAGACCAGCACTCCTTGCCAGCTGCGCCAGAAATATCACCTGCTCTTCAAGACTCCGCTTCAGATCACCAAATAAATCTCTAAAGTATGCTTCATCAATGGACGTTAGAATAGTAATGCCCAGGAGCTTTGGCTTGGCTATATTATTAACTTTAGATGCCATAAGCGTGGCTTTCACCGCCTCTTCAAGCATAGAAAATCCACCGCTTGTGTGGATAGTTACGAATTCAACACCCATTGCAGTAGCGGCTTCGCAGGCACGAGCAACAGTATTGGGGATATCGTGATATTTAAGGTCGAGCATAATCCTGCAACCTGAAGTTTTTAGATAATCGATGAGTTCATGACCAAAATAGGTGAAAGGTATTGCACCGATCTTGTAAAAGGAAACTAAATCCTTCAGATCATCAATAATGCCTTTTATTTTTCCCAGATCATCCAGATCAAGCGAGACGATTATTTTGTCAGTCATTATACTTCCTTCCTGGTTCTAAAAAACGTATTCGTTTCTCGTGCTGTGCAAATTCTCGATACCCTTCTTGGTCCGAACATTATTGCATGTACGAATCACGAGCACGAATTGTTCCAGCATCCATACACTAACCAATTTTCCAGTCCTTTTTTAGTTCCTTAATTATCTGCAGCGGCGTATAAGGATCGCGTAAAACAGCTGAACCCACAGCCACGGCCGAAGCGCCGGCTAAAAGGAATTCGTAAGCATCTCGACCTGTTGTGATACCGCCTATACCGATAATCGGTACGCCGACATCCTTCAGCCGGTTTACACAATAAAGAGCAAAAGGTTTTATCGCGGGACCAGACAATCCACCACTGATAAGGGGTTTTTTTGCTCCGGTGTCATAAACCATCCCATGTAATGTATTGATCAAGGAAATGCCATCAGCACCCTTGGCGATACATGCTCTGGCGATTTTCAAAGGATCGCAAAAGTTAGGTGTCAGCTTAACAATGAGCGGCTTATCTGTTATAGCACGTACCAGACCGACTACTGACGCGGCAATATCTGGATCCTGCCCGAATGCAACACCACCGCTTTTGATATTTGGACAGGATATATTCAATTCAAAGCCATCGACTCTGGAGCCAATCCTTTCGACTATCTGTTCATAGTGCGTGACCTCTGAGCCGGCCACATTGACAAAGATCCTCGTATCAAGTTTTTTCATTTTTGGCAAAATATCTTTACAGAATTTCTCGACCCCGGGGTTTTCCAACCCTACCCAATTTATCAAACCACCAGTTGTTTCACAGATCCTTGGCGGCGGATTACCTGTTCTCGGTTCGAGGGTGATCCCTTTGGTGAAAATAGCGCCGACTTCATTGGAAACTTTCTTGTACTTGAGTCCAAAACCAAAAACCCCGGAGGCGATGAAAACTCTGTTTTTGAAAGCTATATTAAAAAGTTTGATCATTAATTAAACTCAATCCCCTGGAGTTCGAACACTGGTCCATCTTCGCAGATCCTTTTGTACTCTCCCTTGTACATTATTGCACAGCCAAGGCACAGACCACAACCGCAGCCCAGAAAATCCTCGCAAAAAACAAAGGTCGGGATTGGCAGTTTTAATGCCTGCAGCTTAATAAGCATTGCTTTTGGACCACAAGCATAAGCAGTATCATAAGAACCGATATCGACTCTGGCGAGTGCATCAAGGGCAGTCATCTTGTGTTTGCCCTCTTCATAAACGAATATTGCACGGTTGGCGATCTTCGATATGTGATTTTTCTTTATTAATTCCTGTTCTTTTCTTACACCATAAATAAAATCAAATTCGATTCTCTTTCCGTGCAGTTTTTGAGCAAGGAAAAATAGCGGCGCGACACCGATACCGCCCGCGACAAGAAGACTTTTCTTTTCTCTCAATTCAATCTCCTTGCCAAAAGGTCCCCGTACCTCCAGTTCCTCACCCGCTTCTTTCTTACTGAGAATTTCAGTTCCTCGACCGACGACCTTGATTATTAAGAGCAGTCGATCTCCCTTGTATGAAGCAACACTGATCGGTCGATTTAGAAAGGGATCATTGGTGTTATTCACCCGGACCTGTAAAAACTGTCCTGGCTGCGGATCAATACCCGGAAAGACGATCTCCAGGCCAAATGTGTCTTTTGTAAACCATTGCTTGTTTTTAATGGTTACTCTTCTGGCCACTCCCCATTATCCTCTTTAGCAGGTAAAAAACCCAGCACACTTTGAGCATACTCGGAATTTGGATACCTGCCGATCAAATCTCTTGCCAGTGACACCGCCAGGCTATCATCTTTGATCACTTTTCTGGCGATCCAGAATCGAGCATACATCGCCTTGGGCGCCCACTCGCTCTGCGGAAATTCTGTGAACACTTTTGCATATTCAACCATCGCCCGCTGTGGATCATCAAAGTTAATGAAGTATATCTCAGCAAGCAGAAACTGAGCTCGATCGATCTCTTCTGTCTCCTTTGAAAATACTTCGATTTTCCTTAAAATATCAGCCATTCTTTTCGCCTTAACACCATATTCACTCATCGGTGCACGGTTTACAGCAGAATCATAGTTCGCTATGGCCAACTCGAGGCTATCATCGGCTTTGTATAATTCGGCTAATTTGAAGAAAGTCTCGGAGGAAAACTCAAAACTGCTGTTAACGGCGATATTAAAATACAGTTCCTTTGCTTTAGCGATATTGCCGAGTCTTACATCGAGATCTGCAAGTATACGCTTGAACTCCGGGTCTGACTGACCTTCGAGAAATTTCTTACACTTATCAAACTCACCCATCTCAAGATAAGATTCTGCGATCTTTAGTTTTATCTCGCGCTCGTCTTCTTTTACCCGGGTGATCGAAAGCAGGTCATGAAATGTTTCCGCAGCATTAGCATACTGCTCTTGTTCAAAATAGGCCTCCCCCAGAAGACGAAGCAGCCACCGTCTTTCTTTTTTATCAATTCCTTCTTTGATCAAATCGGTCGCAACTTGAGTGAGTGCTGAATAATTGTATTCTTTGAAATAGACGTAACACAACGCGATCATGGCTTTGACACGGAAATGTTTTGACTGTCGCAGTTCATCAAAAGCGATAATAGCCTGGGCAAATTTACCCTGTTTATAGTGTGCCAAGCCTTTGTAGTAAAGTGCATCATCGTAAAATTTCGAATCGGCATAGTTCAAAACAAAGAAATCGAGTTTCTCCAGTGCCCGACGATAATCACCTTTGTAGTAATATGCTGCACCCATCATAAACAGCGCATCATCAACATACCGAGATCCAGGGTATTTTATTAAAACTGAAGTTGTTTTTTCGATAGTCTTATCGAAGAATTCGTGGTCAAGTCTAAGGGTATCATGGACAACGAGTTTCTTTCCCTGGCGAAAATAGTTCTGCGCATTGTAAAACGTATTGAAATAAACGCAATTAGCGACAAACACGAAGAAGAGAAATCCTATTATTTTCAATCTCAGTGCAGAGAAAGCTGAATTTGTAGCGACACTACCCATTACTTCCCCTGTTGAGCATTCTTATTTCTGCAAGCAATTTAATCCTATTTTATTATCCCGATCTGAACGTTTCGGAAGCGTGCTGGTACTGTTCCGTGCCCGACAAAAGCCGTTTGACCTGGTTCGCCTTTACCACAATTAGGGACTCCAAAAAGTTCCCACGTTTTCTTGTTGCCCAGAGCATCACAACCCCGCCAGAACTGCGGTGTTATACCAGCATAGGTTGGGTTTTTATAGACTTCGGTAAGCTTCCCATTTTCGATCTTTCGGGCTAGCTCACAGCCAAACTGGAAATTCAATCTCTTGTCATCGATCGACCAGGATTTATTGGTCGTCATAAAGACCCCTTTGTTCGTATCGCTGATCATGTCTTCAAAACGCCATTTCCCGGGCACCAGGTTAATATTGGTCATACGGATCAACGGAATTCGGTTCCAACCATCGGCTCTCATCGCACCACTTGATTTGGCCTTGACAACCGGCGCGGTTTCACGTGACGTAAGATAACCGACGAATAAACCATCTTTGACAAGATATATTTTTTGAGCCGGGACACCTTCATCATCCCAACCGAACGTACCGAGACCACCCGGCGTCGTCGCATCGGCCACGATATTCACGAACTCTGATCCGTACTTTAATCGGTTCAACTTTTCCGTGGTCATAAAACTCGTTCCCGCATAGGAAGCTTCAGTGCCCAAAACTCTGTCCAATTCTGTTGGATGACCACATGATTCATGGGTCTGAAGAACCATTTGCTCAGCATCAAGAATGACCGTTGTCTTCACCTGCGGACATTGCTTAGCGCTCAGGAGCATTACAGCTTCATCGCGTATACGTTCTGCATTAGCGGGAAGTTTCAATGATTTAATAAATTCAAATCCAGCCTGCCCGTAATTTCCATAGGAGCGTGATTGAACCTCACCCTTGTCCATAGCATAAGCCTGAAGGCCGCCGCCAGAAAAGATCATTTCCTGGGTCGTCAATGAACCATCGGTCGACGCGAAGTGAGTTTTAATCCTACCGGTGATCAATCGTGCGGTGCGAACCTTTACTTTATCGTCTTTGCCGAGAATTTTATCGCACAATAAAAGCAGTTCGATTTTCTTGTCGAGTGAAACCTTCATCGGATCGATCTTAAATTTTGTTATATATTTCCCTTTTTGGGGTGTAAGTGGAGACAAGATTACCCCTGAAGACTTGACCATTGCCGATGCCTTTGCAGTATTCAAGGCATCCTGCGTTATTCTATCGGCCTCGCTTTTCTTGAGCATGTTGGATGACGAAAATCCCCATGCTGAATTTTTCAGTACCCTTATTCCAAAACCGATATCAGTTGTATGGGTTATCGCTTCGATGATACCATTCTTCAAAACGATCGTTTCTACTTCCCTTTCGACAACACGAACATCTCCGTAATCTACTTTTTTCAGCTTTAAATTACCTGTAATTCTTCTCATAAATTGCTTCATTAGTACCCCTTGTCTTTAAATATAGCCGATTTTATGCAAAAATCAAGTTTGACTTTGACTGTTTATTCCCCGATTGGAAAGTTCAAGGTGAACTTTGTACCCTTACCTCTTTTACTTTCAACATTGATCCTGCCATTGTGTACTTCGATGATTTTTTTCACATAAGCAAGACCCAGGCCCATACCCTCTGCAGCTTCCGAGTAAAAAGGTCTGAAAATATTATTCATGGTCTGCTCACTCATGCCCTGCCCACTATCTTGTATAGTCATACTAAGATAATTTTCTTTCTTCTGAGATTCAATATCGATAACGCCCCGTGATGCGATCGCCGTAACACTATTTTGCAGCAAATTCGAAAGAGCTACGGAAATCAGATCGTAGTCGCCAGTAAACTGCTTAGCATTGTCACTAACGTTTAGATTTATCTTTATCCTTTTCGGTATCATAGCTCTCTCGATCGCCTCGCTGATCAGTTTGTCGACCTGAATTTGCACCGGTACAGTCTTTAACGGCTGAGCATATTCAAGGAGTCTATTGATCAGGTTCTCCATTAACCGGCATTCAGTAACGATATCAGCTGCTGGTTTTTTCTTTTTTTCTACCAGCCGCGCTAAACCGATGATCGCAGCGATCGAATTTCTGAATTCGTGAGCAATATAAGAAGAGAATTCGATGAGTGTTTCTTCTTTCATTTTTATTTTTTTATACAGCTCATTAAATGTCGCAGGTACGAAATCTTCCTTCTTCATCTCGACACCCATATCATCGGCCAGTCTTGCAACATAGCGCATCGGTAAAAAAAGATTACGTATTAAAAAAATACCCAAAAAACCAATGAATAACAGCGAAAGTGTTATGTAGAATATATACCATTTAAAAATACGGTCATATGTCGATAGAAATGTACTAAAAAAAGAGCAGTAAAGGAAAAAAGGAGGATCCTGATTACGCAGGATAAAATCGTTATGGTCCTGTATCAATTCACCGGCTAACGGGAGTTTTTTAAAACCTTTCCTAAGGTCGACTTTCATCCTATCTGATCCGAGTTCAAATGGCAGTGACCGTGAATCATAGATCTTATTCCCAAGAGTATCGATCATAATCAAATGATCTATTTCAAATGCATCGCTTAATTCTTTAAGTGTATACCACATTTTTTTAGGATCATCTATTCGGGTAATATAACCAGTGCACATATTGGCTATTGAAATCACTTTATCGGTGTCGTAGTTTATGAATTCGCTTCTTAGTTCGATGCTGATATAAAAATTAATTACTGCTAAAAATAATATTAGGCAAATAAAGACTATCGAGATTATACTTATATTTTTAGGGTAAGAACCTTTCACTTGGTTTTTCTATCGATAATACCACTCACCTGATAATGGTCAGTCGACCTTTGTTCCTTTCTGTTGTCTGCCCGCGGGTTTCGATCACGTACAGATACATACCGCTCACAACATCTTCTCCCTTATCGTTTTTCAAGTTCCAAAAAGCCTGCCGGTTAAAACGGTTAACCTCGGTCGGCTCAACATCAAGGACTCTAATTCTCTCACCGGCAATATTATAGAGGGTGACTTTTATCTCGGGATACTGATTACCTAATTCAGCTGTATCTGATGGTACGTAGGTAATTATTACCTTTCTTCCCCAGGATGGCTCATTATCAGCACGATAAGGATTTGGATAGGAATAGACCCTGCCTAAAAAGACCGGGGTTACCCATAGTGAAGCAAGCATCGCTGAATCAGCTGAGCCGATATCATATACCCTTACGCCAGTAGGATTGCCATCATAATCAAGGTTTGCTGGCCTTGATGTATCGCCAAAACCATACGTTGAATTCTTCCACAGGTCATCTCCGCTTCCCCAGTCAGACAGAAGAAAGTCGGCGTCACCGTCGGCCTGCATAATACCGACCAGGGGGTGATCTTCATTATCATTATGGATCTGGGAATCATCGCAGTGCAGGATCAATAAACCATCACCGGGAAGACTGATATCAAACCCCCGCCGAAACCTATTCTCAACGAGAAAATACTCGCCAGTGCCTCCAGACCAATCCCAGTCCGGACCATTGGGATCCTCTAGAAGCCTGTAGGATACTGAATTATCAGCAGCATTTGCGATCATTTCTCCTTCAAGTCGGGTAATACCATGCCGGGTTATCTCTACTGGCGAGACAAAACCAAGTTGATACTTTGACCAGGCACAAAAATGCGTCGGGTACTCTCCAGGCAAGCCCTGTCCATTCCCATTACCCCAGGATCCTGCTGCCATAATCCCGAACCACCCAATACCATACGTTGAGCCATCACGGTCATACAAATCTGGCAGACCCAGAACATGACCGAATTCATGGGCAAATACCCCAACTGTTATGCGCCCGGTAACAGTTTCAAAACGCTCGGGTTCCATTGAATACTGATCGATATCAACACCATCATTAGTATGAAAAGGACCCGGACAACCACTCCCGGTATTTGACAACTGCCACTGATGTGACCATACATAATTGGTATTGCCGGTCTCCTCAGCACCGGGTCCTGCATGGACAATAAAGATCGCATCGACAATGCCGTCAGCATCTCCATCATAATCCGAAAAATCAATATTAGTATTAGCATCAGCCAGACTGCACGCGGCAATTACTATCCCCTGAACATTATGGGGATATGTCCCCGGATATATTCCGAAAGAATCACCGATATAATATGAATAATCATTCGGTGCTCTGAGCCACTGTGAAATATCACTGTCCTTACTGATCGTAAACTTGCCGTATGAAACTTCAGAATAATAATCTCTCAATGAGTTTTCATTCTCCCCGCAGATCAATGAATCAAACTCAGCGGCTGAATACATATATTGTTTATCATTAAAATCTATTAACAGCACGAGCGCTTTTCTCTCACCAGTGGGTTGCTCAACGAGTATTGTTGGTGCATTCATCAATGGTGGAAATTCAGGTTTTCTGATCGGGTGGTCTCTATCTGTATAGGGATTGGGTGGCATTAAAAAAAGCATACCGACCATTAACAACATAAAGTTATTATATGTAGGGAAAAAACGATGTCAATGCGCAATATCTCCAAGTGACAGAAAATGAATAGATACGTGATTGTGTGCAATCTTACCCAATATGGGTAAATTTTTACATAGTTAAAGCCTGGCATTAAAAAAACATCCGATATTACATATGTTTTTAATGTATTACAGGCATAGATCTTGCATATTAATAATCTATCGGAGGTATATCATGATTAGAAAGTTAAAACAGAATAATCTGCGTATCACTGATCATTCACAATGCGCTTTTTCAAAAGGGTTTTCACTTATCGAGCTCATGGTCGTTATCGGCATAATCGGGGTAATCTTGCTCATGCTAATACCTAATTTTGCCCGTATGCAGAGTCAGGCTCGTATCCGTGCTGGTGCTCAGGAAGTTGCACAAGATATCCGGCAAATACGAGAAAGAGCTCTGTCTTTAGGAGACGAGTTCCAGATAACCCGCGTTGATGCGCGCAATTATCAAGTACAAAACCCAAACTTGAATGTGACGAATTACCGACTCGGACAGACGACTGGCGGCAACCTTCAATTCGGCACATCAGGAGGTATTATGTCGGTGCCGCCCGAAGCAAATCAAGGGACTCCAGCAGCAAATGGCTTTGATTTTGTCGGTAACATACTTACCATGGAGGCCCGTGGTTCAGCGACAAAGGGTGTTATCTATATCCATGATAACAAAGAGAATTATGCGATCGGGATCAATAGTATTGGAAAAGTCAAGGTCTATATTTATGAAAATGGTACATGGCACTGATCCCAAAGGAGGAGATATGAACAAAGGTTTTACCCTGGTCGAGGTTCTGGTAGCAGTTATTATTTTGGCGGTCGGTATCCTCACTGTTAGCCAGATGACAATACTGGGGTTAAAAACAACGACCGTTGTCAAACAACAAAGAGAATCCAAAGAAATTCTTGCAAAGGGACTTGAGGTCCTTAGAATACTGAATATCGACGATCCCCTGCTTGTCGCCAATTGTCCAGATCCTTCATGGCTTGATTCCTTGACCGGTGCATATCAAGCATCACCTGCCAATATCGTCGGGCAGACGATCGGTCAGACAACTTATGATGTCTACTGGAATATTGTCGATAGTTTTCCTCAAGCTAACCTTATTACGATAAGAATGTTCTTAACAAAAAATAATAATCGCATGATAACGGCAGATTATGTGAAATGGAGGTAAACATGAAAAAAGGTATGACTCTCGTTGAAATTCTTGTATCGCTGACAATATTGATGATCATCTTAGGTGCGATATTTTCCATACTAAATCTCCAACAGACAAAAGCGGTCGATGTTCAAAGCACGACTATTTTACAGACTGAAGCGAATGTTGCGATGACTCTTTTGCGATGGGACCTCTTTATGGCTGGCTATGGAATAGCGACTGAAAATGTTTCGATCATATCGAATGACAATGCAACACCAACGAATTCCGACAACATAACACTCCACGGTGCAGGGCTCGCGTTTACATCAAAGCGTGCAAATTGGAGTCCTATCCTGGAAGCAGCGCTCACGAGTTCTGAGATCAAAATCTTTAGATTCACTGATGCAGATGCAAACCTAAAAGTTGGTGATACTATCAGTATCGTAGACCAGAATAAACTGCCCCTCGATTCAAATCTTGTGATCGATGCTAGCCAAGTAATATGGCATGTAGCCGGCGAAGAATCAGTCCCCGGGTTGAAACTAACTCTTGATCGTACGGTAAATGTCGGTATGGGTGCGATCGCGATAGTCGTTGATCATGATAGTTATTATAATGGGGTAACATACACTCTTAATAATGGCAACCTGATGAGGGGCAATGAGGTTTTCCTTGAGGATGTTGAGGATATTCAATTTGCCTATGGTATCGATGAGAATAATAACGGCACCTTTGAACCGGGTGAGTGGTGGAATAACCTTACTGATAATCCAAATTATACGACGAGATTACTGTATGAACATAAATCTGCAATCCGTTCAAGTTTTGTTATTACAACCTCAAGGTTTTTATCGGATTATACCTACCCCTTTGACTCACTGGTAATAGAAAATCATATTTATTACCCGACTGAGATAGAAAAGAAAAAGAAAAGAGAGATCGTGACCGCAATTTCCTGGCCGAGAAATCTGCAGTTTTAGGAGGACTCATGAAAAAGGATAAGAACTTAAAAGCCTATAATCTCAATTCATCAAAAAAAGGTATCGCCCTACTCATCGCCATGGGCACGATGATCCTAATCTTCGTGATCGCGGCACTGGGTATCTACATCGTTACCCGCGGTCTCAATGTTTCTGGTGGTCAGCAAAGGTATCAAAGCTCTTTTGAGGCTTGCGAAGGTGGCCTGGAGATCGGTATGTTAAAAGTCGATTCGGCATTTGCTGCGGGTATCGACCCGAGTAATTATAATGGTGTCATCGGTAAATACAACGTTACGGTAGACTGTCAACCGTTATTTGCAGTAATGACAAGTGGTGCGGCGGTCAAATTCGCACGCGGCTATTTTGGCGTTGGGCAGGGGATCTCTCAAGGCGGCGTCAACCTCTACTACCATATCCAGGCAAACGCTGTAGCTCGTGGCGTTACCGGTGAACAGGTTACCCTTGAAATAGAGCAGAAAAAAGTCATTGGTATTGACTGATGAGGAGGATGATATGAAAAAAATGATATTAGTTTCACTACTTCTTTTCTCAAGCATCGCTTTAGCCGATATGAATTCTTACTGTACAGCGCCGCCTTTTGTCGGTGGTCATAATGCAGTAGTTATCCCTAACGTACTCATAACGCACGATATGACCGGCAGTATGCGTTTTTACGCTTATCATAATTATTCGGAACCTTATAACCCAGCGGTCAGGTATTATGGTTATGCTGACCCAGATGCTGATTATGGCCGGGTCTGGGCTGCTGGCCACTATTATTTTCAAAAGAAACCTGCCGGTAGTGGCACGTATTCAGGCAACCAGATAAATTATGCCTTTATGACGAGGATGGACATATCGAGAAAGGCATTTACCGGTGGTAAAGGTGTTACAGTAACTGATAAGAGCCGATTAGAGTTTGAACTACCCTCAAGGCAGACTGGTTTTAATAGCTATACTTATTATGGTATCGTTACGACCGACTCGACCGAGATCACTAAAGGTATTATTCGGACGATCGCTGATGTTGATAATAATTATATCTGGGACGAAGGTGCGCCTTATTTTGCCTTGCAAGTATTCAGCTCAAGTTCGAGGTTTTACAGGATAGTAAGATGCCCTTTTGGTTCAACTTTAAATTATCTTCTTACGGTCTTTGAAAACCAGGACAATAATAATCAACCGACTGGCGGTACTAATTGCGGTGATGCGATATTTGAGGCAATCCACTATTTAAGGTTCTGCGACCGTCATTGGTGGGGTGATTATACCTGGAATATAAACATGGTCGGCACTGCGGCTGACCCCTGGTATGAGGTTGTCGGTAATGATACGGTATCTGTATCTTGCCGGCCGACTTTCTGTATTGTCGTTGGTGACGGCGGTTCTAATGACGACCACCCGGTCGGTGATTGCGGCCATTTACCACACTCTGCTTCACCTTATGGTGCTGGTTATTGGAATTTCTACCAATATGACGGTGATAATGATCCCTATGATAACTGCGGGTGGCAAACGCACCATCGCTGCGGTGATGATTATGCCTATTATGCGCATGTTTCTGATCTCAGACCTGATGCAGACCCGGTCTATGGGATCCCAGACGAACAAAGTATCATGTTTTATTCTGTATATTTATTTGCCCAGGGTGATGATTCAAATGCTGATTCAATATTCTTCAGAAAGGTCGCTCAATACGGTGGTTTCATAGATTCTGATACAGCCGGTGCACCTGGTTACAAAAAACCCGACAAGATAAGTGAATATGATGCTGACTCAAATGGTCGTCCTGACCACTTTTTCTATGTTAATGACGGTCAGCAGCTTGAAGATGCACTTACTGAGATCTTCATCAATATTCAGGAGCTCTCCAGGGTTACGAGTGCATCAGCTGGTGCTATACAAGGAAGTGGTATTAGAGGAAGCGGTATCGTTTATAACGCTACATTTTACCCGAAAATAGATTTGACAAGCACCCTCGCTTTGTCCTGGATCGGTAAAGCGACCGCGCTCTGGTTAGATAAATTTGGTAATTTGAGGGAAGAGACCCAGCATGACCGGTATTTGCATCTTAAAGATGACTATGTTGTCGAGATGTTCTTCTCAGCCGGAGCTAATCAGACAATGGTCGCCCGCTTCGTCGACACGAGCGGAACCGGTACACAGCTCGCGCCATTAGATACGGTACCGGTCGAGAGTTTGAGTTTCTTATGGGATGGCGGCGCGCATCTTCTCAACCGGGCGGCAAGTGACCGCAAGATATTTTACCATCAGAATAATGCAGTACGCCATAATTTCGAAATCGGTGAAAACTGGCTCGATTCGCGTCTGGATTTTGGTAATGCCGATTCCTGCGATACCCTGATCGAATACATAAGAGGAACTGATTTCCCCGAGTACCGGGTGCGTGAATACACACCTGGTGCGATTTGGAAATTAGGTGATATTATCTATTCTTCGCCCATGCCGGTCAGTGCACCAGCTGAAGGTTATCATTATATTTACGGTGATAACTCATACTATGATTTCTGGAATCAGTATATCGAGCGCAGAACGGTCGTATATGCAGGAGCAAACGACGGAATGTTGCACGCGTTCTGGGGCGGATACTATGAAAGTCTTGAAGACCCTGCACATCCGTTTCG
>Ga0307444_1000439_pt1 | contig 20143 bp, 29 predicted proteins | sample SalMarSW160340MG_FD_202145 | JGI IMG/M metagenome (GOLD analysis project Ga0307444, IMG submission 202145) | Salt marsh sediment microbial communities from the Plum Island Ecosystem LTER, Massachusetts, United States - SW1603-40 | ecosystem: Environmental > Aquatic > Marine > Intertidal zone >...
GACCTGTACTGACCAGATACAGGTCACGCCTTGGCAAATCTCACTCCCGGTTTCACTGAGCACTAACGTCCGACCTCGCAAGATGCCCCACCCTTCCCACACAGAGCATAGGCATGGACAGGAACGTAAGGGCGAGCAATCCGCCGCACTGCAGTCTGACGGGAGCAGAGCAGGGACCCTTGGGGTTTCCTAAAACCCCAAGGATCTCCCCCGCCGTCTGAGAGGACTCCTCATCTCTTCGCTGACCATCGCCAGCTCGCCAAGAACAGGAGGCCACACACCAAGACGGGCACGCCCGAAACCAGCATGGCAAAGCCTTTGTGATGCCCGGCGGAAAAGTAGGCAAAGATGCAGAATGCCACTCCGCAGACGAAGAGGATGGTCGATCCGACTCTGGCCCGCCACCAGCTCAGGGTCACGCCCGCTGTGAGGGTCACAATAAAGATGACCATCATGGTCGACTCTATGGTCCACGGCTCGTGCGGCCCAACGGCAGCACTGGCGATGCCCGAGAACACCCAAGAGGCAGCCATCAGGCTTCCCGCCAGGCGGGCGATCCACCGCAGCCACTTGGCCGCCTGGTTGCTTGAGAGCGTGTTGCCTGACATTATCCCTCACTCTTTCCGCTGCTCACCAAAGCGTGTTTCCCTCGCGAAGGAGCTCCTGATCCCTTCACTCGACATCAAGCCTCTCTGCTTGCCTTCGCAGCCCTTGATCGTGCCAGCTCTTCTGCCACCCATCCTATCCCTATATCTTCCAGCCTCGCCGCCGTGGGGATGCCAGTGTCCACATCCCAACCCATGATGCGATAATGGTTTCGCTTCATGGATTCCAGGTAGCCCTCATTGATTCGGGAGCCAGCCAGTGGGCCGCACTCGAAGGGAGCCGCAAAGCGGAGCGCGGTCCTATCGTCTTCGGCGGTAAAGCCCTCTCGCGCGTTGAAGGCACGCGCCATGTCCATACCTCGCTGGCCCACCCTCTCCAGCTCGTAGATAGAGACCTCCCAACCGGTGATGGCCCGGATCATAGCCACCACTTGCTCGTCGCTGTATCCTGGCACAGCGCAGAGCCCGGCGCAGTTCTTGAATACGGCGTGGGTGGTCACATGGACGTGATCGGCGCCCGTGGGCGAAATGGCATAGCCCAGCCCCAAGACAGGGGAGCGCGCACGCGGGTCGTGCATGGGGGCCTCCTGTCCCTTGATCTGCACCGCGAACTCCTCCGAGCCCTTCCCGATCCGCTCACTCATCCGGCGCGCACCCTCGGCCACAAAGTCCCCAAACCCCTCCCGACGGGCGATCTTTTCCACAAGTTCCACCAATGCCTGACCATTGCCGAAATGGAGTTCAAGGCCGCCTGTATCCTCCTCGGTGATCAGGCCTCGCTCGAAACATTCCATAGTGAAGGCGATGGAGACCCCGGTGGAGATCACGTCCAGCGAATGGGCATTGCACAGCTCGTTGGCCTTGCTGATGGCCACCAGGTCGTCCACGCCACACAGAGAGCCCAGGGAGGCCAGCGCCTCGTACTCCGGGCCGCCGTACATGGGGTCTATCCTGTACGGCTCCTCTACCTGCACGGTCTTCTTGCAGTGGATGGGACAGGCATAGCAGCTCTCCATACCAGCGCCGATGGTCTCCGCCAGGGTCTTGGCGTCAATCCTGTCCGCGCTCTCAAAGGTGCCCTCCCGAAAGTTGCGGGTGGGAAGCCCGCCGCGCTCGCTCATCCCGACCATGCCTGTGCCCATGCCGTACCTGCTGAGATCCCCGTGGAGCTCCTCCACGTTCTCGCTCAGCCACCTGGCTAGATCGCGCACTACCTCTGGCTCCGCCATCGGGGGGACGCTGTGGCCCCGGGCCGCGATGCCCTTGAGGAGCTTGGAGCCCATCACTGCACCCAGCCCGCACCTTCCTGCGGCGTGGTTCAGATCGTTGAGGACGCAAGCATAGCGTACCATTCTCTCGCCCCCCATCCCGATGAGACAAGTGCGAATGCCGCGGTCTGACAGCTCCTCACGGATCGTGGCCTGGGCTTGGCCGGTGGCCTTTCCCCAGAGGTGTACTGCATCCCGTATCTCGGCCTCACCGTCATGGACCCAGAGGTAGACCGGGCTCTCTGCCCTGCCCTCCACGATGACGGCGTCAAAGCCAGCGCGTTTCAGCTCTGCGCCAAAGAACCCTCCCACATCGGCCTCGCCAAAGCCGCCGGTGAGAGGGGATTTGGCCCCTATGGCGTTCCGCCCACTGCCGCCCAGGGGCATGCCCGTGACCGGACCCAGGGCGACGATAAGCTTGTTTTCAGGGCCCAGGGGGTCTATTCCCGGCTCAAGCTCCTTGAGGAGATAGTAGGCCACAAAGCCCCAGCCGCCATAGTAGGTGCGGTAGAAATCCTCCTCCGGCCGCTCCACCGAAATGGTCCTCTGCGAGAGGTTCACCCTCATGATGCTTCCATTGTAGCCGTATCGCATCGCTTTCTCTCCTTTTCGACTGTAGCGACAGCATTCCCCATCGTATCGTCCCTCGGAGCAATTTCATGTGGTCTCTTCGAAGATCGGCACCCGGCCGGCCACGATCATGGTCTGCCCGCGGACCTCCTGCCGCAGCATGTCGAATCCGGCGTCGGCCATCCATCCTGCCACCGCCTCGACCGCAAAGTACCTCTCCTGTACTCCCATCTTTGCCCCTCGGACCCAGTCCATGATCAACAGAACCCCACCCGGACGTAACAGCTCCCTGGCCTCCCTCGGGAACCGCTCCGGCGCGTCGAACTCGTGCAGCGCATGAAGCGTGTAGATCAGCTCGAACTGCTCCCCCAACGTGCTGATCTCCTCTGCGTGGAGACGCTGGCAGGGAGCTCCTCCGTAGGGATGAGGGTCTACCCCTATCCCCTTCACGCCTCGCCGAGCCAGTGCTCTCAGGATGTCTCCCCCACCACAGCCCACATCCAGGACCCTGCCGCCGGATGGAAGTAGCTCCACGATCAGTTCAACTACCGCCTCGTCCCCGAGCACTTTCCGACCGCCAATCTCCCTTCACATCAGGTCTCATCTCTGGAAAAGGTCAACCCTTTTGCCTGCGCCAACGGGGCAGCGTCGACCACCTCTATTCCCTTGCCCTCCACGACGCGTCCAATGATCCAGTGGGCCTGCCCTTCCCGGGCAAAGAGCCCAATGAGCTCGCCCAACTTATCCTCTGCCACAGCAATGAGCAGACCGCCTGAGGTCTCTGGCGTGTAGAGAAGCGTCTGCATCCACTCGGGGATAGAAGGCGCGAAGCGAACGTGTGAGGCATAGCACCTTTGGTTCCGACCGGCGCCAGCAGGAAAGATCCGATCTCTGGCATACCCACTCGCCCCTTCTAGGAAAGGCAAGTTCTCCAAACCAAGACGTATCCCTACCCCGCTCTTTTCCGCCATCTCCTGGGCGTGGCCCAACAAGGCGAAGCCGGTGACGTCGGTAACAGCGTCCACACCCACTTGCTGCATCAATCGGGCGGCTTTTCGGTTCAGTGTCTTCATCACCGCCACCGCCGCCTCCACGTGATCTGGCTCAACCATCCCCATCTTGAGCGCGGTAGCAATGATGCCCATGCCCAGGGGCTTGGTCAGGACCAGCACGTCGCCAACCTGCGCCGCGGCTTTGGTGACGATGCGGTCGGGATGGACAAAGCCCATCACGACCAGGCCATACTTGGGCTCGTCGTCGATCACAGTATGACCTCCAGCCAGGACAGCCCCCGCTTCAGCGACCTTTACGGCTCCCCCGCGCAGGATCTCGCTTGTGGTCTTGGAAGGGAGATCGATGGGGAAGCCGCAGATATTGAGAGCCAAGACTACCTCACCGCCCATAGCATACACGTCGCTCATGGCATTGGCAGCGGCGATGGCGCCATAGTCGTAGGGATCATCCACGACGGGCGCGAAAAAGTCGAGCGTCAAGACCACGGCCAGTTCATCGCTGACACGATAGACGGCAGCGTCATCGCTTACCGCCAGGCCGACGAGGAGGTCGGGATATGCTCTTGCGGGAAACATCTCGCTCAAAGGGCGCAGGACCTGCGCCAGGGCCCCAGGGCCCATCTTGGAGGCTCAGCCCGTGCCGCTGGCCAGTGCTGTTAAGCGGATTCCCTCTACAGAGACTTTCTCCGCCGTCCGTAGATTCATTTCTTCTCCCGATCTAGCCTATTGCAGCAAACGCGAACCTGATGCGCATTCGTTTCGAGATAGCCTCTGTAACGGCACACTTGCTCTCCAACCGCTACCTGTGCCGGGTGGGGAAGAAGCCCGTGGCGCCGGTAGCCCAGCGCCAGTCCGGGATCAATGACGATCTTGCGGTTCTCGACCTCCACCACACAGGAGAGACCGCGTACGCTCAGCGACTCCGTTCCAAGAACCTCAATATGCATATCATGCCCAGGCAATCGCGAACTCGCTACTTCTTGGGATAGTTCTTCTCACCAGCACGTACCGGCACTGCAAGCCAATTCTCCTGAGGTACAAAGGGACAAGTGTAATTCTCGCTATATACACACCAGGGATTGTACACTCTATTGAGGTCAAGAATCCATTTCCCATCGGCGGTGCGATCCCTCGCAGCGTTGAGGTCGAGATACCGCCCTGCACCGTACGTTTCCTGGCCAGACGTTGCATCCCTGAAGGGAATGAACAGTTGCTCCTCTTCAGCATCGCTTTTATAAGCCTGAAGCACACACTCCTCGCCGCCGATCCTGAACCGGAATTCGCCCCATCGGACAAAGTCCCGCTCCCCGCCCTTGGTGTATGCCATTCTCATTGCCTTCTTGTCCTTGTGCTCGTGAAGCTCAACCTCGAATCTGTAGTCCGGATCGGGAGGGTAATGGTCAAGTCCCCCAAACTTATCGCGGTCTGCGGGGGGTATCGGCGATTGCCAGTGCCCCGCAAAGAACCTATCTTTCTCTCTACGCTCCCTCTCGATCTGCGCCTTCCAAGCGTCGATTTCCATAGCGAGTTCCCTCCTTACGTTCCCATGGCACAAGGAGTCGCTTCAGCTCAGCCATCTGCTTCTCCGATCCCTCGATCCGCTCGCTGCTCATCTCTCACTTCCTACTTCCCACTTCTCTGCCCCCAACAGCCGCACATAGTCCCACAGGAATAGATGCGTCATGAAGCTGCCGAACCCATGACGGGCCAGCATCCCCTTCACATCCAGGGACAGAAACTCGCTGGCCAACTCGCATTCGAAGCGCCGGAAGGCCCCGCGAAAGGGGAACCATTGCCGATCCAGGTCGAACCGGTTATAGTCCAGGATCCAGAAAACGCCACCCGGCTTCAGGGCCCGGACGGCGTTGGCGATCACCCTCTCCTTGTCCTCGTCTTCGAAGCCATGCAGGGTGAAACAGATGAACGCCTTGTCAAACTCCTCGTGGAAAGGGAGGGGTTCTTCAATGCGCCGCTTCAGAAACGCTGCCTCGGGAAAGCCCCGGCACCGCTGCCGTGCCTGCCTGAGCATCTCCTGGCTGATGTCCACCCCGACGACCCGTCCGGTGGGACCCAGAGCCTGCAGCATCACGCGGATGTTGCGCCCGGTGCCCGATCCCAGGTCCAGGATCGCGTCTCCGCGACGGATATCCATTCGCTTGATGGCCCGCTCGATGAAGGCCTGATAGCGTCCCACCAGGAGCAGGTCCATTGCTAGATCGTAGTGACGTGCTCCCCATCCTACAACCTCGATATGGCTCCGCTGCGACATAACACTGCTCCCTTATCCTGCGATCGTCGCCCCGGCACTGGCGGAGAACTTGGACTAGCGACCTAACGCCTCACAGGTAGGGCAGGCGAAATCGCTGGCGGAGCCAGAGGTCTGGACACCAAAGGCCGACAGGAGCTTCTCGACCTTGTGCCCGCCGCATTTGGGGCACTCTGTTCCTGGCGGAGAGTTGATGGAACGCACGAGTTTCTCGAACTTTTCGCCGCACGCCAGACATTGATACTCGTAGATAGGCATTTGTCTCTCCCTCCGTGCAAATCCTCGCTCGACTAAACAGATCCAGGGTACGTGACGATCCCCAACTGCGCTCTCTTAACTTGTCGTCAACCCGTCCAGGCGCTTCACTGCTTGAGCCAACTGCTGCTGCAGCATCTCGGCCTCTTCCCGCAGCCGGCCTATCTCATCCTGCTCGTACCCACTTCCGAGTGAAGACTCCCCGTGGTCATGTCCAAGGCTCGTGCTGCACGGTTCAGCCCTCTGCAGCGCCCCGCCCAGGTACTGCGCCAGGGCACGGCGCACTGTGCCGCCGGCACCGGTGACCGCCTCGATGCCGTATTGCTGGAATAGGGCAATCGCCCGGCGGCCCATCCCGCCGGCGAGCATGACATCCGCGCCCTGATCTTGGATGAACGCGGGCACTGTCCCGGGTGCATGCCGGCCGTAGTTGGGGTTCGGCACCGCGTTGACCCGCTTTATTTCCCGGCCATCGAGATCCACCAGGATATAGTATGGGCACCGCCCAAAGTGCGGGCTCACTACACTGTCCAGTCCACTGCTATCGTCTACCGAAATCGCGACGCGCATTGCTTATTCTCCTCTTTCCAGCCGGTCGAGTCGCTCCAGCAATTCAGCCAACTGCTTGCGCAAATCGCCCGCCAGGTCCCTCAGAGCAGCCATCTCGTCTTCTCGGGAACCAGCAAAGGCGGCCGCAGGTGCAGGCGGATTTGAGGATACAGCCGCACCTCGGCCTATACTTCGCCCGATTGCCATACCGCCGCCCATCCCGCCCGTCCCGGCGTGCGCCTCAGCACTCGCCCCACTGGTGGCGAATAGTTGCCCGGCCGTGTACGCCTCCACCGCCTCGCGCACTGTGCCACCTCTGGAGAGGTAAACGGACACGTTGGCCGACTGAAGGACGTTGAAAGCATTGGGACCCGCGTTGCCGGTGACCACCGCCTGTGCGCCATGCTCCACGACGAACTGCGCTGCCTGGATGCCCGCCCCGCCTGGAGCGCCTATCGCCGGGTTCTCCAGCGTCTCAAACGCCATCGTCTCCGTGTCCACAAAGATGTACGTAGGACAGCGCCCAAACACTGGGCTGGCCGGAGCGTTGAGGTCTGTGCCATTTGCTGTGACGACTATTCTCATTCGCATTCCTCCTGACGAAAGCGGCGATCTGATTCTCCCGCCGGCCCCAACCGATACCGAAGGCCGCGTCCGGCGACGGGGTTCGCATAGCCGGGCACGCGACCCGTCATTGGCCCCATTCCCCCAGGTCCAGTCCCATCTCCTGCTGGCATTCCGTCTCGTCTCCTTCCTGTAGATCCACGGAAGCGGGCCTCACTACCACCCGCGCGCTCCCCCGGTCATCGCTCCCATTCCGACCGGTCCAGTTCCATCGAATCCTGGCATTTCACTCACCTTCATCCGTCAAGCTGCATCTGACTCGAGTCTCTCGGCTCCCTTGTTTCTCTCAGGCCACCGAACCCGCCAGGTGGCCCTGGCCGATCATGGATCAGCACCCAGGCACAGCGGATCAGTTAGGGCTACAATAGCTCCATCTCCCTGAATGCGGCGATCATAGCTGCCCTTTTCTCCTCTCTTACCGGCAAGATCGGTGCTTTGGGATGACCGACATCAATGCCGCGCTCGTGCAAGACGGCATAGCAGGCCGCGTTGGTCGAGCTGGGGATGTGCAGGATCTGCCTTGCCCTGTTCACCTGCATCTGCACTCGGGCCGCTTCCTTGTACCTGCCTGCCTGGAGCAAGTCCCACAGCTTGACCACGAGCTCGGGGAAAGCGTTGGCCAGCCCAGACACGCAGCCTTTGGCTCCGATCATGAAAGCAGGAAGCGCAAGTCCCTCTGTACCCACGATGAACCGGAAGTCAGGCCGGTCTTCCAGGGCCAGCATGAAATGCGTCAGCTCGATGAAACTGAACCCGCTGTCCTTGATCCCTCGTACGCCTACGTCGGCCAGGTGATGCAGGAAGCTCGGCGTGATCGTCACCCCCGAGGCCTTGGGATTGTTGTAGACGTACACTTCAAGATCCACTGCCTCGACCAGCGTGCGAAAGTGCTCGACCACAGCACGCTCGTCATGTCGGTGGTAGTAGGGCGGGACCGACGCAACATAGTCCGCACCAACCCGCTCCGCGTGTTGGGCAAGCTCTGCCGACTGGGCAGTCGATGCAGTCCCGACGTGAGCGATCACCGTGATACGCCCGCCAACTTGGCCGACGACGACTTTGTGGACCGTTTTGCGCTCTTCGACTGACATGACGGGCCCGGAACCATATGTGCCACAAATGAACAGGCCTTGGACGCCCTTTTCGACCTGGAAGTCGACAAGGCGACGGAGCCCCTCTTCGTATACGTCTCCGCTCTCGGTGAATGGCGTCGTCAACGGCGGGATGATGCCTTTCACTTCCCGGGCCATGTTATTTCCTTTCGTAGGAATCTGGGCGCCTGCAGAGCCCAGGCTAGACAAGTCCAGAACCACACAGCGCTGTCCGGCGCGCGCGCCCCCGTTTTACCGTCTTCCCCGATGTCGCCGTCGACCTCGCTGGCGACCGCCGCGCCCGAGTAGGTTCGCTGTTGGGCGCTGTGTGGGTCGTATAGATATGGAGTCGCTCGGGGACGATGTCAGACGGCCTGCACGGCGGTCCCACGCGTTCAGCAGCGCTGCTGCCACGCGCGGTAGGATCTCGCGTCCCGCAAAGGCCGTTGCGGCTCCCAGCAGCGCCACTGCGTTCGGCGCTAGTCGTACAGGGCGCACTTGTCGCGGTTGAGCCTGCACAGATAGGGGCTTTGCCTCTACCTGCACTAGCTCGCCCTCGATCGCCGGCTCGACTTGCGAAATGATCGCCTGCTCGGGACACGCCTCCAGGCATACCTCACAGTCCCGGCACTTCCCCTGATCGACCTCAGCCTGGCTTCCCGTCTCGCTCTCCACGAGGCGGATCGCGCCGCTCGGGCACGCTGCCACACAGGCGCCGCATCCGCTACACCTCTCCGTGTCCACATGTACCATCTCTAGTCCTCATCCTCCAGCCGCCTGAGTCTTTCCTCCACCTGAGTGAGTTGCTCCCGCAACGCCTGGGCTGTGTCTCTGAGGGCAGCGGGTTCCTGGTCCTGGGGAACAGAGGGAGCAGGGGGTGACGTGTCGCTCGACATAGGCGACGCCGTGGCAGGCGCACTCCGCCTGCCACGGCCCATACCCATTCCGTGTCCCCTACCGCGCCCTCTGCCCATGCCAGCGCCCATGCCTCTTCCCATTCCACTGTACGCGGGCACGTTCGCTCCTCCCATGGGCTGAAGCCGTCCGGCCACGTACGCCTCGACGGCTTCCCGCACCGTTCCGCCTCCGAAAAGGTACACCGGCACACCTGAGGCTTGGAAGACGCCATAGGCGTTGGGTCCCACGTTGCCGGTCACTACGGCCTGCCCACCACGCTCGATGACGAACTGGGCAGCCTGGATGCCTGCTCCGCTAGGGGTAGCGATCGCCGGATTCTCTAGCCCCTCGAACTGCATTGTCTCTGTGTCGACCAAGACGTAGGCTGGGCAGCGCCCGAACACAGGGCTTGCTTGCGCTTCGAGTTCCGTCCCGTTCGATGTGATCACGACCTTCATTGTGTGTTTCTCCTTGCACAAAGCACAAGCCGATCCGTCCGTGGGGAGAGAGCGTGCCACAGCCCCCTCCACGATTCCGTATGCAGGAAAGCGGGATGGTGCGCCGTCGCCGTCGCGCGAGCGGAATCTCCGATCACTTGCATGCTGCCCACAAGTGCGATGCCTCACCGCTCTTCAGCAGCAGACGCCAGAATGTCATATGGTCGTCACTGCGGAGCTTTCGGTTTGCTCTGTCCGGCTCTACCTTGACTCGGCTCGACATTGCGCGCAGAAGCCACTGACAAACAGGTGAGTGCTGATCACAGAAACCCCTTCCTGCTCTCTCAGCTCCTGCTCGATCTGGCTCACCAGGGGTGTGCCGAAGTCGACTGCCTCACCGCAGCCCAGACACGTGAAATGGTAATGGGGTTCGTCCGGCGCAGACTCGTAGAGACTGCGCTTCCCGCTCAAGCGATGTTCCTTGACCAGCCCCATCTCCTTGAACAAGGCCAGCGTACGGTAGATCGTCGCCAGGCTGATGTCCGGGTCGCGGGCCTTGACCCTTTCATACAACGTCTCGGCATCCAGGTGTTGGCCGCTCGTTTCAAGCACCTCCAGGATCAGCTGCCGTGGAGACGTGACGCGCCGGCCCGCCGCGCGCAACTTTTCGCGCAGATAATCGTTCAGTTCGCCCAAGACTCGACTCCTTATTGTAAATGACTCTCATTAACAATTATAGCCGGCTGTCCCACGCGTGTCAAGCAAGCAAGACGGACTCGTCAGCTAACCGCCAGCATCGCATCCAGCGCCTTGCGCGCCTTCACTCGTATCCTTTCAGGAACTGTAACCACATATTCCATCGCCTACCCCTCAACGTGAATGATCTCGACCGGACACCCCTCCGACGCTGTACGGACGCACTCTCCCAGTTCATCGGGTACCTGGCCCACGGCCGGGTCTCCACCGACCCGGTATGCCTCGACGATCTGGCTCGTGCCATCGGTCTCGTCTTCCTCGAACACCTCTGGGCAGTCATCCATACAGGCGCCGCAAGCAATGCATTCCTCTCGAACGATCTCCACTCTCATCGGATTGACCTCCTCTATGATGGACAGGCTACCCTAGATGCCACGAGAGCACCACAACCATGACCGAACTCGGCGCAAGGGCCGCAGGCAAGACCCAATGCACGGCGTCCCTCCGTGACTCCTGCTCTCCATGCCGCCGCCTATCGGCAGGATCACCGAAGTGCCCCCAAGTCAAGCCGTGTCCCTGCTGGACACGGACGGACGACATCCGCTCCCAAAGCCAGCCACATCGCGTGAAATGCCTCTTCTCCCGAGCAGTGGTTCAGGTACAAGCGCTGCACGGACCTGATCTCGAGCAACGCTTCACTGACGCGCTGCAAGTGCTCCGCGTCGGCGCTGACCAAATGGGTGCCGCCCGCAATGACGACAACTGGACGGTCAAAGGTATGCCTTACGTGGGCCAGCGTGTTGAGCAGCCCGGCGTGGCAGCAGCCGCAGAGCAGGGCCAGTCCGGCAGGGACCTCGACCACCAGTGACATATCGTCACGGTATGGGTCGGGAGCCAAGCCGCCCGGGCCTTGCACCAGGTGGTGCGCACTGCGGCCTTCCGGCTCTGCGCGAGGGGCGATCTCACCGGTCGTCCAGATGCCGGGGCATACCTGTTGTGGTCGTTCGCCCAGACGGAGCACAGTCCGCGACGTCAAGGCGTCGCGCGTCAGCGGCATACCGATAGATGCCAGCTTCCCCTGGCGGAGGGAGAACCGGTCTCGGAACAGGTCCGAGTGTGCGTAAAACGGAAGGCTGGGGAGGACCTCCTCTAGCAGCGCAGGCAGGCCGCCAGTGTGATCATAGTGCGCGTGACTGATCGCCAGAGCGCTGATCGCTCGCGGATCGAGTCCCAACATACCCATGTTGTGCAGGAGCACCGCGCCGCTCTGGCCGGTGTCAAACAGCACGCGACCTGCCTGCGTCTCGATCAGAAAAGCCACCCCATGCTCACCCCACAGGGTTGAGCCTCGTCGGACGGCATTATCTACCAGACAAGTGATCTCGATCGCCAAAGTCTGAGCTCCCCGTTGCTCTATATGCCCATTTTCAGCAGTGGCACACGCACCAGCTCGCCATTCTCATCCGTACCTACTCGGTACAGATCCTCTATGCTCCCGACGCGGTCGATGAACAGAACGCCGTCCAGGTGGTCGATCTCGTGGTGAACGACCACGGCGTCAAAGCCTTCGAAAACGCGATCAAAGGCCTTCTCCCCTTCGTCCAGGCCGGTCACTCTCAGGTAGTGAGGCCGCACGGTTTCAGCGTAAAGGCCGGGAAAGCTGAGACAACCATCAAAGTCTCTCTGCTCATTCCTCGCTTTCACGATCTTGGGGTTGATCAACGCAATGGGGGGGTCGGGCCCGACCCCGTTCTCGTTCCTGCTACCAAATCGGACCACCACCACCCGGCGGTGGACGTCGATCTGGGGAGCGGCCAGGCCAATCCCGTCAGAGCTGTGTGCCAGCGTGTCCTTCAGGTCTTGGATCAGCTTCTTGGCAGGCCGGCTTGTGCCCTTGACCGGCCTGCTTCTCTTGCGTAGCGCCGCCTTGTTGTCCACATATAGGACGATCTCTCTAACAGCCATGTCCCTCCTTGGTCACATTCGCTGTGATTTCCCCATTCTACACTTTAGACATAACGATGATGACAGCGACCAATACACCAGCACCCAGTGCGAGGATGGTATGCCTTTTGTTCTCCCTTTCGACTGCAGGCAGCAGGTGAGATGCACCCACGTAGACCAGCGCGCCAGCGGACAGAGCTAGCAGAATGCCCAGAGTAGAACGCCCGAACCTATTGATAAAGGGATACGACACCAATGCGCCCAGCGGGGTCGATATCGCTGCCGCCAGAAAGGCATACAAAGCCGACCTCCTTCGGCTGAAGCCTCCCCGCTCCAGGAGCACAAACGTGACGACTCCCTCGGGGAATTCGTGCAGCACCATTCCGATGGCCGCTAGCACCCCTGTGAATACGCTGACGTTAAAGGCCACCGAGTAGATGACGCCGTCAATGAAGGAATGAAGGCCAATTCCGATCATCGGAATGATGCCCACAGCATAGTCCGCACGCTCATAGTCATGACAGAGATACAGATTCAAGAGACGGTTGGACAGGTGAATGGCCAGGAACCCGGCCAGCAAGAACGTGGGAGCAGCGCTGTTCATCCCGAGAGACCTGGGGATGATATGCATGAACGAGACAGAGATCAGCACTCCCGCTGCAAAACACATAAAGTAGGTAGAGTGCTCCCTACCCCACTGTTCGTATCGACTGATGACGTAGATGCCGATCGTCGTGACTGCCAACGCCAGCAAGCTGGCGAACATCACTGCTGCAAATGTACTGGAAGACACTCGCATCCTCCTCGTGTACGATGTAGGGCAGAAAGCGCGGTGGTGGAGAGCTTGGGGGCAGAGATGAGGAACGAAAATCGCTTCTGGCGCTGTTTGCCAAGCTCGGCAGACCCTGATCTCACGAGAACCCCAGCAACCGCCCACCCTCGTACACCAGGAACGTCATCACGCTGGCCATCACCAGGGGCACCAGGAAGCCCATCAGCGTCCACTTGACGCTACGGGTCTCCTTCCACGTGGCCCAGACGGTGACCAGGCAGGGCAGATAGAGCATAAAGAACACCATAAACGTGTACGACGACAACGGCGTCCACGCCTGAGGCAGGTAATTCAGTATCCCCTCAGACTCAACCAGGGTAGTCTGTAGTCCGTAGGTCATGCCCAGGGCGGGGACGACGATCTCTTTGGCTGGCAGGGTGAACAGTAGAGCGGTCATCATCTCGCCGTTCATCCCCCATGGCCGGCCCAGCGGCGCCAACGTGCGTACAAGCCAGCCGATGGCCGTCTGCTCAAAGGGAGCGCCAGGGGGGAGGTTGCCCAAGAGCCAGATGAGGAGCGAGGCAGGCCCCGCGAACTCCACCGCCCTCCACATGGTGTGTGCCACCCTGTCCACCAGCGCCCGCAACGCAACTTGTCCCCATTTCGGTTTGCGGTAGGGAGGCATCTCCAGTACAAAGCCCCCCGGCTCGCCCCGAAAGAGGGTCTTGTTCAGGATCAAGGTGGCCAGGGCAGCTGCACCCAGGCTGAGGAAGACCAAGGAGAGCATCACCGGCAGTGCTCGGTCGCCAAAGAGGGCGATCGTCAATGCTATGCCCGCGCCGTAGCCCCCGCTGCAGATGATCAGGGGGCTAGTCAGGATGGCCGCCAATTGGACCTTCCTGTTCTCAATGATCCGTGATGCCATCACGCCGGTCACGTTGCAGCCAAAGGACATGCCCCACGTGAGTGTCTGCTTGCCCTGGGATCCCAAGGCCTGCATGGGTCGGTCCAGATTGAAGGCGATGCGCGGCAGAAGGCCCAGATCCTCCATCAGGGCGAAGGCGGTGAAAAGGATGATCATAGGGGGCAGCATGACGGTAATGACCGTCCCTACGCCTACAGTGAAGCCATCCACCAAGGCGCCGGTCACCCACCAGGGGGCCTGAATGCTCGTCAACCAAGCTCGGGCGGCGCCGATCAACCAGGAGAAGCCATCCTCCAGCCATCCTCCCCCGATCTCACCCCCTTTGATGGTGATCCAGAAGATGGCGAGGAAAACCGCCAGCGTAATGGGCCACGACCAGACCCTGTGGGTGATGATCCGGTCGATCCGCTCAGTCAGGCTGTCTTCCTCCGGCCGTAGGCGGCGGGCCACCCGATGCACTATGTCGTGGGCGAGTTCGTAGCGGCGGCGGACAATCTCCACCTTAGCGTCGGGCCGAATCCCCTCCCGCAGGCGCACGGCCCGCCTTAGGAGGGCCTGCAGTGCCTCGGGCAAGGCAGACGGTGCATCCAGCCCCATAGCTGTCAAGTCCCCCCGTCTAAAGGCCTCAACGATCTCCGGGTCGTCCTCCAGCAGCTTGACAGCTATCCAGCGACTCCGGTCACCCACGCCCGTGCGCCCTAGATCGGCCTGCAGGCTCTTGATGTATCCCTCGATGGTCAAGCCATAGTCCACTGAGACCGGATGGGTTTCCTCGCCTCCCTCGGCCACATCTGCGATTGCCTTCACCAACTCCGGAAGACCCTCCCCTTCCGTGGCCACGGTGGGCACCACAGGCACGCCCAGATCCGCCTCCAGTCTCTCAGTATCTACCTCCCATCCCTGCCGCCTGACCTCATCCATCAGGTTGAGGGCTATCACCACCCGGTCGGTCAGCTCCAGGATCTGCAGCGTCAGGTTCAGGTTGCGCTCCAGACTGGTGGCATCCACAATGTCCACCACCATATCCGGTTCGCCGGAGAGGATATAGTCCCTGGCAATGACCTCCTCGGGCGACTGAGCGGCCAGGCTGTAGGTGCCAGGCAAGTCCACCAAGCGAATCTCACGACCCTGATGGTAGAAGCGCCCCTCGGCCCTCTCTACCGTCTTGCCCGGCCAGTTGCCAACGTGCTGCCGGCTTCCGGTGAGAGCGTTAAAGATGACGCTCTTGCCCACGTTGGGATTGCCGGCAACACCTACAGTGATCGCCCTTCTATCCATCTCTCACCTCCTCCACCATGACGCTGTCGGCGTCTGTGCGGCGCATGGCGATGGCCGTGCCCTTGATGCGATACTCGACTGGGTCACCCAGCGACGCCTTCCGCATCACAGTCACCTCGGCGCCTGGAACGAGGCCCAGGTCCAGCATGCGCCGCTGGTGTCTGCCGCCGCCCTTGACCTCGGCCACCCTCGCCCGGCTGCCCACCAGGAGTTCGCCCAGGGGCACAGGCAAGGCAGGTGCTGGTACCACGGAGACGTGGCGGGCGGCGGCAGCAGCCAGTGGCACAACGTTCCCATCATCCAACCGCAATCGCAGCAGACCAGGCTCCCGCTCCAGAACCTCTACGTCAGCGCCAGGCTTCAGCCCCAGCGCGACCAGTTGGGCCAGCAGCGGTGCTGGCTCGTCGTCCAGGCAGACAACACGCAGCCGGCTTCCCGGTGTCCCTTCTTCCAGCAGGGGGCGTGCCGAGAGCGAGGGCACCCGGCACCCCGGAGCCGGGATGGCGTGCCCGTGGGGATCCCAAGCCGGATGCCCCAACCCAGCATCCAGCCTCTCCAGTTCGTCCGGTGTCGTCTCGTGCTCGCGGCGGTCGGCCTCGACGTGGACCGCCTCCAGGGGCATTCCCTCCCGGTCCACCAGGTAGCGCTCCCAGAGGCGATGTGCCCGGATCAGTTCCCAGGCGCGTGCCTCTCCCGTCTCCGTCAAGTGCATGCCGCCCTGGACATCCTCCTCGGCCCAGCCGGAAGCAACGAGGTCCCCTGTCACATCCCCAGCCATCGCCTCGGAGAGACCCATGGCGTGGGCCAGTTCTTCGGCGTGCCAGGATCCCGCCTCTTGCAGAGCATAGGCCGCTTTCAGCACGTCCTCCACTTCCAGAGGCTGAACCGACAGTCCGGGGGCGGATGTCCGGGCTGCACGAGCTGCCCGACGATGCCGCAGCAGCGTCCACAGCCAAAGGCTGGCCAGCAGGAAAGAAAGTGCTGGCCAGAACCATCGAGAAAGGTTTGGTATCTCCATGCGCTTTCCTCCTCAAATGCACGCTTGCCCCGAAGCTCATCGTGATTCTGTGTCCAGATCTTGGGGCTCAGTACACTGCTACTCCTTCTGCGATGACGTGATGATAGGGCGTGCCTCTTCGGCTGCTTCCAATTCTCCAGTAATCCTTTCCGCGTCTTTCTTTGTCTCACTCCCATCAAGCGATGTCCCTTTTAGCCATGCCATAGCAATCGAAGCATCTGTGTGAATCGTCCCAATTGGCTCTATTCCTTTTTCCTCTAACCTTCTTCTCAGGTAGCTTTCCGTCTCCTCATCTCTGACCTTGTTCAGCACGAACACAACGCCTTTGATGCTTGCCTCCCTGAACGTCCTCTCGGCCATCTCAGCAAGCTTCGAATCGGCCAAGTGACTGGTGGCAGGCAATGCACCGGCCTTGATTTGGTCAACCATATCCTTCATGTCCGCTGCCATCTGAATGCCAGCGTTGGTCGGATCGATAATCACAATTGCCCAATCTAGACTGGTGATGACGCCTCTTGCAGAGTCCTCAAGTCCCGCTTTAAAGTCCACCAACGTTACCAGACGTTGTCCACTCCTACGTATCCTGAGGTCTCTGGCGATTTTGGACACAGGACCGTCACATCCTGCTCCTGGGCCTTGGCCCCCGATTTTCCCTGCTGTCAGGAGCGATATCCCTTCTGGATTTTGGGCCCAGTATTCCTCGGGAAGCCTATCCAGGGAGATCTCTGCCCCCGGTAAAGGGGTAGGATCGTCTACCGGGCAAGTGACTGCTCCGCCGCTGAAGACAGTCCCTCCGAAATAGCCCATGAGGGGCACGGGCGATCTGTCAAGTCCCAGTGCTTGATGCAATCCGACGTTGGTCGAGTCTGCATCCAGCACGCAGACCTCATACCCATAGTCTCTGAGAGCCTTGGCCAACAAGACGACGACGGTGCTCTTGCCGGCTCCCCCTTTTCCGAATACGCCTATTCTCTTCCCACAGAGTGCTTCCGTCTCATCTACCATGGGATCTAGTTCCTCTCTGTCGCTTTGGTTCCTGGCATACGCCATCCGTTCGCAGATGGGGCTCAAAGGCATTTCCGTGAGCCCCGGTTTCCCTCATGCGTCATCCTGCGATCGGATGAGCAATAGGGGGCGGTCTATGCGATGCAACACACCGGCCGCCACACTTCCGTAGAATACCCGGGGCAGGCCAGTCCGACCGTGGCTGGCCATGGCAACCAGATCCGCACCTTCGCTTTCGGCGGTCTCTGTGATCGCTTCCACGGGCGAACCATGGACGACGCGTATCTGAACCTCGATGCCTTTCTCGCGATATTCCCCTTGCAGGACAGCCAGATAGGACTCGGCTTGTTCTGTGCGTCGCTCGGACTCCTCCCGAAGCACCGCATAAGCCCCCTCGAGCCCTACGTTGAGGGGCAGTGGCTCGACTACCTGCAAGAGGATCACCGCGGCACCGTAACGCCTGGCCAGATCTTCCACGTGGGGCAGTATTGCCTCCGCTCGCTTGGACCCATCCAATGGAACGAGTATGGTGTTGTACATGTCAACTGCCTCCTTGCCGCCGATACCAGATCACCGATCACGGGCGGCCGTATCTCGCGAGGCGGCACCTTGCCGACCCGCGCGGCGGCCAACTGTGTCCGAGACCCTCGCCCACATCAATCCACGCGGACCACCCATCCTACACCAGCAAGTGTGCAGTCTGCTCCGTACGCATCGGCGAACATCCGCCGGGCTCGGTCGCCCGTACAGTGACAGGGGGCAACCCTCTGCACGTCCATATCGCGAAACTCGGCGATGATCTGCTCGATCTGGCGCTCGCTGGCGCTTCCGAGGTGGAATCCGCCCATCACCAGGGTCACCTCGCCGGCAGTGATCTCTTTTGCCCGGCGCACCATTTCCACGATACCCGGGTGCGCGCAGCCGGTGACGACGACCCAGCCGGCGTCCGTCTGTACGGCCAGCGCCTGCTCAATGATACTAGAACCTACCTGGTCGGTGGTGTAGATGCCCGACGAGATCTCTAGCGGCCCGGTCACTTCCACGAGATCCGTTCGGGCACGCACGTCTGCCTTGAATGACTCGGGAAACGCTGCGGGCACGTAGACCGTCGGCCTGATGCCCGTGTCCAACAGACCCGCCAGCCCGCCGGTGTGGTCGCCATGGATGTGGGAGAGTACGACGGCATCGATCGCCTGGGGGTCGAGGTCCAGACTCGCCATGTTGCCTAACAGCGTGGTGCCAGCCCCACCGGTGTCAAAGAGCGCGGTCGTCTCGCCTGCCTCGACCCAACAAGAGAAACCCCACGCAGTGCGAAGTGCCGGGTCATACCCGTTATTGTCATAGACCACCGTGAACTCCACTGTCTGCTCCTCCTCCGTCGTGGGCAGAGCTCGGGTCGGCTCGAGGGTGAACGTGGGAGAGGGTGTCTTTGTCGGCAGCAATGTGGCAGACCGGCCAGGAGTCGCCATGCCTGGCCGCGCTGTGCACCCGGCGACCAGCAAGCTTACCATCTACGCCGCCGCCCGCAGCACAGTCCGCCTCGCCATCTCAACTCTCCTTTCCGCGCCGCGAGCGGTAGCCGCGGTCCCAGCTGCCGGCCTGACGCGGGCAATCTGTCGCGCAGATGATCGCTAGGCTCGCCAAGCCCTCGACGGTTTATTGAAAATGCGTCTCATTAGCAATTATAGCCCCCTGTGCTACACATGTCAAACGAGCTTCGACCGCCCACCCAGGTGGGGATACGGTATCGAGCCCTCCTGCCAGGAAGCCAAAATGGGACGGCCGAGCTTGGTCTTTGCTCAGCCCCCACCTTGTGGTGCAATACCCTAGCGGGATGTTCTCCGCGGTCACACGTCAACAGACCGGGCGCCTCATCCACGCCCCCGACTGCATCGTCTGGCTCGACGACGACTCACCCGCTGACAGCACGCACAGCCAGCATACCTGGACACAGACCTTCCGGCAGCCCAACAGACGGTTGGCACCAATCGGTCGTACTGAGTAGCAGATGAACGCATGAGCGTTCTCCCGTCCTTCGCTCTAGGGAATGACACAACTGCGAAGTGGCAACTGGTGCGGTTCGCGCTCGCATTGGGACCAGGCCTGACCGCTTCGGCCGACCTGCGCGGCACGGTTGGCGGTGAAGCCTGACCCGTAATAGCGGCATAGTCGCGTCCGAGGAGGTGCTCTAGTGGCAAGCGGGTTCTCGGTCTCGAATGGGCGGAATGGTGGTTCTGGCTCAGGCAGGTGTTGGCCAGTGCTGTGGGCGAGGTCGTGGCCTTGGCCGTGGCTGGCCGCGTGGGCGGCATAGTGGAGTGGCCCATCCTGCGCAAGCGCGTCCAGCGGTCACGCTGGTGGGTGTTGGCCAGCGCCGTGAGCTGGGCGGTGGGGTGGATAGCCGGGGGGCAGGGGGGAGTTGGTGCCCGAGGCTGTGGGCGTGCCCTGGGTTGGGCTGGTGGGCGGGGCTGTGTACGGCGCCATCACAGGATTCGTGCTGGTGCTCTTGCTGCGACGGCCGGTCCTGCAGAGCGGGGAGCGCGTCGCCTGACTGTGGACTTGGCCGCGGTGGATCAGCCCGGAGCAGCAAGAAGGGCAAGCAGTAGCCGTGCGAGGTCACCTAGGGCCATCGGGGGCATACTGTGCAGCAGACCATCTACATCCGCGACGAATTGGTGCTGGAAGCTCACCCTGAGGAACGACATATCTTGATCCGCCGTGAGAGAGCCGGATTCTGTGCGTGTCTACCTGAACGAGGTACGCTACCTGGCAGACGCGATGTGCTCGATGGCGGCGGAGATTGCGGGCTTGTAGTTGGAGACGACGGGTACGGAGACGACTGGTCAGTCTGCGAGGAGTGACTTCTCTTCCCGGTACGTGCGATTTTGTCCCTTCTGTATTCCGTAGTACAATCGCATTGTGTCAAGTGCGAG
>Ga0307444_1000446_pt1 | contig 19970 bp, 32 predicted proteins | sample SalMarSW160340MG_FD_202145 | JGI IMG/M metagenome (GOLD analysis project Ga0307444, IMG submission 202145) | Salt marsh sediment microbial communities from the Plum Island Ecosystem LTER, Massachusetts, United States - SW1603-40 | ecosystem: Environmental > Aquatic > Marine > Intertidal zone >...
GGAAGTCAAAGAAAATCACAAATCGTGGACAAAAGATCAGTGGGAAGGTCGAAAAGAAACGTTGAGAATTTTCATTCAAAACAAAATCAATGAACTCGGAATCGACAATGAGCTACGAATTCCCGATCTTGTTCTTTCATTAGCAATGGTTGAGGCGATGACCATGATCCGTGTTGCATATCGACTGGGAAGACAAGTTACGACCGGTCGACATCCAGCCGATAACATATCGAACGAAGAAATGCCACATGAAATACCAATATGTGTGAGGTGTGGTCACAAGGCGACCATGCATGTCGTCGACGGAGAAGAGCGTCGAGAATGCATGGAATGGGGTTGTGATTGCGAACAATTTGAAATCGACCTCATTCCGTGTGGCAAAACCGGAAGAGATGGACGACAACGCCGATAACCCCTGAGTATTATCGGAAGTAAGAAGGTAACAGAAATGTACATGCTTTCTGAACGACACGACGGATTGAAACAGATGAAAACGTTCGTCGATGAAATGACAACCGCTCTTGAAATGATTCGAGAGCATATCGAAAAGAAAATGGAGGAATTCGGAAGGTGTCTTGAAGGGGAAACAAACGACCTTGAAGAACAAATTGGGTGGTATCGAGACGATATTGACGCTCTTGAAAATGGAGTGAACGAAAATGGTTTATGTCCTTGTCCATATTGCGGCGAAATTTTAGACGTCAAAATATCCTCTGAAAAGTTGAAAGACGATCGAAATTTGCACGCGCTTTATTATGTGTATTGCGAACAATGCCACACTTTCGGCCCGACCGCCCAACATAGAAAAGACAATGCCTACAATTCAACAGCAGAGGAAGCGATTTCAGAAGCAAAAAAGCTTTGGAACAAAAGAAGTTTATGGAAGAAAAGCCGATAACCTTTGAAATATTATCGGCAGTAGAGGACAATATGAAAAAACAAATCTGGGAGTGCAAAATCGGAGAAGTCGATCGGGAAAAGCTCCCGAGGAATTCCGATTTGCCGATGAGAGTAGCAATTGAAAATGCCTACCATGAATTAACCGGCGAATGGCCGGATTTCATTTTTAGCAATTGGGACGCAAAACTGAACGAAGGAGAGAAGAATTTTCTGATAGATACCGCTCCCGAAAAACAAAAAGAACGTCACGAAAAACATCGCCGATAATCTTTGAATATTATCGGCAGTAAGGAGTAGAAAAGTGGAGTGTGAAAAAATACAACCCTGTCCGTATTGTGGTCAACGAGAAATGCATGTTCACAAGACCGATCATGCCTTTGGCGATAAAATTAAGGACATGTATCACGTCACTTGTTGCGGTTGTGCGGCCTTTGGTCCTTTGCACGAGAAACTGAGAATCGCAATCAAACTCTGGAACTACGTCTCAGATGCTTGGTACGACAATCTGAGTGAAGATCCAGCCATAAGCCAGGACAATTTCGAAGCCGATAACCAATAAGTATTATCGGCAGTAAGGAAAGTTTAAAAATGGGAAACAAACGACCAAAACATTGGGCGCCTCGTGTTGGAGATGCCGTCGATTATCACTCCATCATAGGCGGGAAAATAACCTCTAGATCTCACATAGTGACACATGTGAGCACAGATTCAGCAGGGCAACCCGTGGCATGGTTGACAGGAGGCGAGACAAAGCCACCGAGGGGTTGCGTTCACATCGACGCATTGACACCCGTACCATGAAAAGAGGTTTCAAAAATGGCAAATTTCGTCGCAAAGGTAAGAACGATTGTCTATGTAAAATTCCAGGCTGGAAGTCCCGAAGAAGGCAAAAAAATTGCACCGCAAAAAGTTTGGGATGTGTTCGATGAAATCGATGCACTTCATGATGAGATCGAACTGGAAGAAATCGAGGATGTCCTCGACATCGATGCCGATGAGTAGGGAGGCGTGATGCTCATAACTTACAACAAAGCAATAGAACGACAATTGACGACCTATCCCCAGATTGGAGACGAAGTCTATTACAAAGCAAAAAGTGGCAGAAGTCCCATCTTGTTCAAGGCTCGGATCTCCAGAATAATCAATAAACGCACCTATATCGTCGAATACAACGTACCAGAAGACGTAAAAAAATATTTCTGCAATGGCACCACAAGCGCAGTCGCCAAAATAAATAGGCTGTTATTCGAAGATGGCCGTTTTGAGAACGAAAATGAACGCTGAAAAACTAAAATTAGTAGCGAGATTGGCACGTCAAGGCGAACCAGGAGAGAGAGACGTCGCTTTGAGATTGTTGAACGAAAAAAATACCCCGGACAGCATTGACCGGGGTTAGGTTCCTCACGTGTGATGCGTGAATGAAAGGAGATTACCATGCATCGTTACGAGAATCAACTAAAGAGATTGAAATCCAGAATGAAGACAGCCCGACTGTGTACATGTCCGGACAAAGACGTCCCTTCGATTCTGTGTGGACATCCCCTTCCTTGTCCTTACCACACGATTCTGATGGAATACGATGAGCTCGACGATTTTCTCGAGGAATTAATGAATAAATGGGACCAAATGGACCAAATGGACTAAAGGACTAAAATTTGGGAAGGTCCCCTTACCATTGGCGACCTTCCCAGTCTCATCCCATCGCTGGAAGGAGGAGCAAATGATAGACCATCCGATTCTTTTCGCAACAATAAATATTATTTCGGCTGCTTTGGCTGTATCTGGGGGAATATTGGGTTTATTTTCGTTTCTATATATTCGACAACACAAGGAATTTATTGAGTTTTTAGTAAATCATCTCGGCACAGCCGCTCGGCACAGCCGCAAGAAAGAAAAATGAACAAAATCGTACACGAAAATAGTAGGTTGAAAAAACTAGAAAACCTGGCGGATACGTTCGCAAAAGCATCGATATCTGAAGCGACTAAAAAAGCTTACCAGACCGACTGGCGAGATTTTTGGTCGTTTTGTCGAGATAACGACCTACAGTATTTACCAGCAGACAGCGATACAATCTGCCTGTATCTGACCAGTTTGGCGGAGTCGGGGATTTCGGTTGCGACAATAGTCAGGCGCTGCACCTCGATAACTGCGATTCACAACGCTTCTGGATTTGATTCTCCCGTCAAAAACGACAAAGTGGGACGTGTCCTTCGTGGAATACGCAACACCCTTGGATCTCTTCCGGAAAAATCCAAAGCGCTGTCATGGTCAGAAATAACAAGGCTTGCGTCAAAATGTGGCTCGCTCATGATCGGAAGGCGGAACGAAGCGATTCTCCTTTTTGGTTGGGCTTCTGCGTTGCGGCGCTCTGAACTCTGCTCGATCAACCTTGGCGACCTGGAGATAACCGACGAAGGTATCGTTGTCACTATTAGACGCTCTAAAACAGATCGAGAAGGGAAGGGCGCAAAGATAGGAATACCGCGCGCCCAAGACGCCTCTGTTTGTCCTGTCGCTTCAGTTGAGCGATGGATTGCGAGACGATCTAAATCAGTTTTGTCTGCGGACGAACCCTTGTTCGTGAAAATCGGCGTTAACGGCCGAAATAAATGGTGGTGGGAAACGGGTGGGAGATTGTCTGCTCGGACAATCTCGTCTATCGTCAAGCACTACGCGAGGCTTTCTGGGCTCAACCCAAAACTCTATTCAGCTCACTCTCTACGTCGAGGCCTCGCCACGGAAGCGGGATCCCGTGGCGTCCCTGAACGGATTATCTCCCGCCACACTCGACACCGTTCTATCGCCGTTCTGAGGGGCTACATCGAAGAAGGAACGATCTGGGAAGAAAATCCGCTACCCGCTATTTACGCACCGAGATCGGCACCTGTCACGCGCCTCGAGGAGTAGCTGCATCTCTGGGTCTTCAGCGTCCACATCGGGATAGTCCTCTACCGATGGCGCTCGCGCTGGCGCTTTCTCTTTTGGAACGGAAAATTTCGACTCAAGATCGGCAATCACTCTTCGGATTTCTTCCTCCGTTGGCGGATTGGATTCGGTACCGACGACCTCGTGCTCGAGCTCGCCGGCGACGACCTGGTGCTCGAGCTCGCCGGCGACGACCTGGTGCTCGACCTCGCCGGCGACGACCTGATACCGCCCCAAAAGACGAGGGACTATCTCACGGGACGCGACGGTTTCTCTGACCGGGATGGATAGTTCCGGCCATCGCTTCTCCCAGTAGGCCCAATCGACTCCAGATGGATTTATCAGCTCAACGCCAGCGACGGCCGCTTTTAGTTCGATTTCGGCGCGAGCCCGCGCTGCTCGCCGATCGGCGCGGTGCATGGCCATTTTCGAGAGAACTATCACTACCGAGAACAAAACCGGATTCTTTCGCCGAGAAGTCTTTTGACTCGCTCGCGCGCCCGCGCGCGGCTTTGTATGTTCGTTCTTAGTAAGATCTGGAGAGTTAGAAGTAACTTTGTCCCTTGTCCGATCCGAGGTGCGACAACTTGTCGCATCAGGGGAAAGGTGTGATTGTGTAGGTAACGGTGTGACATTTTTGGCGGCAATTTTCGTCCAGAATGCAAATGCTTCCGGACAGAAGTGAATCACTATCCCACGAGCTCGTTTTCCAGGACGGTATTTTACTGAACAAATATACCCCTTCTGCTCAAGTTCTTTGTTCGCTCGTTGCAGAGTTCGGATACTCTTCGCCTCACCATGAGACGATCGATAAACGGCATCGGCGATCGCGCCATTCGGCGCAGCAACACCGCTAAAGCCCATCCGAACCAGCACGATATAGACAGCAAGAGCTCGTCTACTTCTCGGTGATAGGGAGCCTGTCCCACCTATTCCAGCGCGAGCAAAATCTATCGTCCTGATTCTCCGTGCGTCAGCAAACCGTTTTTTTTCTGATTTACACATTAATCCGCCCATCTACCGCGCTGTTTCGCGCAATGATGCAATAGAGCTATCCCTGTTGCTTAACAGGGATAGCTCGTAACAATCTTGTCCGTTCCAAAACTCAGCAACAAAAACTTGACTAGAAAAAGGAAATCACTTACTTTGAGAGGTGAAATCCTTTAAGTGGTTGCTGTGTTTTGGAAGGCATGCCACCACTTTATCTTTTTTTCGCCGATTCTGCAAAAGAAATTCAGTTATTAATTCTAAGACTTACAGGTTACTTACGGATTAACCACCAAGAAAATCACCGAGAAATTGCCGAAGCCTACCGAACTCTGGCCGAACATTTTCCGATAATCCTTGTCTCTTAATGAAGTCGTATTATATAATAGAAATATGAGCGCCGAAGAAATACCGTCAGCAGGTGAATATCAAGCTGCAATGTCTGAAATGGAACAAGACGATAGAACACCGTCGGAAATAGAATACGATCGACAGCTTGATCGACTCGATTCTCTATTTTCGTCCCTGTCTCCGGGGGTAACACTGCTAATCCAGAGGATTCAGCCATCTTGGTGCAAGGGAGTTCTGGAAGAAATTACGATCGGGGATGACGAGGTGAATCTTGACTATTTCATTGAGACCTGGGGAGGACACCTTTTATTAGTCAAGATACGGGGAGCTTCAGGTAAGATTGCAGGGAATTATAAGCTTCCGCTTTATTCGTATCCACCTATGGTATACGGTAAGAAGTTGAAATATAACGATAAATCAGATCGTTTTCTAGACGAGCCCGAATCAATTCCAAACGCTAATCCCGCACCACAATCCCCGATTGTCGTTAAATCTGATTCCGGAATGGAGCAGATAGTCAAGATTTTACCCACTATAATTCCTCTGATAACGGAATATTCGAAAGCCAATGAGGCACGACGTCAAGCGGACATGGCTATGATGATGCAAATCATGCACGCTCAGAATAACAGCGGTCTTTCAGATATCACTAAAATCGGTTCCGTAATGAGTCAACTGTCGGAGATGTTCAAGCGGAATAATGAAGGTGGGGGGTCGAGCGATATGGACTTCATGGCTTCGGCGCTGGACACGATCAAGACGGTGTTTGCCAATAAGACTGAGAAGAAAGTGGAACCACGATTGATTGCACCAGTAAAAGCTCGTCCTGGTGCGCCACCAGTAGCGCCACCAATAGGGCCACCAGTAAAGTTGACCTCAAATGTGACGCCCCTGAAAAATTCCACTGAGAATATCGCGAAATCAATTTCGGAACTTGATCCTAGATCAATTTCAGATACTATTATACAGGCAATGTGCCGTATGGAGCCCGGCAAGCGCAACGAGGCAATCGGCCATTTTCTCGCAGAGTACGAAGCGGATATGGCAGCCGACGTTGAGGGTGACTACGATGACGACGATCAATCAATAGAACGGGGTTAGATATGACGACAAATTGAAATCCAGACCCTACCGAGCTACTGTCCGTCGTATCCGTATTCCCGGTGGCCACGAACAGCAGATGGCCGAAACCCTTCGGCAGATCGGATCTTCGATTCGAAATGCTTCCGTTTACCCGCCAATTCGAAATCACGCGGCTGCAATCGCGTCACTGGCCCCACCAAAGAATTTTCTGAAACAATTACAGCTAATTTATAACGATTTTATCCATCGTTGGCGATACGTGAAGGATCCCACGTCTCGAGAGCTGTTGACAGCGTCTCCGGAAGCCATTTGGCGGTTGACTATGGCCGGTGATGGAGTCGGTGTAGGGCTTGGGCGGGGAGCTGGTGACTGTGACTGTGCGACAATAGCGCTGGGCGCGCAACTTGAGGCAGTTGGTTTCAAGACTCGATTGGGAACTACTGCCCCAAAAGGGGCTGCTCCAGGACGGCTATTTGGGCACGTTTTCATTCAAGCTTACATGCCCAAAATAGGGTGGATGACAGTTGATCCGGTACTCCATCCCTTGCAGCCATTTGGCGCGACGGCAAAGCACTCACGAATCGCGTGGTGGGATCTGGACGGCAATCTGTTGGGACGATCCGGAAACTATTTGGGGGATAACGAACAGGAGGCAAAAGGCATGGCATGGGAACGCAATATCGAAGAATGGGACGATTACGGAATGGCTGGAGTGACCGAATCAGAGGGATATGAGGATCCGGTCGATTGGTCGATGATTGGTCTATCGGACTGGGGTTGGGTCAATAGTCCAAATGGCGGGAAGGTTTCTGCCGTATCGACGTACGGATACATCGATGGCGCCCAGCTCAACGGTATGATGGCCGAAGTCGACCAAAACGATGTGTGGGATGCCGCGGCAGGAACGTACCGCACGCCAATGCTCGAATTATCGCTCGACGACTACCAGTATATGGCCAAAAACGATCGACCGTACGACGGCATGTTGGCACTCGGCGACACTGGCGAGCCCTACGTCTACGACGGGCTTAGCGGCTGGTTCAAGAAGGTTTTCAAAAAGATCAAAAAGGGGGTCAAAAAAGTTGCCCGGAAGATCAAGAGCGGAGTCAAAAAACTGCTCAAGAAAACGAAATTCGGAAGGTGGTTGATAAAAGTCGGCGGAAAAATCAAAAAGATCGCCATGAAGATCGTGAAGCCCTTGGTCAAATTCGTTGGCAAGTACGCAGCAAAATTGGCTCCGATAGCGGCCATGATCCCAGGATATGGCACAGCGATTGCTGGTGCCTTGATGGCAGCGGGTAAGATCGCGAATTTAATGCAAAAATACGGTGTTTTTACAGAAGGAAAAAAAGGAAAAGTAAGAACACTGAAGGTCAAGAACCCAAAGAAAAATTTCAAGCCGTTCTCGAAAGCGCTTCACATCGAAGCGAACAAGATGAAGAAATTTTCAAAACGTGATCCCCACGGTTTCAACCGATTGGCGCGGAAAATGGCGCAAAAAGCTCCAGTGAAATCTCCGGCAAGGGCTGTTCAAGCAGCGACCTCTCCGTCACCATTGGCAGCAATGGCTCTCCAACGGGCGATGGCCACGTTCAAGAGTAAATATCCGAGTCAATTCAACGCATTGATACGAAAGATGCGATAGAGGTCATAATGCTGCACTACAAACCTAAGCTGCAAGCCCTACGCGCATTTCCGGGATATCAGTATCGGTGTCCTATCAGGCGTAGAATGCGGAGTTCTATGGCCCAATACGTCCCGGGCGGCAACGCTGCCTTGCCTAAAATTTATTTCCTGGGCTTCGGCGCGGCAGATAGTGAGGGAAGGTATTTGCCGACACCAGATCAGATCGTCGCCACTCCAACCCCCGGTCTCTGGTACCAAATAAAGAAAGGTGAGACTTGGTGGGGAGTGTCCAAGAAGGCCTACGGAAAAGACAACGTCAAGAAGGGTCTTCTCAACATGAACGACAGCACGTGGAATGACCACATCGATCGGAAGACGAAAGGTTGGGAGGCGTACAAGGTAAAAGGACTGCAAGCCACTCCGGACTACGATTCGACAGCGAATCCTCGCGCGTTCGTTTTGACCGGTACCGAATATCCGGTCGCTTGGATACCACCCTTGACCGGAGAGGAGCCCGAAGATCTTGGTTTTGCTCCAGGCCCGGGAATACCGACACCGATACCGACGACGCCCGGGAAGATACCTGGCCCTCCCGGACCTCCCGGGCCGACCGGTCCGTCGGGACCCCCCGGTCCAACTGGCCCATTAGGTCCCCCCGGGCCGACTGGCCCCCCAGGCCCCAAGGGAGCAACCGGACCGGCTGGCCCTCCCGGTCCCGCTGGCAGTGGCGCTGGCGCTGCAATACCTGGCCCTCCCGGGCCGGCTGGCCCCCCCGGTCAGTCAATCGTTGGTCCCCCTGGACCAATGGGACCCCCTGGTCCATCAGGCCCCCCAGGACCAATAGGTCCCACTGGAACAGGAGGGGGAGGGGGCGGAAACAAGATGTGGGTTTTGCCGCTAGCTGCCCTGTTTGCGAGCCTGAAGGGTTAATATGCTAGGTCAAGAGACGACAAAAATACCTTTTGTCCAAGCGGAGAGACCGCCTACTGCCTCAGAGATCGCTCTCTGGGACAAGGCAATGAAATTGGCACGCCGAACCAATTTGATATCCTACGCAGTCAAACTTCAGTGGGCTCAAATCAAGCTAACGCATTCCTTCGCCCAAGAAAAACAGGTCGCCCTTGGAGAGCCAGATCTGCCAGATTTGGCGGACAGAATGTTCGCCGCGTTAAAAGAAATCGAATCCCTGAAAAACCTCATGTGCAGGGTTAATCAATTGGAACTTGGTATTCGATTGTCTGCCGACGGCAAAGATCTTGATATTGTGCAACCAGAAGAGACAGGGGAATTGTCTTTTGGCTGGGTACTGCCGGCAATACTCGGAGTGGTTCTCGTTGTCGGAATCATTGCGAGATGGGCGTTTCTCGAAAGAGAAGTCTCGGAAATCAGCGCCAAGTACAACGGAGTTATCAACCGGGCTGATAACGCGCTTTGCAAAAATCCCGATTCGGAGCTGTGCCACGATTGGGAGAATAGTAAGAAATCTGGTGGCTATTACAAGCGCGAAACGATAATCGATAGCGTAAAAAATGCGCTGGTTTCAGCGGGTAGCACAGCCAAAAAAGGATTGGGGATCGGACTGGCGCTTCTGTTGCCACTTCTCGGGCTTCTGTATTTACCAAGGAGAAAGAGTTAACCATGGCCAATTTATTATCCACGCAAGCTGGAATAGATACACTGAATAGGATCGCCTGTTTTTTGGGCCGGCGACGAATGTCCAGAAATTTGAAGCGATCGTTCTATATCGCGTTTTCTGCCTGGAAACAATCGGGGTATTTCGACAAATCCGTGTTGCTAAACCAGTTGAACGAGCTCACCCAGGACGAACTGGTGGATCTCAATACACTACTCGGCGAGCTCGGTTGCCTGGAAGCAACCTTGTCTGCTATGACGATATATGTTGATCCGGTAAACGGGTCAGACGTCTCCGGAGATGGTAGCTCAACCTACCCCTACGCTTCGCTGTATTTCATCGGCAATCTCCCACGCATTATCAACCACAACGTGCGGGTAATGTTGTTGAACGATCTCGATATGGGCACTGACGCGCTGAATCTGAATTTCACTATCGGTCCAAACGGGTGTTTTTCGCTGATAGGGAGATCTGCGCCAACAACAGTCACTACTAGCGCGGGTGCCGGTCCTTTTACGGTGACCGGCGCGACATCTTACGGTACAGCGTCCATTTCCGACTATGGCCACGTCTTGACTTTCGCGGATACTTGGGGAGTCGACGAGCTGTACGGAAAGTGGATCAAATACGAATCTGGATCTAACCAAGGACAAGCATATCAAATCCACAAGAATAACGCCAACGACATATATATCCGTGGTGGTTGTTTCGCTAATCCCTCTATTGGGGATACGGTATCGATAATAGAGCCAGCGATAACGCTGAATTGCCAACGCATTAATCTAGAGTGCACGGGTCCAGAAAACGATTATGCGGTAATCAGCGCATCTCAAGGGCTTGATAGTTCGCGATTAAATATCATGAACTTGAAAATAGATCTCAGAGGTACCTACACCGAATACAGCCATTTCGTCTTGAAAAGCTCGGTTAAGACTCAAGTGTCATTTGCGACCTTGATTTCTGACAATCTGATGGAGAACGCTATCGTTCTGAAGTCAAACGTCAACCAATATCCTTCTTCGGATATTGACATATCAATATACACTCTATCTTCAATCTCAAATATCGACTGTTTAGCGACGGCCGCATCTGCATGTGGAATTCTGTTGTATAATGTCGATTTTCTACCTCCTGATTTCACCATTAATTCGTTGGTGCTAGATGGAGCAGATACGGTCCGCTGTATCGACACTCGGGGATTGGTGAGAATAATAGGAAACGTTCAGGACTGTTTGATGAACGCGTTCGGGCTGGCTGTGGGATATAACAGTCCAGTTTGCTACTTCCATCGAAACATGGTTGATGGAGCCGCGGCGGCTCATTCAATCCATCTAATAAATTGTGGTGATTGGCAATGTGCGAGTCTCTTCTTTACGTCCCCGGGACTAGACGTGTTTTTTCTGCAACAAGTCAACTTACATGTTGTTTCGAATAGCATAAATTTCGATCCACTCGCCCTGTTCACTGGGTTCGCATTTAACTATTCATTTCTAGGGTCAAGTACCGTCGTGATAAATCACGCTCCTACCACACTCTCTGGAGCTACAGCGAACGACATCTGGTTCCCGGGTGGAGTGGGAGGAGTCGCGTTTCCAGGAGCGGACGCACAACAGACGAACGCTCTAGGCTGTGAGTTCAATTACGTCGCAACCCCATAGGATAAAATGGCACGATTCAATAAGAGTACTGAAGTCCAGACAGTCTTGTTTGACAAGGCGCAATGGACTGTTTCGAAAGCCAAAGCTTGGCTCAGACGTAAGGGATACAGTATTCCCGATGCGGATACGACGAGCCAGTATCACAGATTCCGTCAACGCCCACCGTTTCAATTCCAAAAAGGCACTTTTCGAACTTTGGATTTGGGGAAAAATACCGGTATCAAAGCTGTGATTGCAGTACCGAAAACATCGCAAAAGAAAAACCCTTCTGGCGAGGCTAAAAAGGCAAAACGACCATGGTTGCCGGCAACACTGGTTGCTCTCGCAACGCCGCTATCAATCGATCTGGAAAGTGGTGAAACACTGAAATTCCCATTGTCGGGTAAGTTCGTTTTGGGATCCAATAAGAGCGGTACTGAACTCTGGATAGTATCTGAAAAAGGAGGGAAAAACATCCGAGCAACAGACGCGAAGGGTGAAAAACTATACGAGTCCTTTACTGGCTTTGAACACGATGAAGTGGCAAAATTGGTTCAAATCAGACCAAGGTCCATGAGTCGACTGGGCAGAGCTATGTCGATAGTCTATCGTTCCGATAAATTCTCGAGACCGGGAAAAAACTCTGATTACGTTCACCCGTTCCAGCGATACCCGACTGTGTCAGTAGATAATTTATCGAAACCAACGATCGTCGCCCTCAGAGGGGGACGAATAAAAGTCCGGAAGGAGGGTATTACGGGATGAGTGAGATATTACTACTCAATGCCGCTCGAAAACGAAGACGCACAAAGAGAACGGCAAAGCGAAGGACGCTGCGAAAGCCGTCCAAAAAGAGGCCAACGAGAAAAAGACGAGCTGTAAAAAGGACAGCTCGAAAAACGGCAGCGAAAAGAATAGCTGCAACGAAGGGAGCTTCAACAATGGCGCGAAGAAAACGACGTAAGACGACAAAGCGGGCACCGAGGCGAAATCCTTCCCGACGCAGACGAGCAACGAGGGCGGTAGCCAGGCGAGCCAGTGGGGCCTTCCACGGTCTGAATTTCAGATCCGCGCTCCACAATATTCCGATGCAGACTTTGGGGATGTTCGCGGCGAAATGGGCGGCCAAACGGTTCGGCGACGCGGCGAGCGAAACCGATCCCTCGACCTGGAACTACGCCAGTTACCTCAAGGGCGCAGCCGGGGCAGCGGCAGCCGGGTTCATGGCAAACATGATCAAGCGCGGAACCGGTCAACGGGTTTTGGAAGGAGGCATGAGTCTCATGCTCTACAAGTTGGTCCAGAACGAGCTCATAACAAACAGTCCGTTCTGGAGCGGACAGCTCGGCGCTGCGGAGGATTACGAACGGGTACCGGGTACCGTCGAGGCGAATTCCGAGGGCGACTATTACGTCCTTGGAGAGGATTACCAGTGGCACCCAATGGCTGGCGCCGATGACTACCGAATGGAGCCTGAACTCTACGGAGATTTGGTTGCGCCCGGTCCCCTCGGTCTAGGTGATAGCTTGGTGCAACCCGGTCCCCTCGGATTGGGGACATCCGACGTAGACGCAATGTATAGCAAATCGTTCTTGAGACGATAGAAAGGAGGACTTCGTGCCTGAAGATCAATTCATGAACGTTAAAGAGCAGTGGTTTATGTACGATACAATCGCCGTAACACCCTGGCTCGATGAGATAACCCATCCGATACCGGGTTGGTTTGCCAGTTTCTTGGCGTTGTCAAATACGGACGCCCTCACGTTCTTCGATACAAGGAACAAATCGATCGGTTTGGCCTACAACAACCAGGAGAGCAGAGATCAGGTACCCTACGCCTATATCGTCGAAACCCTGTCAGTGGGGTTCTTTGCCCCAGCGTGTGCGAGTCAACTATCCGATAAGACGATACCATCAGACACAACCTGGATCGGACGAATGGACACGATGTCATCGTTCTGGGACAACGAATTGCCCCAGCACACCAGCGTGATTTTCCGCGTAAACCAGGACGAACGGCTAAAGGCGGTCTGCTCGATCGTTCCGCCCAGTTACGGTCCCGTGGGCGGCTGCATCGGACAGGGCGACTTTTCTGACCCGACACCGCCAGCAATAGGTGGTGGCAACTACGGGGTGCACGCAAACGGAATGGGGCGCGCGCACCTAAAATATCGCTGGGAATTCCCGGGAGGGATCGGCGTGCCCAGGCGTGCATCGCTGGTGGTCGAGTGCCGGCTCGTCGAGTGGGCACGGACCATATTGCGCACAATTTGGGGTCCAGGTTATTTCCCGATGCGGGACTACGATCCGGGCGAGGTACCGACAAATCCAATTACTCCCAAACCAAGCCTTTTCGGAATACAGTGCCTGCTCACTGGCCGAAGAGAGGTGCAACAGAGAGGGCAATATCACGCCTAGTCACAGATCGAGGTGATAAAATAAAAGTGATACAGAGGTAAATATGGAAAAAGCATTCCTGAACGTCACAGAATCGTATCCGTTATACGATACGATTCTGATCTGCTCGGATTTCTACGGAAAGGAGCAGAATATCGTGGGCTGGTTTACGAACTTCCGCGATTTCGCCAACAATGATAAGCACACGTTCTTCAAGTCTCGAACGATAGGCAGCACGCATCTGGCCTATTGCAATTTCGATTCAGCGGACAACGTGGATTTCGTCTATGTGGCAATATCCATGGGCGTGAGGTTCTTCGGCCCGATCGTCCCGGACGGGTACAAAGGCGGGGTCAGCGACGATTACGCGTTGACATTGCTGAACGAGAACAACCCCACGTGGTGGTTGTTCGATTTGCCGAAACACTGCGGTGTCGATTTTCGCGTGCAGCAGGACGTGATCGTGGAAAACACGTGCCTGGCTACTCCTCCCGGATACGGACCGAGAATCGGCGGTGGGACACAGCCGATTACCGATCCGAACATCAATATCCAATACCAGGCGTACAAAATCGTTACGGGAGGAATAGGAGAGGCATCGATCGACAATCGATTTCCCTTCCCGTATCCAGTGAAGATTCCGAGGAACGCGACGATCGAAGCGAATATCTATCCTTCGCTATACGCTCGGAGGATAATGGAAGATATTTCAGGTCCACTGGACTGGGTAGGATCGGGGGCCAGCGGGGGCGAGGAGCCGGGGAGCACCGATACATTCTCCGTTCCCGTGCGATACGGAATCCAAGTATCGCTGTACGGCTACAGGGAGGTACAGCAACGAGGTCAGTATCACGCTCCAGGCGCGATAATGACGAGAGGTTAAAGGGTCAGTTATGAATGAAGGCGTACAACGAATCAATCGCAACCCTCTGCTAAGCAGATTCGATGCCGATCCAGGCCCATGGCGTCCGATGTACTACCCCGTTACGATCGACGTCCCTCTGGTGGCGGGGGGTAGCGAAATTGGCAGCGTCACGATAAACAACCAGCCGTTTATCTGGATGTTCTTGGGCCACCAGATCTTGGGCAATACCGGAGATCCTGAGACGTCAGGTCTGTACCAGGACGGACAGTATCAGATCGAGATGAAGGACGAGCAATCCAATTACCAATCCAGCATGTTCGTAGCGGGCGCCGCTATGGGTGGTACTCCGTTTGGCTATCAGATCAATCTGCCCCTGCCCATTCCCTATCCAGGGACCAAGACGCTCACATTTCGAATCACCAACAACTACACTCGAGTACTCACCCCAACGCCCGAAGCGACTACTTTTCCACTACAGCTCGTTGTAGGTGGTGTGGCTGATTGGGGACGGTTAGCCTAACAGAAAGGGATTGCCCCGTGTCATTCTTCACTGAAGCCAACGAAATTATGCGCACGGCAATAGCTGAGTCTATTTTCGATCCTAGACCTGAAGCTATTCAGCAACTATCGGGTTGCAAATCAAGTGCTTTGTCTGGATTGATGGAAAGCCTTGCCCTCCAACGTCGACAAAATCTGGAATCCTCCCCCTGGTTGGAACAGCAGTCGTCCTGGCAACTGCCGGCAACGAGACGATATGTACAATCGAGACACCCACCGATCCTACCAGCGGTCCAAGCTGATGCGACTCAAGACTGGATGGTTGAGCTGGCGCGGTATCCGGTTTCCTACGGATCGGTGGGGGTCGTCAAAAGTCTTGAGCAGTTTGTTTCCCAAGGACAAGAAATCTACACGCTATCTCAACACTGGGGACATCCGTTTGTTTCTTCGGTACCGATAACCTGGTACCTTAGGCTATCGCCGATAGGTCGATTGGGAGCTGCGTGGGTCAATTATCAAGGCGCTTCTGTGATAGCAAATTATCTCCCAGGGACACCGTATTCCGATCTGGATAGGACCGACGATATTTGGTTTCCCGCCGCGTCATGTTCGGCGGCTAACGTCCATCTCGTCGTTCCCGGGGGGTCAGTTTTACGGATATTTGCTATCGTTGAAGGATCACAACAGGGTGCTCCGGTATCTATTGCGTGCAAACTGGCCGGCACTGTCCAGCTCGAAACCAACACTGATGCTCAGACGGCACTCCGAACCCAATGGTAAAATCAGTAACACGCTGGGAACCCGCTGTGATTGCAGAGCTCAATTCACAGGGGGTTCCCCTCCCGCCTAGCCTTATCCTGGCCGTGATCAAGGTGGAGAGCAACGGGTATGCAGGTGTCGTAAATCCAAAATCTGGCGCTTCTGGTTTGATGCAAGTAATGCCTGGTACCCTACAGGATTTCAACGCACGTCACGGGAAAAATTATACCCTGTCCGATCTGCGATCGAAAACTGATTCTGGTGCACTAAAACAGATAGAAGTAGGAATAGCCGTGTTAGCTCACTACTGGAAACGAGCTTACAAGTATCTGACAAGTCGACTGGATAATGTTCCAGTCGACGAGCTAGCCCATATCGCAGATCTGTTTTACGCGGCGGGTCCCGGCGCGACCATGAGCCGATTGGATAAACTGCCGAGTCCAACATGGCAGATGATCAAGGAGGCATTCCCTAAGTGGAATGCTCTTCCACACCCAACGAAAATTTTTTCGTCCGAACATCCGTGGGATTTAACGTCAATAGGAACGTGGTTAGAAGGATCGCCACTCAAAGTAATAAAGGATCCTAGAACAGGTTTTGCCCTCGGAATCCTAGTTTTAATGGTCGCCTATTGGCTGATGCAGAAGAAAGGTAAATAGATGCCAAAGCAGAAACCAAAGCAGAAACCAAAAACCAAGAAACCAGACATCGGCGCTGAAGGCCTCCAGGAGCCAGATGTCGGCGCCGAAGACCTCCAGGAGCTAGGTGTCGGCGCTGAAGGCCTCCAGGAGCCAGGTGTCGGCGTTGGCGAGCTCGATATGGGGTATAATCCGATGTACATCAGATTAAAATACGGGATCGAGTATTTAAAACTACAGTATTTCGGAAGAGGTTTGTTCAGAAATCTATCCCGGGCTTATAAAGCGTGGAGCTTAGATCAGACAATAGTCTTAGATCCAGTTTTCAAGAATATTGAAAAATTGGATCTACTCAAAGATATAGAGAAATTCGAATCGGTGCTGTTTCCCGAGATCGAAAGGTTCCTTGCGTCAAAAAAGGAAAAAAAGTAAGATCTAACTGTCTGGCGCTTGCGGACAAGTCGGTAATTGTGCTTAACCCCAATCGAATTACCGACTCCCCAACCGAGGTCCGGAAGATCCATCATCTATCACCCCCCCTTTTTTCTTCCGGGCCTCCTTTTTTTCCTTGCCCTACTGTAGATATAGTGTAACTATATCTACAGTAGAGGGTTAAGCATGAAAAACTATTGCCGCCATCCGGATAACGGACATCTATTATATCGTTGTGGTTTAGAACAGTGGACGCTTGGAGGTACGAGCCCCATAGGACTTTGTCAGTTCGCCGAAAGGGACGCTATTCGTCCGAGCTGCTGTGAATACTACGCAATGGGTTGTTGCCTCAATAGGGAGGCCCAAATCGACTCGGACACGAGTCTCAGGAGGAGCCATGGCAAAAGTAGAAGATAAACAACGGACGACAATTGTGAAAATTCGAGAGGATCTAGATCTTAAAGTCGGAATTTTGATCGGGGTAGACAGCGACGGCTGTCTGTTCATGTCGGCAGCGTCGAAATCAGCAGAAGACGAGGGCCAGGCAAGCGTATTACTATCACGTATAGCTGACGTGCTATTTTGTCGAGATTCTTTGATACGATCTCAGACTGCGAACAAAGTGCCGATTTGATGCAGCACAAGGCAGAAGAGATAAGCGCTTTGATCAAAACGCTGGTAGCTGGCACCAAAAGCGGATTACACGTGTCGCTGTCTCCAGGAGATTGCAGGATTTTATTATCCTTGATCTCTCAGACAGGACGCCAATCCAAACCTATCCTAACCGAATTATTGGATTCTGTGTGCGAAAATCTATCGTCGGTTACCAGGACAGTTATCGAGGAAATTGCAGGAGATTTAATCGATAAACCTCCCAGGAAAAGAAAATGATCCGTATAAAATTCGAAGGAGAGTGTCCGTATTGTGACGAAATATTCGAACAAACCTGTTTTATCGTTTCTGAGATACAAGGAGATTTTGTCCTATTGTGCCCTGGTTGTCAGAAACGATTTCTGGTTTCCTGGCTTCTGTTTGTAGACGCCAAGACATCTTCTATTTCCGAAGTTTACCCCCCAGTGAGAATCACCGGAGTACTCAAGGGAATGGGAGAAGGAGAAGTTATTTACGGAGACAACGAAGACGAAGGAATCGAAGCATGAAAACGAAATCAAAGACCAAATGGTGGCTGTTTCCATTGTCGCCCTTGGTGGTGCCAGTGGTGTTTCTCGCAACGATTGTGTCAACACTCGTGGGTAAAAAATCGCTCACAGAAAGGAACGTCAAATGAGAGACGATAGAGACAACGATAGGATCCATACACTGGGTCAACGCCATCGAATGACGACAGGCGAAGAGAAAGCTATGCTCTGGCAAGGCTGCGCGAATCTCTGCAAATCGATAGCCACTTGCTATCAAAACATGAGTGGCGAGGAAAACACCAAAGCAAAAGAGTTTTGGAGGAAAGCGGCGCGATACGAAGAAAAGGTGTTGGCGTTTGCCGAAAGAGAAAAACTCTAATGGAGCAATTCAACTTTAAAATTTCGACTAATTTAATGGCAAAAATAGATGGATATGTGGAGGGCATCCGGTCACGCAGCAGTGCCCATGCAATTACGGTAATTGTTGCTGATTGGCTCGCAAGGGAACTTGATGGCGGACATAGTCTGGATGGTGATCTTGATGCGGTCGAGGCTTTATTAAAAGCTCTTGAGGCTCTAACCGATACCCTCGAGGCCAACGAGCTCAAGGCCAAAAAGGCTATAGTCGACGACTTGAAGAAGGAAGGGCAAGAATCTCTATGAGAGAAAACAAACGAAAAAAAAAATCAAATAAGCCGACATGCCCGGCGTGCGGCGCTGTAATCACAGTGAGGTGTGAGGCATGGCATAATCGTCTAGGTAGATGTCTTCGTCATAGTCATCACACTGGCCCACACTATTTTGCAGCAAAATCAATCCAAGACGATCCTATATTCTGGGAGGCCCTACAAGACCCATGGACTGTGGTTTATTTCCCCAAACCCGGCGAGCTCGGGAGGGATTCTGCTTCCTTTATGATCAATGTTCCGGTTGAGCTGTCAATAGCCATAGACAAGTATCTCAGCGAACGACGCTTTGAAACAAGATCTGAACTGATAATAGAAGCGGTACAAACCTGGATCGATTGCGAAGAAGATGACGATTTTGGGGAAATCGCCCAAAAACATGATGAAGACCCTTCCGCGTTTGGTTGTCTGGGTGATGATGAAGGATAGTGTCGATATAGTCTAAATAATAGTGTCGATAATGGAATATTATCGGCAGTAGGAGGTCACATGATATCCGATTACCAACGATCACTAATGGAGCATTCTTTGGGGGGTAAAGACCCGAAGAAATGGCACCGAAACCATTTCATGGCCAGTCCAGGACACACCGATTTGCCAGACCTTCGAGCACTCGAGAAACATGGAATGATGAAACAGGTTCCATCCCCGTCATTTTGTGATTCTGATTCGATGCTCTTCTTGGTCACCGAATCGGGAAAGAAGTTTTTGGCCGATAACCTTTGAAATATTATCGGAAGTAGGGCGTCAGAGATACTACAAGACAAATTACAAGGAGAAAAGAAAATGAATACAAAATATCAACTTAGATATCGGGGCGTTTTGATCAGCACCCACCGCTCATGTAGAGCGGCAGAAAAAGCTCTTAAAAAGAACAAAGGCAATGGAATTCTAACAGAAATAATTGACGGGAAAGTTACAGAAATCGGCATTTCTCACGGATCACATGGCGACATTGAATGGCTACAAGCTGAAGAATGCCGATAATCTTTGAATGTCCGGATATGCCACATGAAAACAAAAGTGCCACAAATGAAATAGAATCGAAAGTAGAAAGGACAGAAAATACATGGACGCGATACTGAAATGTTGCGATGAAAATTTAAAAGAATCGATAACCGATTCGTTAAATCTAACTGTTGCTGTCGGAAAATACAGGGTTCATTTAGAAGCAGAAACGTTCACATGCAAAGTGTGCGGAAGAAACACGACAGTACACAAACGTCTTGATGTCTCACACTCGGACATATGGGTACGGGATATGAGCATTTCTGATTCGGAAGCAGAAAGGTGATCAAAGTGGAAGTCAAAGAAAATCACAAATCGTGGACAAAAGATCAGTGGGAAGGTCGAAAAGAAACGTTGAGAATTTTCATTCAAAACAAAATCAATGAACTCGGAATCGACAATG
>Ga0307444_1000448_pt1 | contig 19921 bp, 12 predicted proteins | sample SalMarSW160340MG_FD_202145 | JGI IMG/M metagenome (GOLD analysis project Ga0307444, IMG submission 202145) | Salt marsh sediment microbial communities from the Plum Island Ecosystem LTER, Massachusetts, United States - SW1603-40 | ecosystem: Environmental > Aquatic > Marine > Intertidal zone >...
AGGGTGGGTGGCACAGGCCAAGGCATTGTCCCCGATCATCGAGTACTAGGCCGTAGGGGCGGGTTTCCGAATTCCGATTCGCCAACCTGCCCCTACAGACCGCGCCGCAGCAGCTCGGCGCGCCGTCGAGGCCGTTCAGGCGAACGCCCCTCAGGACCTGCTATGGTCCTGAGGGGCGTATCGTTTCCGTTCGAGGAAGCGCTTGGTACCGTGGGGCTGCTCCCACGGCGCGCGGCTAGCGAGCGGTCCTGAACATGGACCGGAGTGCGACCACAACCGTCGCCCCGGCGACAAAGGCCGCCACGTACGCCAGGACGTTGGTGAACAAGCCGCCGATGAAGGGAATGACGCCCAGCGCCGTCGCCGAAAGGAGGAACGCGATCGCAGCCAGCAAAAAGCGTTCTACCTCTTCTTCGGTGATGTTGAGCAGACCGACCACCACCCCGAGCAGCGCCAGGACCCAGACGACCCACCCTGCCGGTAATAAAACCCCCGCGATCACAGCGATGACCAATCCAACGATGAACGCCCATTTCCCGACCAATGCGAGACTCATTTCGACCTCCTCTGGCTAAGAACGGATAACCGGCGTATATACACACCGTCTCATTGAGACAGTGATTGTTGTCATATATGACAACACGTAACCACAGTAAAAGGTACGACGCCGGGGAAGCCAGCACGCAGCATAGGTACGCGGCGCCGGTGACAAGGCCGCGCGGCGGAGAGCGTCCCCGGTCGGGAAGGACGTCTCCGCCCAGTGACTGGGCTTTCTAGCCTTTTTCTAGCAATTCTTGCACACACAGTTCACCGTTGTCTGCTAAGATAGTAGGTAGATCGTGCGCCCTACTACGTGAATCGTCCGGATCGAGTTCTGAGCCAACACCCTTGACCAGGGAGCCGAGCTCTTATCTGGAGCGCCACAGTCTCTGACCCTCCCCCCCCGGCGACTGTGGGTTCCACAGGCAGGCACCCACTTGCGAAACAGGCCCAGAACGGACCCGCACACGGCGTGGTAGGGCGCGCCATTTATCCCCCCCACTGCCAACCTGCCCCCGCACGGACCCTTTTACCGCGCTGCCAGGTGCCTGTTCGTCGGCAGGATACTGCTGGGCAGTTGTCATTGCGAGGCGCCCGCTCTTGGCGTCGAAGCAATCTCCATCTTCCATAATGCACCATGGGGATTGCTTCGCTCCACTCGCAATGACAATGCCAACGGACTTTGCAGCAGCCCTAAAGTACCGAGAGGAAACCCTTGCAGGGACGATGCAACATGTGATATCATAGGTTATGCCTGCATGCGCGCCGCTGTGGCAGGGCGTGTGGGCCGCACCGGATCCGGGGGGCCGTCGTAGCAATGGCGAATGGGAGGTGTGCCATGGATTGCTGGTCCCAGGTGCAAGAGCTGCGCGGCAGGGCGCTGCACACCCTGGTCCGCCGCTATCCCTTCGAGGTGCTCTCTGTCGAGGAGGGTTCGGTCCTCCTCCGCCCCAGCACGGGCAAAGAACGGACGGTCAGCCGGCACGAGATCGAAGACGCGTTCCAAGAGCTGCGCGAGCGGGGCGAGATCGACCTCAAGGCGATCGAGCGGCGGCACTCGGCGCGTGGCGTTTCCTACGTCGCGGCGATCCTGGCCCAGTTGGCAGGGGTGACGGCGGGAGGCAGACCCTTGGTGCTGCGCTACGAACCTGGCGCCGCTACCTCGAACCCGCAAGCCGAACACGCCCTCTTCGAGCACGGGAACAAATCGAGGACCGTGCTGGCGCTGATCGCCGAGGGGCGGACCTACGAACAGATCCTCTCCCTCCATCCCGAGCTGACCTATTACGACATTTTCGCAGCCGCCAAGGAAGCGCTGGCCTACCTTCCGGCTTGACAAACCAGAACATTTGTGCTAACATGGTCTCGATCGCCGCCGCCGGTGCGATCACGTTCCCGTTCGCTGCACAAAAATGTTCCGGTACAGTCAACGGAACCGGGAAAACCGCCCGTCAACAACTTCAGATAGACACATTCATCTGTAGACCGCCGCTAAACTTGATTCCCGTTTGAACCAATCTGGAAACACCACTACATATCTCCTACGCATCCATGTCCTCGGTCCGTGCACTGCGCGCAGCGCGTGTGGCAGTCGAGCGACGCCCGCCCTGCAAAAGCGCCTTTTGTCCTAGACAGCCGCCTCGTCAAGTGCTACGCTAGTACCAGATTTGCGGCATCTGGCCGCATGCCCTTTGCGAGGCACAGCAATCACTGAGCGGCGGAAACATGCCGCACACCGGACCCTCCGCGTCAGTGCTAGTGAACCAAGGACAGGAGGTTCTCCAATGTCACAGAGCAACAAGGACATCGCTCGCGCGTACCTCGAGCAGGTGTGGAACCGGCGGCAATTCGACCGCTTTGACGAGTTTGTCGCCGAGGACGTCGTCTTTCACGACAGGTCAGGAGACCAGGGCGGGGCGTGGATGAAAGAGACCCTCGCCGCGCTGCGCGAAGCGTTCCCCGACCAGAAAACCACGATCGAGGACGAGATTGCCGAGGGCGATCGCGTCGTCCAGCGCTTTACCACCACCGGCACCCACCAGGGCGAGTTCAACGGCATCCCCGCGACCGGCAAGCGCATCGTCCTCCCTTCGATCTATATCTTTCGCCTCACCGATGGCAAGATCGTCGAGGTGTGGGCCCAGACCGATGGCCTGAACATGATGCAGCAGCTCGGCGTCATCCCGGCGCCGGCAGAGGTGCCGGCGTAGCGAACGCCCTGGATCGCCAGGCTCCAGCCTGGCGTTCCCGGGAAGGGCACTGGATCGCCACGCTCCCCCTACAGGGATCTGCGACAGCGTGGCATGCCAGGGCGTCGCAGCCTTCGGCCGTAGGGGCAAGACTGGCGCTCCCGAAGAGGGGCTCGCCCTTCCTCCCCCCCGCCGGGGTCGAAGATACCCGACCGCAGATCCCCGTCAGGGTGAGGACTGGGGAAGCGGTCGAGGCGACGCGTCCGGACGGACGGCCCCCACCCAGCCTCCCCCCATCGGGGTCGTAGATACCCGAAGGGTGGGAGCTGGAGGGGGCAGCAGGCGTGCCGCTCTTGCTGCAACGGGATTCGATCGCGTTTTACGCCTTTGCCGGGCCATTCATAGCCCGGCCATCCGGAACGGCAGCTCGTCGTACAGCGGCGCCGCCGACTCTGCACGGAGCGCCCCGCGGCAGGCCGTGGCCGCAAAGATTCGCACCCCCGGGTCGTCGGGCAAGGTGAGGGTGCGCGCGTCCGGCGGGAGAGGCACGGCGTAGAGAAAGGCATAGCCGTAGGCATAGGGCTCGTTCCCCTCCGCGCTGTGCATGTGCGTCGTGTACCACCCGATCCGGTCGCGCTTGATGTAGCCCGGCTCCAGCCCGACCACCTTGGCCCGCCACACATAGTCGCGCTCCTGCTCCATGGGCCGGTCCCAGAGGCGGCGGTCCCAGAGCCCCACAAACCCCTCGCCGCCCTGTATCTGCAGGCAGTGCGCCATGCCGTCGATACGCAGCGTCGTCTCCCTGTCCTCATCCGCCGCGGCCAGCAGGAGCAGTGTGTCGAACGCGCCTGGGGGGAGGTCGATCACCTGGCCCTGGCAGGAGACAGCCTGCTGGGCCTGGTCGACGGCCATCTCGAGCGGCACGCCACAGCAGGTGACACGCGCTGGGACGAGCTCGCGCGGGTAGGAGCGCCCGCCGGGCAGTGCCCCGCGGGCGCGCTCCTCGTCGCCCGTAAAGGCCTGCAGGTTGTACGGCAGGACCAGCGGTGCGCCGCGCGGTGGAGACGCGGGGACGCCGCGTTCCAGCGTGGCATGCGGCTGCGTTGACCCGGGTGCCGGTCCGGTGCTGGGAACGCCACCCTCTCCCTGCGGCCGAAGCTGTGATGGCGTGGCGCCTTCGGCCGGGCTGTCATAGATCCCCTTCAGGGGCGAGCCGCCAATACCGCTTTGCCGCGCTCCCCGAGAGTCCCGTCTTCCGTCGTCTGTCGCCGCTCGTCCGTCGTCTGCCAGCCTGGGCGGCAGCTGGACCTCGAAGGTCCTGATCGCAAAGGGACCCATCTTGAAGGTAAAGCGGCCTTCGCGGCCCTCGACCTGGCGTAGGCGGCGCTCGCAGCCGTCGGTCTCCCAGACGTGGATATCGCCGCCGCCCGCCATCTCGGCGGCCAGGCTGAGCGTGACCTCGCCGCTCTGCTGCCCCCACAGCTCCTGCACGCGCACGACGATCGTCTCCCGATCCTCCGCTTGCTTGATCGCCCGCACGCCGACCTGCTCCGAATCGAGCTGCAGGAAAGAGAAGGTTTTGCCCAGCGGGGCCAGCATGGACAGGCCACTGGGCGCAGGCAGACCGTCGGGCGCGTGTGGGACGCCGGGCCTGCCCCGTCCGCCGGAGGCGCGCGGGACGTGGAAGGCGCGGAGCGGCTGGTTGAAGCGCAGCGCCTGCCGCTCGCTGCCCCCGGCCCGCCAGTCGCCCTCGTGGCCGTACAGCCCGTAGCGCATGCGGTGTCGGCCCCAGTCCTGGCTGCCCTGGTCGCGAAACACGAGCTGCAGCGGGCCGACGCGAGGCGTAAAGAGCAGCGTCAGGCGCAGCACGTCGTCGGCCGGCTTGTCCGAGCCGTACTTGCAGTCCTCGAGCACCGTCACGCCGTACTCGCCGTCCGGGTCGCTGAGGTCGAACCACCGGTGCGCCGGCACCTCGAACTTGGCCGGGTCATTGTTGCCGCGGCAAATCACGCCCAGCTCCCAGTTGTAGGCCGCCTCGGGCGCCGAGACGCTGAGCGGAAAGGCGGCCTTGAACGAGCAGCCCGTCTCGCGCCAGTCGATCGTGTCGGCGAACTCGATCCGGTTCCCGGCGTTGCCGCAAGCCAGGCGCACCTCCTGCTCAAAGCGCGAACTGCCGTGCGCCCGCGTGATCCGCACGCTGACCCGCACCGGCCCGCGCTCGACGACCTCGATCTGCGCCGGGCCGCCCAGGACGGCCATGGGCGGCTTGATCCGGTCCCGCCACTCCATGTTCCACGCCGGAAAGATGCGCGGCGATTCGCGCAGGAACTGGTGCTCGATCGGGCCCGAGAGCAGCTCGCGCTCGCCTGCTGCCTTGTCCACGATGCTCGTCACCTGCCCCTCCTCGTTCAGCGTGACCCGGTAGCGGTCGTTCTCCAGGCCGCCCCGCTCGACGCGCAGCCCGCTGTCGTGCAGCAGCAGTACGTTGGCCCGGGCATCGGCCGCCACGACCGCGAACGCAGCCGCGCCGCAGGGCGGCAGGTCGGCCAGAAACAGGACCCGCGTCTCGTCCTCCGTGCGCGAGAGGATCTGGGCGGGCACGGGCTGCCCGTCGGGGCCCGTGACCTGCACGGCGGCGGGTGCACGCAGCGGGACCGACGCCTCGACCACGTCCTGCCGAGCAAAGGCCAGCGGGTTGTAGACCAGCAGGCGGACCTCGCCCTCGGCACAGGTGGTGTCCATGCACGCCGCCAGCGCCCCGGCGGCGTCGATCAGGGCACCGGCCAAGGCGTTGGCGGCGACGGTCTCGTTATTGTGCGCATAGTCGTAGCAGCGTGGCAGGCTGGTGCCGGGCAGGATATCGTGCATCTGGCTGCCCAGCACGCGCAGCCACGCCTTGCGCAAGGCATCCATCGGGTAAGCCGCGCCGAGCTGGGTGGCGATCACCGCCAGGCGCTCGGCGGCGTCCGCCAGCAGCTCGTTCTTACGGTTCCAGCGCTTGATCATGGCCTGCGAGGTCAGCGAGCCGGCCGAGTGGCGCGTCAGCAGCAGGTCGCCGCTGTAGCGTGGCAGGCGCCGCCGCTGCGCCGCGGTCAGGTCGCGAAACATCTGGTCCGACGCGCCCTGGTGGATCGTGATCGCCCCCCGCCCCGGCTGTGCCTCCTGCGCCTCCAGGCTCCGCTCGACCGTCCGCACCGAGCGCTCCTTCGGTGCACCGCCCACGTCCCCCGTGCCATAGTAGCGGTAATCGGCCCACACGCCGGACTCCTTGCCGTTGCGGATCAGGCGCCGTACCCACCACGGGTTGCGCTCAGGCCGCATGCGGACGCGCCCCACGTACATCCCCGGATCGAGCGCCGCGGCCACGCTCTCCCCGTCCGGGCCCTCCCACATGCCAACCGGGAAGGGAATGCCGGCGGCCGACTGCCACGTCAGCTTTTGCGTGGAAAAGCCCTCCAGGCCGCAGTGCGCCAGGACCGAGGGCTGGAACCACGGGAAGCCAAAGCAGTCGGGCAGCATGTAATCGACCGGTGCCCGGTCAAAGGCGCGCTCGAAATAGCGCCGCCCGTACAGGATCTGCCGGATCATCGACTCGGGCGAGGGCACGATCGCGTCGGCCTCTTCCACCTGGCACCCGGCTACGAGCCACCGCCCGGCGGCGACGTGGTCCTTCAGCCGCTCAAAGGCCTCGGGGTAGTACTCCTCGATCATCTGGTAGCGGATCGCCCCGGAAAAGTTGAATACATAGTGGGGGTACGTTTCGATCAAGTTCGCGTTCTGGTCCAGCGTCTCTTTGAGGTAGCGCCTGATCGTCGTCCGGTAATCCCAGCGCCACTGCGTGTCCAGGTGCGCATAAGGGACCAGGTACAGCACGCGCTCGCGATCCAGATCGTGCCTCCGAGATGCACTCGCCATCCGGACACCCTCCTCCTATTCAGAGGCGCTCTTCCTCCCCCTCGCCACCCGGACCCAAGGAGCAGTCCCTCCCCTCCTCCGCCCGGACCGAGGGCGCAGTCCTTCCTCGCCCGCCGTCCGAACCGAGAAGGGCCGCTCCTCCTCCCCTCCGCTCAAAGATGCCCGTTCGCGCGGAGGACCGAGGAGCGCAACCCGCCACGTGAGCAGCCCTCCCCGTCCGTCCGAACCGAGGAGCGCAGCTCTTCTTCCCCCCGCCGGGGGGGACTGAGGGGGGGGCGCGTCGTGGCTAGTCGCGCAGGATGGACGGCAAGTAGACGCGCCGCTGCTGCAGCAGGATGACCAGCCCGCCCCGCCCGTCGGCCACGCACACCACGCTCCCGGCGGCAGCCACGCCGTTTGCCTGTCCTGCCGTCTCGAGCGTCGCTGCCTCGTCCGGCGCCGCCGGGTCCGAGACGTCCATCACGTGCAGGCCGTAGCCGTTCTCGGCCAGGTAGGCATACGGCCCGGCGGTAGCCACGCTCCACAGGACGTGCCCGGTCATGGTATAGGCGCCGGTCTCGTTCAGGTGCGCGGGGTCGCTGACGTCGATCACGCGCAGCGCGGTCCAGTCGGCGAGGTAGGCATAGGAGCCGCCCAGCGCCACGTCGTAGGCCAGGCCCGCGGTGTCGAGGGATCCCGGCGTGCTGGGAGGCAGCGTGTTCACCCGGACGGCCTGCAGGCCGCTGTTGTAGTTGGCCACATAGACGTAGGGCCACGCTGCCGCCACGCCCACGGCATAGTCGGGCAAGGGGTACACGGCGGCCCCGGCCGGCGCAAGCGGGTTCGAGACGTCGACCACGTACAGGGCGCTGCCGGCGGTCACATAGGCGTAAGGGCCGGCGAGGGCGACGTCGTTGGCGCTGTCCGGCGTGGCGTAAAAGCTGACCTCGGCCGGCGCGGCTGGGGCGCTCACGTCGACGATGCTCAAGCCGTACTGCCCGGCCACGTAGGCATGGCTCCCCACTACGGTGACGTTGGTGGCCGCGCCGCGCGTCTCGAGCTGGCCAGCCATAGTCGGGGCGGCAGGATCGGAGAGATCGACGACGCGCAGGCCGCTGCTCCCGTCGGCCACGTAGGCGTAGGTGCCGGCGAGGGCGACGTTCTGGGCGGAGGCGATCGTGTCGTAGGTGCCGGCCTCATCGTAGGGGCTGAGCCCAATCACGCGCAGGCCGTAGCTGACGTCGGCCAGGTAGGCATAGTTCCCGTCCACCGCGACGCCATAGGCCACGTGGCCTGCCGGTATCGCGTGCGTATAGACCACCGTCGGCGTCACCGCGTTGCTGACGTCGACGATGCGCATCCCGGTCCCGTCCACGCCGGCCAGGTAGGCATAGGGCCACTCGACGGTCACGTCGTAGCTCGTGCCCGAGGGCACGCCGGAGGTGTTGACCCGCGTCGGGTGCGCTGGGTCGTGCACGTTGATGATGTGCAGGCCGTCGCTCATAGCGGACACGTAGGCATAGCCGCTCAGCGTCACGTCGCGGGCGAGGATGCCCGTGTAGGCCCCGGCTTCGCTCGGCTGTGCCGGGTCGCCAACGTCGATGATCCGCAGGCCGGCGCCGCCGTCGGCCACGTAGGCATAGTTCCCATTGCTGGCCACGGCGTAGGCCAGGCCGGTCAGGGTCTGGGTGTAGACGCTGACCTCGGTCGGGAGCGTGGGGGTCTCGATGTCGACGATGGCCAGGCCGCCGGTCCCGTTAGCCACGTAGGCATAGTGCCCCATCGTCGCCACGCCATAGGCCGTCGCTGTCGTGGCCCAAAAGGCGACCTCGATCGGGGCGGTGGGGGTCAGCACATCGATCACGCGCAGCCCGCTCGTTCCGTCGGCGACGTAGGCATAGTGCCCGCGCACCGACACGCCATAGGCGTGTCCCGGCGTATCATAAGAGCCCACGATGGTCGGCTGCGTCTCGTCGGATACGTCGATCACCCGCAGCCCGTGAGGACCGTCGGCGACGTAAGCGTACGCGCCAGCGACGGCCGTGCCGTATGCGCTGCCGCCCGTGGCGACAGAGCCGACCTCTTGCAGCGCTGCCGGGCTGGAGACGTCGACGATGCGCAGGCCGGCGTCGCCGCTGGCGAGATAGGCCAGCCCGCCGGCCACGGCGACGTCGTAGGCCTTGCTGGCGGTGGCATAGAAACCGACCTCGGCCGGGGCTGCTGGATCGTGCACGTCGACGACGCGCACGCCGCCTTCGTAATACCCGGATGCGATGTAGGCATAATCTCCGGCGATGGTCACGTCCTCGGCGTCTGGCGCACGGTAGAGGGCTGCCTGAGTGGGATGGGCCGGGTCGAGGACGTCGACCACGTGCAGACTGTGCCCATCGACGACGTAGGCATAGTGCCCGGCGACGTCCACGCCCGAGGGATAGACCAACAGCGGGCCACTGTAGGTGCCGAACTGCACGGGGTAGGCCGGGTTGCTCACGTCGAGGACGTGCAGGTCGCCGTAGTAGCTCGTGACATAGGCATAGCTGCCTGATACGGCAGCGCCAGTGGCCGAGTAGGGCGTGTCGAAAAACCCGACCTCGCTCGGCGCTGCCGGGTTCGAGACGTCGATGACGCGCAGCCCGCCGCTCCCATCGGCCACGTAGGCATAGCTTCCCTCCACCACCACGTCGGACGCCTGCCCCGGCGTGTCGACAGCGCCCACCTCGACCGGGGCGGCGGGGTTGGAGACGTCGAGGATATAGAGGCCCCCCGCCCCGTCGGCGACGTAGGCCAGGCTGCCTGCTACGGTCACGTGCGCGACGATCTCGGGCAGCACGGCCGACTGGCCGAGGAGGGCAGGGTCGGTCGGATCAGAGAGGTCGAGCACCAGCAGCCGCGGCCCGACGCCAACGTAGGCCCTATTTCCCTGCACGGCGATGGCGCGCACCGTCCCGCCGAGCTGGCCGTCCACCTGGGCAGCCTGTGCCGCTGCAGTAACACCTGGCGCTCGATCTCTGCGCGCTGCGCGAGGCTGGCTGCTTACCTGGACCGCCCGCACCTCTGCAGCGACATCTGGCGCTCGCTCTCCCCGTGCTGCGCGAGGCCGGACGTCTACCTGGACTGCCTGTGCCCCTGCAGCGGCCGGCGGGGGCCCGACGGCGCTGCTGCACAAGACCCCAAACGTGAGGACCAGGCCCAGACAAAGCGCGAATACGGCGGCTGCCTTGACTCTCATCGCTCCGTCCCTTTCGTCCCGAGGTGAGATCGCAGGTGTGAGGAAATCGTTCCGGGCGCAGTCTAGCACGACATGCCCAACAGGTCAAATCTCGCGGCACGAGGGCGTGCATCTGCGTCCTGGGGCACCCCCTTCGGAACAAGACGCCCCGCAAGGGCACCACAAGCGGAACGCACACCACTCCTGGGACCGCCCATCTGTAGGGGTGACGCATTCCGAAGGTGCACCTAACGCTGCGAGACGTCTTCCATCAGAAGCACAACGCCCCATAACCGCATGCGCACGAGGAATGCGTCACCCTCTTCGGTAGTTCTCCCCAAAGGGCGAGGCATTCCCGGTCGTTGCCCCGGATAGCGCGCTCTCTTGCTGATGGGCGTAGGCCCTCATCCACAGGGCGATCCTCGGAATGCCTCGCCCCAACATCCGGGATCCCTCTGCTGGAACGTACACTGTCCAGCCCTCAGGACCAGAGCGACCGCGAAGCACGACCGCATCTGCACAACGGCGTCGCTAGCCCGTGCCGGGCACCGCCTTGGCCAGGACCGCGATCTGCCCGCCGTGGTATAGATTGTGCTGCACCAGGCCGTGCAGCGTGACATAGATGCTCGAGTACCCGGGGAGGATCGGCTCGTCCAGCCGCGACGCGTCCAGCCGCGTCAAGGCATCGAGCAAGTCGTGATGCGCGTGCTCGACGCGAGCGACGTCCGCGCGCCAGGCGGCTTCACCGCCGGCCGGGGTGGGCCAATCTTGCGCGTCCGAGAGCTCGGGCGCCGCGCCGCCGATCCGTGCGACGACGACCTCAGCCCAGGCCGTGATATGGAGCAGGATCTCCCACGCGGTGTGCGCATCGCCGATCGGGCGCGCTGACGCCGACGCGGCGTCGAGTCCGGCGAGCACCTCCACGAGCGGTGGGCCGTGCCACGCCTCGCCCTCTAGCGTCGTGCGGATGATCTGGTCGCGGATCCGTGCGATTTCGTCCATGACATCACCCTTCTATGCTTCCACGAAGACCGGTCGGTCCCGCCCGGGCGCCCGCCAGCCCCCACTCAGCCTCCCGCCCTGGCGGGGGCTGGGCAGGGCACCGGATCGCCACGCTCTGGCGTGGCATGCCAGGGTCCGGTAGTCCTGGGGACGGCACTGGATCGCCACGCTCTGGCGTGGCATGCCAGGGTCCGGTAGTCCTGAGGACGGCACTGGATCGCCACGCTCTGGCGTGGCATGCCGGGCTCTGGTAGTCCTGGGGACGGCACCGGATCGCCACGCTCTGGCGTGGCATGCCAGGCTGTCGCAGATCCCCTTAGGGGGGAGCCTGGCGGTCCCAGGGAGAGCCTAGGCCACGCTCCCCGACGCCATCTCGTACTTGCCCTGGATCCCCTTGACCTCCACCTGCGTTCCCCCGCGACGGAAATACCCGCCGTAGGCTCGCGCCAGGCGGCGCGCCTGGTCGGGATGTTCGTCGATCAGGTTGGCCCGCTCGTACGGGTCCGCGACCAGGTCGTACAGCTCGTCGGGCTGCCCCTCGGGCCGCGAGACATAGCTCCAGCGCTGGTCGCGCACGCAGCGGTCGGGCGCGGCGTAATAGCCGGCGATGATCGTCTCGCGGTGCGCGTCCGTGTCGCCGCGCAGCACCGGCAGGAAGCTGTGGCCGTGCATGGCGCCCGTATCGCTGCCCATGCCCATCAGGTCGAGCACGGTGGGCAGCGTGTCGGGGAACTGGACCAGGGCCTGGCTGCGCCGCGCCCCCTCCCCACCCGGCAGGCGGATCATGTAGGGGACGCGCAGCAGCTCGTTGTACATGCGGTCGCCCCCCTTCAGGAACTTGCCATGGTCGGCCAGCGGGTGGCCGTGGTCGGCGGTGAGGACGATGACCGAGTCGTCATAGTAGCCCAGTTCCTTCAGCGCCCGAAAGAGCCGCCCCAGGCAGTGGTCAACGAACCCTGCTTCGCCCGCGTACAGCCCGCGGATGTAGCGGGCCTGCTCGGGCGTCGCCCACGCGTCGGCCGGGCCGCCCATCGGCAGGATCAAGCGCGGGCCCTGATAGGCCGGGTCGGTGTAGGTATCCCAGGCCGGCATCGGGTCCCACGGCTCGTGCGGGTCGAACGAGTCGATCCACAGGAAGACGGGCGCGCCGCTCCGGTTGTGGGCCAGCCAGTCGATCGCCTGGTCGACCACCTTGGCCGGGAACCAGTCCTCCTCGCGTGCGAAATCGTCCGTGTTCGCCAGGTACTGGGCCACGCGCCCGCGCCACACCTCGTCATAGTGCTCGTTCACGTAACCGTCCACATCACGCCGCGGTACGTGCGAGGTCCAGGGGTCGTACTCCTGGCCACGGATCCAACGGTAGGCATGATAGCCACGGTGAAAGTTCATGCCCGGTGCGCGATAGTGGTAGCAGTCCGAGACGAGGCCGCAGACGTATCCTCCGGCGCGCAGGATCTCGGCGGCCGAGACGTCCTCCTCGGCCAGCGGCTGCCACGGGCGAAAGGGAAGCGTGAACTGCCCGGTGAGCAGCTCGGTGCGGACGGGGATGGTGGGCAGCCCACCGGGGTAGGCGTTATCGAAAACGATGCATTCTTCCGCAAAGGCGTCGAGGTTGGGCGTGCGGCAGGCGGGGACGCCCTCGAAGCGCGGCTGGCCGCCGTTGTAGGCGCCGACGTGGTCCTGGCGAAAGCTGTCGAGCATGATCCCGATCAGGTTCATGGGTTGTCTCCTTTGAGGTTGGGGGTGTGCATGGGGAAGTATAGGCGCAGTTGGGGAGATGGTCAAGATTGACGGGTGGCGATTGCTGTAGTAGACTGCCCGGTGTCTCACTCGGGTACGTGTTTGCCTGGCAGCGCGGCTATGGCGTCCTGAGCGTGGGCGAGCGGCAGCGCCCCATCGCAGAGGCATACGTGGCCGATTAGAAAGGCCACCATCAGCGCCACACCACGAACCTGTGGCTGGAGCGAGACGCAGAGCTGGATGAAGGTCCACCCGATGCCGGCATCGCTCCCCAACCGGTTCTGGGCATCGCGCGCGAGAGGCAGGTTGCGTATGGTGATTGGGCAGAGCCGCCATTCTAGGTGCCATCTCCTTCTGGGGTGCGTGATCCTGCTGTGCATGCTGTCGGTGCCCTCGGCCCGGCCCGCGGGGGCGGCGGGCTTGGGCGCCGTGGCCTTTGGCAGCGGGATCGAGATCTGTACGCCGCCTCTGCAGCCGGTGACGCTGCTGGACCCCGAGGTGGTCACCGACTGCACGCGGGCCGGGGTGCAGGCTGCGTTGGACGGTGGCGGTGAGGTCACCTTTGACTGCGGGCCCGGCCCGACGACGATCTGGATCGACCAGCCGCTCGAGCTGAGCACGACCGCCGATACGGTCATCGACGGCGGCGGGCTGATCACCCTCGACGGGCAGGGGAGCAGCCGCATCCTGCACAAGGGCTGGCACGACCCTGCGCTGGGCACGATCCAGATCACGGCGCAGCACCTGCGCTTTCGCAACGCCAAGGCGCCGAGCGGCGGCAGCACGGGCGACCATTCCGGCGGCGCGATCAACGTCGGGCACCCGGGCACCATCCTCCACGTGATCGACTGCGCGTTCGAGGGCAACGGCACGACCGACGTGCACACGCTCGACAACCAGGGCGGGGCCATTTTCGTGCACAATGCCTACCAGACGGTGATCTCGGGCTGCACGTTCGACGGCAATTGGGCGGGCAATGGCGGCGCGTTCGGGGGCATTGCCACCGGGCTGACCGTCTACAACAGCGTTTTCAGCGGCAACCAGGCGCGAGACAATGCGGCGGGCGGGGTGGTGCGCGGTTACGGCGGGGCGATCCACCTCGACGGGGTGACGAACAGCTATAACCCGGATTCGATCAAGCGCGTCGACGTTTGCGGGTGCACCTTCCGCGACAATACGGCGTATCGCGGCGGCGGGGCGACGGTGGTGACCGTCTCGGACGGCAAGGGCACCAAGGTCACCTACCAAAAGTCGACCTTTGAGGGCAACGAGGTCTATGGCCTGGGGGGCGAGTACGGCTCGGGCGGGGCGATCTATCACATCGAGGACGACCACGTGGGGGCCGTCGGCGAGGATAACGTCGAGATCGCCCAGAGTACCTTTCACGACAACCGAGCGCTGCGGCAGGGCGGCGCGGTGTGGCTGTCCATCCTGGGACGGGGTACGATTGCCAACTCGACATTTGAGGGCAACACGACGACCGTGCCCTTGGGTGAGGTTGGCCAGGGTGGGGCGGCGATCATCCACCTCGGGATCTGGGAGATCGTCAACGTGACCTTTGCCAACAACCACGCCGCGTTCCAGGGCGGCGCGCTCTTTGCCGGGAGCGGCACCAACCACGCGGTCACGCTGCGCAACACCATCTTTTACAGCAACACGTTGAACTACCAGGCTGGGCAGTGGACCACCGAGTGGCAGGGCTATCACACCAACCGGCCCATGACCGATGGCGGGCAGAACATCCAGTACCCCCGGCGTAAGCCGATCTGGGACAACGAGGTCAACAACCCGATCACGGCCAACCCGATCTATGCCGATCCGCTGCTCGATCCGCTGGCCGATTATGGCGGGTTCAACCAGACGATGGCGCTGCGCGCCGGCAGTCCGGCGATCGACGCGGGTGCGAGTCCCTGCCCGCCGGTCGACCAGCGCGGCGAGCCGCGCCACGGGGGACCCGATATTGGGGCGTTCGAGTATCTTCCTGCCGGGATCGGCGTCTCGCCGCAGGCACAGGCCGTCGAGCCGGGCGGCGTCGCCATCTACCAGATCACGCACGTCGGTGAAGTGACCTACACGCTCTCCCTGGCTGCGAGCAGCCCCTCCTCCTACCTGGTCGTCTCCCTCTCGCAGACGGCGCTGGCGCCCGGCGAGGCGGCCACGCTGGCCGTCACCGACACGCACCCTGGCCCGGCGCTGTTGCCCGGCGCGTGGTACGGCATCCCGATCACGGGCACGGGCGGCGGGCAAACGCTGACCGCGACGGCCAGGCTCCTCGTCGGTGGAGCGTGGGTGCAGTTGCCGTTGGTGAGGAGATAGGGCGGGCAGAGGCTCGCCTCGGACGCGAGGGCGCGGCAGGGCAGGCTCTGGTCGTCCCAGGAAGGAAACCCGCCCCTGCGGATGGGCGCCTCTATGGGCCGCGGTAGGCGACCCCGTCGATCATGAGCATGCAGTCGTCGTCGATGAATTCGGTGGTCGACGTCATGCGTGCCGGAAACGCGTCCTCGGCGAAATAGTTGCGAAAGCGCTTTTCCATCTCTGGCAGGTCGCCGATCTCGCGCAGCCAGACGTTGACCTTGACCAGGCTGTCGAGTGCCAGGTCGAACTCGGCCAGCGTCCGCTGCAGGTAGTCAAAGGTGCCGTCGAGCTGCTCGGCAAAGGTGTCGCCAAAGCCGCGGTGCAGGCCGAGGTAGACGAATTCGCCTGCGGCGACGGCGGTGGAATAGCTGTACGGCGTGGGGACGTGCGTGATCGCGGGCATTGCTTCCTCCTGGTCCGGCAAAGCGGCTTCAGGGCATGGGATAGAACGCGCGTGCTGGTCTGGAGTATAGCACCGCTCGGGGGGAATGGCAAGGAGGGCATGCCGGATGCGGGAAGGGATGCCTAGCCCTCGGGAACGGCAAGTGCTCGCAGCGCAGCGCCGCTGGCCGGGCGGCGCCCGTGCCCGGGATAGATCCGTTCTGGCGCGTACGCCTGCAGGCGGGCCAGGCTGCCCGCCAGCCCCGACCAGTCGGTGGCGTACAGGTCCTGGACGTGCAGGCCGCCCCGCGTCGAGAGCAGGTCGCCGACGAACGCCACCTTCTCCGCGACGATCAGGCTGCTCGAACCGGGCGTGTGGCCGGGGGTGTGGAGCACGGCGGCGTCCAGGCCATAAGCGTCCAGCCGCTCCCCATCGGCCAGCACGACGTCGGCCTCCGTGGGTTGGGGGCGCAGGATCCATTCGACGAGGGGCAGGAACAGCCGGGCGACGCGGCCATAGCCGTGCCCGGAGCGGATCGGCGTCTTGCCCGCCGCCATCGCCGCCGTGTCGGCCTCGTGGATCGCGATCGGCGCGCCGGTGTGCTTGCGGAGCACGCGTGCGCTGCCATAGTGGTCAAAGTGACCGTGCGTGATATAGATCAGCCGCAGCGCGCCGCCGCCGAGTGCCCGCAGCGCCTCCAGGATCGGCTCCGCGTGCCCGGGCGAGCCGGCGTCGACGAGCACCCATCCACGCTCCGCCTCGATCAGGTGCACGGTGCCCATCCCGGCGTGCAAGCTGTGGATCCGCCCCGCAAAAGCCATATCCTCCTCCTGGTTCGCTGTGCGTGGTGGTGCGGCATCGGCCCGGAGCACCGATTCTGCGTTCGTAGGCACGCCTGCAACCGTCTCCCGGTCGGCCTGACGGGGCTGCTGCCCGAAAATGGGTGCTCCCGCAGCGCCGCCCAGGAGGTTTGCCCCGCCCCGGCTTTTCGGGTACAATCCCGTCATTCCGTCAGCGAGTTCAAGCCTTGAATACGCACCTTCCCTGGCGCGGAAACCGGCGGTGGCGCTTCGGGCTCGAGATCGGCGCGCTCGTTGCCCTCCTTATTGTAGCCGGTTTCCTGCGTTTTCACCAACTGGATGCCATACCCCCTGGGATGACGCACGACGAGGCGGCCTTTGGCGCCGAAGCCGAGATCGTCCTCGCCGGGCATTACCCGATCTATTTTCCCCTGGGGTACGGGCACGAGCCGCTCTACGGCTACCTGGTCGCCCTGGCTTTTGCCCTCCTGGGCCGTTCGCTGCTGGCCCTGCGCATTACCAGCGCCGTCTGCGGCCTGCTGGTCGTGCTCGAGACCTACCTGGTCGGGCGCGCGCTGGATGGGCGCCGTACAGCCTGGATCGCCGCGGCGTGGATGGCCGTCGCCTTCTGGCCGCTCAGCCTGAGCCGCCAGGCGCTGCGCGCGATCACGCTCCCCATGCTCTGGCTGCCGGCGGTGTGGTGGTTCTGGCACGGCCTGCACGGCCGCGGCCTGCGCGGCACCGGCCTGGCCGGCAGCCTCGGCGGTGAAAAACGCAGTTGGCCGCGCGTGCTGGGGAACGGCGCCCTGGCCGGGCTGTTCCTGGGATCGAGCTTCTACACCTACATGGCCAGCCGCGCGGCGTGGCTCGTCTTTCCCCTCTTTGTGCTCTACCTGCTCCTACCGGTCGTCCCGGACCGCCAGCGCCGTAGGCGCCTCGCGTTCCGGCGTGTGTGGCCGGTCGCCGCCGTCACCCTCGCCGTGGCCGCGCTGATCGTTCTCCCCCTGGCGATCTACCTGGGCACCCACCCCGGCGCTGAGGTGCGCGTCGACGTGATGATGAACCCAATCCGCGAGCTCTTGCAGGGTAAGCCCAGGGAGGTGCTGCGCCACACCTGGGACGCGCTGCGTGTCTTTTCCTGGGTCGGCGACCGCTTCTGGGCCTACAATATCCCGGGCCGGCCCATCTTTAACTGGGTCGGATCGCTTGCCTTTTACGGCGGGGTAGCGTGGGCGGCGTGGCACTGGCGCCAGCCGCGCCAGGCGTTCCTGCTGATCTGGCTGCTGGTCGGCCTGGCACCGGCCATGCCTACGACCAATGAGGGGATCTATTTGCGGGCCATCGTCGCCCAGCCGGCCACCTACCTCCTCGCCGCGGGTGCATTCTCTGCCGCCTACCGCGGGCTGCAGGCACTCGCTCGCCGCCGTGCCCCGTCCGCCGCTCCCCTGTGGGCGAACGCCGCCTGGATCGTCCTCGTCCTGGCCGTGCTGGGCGTCGAGGCCGGGCGCACGTACCGGACCTATTTCATCGAGTGGGCGACCGACCCCGAGGCACGCATGATCTACAACCAGAACCTGGTCGCCACGGCGCAGTACCTGCGCGATCGACCAGCGCGGGAGGCGATCGGGATCTCGGCCCTACACCCGCTCTACTATCACGATCCCTGGATCTTTCGCTACGTAGCCCAGCGTCCGGACCTGGCCGTGCGCTGGTTTGACGGGCGCGGCGGGATCGTGTATCCTGGCACGGGCGAGGCGCGCTATGTCTTTTCGGCCAAGACCCCGCTCGATCCGGCGCTGCGCGCCGAGTTCGAGGCCGGGGCGACGTGGATCGAGCAGCAGCAGCTCGACCCGGCAGACGAGAACCCGACCTTTGACGTCTGGCTCTGGCAGGGCGGGGAGGCGCTGGCGCAGACCCTCGAAACCTTGCAGGCCAGCTCGCCGCTGTGGGTCAGCCCGGAGACGCGCTTCGATCGGCCCGAGCTGCGGCAGGCGCTGCAGGGAGAGGCCTGCTTTGGCCATGCGCCAGCCCTGGCGGCGCTCGTCGGGTACCGGCTCGATGGCATATCCTTCCAGCCGGGAGATATGGTCGAGCTGATCACGTACTGGCGCGCGCTCGAAAGGGTGTCGCAGGAGGATGACTGGGTCACCTTCGTGCACCTGCTCGACGTGGACAGCAACCTGATCGGCAGCGTGGACGTGCTCGACTGCCCCCCGACCGGCTGGTATCCGGGGGATATCGTGGTGCAGGTCCATCGTTTCCAGGTGAGTCCAAACAGCGCGCGGGGGACGCAGGCATATCTCGAGCTGGGGCTGTACCGGCGCTCGATGGGGCGCCTGCCGGTCGTGGTCGACGGGCAGGCGATCGCCGATCGCGTGCTGCTCGCGCCGGTCGAGGTGAGGTGAACATGGGTACGAGCCTGCAAATACAAGAGAAGGCCAGGCAGAAACGCCGGGCCAGGCTGTTCAACGTGCTCAAGGTCGCCATCAGCGTCGGCATGCTGGCCTACGTACTGCTGGTGCGCGTCGACCTGGGTGAACTGGCGGGGGTCGTGGCGGACGCACACTGGGGCTACCTGGCGGCTGCGGCGCTGCTGGCGATCCTCGGCGTGGCCCTGCGCGCCGTGCGCTGGCGCGCGCTCCTGCGCGCGCTCCAGATCGACGTGGACCTGCGGCGGCTGGTGGGGCTCTATTTCGTGGGCACTTTCTTCAACATCTTTTTGCCGAGCGGCTTTGGCGGCGACGCGGTGCGGACGATGGAGCTGGCTCGCCAGAGCAAGCGCACGCCCGAGGCGATCGGGACGGTGTTGGTCGACCGGGCCAACGGGCTGTGGGTGCTCTTTATCCTCGGCCTGATCGCCATGCCCTTTGCCGCGCGTTACGTCCCCACGGATACCGTCCTGCTCCTCAGCGTCGTTTCAGGCGCGGCCGTGGTCGGCGGGTGGATCGTGATGGGCACCGCGTTCCTCCCCTGGCTGGGTGGCAAGATCAGATTGCCAGGGCAGGCCAAGCTGGAGCGCTTTTACCAGGCGGTCAGCCGCTGCGGGCGCAGGGCGTTGGGACAGGCGAGCGCAGTCTCGCTCCTCTTTAACCTGATCAACATCACGATCAACTATACGATCGCGCGCGGGCTGAACGTCGATCGCCCCTTCTGGATCTTTTTCGCTTTCGCACCGATGCTCTCCATCTCGCTCCTCGTGCCGTCCATCGGTGGGTTGGGCGTGCGCGAGACGGCGCACATGATGTTCTATGGCACCGTCGGCGTGACCAGCGCCGCCGCCACGGCGATGGGGCTGGCTCAGTTTGCCGCGCAGACGCTGGTCCCGGGCCTGATCGGCGGGGTGCTCTATGCGATCGAAGGCATGCGGGGGCTGCGCGTGGAGCCTGAAGGCGAGGCACAAGAGTGAAGATCGCACTCGTTTTCCCCAGGACACGCTATCCATCCGGCCAGCCGCCGTTGGGCATCCTCTCCCTGGCCGCGTACGTCCGCGCCCATGATCCGGCGGTCGAGATCGACGTGATCGACCCCACCTTTGCGCGGCGGCCGCTGCAGTTGATGCGCGAGCAGCTTGGTGCCAAGGCGTACGACCTGGTCGGCGTATCGGTGATGACTCCCATGCTCAACGAGGCGATCTATGCCTCGCGCATTGCCCACGATGCGCCCAACAGGCCGCTCGTCGTATGGGGCGGGCCTCATCCCACCGTCCTCCCCGAAGAGGCGATCGCGCACGATTGCGTCGACGTCATCGTCCTGGGTGAAGCAGAAGAGACCCTGCACGAGCTCGTCGCCGCCGGGGGCGACCCCGAGGGCA
>Ga0307444_1000455_pt1 | contig 19690 bp, 17 predicted proteins | sample SalMarSW160340MG_FD_202145 | JGI IMG/M metagenome (GOLD analysis project Ga0307444, IMG submission 202145) | Salt marsh sediment microbial communities from the Plum Island Ecosystem LTER, Massachusetts, United States - SW1603-40 | ecosystem: Environmental > Aquatic > Marine > Intertidal zone >...
GGGGTGGAGCACCGAAAGGCGCAACCACCAGTCTCTCGCCTTGCGGCGAGCCGCGCCTTTTGCTTAAAGGCGCGTCGCCTTCCGGCGCTCCACCATGCGGCTTTTTCGTCCCCGGCGCCGTGCTTCCGGGCGGAACGCAGGGGGCACGCTCATCGCACCCCTTATCCGGATGGCTTCCGCCCGCCTTCGTTCCCGCCACGTCCAGCCCTTTTCGGGCAGCCGGTCGTAATGCCGGCGGACGGCTGGCCGGGGCCTCCCGAGCGCGGGGTTACAAGGCAACCACATAACCCCTCTTTTCCCCACAAATTGGGGGTTGGCGATCGCGCTAGGTGCGCCGTAGGTTTACGGTGGGCCGCAAGGAGCAGGGCAAAGTGCCTAAGGGCCCCTGATTGCTCTTAGGGCCGATAGACGCGCAGGTGAGCTTCCTGTGGTCGCCGTCCACGATAAGTAACCGAAGCGGCCACGCATTCTCGGCTCGGCTCTAGGCCGGACAGTGTCGCGCGGGGTCGGCCTGCTTCGGGTGCCTACGTGGGGCGGCTAATCTCCTGACTTCGAATCTGGGGGTCAGGGGTTCGAATCCCTTCCGGCGCGCCAAGCACTTAGCACCTGATGTCCGTGCAAAAAATTACCGTTTTTTACGGTTTTTGCAAGGAACTGGCCGCCTCATCCGTGAGGACACAAACCTTACGGCGGCTTCGAATCCCTCCCTCTCCGCCACTCTTCGGTGAGGCGCGTTCTCTAGCCGCGCAAATTACGCCGCAAAGGGCCAATGTTGGTGCCGACTTCGTATAGGAACTCTGGACCTTTGGAGGCGTAAATGCCCGCCCCTGTTGTGCGGCCGTCACCTTTTATCACCGGACTAAGGCGCATTGATCTCGCTTCTATGGGTAGCTCGAATGTGGTCGGCCAGTGATGGATGGGTCCGTTCGAGCAAAAATTTAAATTAGTTTCTAGCTACTTGGATGATCACCGCGATGCCCACGTTGTGTTGTTTCGTTCGTTCAGGTAGCGGATCGGATTCGCAGAAAGGATGATTGCGGAACATTGGTTTGATTGCAAGCGTGAGACAAGTCGGCGCTTAGCCCTTTGCGCTGGCTCAAAAACCGAGATAGGCCTTGCGGACATCCGGCATGGCAGCAACTTTCTTCGATGTTCCTTCGGTTAAGGTGCGCCCTTCGGCGATGACATAGGCGTAGTCGCTGATCGCGAGCGCCAGATGCACATTCTGCTCAACGAGTAGTAGCGTGACACCGGTTTGCCTCAGCGCTTGAAGCGCGGTTACTAATTGCTGGACAACTACGGGCGCCAAGCCGAGCGACAGCTCGTCGATCATCAGCACGACCGGCACCGACATCAGCCCGCGCGCGATAGCCAGCATCTGCTGTTCGCCGCCGGAAAAGGTGCCGGCTTTTTGCCGACGGCGCTCTTTCAGGCGTGGAAACAGCGTGAATACCTTGTCGATCTGGGCGTCGAAATGGTGCCGTGCCCGGGCGGAAAAAGCGCCCATTTCCAGGTTTTCCTCGACTGACATGTTGTCGAACAATTGCCGCCCTTCCGGCACCAGCACTAGTCCGCGCGCCGCCTTGGCGTGCGGCGGAAGGTGGGTCACGTCCTCGCCGTCGAACATCACGCGGCCGGCGCGCGGCCTGATACCGCCGGTGATCGCGCGCAGGCTAGTGGTCTTGCCGGCGCCGTTGGCGCCGACCAGCGTGGTCACGGCGCCCCGCTCCACGTGCAACGATACGCCCCATAATACCTGGACGTCGTCGTAGCCAGCTTCGAGGTTTTCGATCGCGAGCAACGGCGTGGCCATCACACGGCTCCTTCCGCCGTGGCAAGCATTTTGGGATCGCCGAGATAGGCTTCGATGACTTTTGGATCATTTGCGACAATCTGTGGCGCGCCTTCGGCGAGCTTGCTTCCGAGATTGAGCACCACAATGCGATCGGAGAGCCGCATGATCGCACGCATCACATGTTCGATCATGAGTATCGCCACGCCGGCCTTACGGACATCTTGCACGATTTCGATCATGGCTTCGACTTCGGTCGGATTAAGTCCGGCGAGCACTTCATCGAGCAACAGGAGGCGCGGCCGGGCGCTCAAGGCGCGGGCGAGCTCCAGTCGCTTCTTACCGGCGGTGGTCAGCGATCCGGCCAACGTATCCATCCGCTCGGCCAAGCCCACGGTCGCCACCACCTCGCGGGCGATCTCGCGTGCCTTGGACAGCGGCAGGTTCTCGCGACCGAAACAGGCGCCCACGGTACAATTCTCCAGAACGCTCAGCCCCGTCAGCGGCTGCACGATCTGGTACGCGCGTGCAATGCCGTGGCGCGCGACGATGTACGGCTCCTTGCCGGTAATATCGTCGCCATCAAATACGATACGGCCAGTATCGGGAGCAACGACTCCATTAATCAGATTGAAAACGGTGGACTTGCCGGCGCCGTTGGGGCCGATCAAGCCGAGAATCTCTCCAACGTTGACGTCAAGACTCAAGTCCGTCACGGCTTCGACCCCGCCGAAGCTCTTGCTTAGATCGGTGACTTCGATCAGCGCCGTCATTCCAGCCACCTTCGGGTGAAGGGTAGTTTCTGGTGGACGAAGCCCATCAATCCGCTGGGGGCAAACAAAACAATCACCAGCAGCAGCAGACCGGCGATAACCAGTTGGAAATGCGAGAAGGCCTGCGCGGTAAGCAGATAGCCACGCAATTCCTCATAAAGGAATGCGCCGATAACGGGACCTGCCACTGTGCCTTGCCCGCCGAGCATCACCATGACGATTGTTTCGATCGACGTCGTGAGGTCGAAGGCGCCGGTCGGCTCGATGATGCCGCTCTTGAAGAAATAGAGGCCGCCGGCGATCGCGGGTAGAAAGGCGGAGACGCTATACACCATGGCCTTGTAGATGCGGGTCGGCACCCCCAGGGTCGCCGCAGCGTCCTCGTTTTCGCCGATCGCCAACAGGCCCAGTCCGAATTTCGAACGCCGGATCGCATAGCTCAGCGCCAGCGAGAGACCCATAACCGCGACCATCAGGAAATAGACGATCCACAAGGTGTGGCCAGGGCCGCCGAGCGGGGCATAGGCGTCGAGCGAAAGATAGAGGCCGCTGGCGCCGCCCCAAGGCTCAAAATTCGTAACGAACACGCTCACCGCCTCGTTCACGCCAATGGTTGCGAGCGCAAAATAGGCGCCGCGCAGCCGCAGTATCCCAAGCCCAAATACGTAAGCGATGACGCTGACGGCGATGCCGCCGACGAGCGTGGCAACAAGAATCGGCCAATGCCAGACGCTCACCAGATAAACGCCAAAATACCCGCCGAGGCCGAACATTACGATATTGCCAAAATTGACGTAGCCGGCATAGCCGAGCATCAAATTGAGGCTGCTAGCGAGCGTGATGTCGAGCGCTGCGAGAATGAGATTCTCACGCAAGCTGACGTTGTCGGTCCACCACGGTACCAATGCAAACGACACGGTGACGATCAGGATCAGCCATGGAAATGGACGAATTGTGTTGAGCCGCACAATAATCATTTCCTTGTAAATGAGAAAATACCACTCGGGAATGCGATAAGAACGAAGACAAACAGCACGAACTCGATCATTGGCATCCAGCTTACCGGCATGAACGGTGTCGCTACTCCCTCGATCAACCCAAGGAATAGGCCGCCAAGCAGCGCGCCGGCAGGATTGCCAAGTCCGCCGAGCACGGTCACGACAAAACTCTTAAGCTGATAGGCCCCGCCCGACAGCACGGTGAACGGAAACAACGTCGCGATCAGCATTCCCGACGCGAATGCGAGCGTCACGCCAACCCCGAAACTCAGCGCTAGTACTTGTGTGGTCGGAATTCCACATACCTCAGCTGCCGCGCGATTGGCGGCGACGGCCCGGACCGCTTTGCCGACGCGCGTTCGATAGAGCAGCAAATAAAGCAGTCCAGCGATCACGACGGCGAGCGCGGCGGCCACAATATGTGTGCCGGTATAGGTATAGCCCTGCCAGCTTACGCTCGGCAGCGAAACCGGTACGTTGTAGGGGCTTGTACTCCAGAAAGCGGTGCCGAGGCCGATAAGCACCATGTTGACCGCAAATGTCGACAACAGACTCATCAATGGCGGCCGGCCGATGACCCGGTGCACCGCGATCCAGTAAAGCGCCACACCGACGCCAAAACCAATGACGATCACGATCGGCAGTGCGGCGTAGGCGTTGAGGCCGAGCACAGAGGACAGGTAGTAGAGCGCAAACATCCCCAAGACGATGACGGCGCCGTGGCTCAAGTTGATGACGTTCATGACGCCCCAGATGAGCGTCAGCCCCATGGCGGCTAGCCCATAAATTGAGCCGATGAGCACGCCGTCGATGACAGAAGCCAGAATTTGAGCCATGTCGGATTTTGGGACGGCCGGACGCGCTCATCCATTCACGAAGATGAGCGCGTCCGTTCTCTCCGTGAAGCGCCGCTTCAGTTCATCGCGATATCGGCGGTCTTGGCGGCCGATGGCCAAATCACTTCCTTGACCAACTTGCCATCCTTCATCTGCCATTGCGCCAGCACCATGTCGTGGCCGATCTGGAGACCATGCTGTTTCGCGTCGGTGGCAAATTTGGTGCGGCCGAACATCGTCGTGACGACCATCTTGTTCAGCGCGGCCGCAACCTTGCCAGGCTCGATCGATTTGGCCTGCTCGATGGCGTGCTGCAGAATCAATCCCGCGGCATAACCGCCGGCGGCGTGATAGCCGGGATCGACGTCGTATTTCGTGTTGAACGCCTTGGTGAACTCCTGCGCCGTGGGCCCGAAGTCGGGCTTGAACTTGACCTGTGGTTCCCATTGCGAGGGCACCGAGATATGGTTCGCGGCGGCGCCGAGCTCGGCAAATTTCGGGCTATCCGGCGCGACCAGCAGCGTGACCCATTTCAAATTGGCGTTTTGGTCGTGCAACTGGCGGGCGAGCGTCGAGCCGTCCGCGTAGTGACCACCACCGAGCAAAGCATCGGCCTTCGACGCAATGATCTTGTTGATGATCGGGCCAAAATCCGTGGTCGAGCCGCTATAGGCCTCGTCCAGCACAATCGCTAAGTGCTCTTTCTTGGCGAGGTCGCGGGTGGCGTGTGCAACCGCTTTGGAGAAGGGATCGTCCTCGTACACGAAGGCGATCTTGGCATTCGGATTCTTCTCCTTGAGCGCCTGTAGCGCACCGGCGAGATACTGCGCTGCCGGCGAATAGACCTGGAACAGATGCTTGTTGCCGAGTTCGTAGGTCTTTTCCTCGGCGGCCCCGGTTGTCAGCATGACCTTGCCATACTGTTCGGAGATGATGGCTGCCGTTGCGGTAAGGCCTGAGGAGTAGGGGCTGAACAGGAATTGCGCCTTATCCTGCGTGATCAGACGCGTGTAGAGTTGCTGCACGCGTCCATTTTGCGACTCGTCGTCGTAGCTGACAAATTTGATCTTGTAGTCCTTGCCGCCGACCTTGATGCCGCCTTTCTCGTTGACTTGGTCGCGCCACAGATCGAAGCCGCGCATTTGCGCGATCGAGTCGGTATTGAGCTTGCCGGTTTGCGAGACGGTAAACCCAATGGTCAGCGTATCGTTATCGGCTGCCACGGTCGGGGAAGCCAAAGCAACTGTGGCGGCTGCCACGAGACATAGCCGAGCTATCTGCATGATGTCCTCCAAAGACTGTCAATCCTTTTTGCGGGCGCGCATTGGCAGCCCGGAAAAGGGAACGATGGCCGTCGTGACGGCGCCAGTCCGTGAATACAAAGGTCGCGGACTCGAGGGCAGTCGCGACAGATTGTTGAACAATAGATATGCGCATGCGCATTGCGGCGACCTGTCCGTTCGATTAAAAATTATTAATATAAGCGGCGCTCGACATTTAGCGCCGTAGTCCGGCAAAAGACTTTGGTTCACAACGTTGTTTGCCGCGCCTAATGGAGTTTCCCGTGCCACTTTCAGAACTTAAACAGCCCAAGCCGTCGCAAGCGCCGCGGCCGCCAATTACGAACCTTCTCGTTTACGCGATTATTGGATTGCTAATCGGACTTTTTGCTCAGGAGTTTCGTTGGCGCGGCTCAATCATGGTGCCACAAAGCCAGATGGCGCAAGCCGAGAAGGACGTTAAAGCCGGCGACTATAAGGCGGCGGTCGCATTGTTTGAAAAGCTCGCCGACAATAATAATCCGCTGGCGCAATACTGGGTAGCGCATATGAGCGAACTCGGTCTCGGCGTGCCGCGCGATCCGGCCAAGGCAATTGAATTGTACAAAAAAGCGGCGACGCAGGATGTTGCCCCCGCAGAACTTCGGCTCGGTGAAATCTATCTGCATGGGGATCTTGTGCTGCCCGATTTTGCCCAGGCCAAGACCTACCTTGAAAAGGCGGCCTATCATGGCGGCCCCCGCGCCGCGATGTTGCTCGGCCAGATGTATCATGACGGCATTGGAATGCCCGTCGATCAGAAGGAGGGCTATGCTTGGTCGGAGGTGGCCACTTTGGAAGGCAGCGTTTTTGCAACCCGTGACCGGGATGCTTCATTTCATAGCTTGAGTGAAGCCGATCAAAAATCGGCTATAGCTCGTGGACAAGAAATTCTAAAAATCATCAAGAGCGAGATGCCCCCGATCAAGCCACCAAAATCAAATTAGAAAGCGGACGACAATTCATAAAGTCAATTGCTGCTGTATAAAATATAATTATGCCATATCCCATTCTTCGGCGCTTGCGCCGGCAAGGGCTCTCACGCGTTTTTCATCAGCGCCGAATTCAGCGGCGGAACCTTCATAAACGATGTGCCCGTCGTCCAACACATACGCGCGGTCAGCAGTCTCGACCGCTGCGCGCACATTCTGTTCGATCAGCAGCACAGAGATACCCTGCGAACGCGCCGACCGGACGACCTTGAATACTTCCTGAACGATCAAGGGAGCGAGGCCCTGCGATGGCTCGTCGAGCAAAAGTAGTTTTGGGTTTAAGAGCAGCGCGCGGGCGATCGCTAGCATTTCCTGTTCGCCGCCGGAAAGTTGCCTGCCCTTATTGGCCTTGCGCTCGGCTAGACGCGGGAACAGTTCGTAGATGCGCGAGATGGTCCACGGTCCCGGTCGCTCGAGCGGAATCTTGAGGTTTTCTTCGACTGATAGATTGGCAAATATACGCCGCCCTTCCGGCACGTAGCCGACCCCGAGCGCGGCGATACGAAAAGGCTGCCAGTCGGTGGTAGCTTGGCCGAGAATGTGCACCGCGCCTTCGCGCGCTGGGGTCAAGCCTATGAGGCTTCGCAGCATAGTGGTCTTGCCCGCGCCGTTGCGGCCCAACAATGCTACGATTTCGCTCTCACGCACCTCCAGGCCGACACCTTTCAGGATGTGGCTCTTGCCGTAATAAGTGTGGAGGCCTTCCGCCTCGAGCGATACGCCGCTCATGCCGCTGCCTTTCCCAAATAGGCCGCTTGCACTGCTTCGTTGGCGGCAATCTCGTGAGGCGTACCTTCGGCCAGCATCGCGCCTTCCGCCAGCACCATGATGCGATCGGCGAGATGGAAGACAACGCGCATGTCGTGCTCGATGAGCACAATAGATAGTTCTTGGTCGCGGTGCAGCTTTCGGATCAGCTGGGTGATGTCATAGGTTTCCTGATCGCCCATACCGGCGGTCGGCTCATCGAGCAACAGCAGCCGCGGTTTAAGCGCAATCGACATCATGATCTCGGTGGCGCGCTGGTCGCCATGCGCGAGTTCGCCCACCAGCCGGCCGGCCTTGCCGGAAAGACCGCTCATGTCGAGCAGTTCGTCAACGCGCGCGGTTACCTTGGCTGCGGCATCGCGGGACTGCCATAGGCGCAGCCGGAAGCCGGAGGCAACCTCAACCGCGATCTGCAGGTTCTCGCGCACCGTCAATTCGGGGAATACCTCGGTGATCTGGAACGTACGTGTCATGCCGCGCCAAACACGCCGCGCCGGCAACAGCCGGGTAACGTCCTCGTCGTCGAAAATGATGCGCCCCGAACTGGGCGTCTGAAACCCGCTGATCAGGTTGAAGAACGTGGTCTTACCGGCGCCGTTCGGACCGATCACCGCCATGAGCTCGCCCGCCTCGACCTTCATGGATACCTCGCTGACGGCCGTCAGACTGCCGAAATTCTTCGTGACGTTCTCAACGCGCAGCAGGCTCATGACGATGTCTTCCGTCGAATGACGCCGAGCACGCCGCGCGGGAAGAACAAGACGATCAGAACGAAAAACAGGCCGATGAACGACATCCAGTTCTGGGTCATGGTCGAGACGTAATCCTGCAGGGCCACGAAGATCGCAGCCCCGATAAGCGGTCCCCAGAACGAGCGCATGCCGCCAAGCACCGCCATAATGACGAAGACCCCTGACTGTTCCCAGTACAGAGTGTGCGGATCGGCGAAATTGTTGAGGAACGCGTACAGCGTGCCGGCGAGTCCCACGAAGGTGCAGGAGATGAGCCAGGACAGCCAGATGTGGCGGTCCACGGGAATGCCGAGAAAGCGGGCGCGCCGCTCGTTCTCCCGGATCGCCAGCAGCGTGCGGCCGAATGGCGAGCGCAGCAGCGCCGCCATGATGGCGACGGAGACAACGAAGAAGAACAGCACGAAATAGTAGAACGCCACGGGGCTGTGGAGAATGTCCAATCTGGCAAAGCCGAAATCGATCGGCATGCGATTCCAATTCGACAGGCCATCGTCACCGCCGGTGACGTTGTTCCACCGGTAGGCGACAAAATAAAACACCTGGCCGAAGGCGATGGTCACCATCGCAAAATAGATGCCACGCAGGTGCACGATCAACAGCCCGATGATGGCGGCAGCCACGACCGCGGTTAGCACGCCGACCGCCATGCCGGTAAGCGTACTCGGGATCAAATATTTGATGGTTAGCCCGGCGCCGTAGACACCAAGGCCGAAATAGGCGGCATGGCCGAACGACAAGACGCCGGTGTAGCCGAGCAGGAAATTTAGCGCCATGGCCGCGAGCGCCATGACCACGATCTGCGTGCCGAGCTGGGTATAGCCGCCGACCCAGTTGAGCCAAAAGGGCATGGTCAGCAGCAATAGCCAAATCAGCGCGTCGGCTGCGTATTTCCAGTAAAGCCTGTCGATCATCAGAAGCGCCCCTCTTCGCCGAACAAGCCGCGCGGGCGCACCAGCAGGATTAGGCCCATCATGACGTAGATCACCGCCTCGCTGGCGGACGGAAAGAACACGGTGGTGACCCCGGAGGCGACGCCAATCAGCAGGCCGCCAACCAGCGTTCCCGGTAGGCTGCCGAGGCCGCCGATGATGATGGCGACGAAGCTCGGCATGATCAGCTCACTACCGATGGTCGGCTGCAAGCCGAGCATGCCGGCCGCCAGCACGCCGGCGAGACCAGCCATGTAGATGCCGAGCCCGAAATTCAGGCTGCGCAGGATGCGCACGTTCACGCCCAGCACCGAGACGGTTTCGAGGTCGAGCGTGCCGGCGCGGATACGCATGCCGAGACGGGTGCGGCCAAGGACGATGAAGAGCACGATCACCGCCAGCGAGACCAGCGCCACCATGAATAGGCGGTAGCCGGTAAGGAAGAAATATTCGCTGCTCAGCGGGCTCGACAGCCAGTCGGGCACCGAGAATGGCAGCGTCTGCGGTCCCCAGATGAAGCGGGTGCCGTCCTCGAACATGAAGGCGAGACCGAAGGTCAGCAGCAGGCTGTAGAGCGGATCGCGGCCGTAGAGCGGGCGGATGAGCAGCCGCTCGATGATCAGGCCGAAGATCGCGGTAAGGATAGGCGCGACTACCAGCGCGCCCCAGAAGCCGATGAAGGGCATCAGCGTGAAGGCGAGATAGGCGCCGATCGCCAGGAAGCCGCCATGGGCGAAGTTGATCACACCGGACAGATTGAGGATGAGCGAGAGACCGAGCGCCATAAGGGCGTAGAACGCGCCGATGATAAGCCCGTTGAATACGTTGAAAAGAATGAGCTGCGTCATGCCGGAGTCGTACTTTTAGGCATCCGTTCGCGTGCGCGCGGGCCGCACGCCCGTATAAGTTTATTGTTCCGCGATCAAGCTAAAAAACCGAGCGCGGCCTTGGTGGCGGCGCCCGGTTTTGTCACTGGCTTAGGCCGGCCATTTAAGGTGGCAGCCGGTTTCCGAAACCGGCAACGCCGCGTCCACTCCCTTGACGATCGAGTCGACGTGGAACAGATCCTCCGGCTCGGGGCCTTTTTCCACCGCGTGCCCAACATAGAGGTCCGGCATGAGCTGATTGTCGCCCGCGCGGTAGAAAACCTTGTTGGGCATCAGCGCCACTTCCGGCGGCAGTTGGAAGTTTTCAAGTCCCTTGGCGAGTGTCTCTGCTTTGAGCGTCTTCTTCTCGTTGGCAACGAGCGCGCAGGTCCAGACCGACGCGTAGCCGAACCAATGCCGCGCGGTCGGCACTTTGCCGTTGTTCACCTTCCTGATTGCGGCCACGAATTCCTTCACGTGCGGCACGTTCGGCTGCTTCCAGTACCATTCGAACACCCAGGTGCCGATGCGCGCGTCGGGCGGCAGGCCTTCGAGCACTTCGAGCTCCTGTTGCGCGCCGGCGATGTGGAAGTTCTTGTTGAGGCCGAACTGCACCGCCTGCTTGAGCGAATTGACCGCGTCCTGGCCGGCCGTGAGGAAGATGATCACGTCCGGCTTTGCGGCCTGTGCCTTGATTAGGTAGGACGAGTAATCGGTGGCGCCGAGCGGGGTCAAGGAGGCACCGACCTCGGTGCCGCCGAACTTCTTCAGGCTCGCTTCGAAACCTTGCTGCAGCGTGTGGCCGAAGGCGTAGTCCGGTGTGATGAAGTACCACTTCTTGCCATACTTGTCGAACAGCAACTTGGAAACGGAGTTCGTCTCCATGCGGGTCGTATTGCAGACGCGGAATACATTCCAATGGCAGTCGGTGCCGGTGACCGCATCGGTGTGTCCGCCGGTGACGATGTGCAGGACGCCGGCCTGGTTAGAGACGTCGCCGATGGCAAGCGCCATCGCCGAGTTGACGTTGCCGAGCAGGAAGTCGACCTTGTCGCGGTCGATCAGCTTGTGTGCCTTCTGCACCGCCGTGCCGGTATCCGCGCTCGTGGAGTCTTCTGAAAGCAATTCGACCTTGCGGCCAAGGATGCCGCCCTTTTTATTGATCTCTTCGATTGCCAGTTCGCAACCGATCTTCTCGTGTAGGCCGAGCACGGCGTAGGTACCGGTGAACGGGTCGTTGAGACCGAACTTGATGTTGTCGGCGGCGCGCGCCGTGATGACAAATGGGCTTGCCACTTGAGCAGCACTAAGAACAACACCGGCTTTGAGAAGGGTTCGACGCCCTACTTTGAGATCGAATGGACTGCTTCGCATGATATACTCTCCTTGGCTTGACGGTTTGATTGTGCGTTCCGTCGCCCCCAAAGAGCGCTTTGAAGTCGATATTGATGTCGTGCGTGCATTAGATATCCGTGCTGATTTATCCAAATCACCTTCGCTCGGGTTTATGTATTTTGTAGGGTTCCATTGCCGCTGAGACCTCAACTTTGCTAATTGCGACTTCGCTAATTGCGAGCCAAGCTCTGCTTGGCTCGCAAATTATTGTCAGGCCGTCACGTGCGGCGGATTATGGTGCATCATCCACAGCTCGGCGGCTGCAAATAGTGCGACGGCAATGCCGACCGCAACATCAGCCCGCATGGCGGACATGGCGGTTGTGTGAAAGCCGAGCACCCAGGGTGAGATCACAACCCACAAACCGAATGCCAAGCTGACCCATTCCTCCCATTCCGCCAATGCAACGATCGCCGCAATCGACGCGAGGCCGATCACAGCGCCGCTGATCCACGCGTTTCCGCTCGCGACTGCGGCCGACGTAAAGCCGAAGATCCACGGCGTCAAAATCAAAAACGCCGCGAGTGCGAGTTTGATAAAGTCAATGATCGTTTCCTGTCTCCATGTCTGTTCACGCATGGCTGACTCCTTTCATCGAAGCCCCCAAACCAAATCCGTATAGCGGGACGGGCTGTGGCCAGTCCCCAGAGTTCGTCTTGCCCGGCAAGGCTTTAAACCCGTGGGCAAGACGCGCTCCTTTGCTTCAAGCCTTGCCGACCGGTAGTGCAAAGAACATGGTGCCATGGGCGGTCTTTACCCGCATCAGCACGTCGTGCTTGCCGCCGACGCGCGCATCAGTCATCGCCTTGCGCACATCGCCAGCATTGCCAACTGTCTTGCCGCTCACGTCGAGGATGATATCGCCGGTCTTGAGGCCGTGTTCGGCGGCGGGCCCATCGGGATTGACCCCGACCACCGCGACTCCTTTGCCGCCAGCGCCGGCAACATCGTTCGCCGGCGCAAGTGTAAGGCCTAGATGCGGCAGACCATTCGCCGACGTATTGCTTCCAGTCTCGGCTTTTGCCTGCTGCTCGTTCGGCATTTTGCCGAGCGTCAGGCCCATGGTCTTTACTTCACCCTTGTGCACTAGTGTAAGCTTGACCGTGGTATTCGGCGCCATCATCCCGATCTTGCGGGCGAGATCGCGTGAATCTTTTACCGGCGTGCCATTGACGGCTGTGATCACGTCGCCGGCCGCGATGCCGGCCTTGGCGGCCGGGCTGCCGGGTTGCGGCTGATCGACGATTGCGCCTTCGGCCTTTTTCAGGCCGAGGCTGTCGGCGATGTCGGCTGTCACCGGTTGGATCTGGACGCCGAGCCAGGCGCGGTTGACGTAGCCATGCTCCTTGAGCTGGGCCACGACCATCTTGGCGGTTTCGGCCGGAATATCGAAGCCGATACCGACCGAGCCGCCGGACGGCGAGAAGATCGCTGTGTTCACGCCGATCACGTTGCCGTTCATATTGAACGCCGGCCCACCGGAGTTGCCCTTGTTGATCGGAGCATCGATCTGAATGTAGTCGTCATAGGGGCCGGAGCCGATATCACGGCCGCGCGCCGAGACGATGCCGGCGGTGACGGTGCCGCCAAGACCAAACGGGTTGCCGACCGCAACGACCCAGTCGCCAATGCGGGGATCATGCTCGGCGAATTTCACATAGGGGAAGGTTTTGTACGACTCGACCTTGATCAGGGCAAGATCGGTCTTTGGATCGGTGCCGATAACCTTGGCCTTGTAAACTGCGCCATCGTCTGTGGTGACCTGCACGGTTTTGGCATGATCGACCACGTGGTTATTAGTCACCGCATAGCCGTCCGATGAAATGAAGAAGCCGGAGCCTTCTCCGGTGATCACCTGCTTGCCCTGCGGCATACCGTTCGGCATTCCCGGCATGCCGGGGAAACCGAATTGCTGGAAGAATTTCTCCATCGGGGCCCCAGGTTGAAGCGGGTTTGCATTGCTCTCGTCGCTCTCTTTCATGCCCGTCATCTTTGCGGATTCGTCAATTTTGACGCGGACCGAGATAACCGCAGGTTTTACCTTCGCGACGATATCGGCGAAGCCAGCTGGCGCCTGCATGCCGTCAGCGGCCTGGGCCGATGCCGCCCAGGAAGGAAGGCTCAATGCGCGATAACTTGACGGACCTGCAACGACCACGGCTATACCGAGGCCGGCTGCTGATGCAAGAAGGACGAGGCGACGCGCAGAAAGGCCTTTTCGATTGCCAGACGTTGAAGGATTCAGTTGAGTCATTTCGTTATCTCCATCCCAAATCAACCGGGTGAATGTTCAGAATGATTGAGTAATAGATACATGCATGCGCATTAACACGACGCGTCCGTTCGATTAATAATGTTTAATGTCTTCGGTGCCCGTGCTTGTCGCATAGTCCAGCAAAAAGGCTTTGGGTCACGATGTTGTAACAAGCGGAGGTACGAATGCGTTGGGTGGAAGACGTAAAGTCCCGGCAACAAAAGACGTAGTTTTACAGTCGGACGCATCATGACAGAATTTAGTCACGTCCTTGGGACGCTGGCGCCGTGGGTTCACGAATACGGTGCTGTTGCAATCTTCCTGATCCTGACACTCGAATCATTTGGAGCGCCTCTTCCAGGCGAGTCATTACTCGTTGTGGCTGCGATTTTAGCCGGCCGCGGTGAAATATCGTTTTTAGCTCTGCTTGTTTCAGCTTGGATTGGCGCGGTTACCGGCGACAATATTGGGTATTTAATCGGCCGGAGCCTTGGTCATAAACTCTTGTTGCGCTTCGGCGGAATTATCGGGCTAAACGCAGATCGCCTGCGGAAAGTCGAGAAGGTTTTTGCGCGATATGGACCGCTGACCGTCGGTTTCGCACGCTTCTTCAACATATTGCGCCAGTTGAACGGTGTTGTGGCCGGCACGCTGGAAATGGATTGGCGGCAATTTGTTGTGTTCAACGCGATTGGCGGCGCTCTTTGGGTTGTCGTCTGGACTATGGCGGGATTCTATCTCGGCAAACATGGGTCCAATATCGCCACACTCGTTCACAAACTGGGAATTTTCGGAACAAGCTTTGTATTAATCACTTTGATCGTTGGCATAATTTTCATCTTCGTTCGTCTGCGGATCGCGCGGCAACGTAGGCGATAAGTCCGAAGACCAGAAATTCTAGCGGACTTATCTAATGGACTTATTCTGATATCCTGCGCCAATAATTACCAACAATTAATTGCAAGGCAAGCACGCGGTAATTTGAATCGGTCCATTAGCAGACTTAGCGGCATTAACTCGCCCATCTTGAGACAACTTAACCATCGACATACCGAGAGTGCCCCATGCTTCAAAAGTGTTTGGCGGCGCCAGCATTGGCGTCCGCTTTTGCTTTAACTTTGCTCGCTCAGCCGAACCTCGCGCAACGGGATGAGGCGTGTGAGAGTGAAAAAATGGCGCGGCCGGGTCGCAGCGGCGGTCGAACATTTCACCGCGGCACTTTAGCCGGCTTATGTCGTGTTGGGTGGCGGTAACGCCAAAAAGCTGAAGGCGTTACCACCGCGGACACGGTTAGGAGACAATGAAAATGCCTTTGCCGACGGCTTCCATCTCTGGGACGAGCACGCCGGGCATGCGTGATCTGAGCGGCGAACCCGAAGGGCATGCACCCGGCCATCCGGGCATCGCGCCGACCTGGACCAGCAGCGCCAAGGACATCGTCGGCTGCGCGCTGGGGCTATCGCGCGTCTGGTTCACACTCGAATTCGGCATTGTCAACGAGGTGTATTATCCGCGTCTCGATATTCCGCAGATTCGAGATCTTGGTTTCATCGTGGCCGATGGCCTTGGCTTTTGGGTGGAAATCAAACGGCTGGAAAATTACACCTTGCAGCTACTGGCGCCGGGCACTCCGGCCGTCGAAATCGTGCATAGGCATGAGCGTTTCACGCTGACTTTGCGCGTGACCCCTGACCCCGACCGCGACGTGTTGGTGGTTGAGGTCAACCTCGCCGGTGATGCGGCCTTGCGACCCTATGTGCTCCTTGCGCCAAGGCTCGGCACCGCAGGCCACGATAATACCGCGAAAATCCAATGCCATGGAACACGACGCGTGCTAGTGGCCGAGCAAGGCCCATTCGGTCTCGCGCTTGTGGCCGTCGACGATGCTCAGAAGGATGCATTCGGCCCTGCGGGTGCGGGCTATGTCGGCGAAAGCGACGGGTGGCAGGATTTTCACCGCAACGACGCGCTCACTTTGCAATACGCCAGCGCGGGCCCCGGCAATGTCGCCCTGATCGGCGCGCTGCCCCGTAAAGCGGTTTTGGGTCTCGGCTTCGCCAGCAGCATGCAGGCCGCCGCCACGCTTGCCGTATCGAGCCTTATGCAACCGTTTGACAGCCTGCTTGAACGCCAGATCAAAGACTGGCGACGATGGCATTTGCGCTGCAAGGAGCGCGCCCTGCTGCAACCCGACGAATCGAACGAGCTGGCCAACCAGTTTGTGCTCTCGTCTATGGTGCTGCGCACGCACCGCGACAAAACTTATCCCGGAGCGATGACCGCCAGCCTCAGCGTGCCGTGGGGTAACAGCCGGGACGATCGTGGCGGCTATCACCTGGTCTGGCCGCGCGACCTGGTGCAATCCGCAACCGCGTTGCTGGCTTTCGGCGCCGAACAGGAAGCTCGCGACACCTTGCGCTACCTGATTGCCACGCAGAAACAAGATGGAAGCTGGTACCAGAACCAATGGCTCGGCGGCACGCCCTACTGGCAGGGCCTACAACTGGATGAGACCGCGTTCCCGGTGCTGCTAGCCGCCAGCATGGCCGAGCGTAAGGCGCTGAATGGCATCGCGGTCACTGACATGATCCAACGCGCATTGAGCTTCATTGCCACGACTGGACCGTCGAGCCCACAGGATCGGTGGGAAGAAAATGCCGGGATCAACGCCTTCACACTTTCGGCCTGTATCGCGGCGCTGGTGGCTGGAGCCGAATTTCTGCCGCAGCCGGCGAAAGATTTTTCCTTAGCGTTAGCGGATTTCTGGAATGACTGTATCGAGTCTTGGATGGCAGTCCGCGACACACCGCTTGCCCGACGGTGCGGCGTGGAAGGCTATTATATCCGCGTGGCGCCTCCCCTTGTGCTGAGTAATCCAGATTCATTGCAGAACATCCTGAACCTCAAGAACCGAAGCCGCAATTCGGCAGTGCCGACCGACGAAGAGATCGGCATCGATTTCCTTCAACTCGTGCGCTTCGGATTGCGCAGCGCGAACGATCCGCTCATTCGCGACAGCATCGCGGCGGTGGATGCCCTACTGAAGGTGGACACGCCGAACGGCGCAGCCTGGCATCGCTACAATGGCGACGGTTATGGCGAGCACGATGACGGGCGGCCGTTCGACGGCACCGGCCGCGGGCGGGCCTGGCCGCTGCTGACTGGTGAACGCGGCCACTATGAATTGGTCGCCGGAAACGACCCGGCACCTTACCTCCAAGCCATGGCGGCGATGACGGGCCCGGGCGGCATGATGCCGGAGCAAGTCTGGGACAGCGCCGCCTTGCCGGAGCGACGACTTTTCCCCGGGCGGCCAACGGGTTCGGCCATGCCGCTGGCCTGGGCCCATGCGGAATTCGTCAAGCTGATAGTTTCGCGCAATCTCGGATATCCGTTCGACCGGCCAGCGGCGGTGTGGCGGCGCTACAGCGGTCGGCGTCCTGACGCCAAGCACGCAATTTGGGCTTTGCACGCGCCCGTCGGCCAAATCGCACGCGGCACGACGCTCATCGTCGCCTTGCCGCGAGCGGCACGGATTCATTGGGGTATCAACGGTTGGCAAAATGTTGCCGATAGTGAGACGCAGGACAACGGTCTCGGTCTCCATGGCTTCGCATTCAGCACCGACGCATTGTCCCACGCACATTGTATCGATTTTACATTTCAATGGCGCGACACGCTGGGTTGGGTGCACAAAGACTTTCATGTCGCCATCGATTTTTACGAGAAGCCGACTGGCAAACACGGGCTTTAACGGCTTCGGTCATGTTGAAGGCGCTGGTTTTGAATGATTTACGTGTGTCATGTCGTTAACTCCATCAAGATTAAAATCTGTGAATGTTCAGAGCAATTGGGGTAATAGATACGCGCTAGCGCATTACGACGACAGAGCGCGGTGGTCAAACTTCCGTCGAACCTGTTGATTGCAAACGCAACTGAGACCAAACTACCAAAGACCGACGGATTGAACGCTTTCCGACGTTTCTGTCCAGTTGCGGCGTGCCATCGGGCGCAAGCAGCCGCTGCGCTGCGGCCTCTAAGACCACGACACCAAATCCGAAAACGACCAGCGAACAAGTAAATCACGCCGCGGGTTCACGAATACAGCGCCGTTGCAATCTTCGCGATCCTGACACTTGAATCATTTGGTGTGCCTCTTCTATGCGAGTTATTACTCATTTAACTTGCACCTTTTGCAGAAGGTAGATTAGCCGTCCAACCGGGCGAGGCTGACGGGCCCAATCCTCAGAAGCGGTGAGGATTGTGATCCAGCGACGAGCAGTTAAATTGCGTTATCTGGCCTTCGCGTACTCGTTTCGAGTACGGTGCCGAAGACTTGATCCCAAGCGGCGGTTGTCACGCCGAAATTGCCGCCGTCGGACAAATGGTGGTGACGCGCATGGCGCATCCGCGCGCGGTAAAGGTATGAGCCACGTCGCGGCTGCCAATGGTGGATCGCGTAGTGGACAAAGACATACCAAAGGTAGCCGGTGACGAGGCCAGCCGTCGCCGCGTTCCCTAAATTAAATCCTAGTGCATCCCAGGACGGGATTGCGACTGCGATAAAACCAACCAAAACGCTCGCCCAAGCGGGTGTGCCGATCAATTCCTGCGGGGAATGATGGTGACGCTCATGTATCCGGGAGAGAATCGGGGCGTGATGGAAGAGCACACGATGTAAAAAATACTCGATCTGAACCGCCCCGGCAACCCCGGAGGCTATTTGGTTTGAGTCACGCTGCGATAGCCTGTTCCTCCATGTTGGCATAGTAGGCGGTTTCGGCCTCGGCGGGCGGGATGTTGCCGATGGGTTCGAGTAGCCGCCGGTTGTTGAACCAGTCCACCCATTCGAGCGTGGCGTACTCGACGGCTTCCATAGACCGCCAAGGGCCGCGCCGGTGGATGACCTCGGCCTTGTAGAGACCGTTGATCGTTTCTGCCAAGGCATTGTCGTAGCTATCGCCGACGCTGCCCACGGAGGGTTCAAGGCCGGCCTCGACGAGGCGCTCGGTGTATTTGATAGATACGTATTGCACGCCGCGATCGCTGTGATGGACGAGCCCGCTGCCGGACACGGGCTTGCGGTCATGAAGCGCCTGCTCCAGGGCGTCGAGAACGAAGCCGGCGTGAGCCGAGCGGCTGACCCGCCAGCCGATAATGCGGCGAGCGTAGGCGTCGATGACGAACGCCACGTAGACGAAGCCCGCCCAGGTGGCGACGTACGTAAAGTCCGAGACCCACAGCACGTTCGGGCGCGGCGCCCGGAACTGGCGGTTGACGCGGTCCAGCGGACATGGCGCGGCCTTGTCGCTGATCGTCGTCCGCACGCGTCTTCCGCGAATGACGCCCTGCAAGCCCATTCTGCGCATCAGCCGGGCCACCGTGCAGCGGGCCACGTCTTCGCCCTCTCGCACCAACTGACGCCAGACCTTGCGGACGCCGTAGACCTGGAAGTTCTCATCGAACACGCGCCGAATCTCCACGCGCAACGCGGCATCACGCTGGACGCGCGCCGGCGCCGTGTCAGGGCGACGCCGCCGCACGTCGTGCGCGTGATAGGTGGACGGGGCGATCTTCAGCACACGACAGATCGGCTCGACCCCGTAAGCCCCGCGATAATCGTCAATGAAGCCGATCATGGCCTGAACCGGCGGTCGAGCTCCGCCTGGGCAAAATACGCGCTAGCCTTGCGCAGAATCTCATTGGCCTGGCGAAGCTCGCGGTTCTCGCGTTCCAGCGCCTTGAGCCGCTCGCGTTCGTCGGTCGTGGCGCCAGTTCGACGGCCCTGGTCCCTCTCGGCCTGGGCCACCCAATTGTGAAGGGTCTGCGCCGTACACCCGATCTTCGCCGCGATCGACACGATCGCTGCCCATTGCGAGGCGTGATCGCCCCGGTGCTCGATCACCATCCGCACGGCGCGCGCGCGCACTTCAGGTGAAAACTTTTGCCTTTGCTGCTTGTCCATGGCTCCATCCTCTCAAGAGTTGGAGCCTCCGGTAAACCCGGGGCGGTTCAT
>Ga0307444_1000461_pt1 | contig 19417 bp, 18 predicted proteins | sample SalMarSW160340MG_FD_202145 | JGI IMG/M metagenome (GOLD analysis project Ga0307444, IMG submission 202145) | Salt marsh sediment microbial communities from the Plum Island Ecosystem LTER, Massachusetts, United States - SW1603-40 | ecosystem: Environmental > Aquatic > Marine > Intertidal zone >...
AGTCGATGGCGGCCAAACGGGCGGCCGGGAGCTCCTGGGCGGCACCCGTCGCCGCGACGCCGCTCGCCAGACCGACGAGCAGCGCCCCTCGAGCGAGCCCTCCCGCGCGACCCGGCATCCGGTTCCCGCGACCTCGACACGGGACGTGCACCTGCCCTCCGACACGATCGGACACTGCGCGTTCTGAGTTCACGCGCTCATGATCGGTGGCGGCTTGACATAATGCAAATATGAATCAACATATGATATGATAAGCGAAAGATGAACACCCGCCTCGACGGGAGCGTGGACACCGGGATGCACTCCGTCTCGATACGGCCGACGTGGCGGCGGGCTCCAGCGACGTGACCGTCCCTTCCATCGATTCGCTCACCGGGCGTCAGCTCCGGACGCTGGTGACCCTCGCCGATGAGGGGCACTTCGGTCGGGCCGCCAACCGGCTGGGGGTGAGTCAGCCTTCGCTCAGCCAGCTTGTCCGCCGGATCGAGATCGGGCTCGGCGAAGCCCTGTTCACACGGCGTCCCACGGTAGGACTCACGCCGGCCGGCGAGCGATTCGTCTCCCAGGCGCGCCGGGCCCTGGGGGCCCTCGAGCGCGGCCTCGAAGAGGTCGATCGTCTGCGGAGCGGTGCCGCCGGGCGGCTCGACATCACGTTCGCCTCGTCCACCGTGCTCTCTCCCCTCCCCGCCCTGCTGCGGCGCTTTCGGACCGAGTGCCCGGGCGTGGACGTTCGGCTGCGGCGCGGCTCGAGCGGCTCGATCCTCGAGGCCCTGTCCGCCGACGAACACGTGGGCGTCCTCCGGTACGACGAGGAGGATCCCGACGAGGGGTTCCGGTCGATCCCCGTCCATGTCGAGCCGTTCGTGGCGGCTCTCCCGGCCACGCACCCTCGAGCCGGCGAGGACCCGATCGAGCTGTCCTGTCTCGCGAACGAGTCGTTCGTGTCGTTCCCGTGCGCCGAGTCCCCCCGCATCCACGAGCACCTCGTGGGCCGCTACCGGTCGGCCGGGTTCGTCCCGCGCGTGGTGGTCGAGGTCGACGACTGGCTTTCCGTGCTGGGACTCGTCGATGCAGGGCTCGGGGTCGCGCTGGTCCCGCAGGGCTTCCGCGCGGTGACCTGGGGCGGCGTGGTGTACGCGGGCCTGGCAGAGCCTGCTCCCGCCTCACGCGTGCTCGTCTGCGCGCGGGTGACCGCGACGTCGCCGGTGGTCGAGCGGTTCCTGGGCACGGCACGGCGCCCGGCCTGAGCTCCCCCTCCGAGCGGCCGCTTGACGCGCAGCCCGCCGGGGTGCTAATCGTTTAGCATCTCCTCGAGACGCGACGAACGTCCTCCACACGAGAAAGCGCGCGCATGGACGCATTGAGGCAGGATCTCCGCTTCGCGGGTCGTCAGATCCTCAGGAACCCCGGCTTCGCCGCGGTCGCGATCATCACGCTCGCGCTGGGGATCGGGGCGAACGCCGCGATCTTCAGCGTGGTGAACGGCCTCCTGCTCCGCTCGCTCCCCTATCGGGACGCCGATCGGCTCGTCGAGATCAACCATTTCTATCCGTCGCTCGACGGGCTCCAGGCGTCGGTTTCGGCGGCCGGATTCCGGGACTATCGGGAGCGCCTCCCGTCGCTCGAGAGCGTGGCCGCACAGAGCGGGTGGGGGGTCAACCTGACCGGCGACGGCGAGCCCGAGCGGCTCACCGGAGCACGGGTGAGCGGGAGCTACTTCTCCACCTACGGCACGACCGCCGCCCTCGGGAGACTGTTCCGGCCCGAAGAGGACCGGCCCGGGAACGATCGGGTGACGGTGCTCTCCGACGGGCTGTGGAGGCGGAGGTTCGGGGCGGACCCCGACATCGTGGACCGAACGATCACGCTCAACAGCGAGCCGTACGTGGTCATCGGTGTGCTGCCGCGAGACTTCCGGCCGTTCTTCAACCGGGCCGCCGAGATCTTCTCGCCCCTCGCGCTCACCCAGGAGCAGTACTCGGCCGGCTACACGAACGAGTTCCTGTCGGTGACCGCGCGGCTCGCCCCCGGCACGACGCTCGAGCACGCGCGGGCGGAGGTCAGCCGCTTCGCCGAGCAGCTCAAGGAGGGCAGCGCCGATCGGTTCCCGAGCGACTGGGGGATCCGGCTCACCACACTCAACGAGCGCGCCCGCGGGCAGATCCGGCCGGCGCTGCTCGTGTTGCTGGGCGCGGTCGCCTTCGTGCTGCTCATCGCGTGCGCCAACGTGGCCAACCTGCTCCTGGCGCGCGGAGCCGTACGCTCGCGCGAGATGGGCATGCGGCTGGCGCTCGGCGCGAGGCGCGGCCGGTTGCTGCGTCAGCTCCTCGTCGAGAGTGCCCTGCTGTCCGGCATCGGCGCGGGCCTGGGCCTCCTGCTGGCCTGGGGGGCGGTCCGGGTCGTACGACGCGCTGCCGCTTCGAGCGTGCCGCGGATCGAGCAGATCGGCGTGGACCCGGGGGTGATCGCGTTCATCTGCATCCTGGCCCTGCTCACGGCGCTCCTGTTCGGGCTCGTACCGGCGCTCCAGTCGGCACGCACCGACCTCCAGGACACGCTCCGCGAGGGGAGTCGCGGAACGACCGGCAACCGATCCGGGAGGCTCCTCAGGCGGGCGCTGGTGGTGACCGAGTTCGCGCTCGCCCTCGCGCTGCTGGCGGGAGCGGGGCTCCTGGTCAAGAGCTTCGCGCGCCTCACCGCGGTGGACCCCGGATTCGATCCGACCCACCTGCTCACCTTCCACCTCGCCCTGCCGGAGGCCCGCTACCCGTCCGACACGGCTCGCATCCAGTTCTTCGACCGGCTGCTGCCCGAGCTGGCGGCGACGCCCGGGGTGGAGGGGGTGGCCGCGACGTCGGTCCTCCCGTTCAGTGGCTCCTGGTCCACCGCGAGCTTTCAGGTCGAGGGATTCCAGCCGGCCGAGGGTCAACCAAGGCCGTGGGGCGACATCCGCATCGTGAACCCGGATTTCGCCCGCGTGATGGGCATCCCCGTCCGACAGGGCCGCTTCCTCACCGATGCCGACCGGGCCGGCGGCCCCGGCGTGGTCGTGGTGGACGAGGAGACGGTGCACCGGTTCTGGCCCGACGGGGACCCGATCGGGAAGCGCGTGTCGTTCGACGGCGAGAACTGGCTCCCGGTGGTGGGTGTCGTGGGGCACGCGGCGCACGAGGGGCTGGACGCCGACGCCCGCGTGCAGCTCTACTTCCCGTACAAGCGCATCGGGCCGAACGGCATGTTCATCGCGCTCCGGGGGCGCGGCGACGCCGCCCGCCTCCTGCCGGCCGTACGCTCGGCCGTCGCCGCGATCGACCGCGACCAGCCCATCTCGCGCGTCGCCACCATGGAGGAGCTCATGGCGGACACGGTCGGTCCGCGGCGGCTCGCCGCCGTGCTCCTCGGCGTGTTCGCCGGCATCGCGCTCCTCCTGGCAGCGACCGGCGTGTACGGGGTCATCTCCTTCAACGTGAGCCAGCGGACGCGCGAGCTCGGTCTGCGCATGGCGATCGGCGCCGGCCGCCGGGACGTGCTCGCCATGATCATGTGGCACGGTCTGAGGCTCGCGGCGCTCGGGGTGGGGCTCGGTCTGCTCGGCGCGCTGGGGCTGACCCGCGTACTCGCCGGACAGCTCTACCAGGTGCGCCCCAGCGACCCGGCGACGCTCGCCCTCGTGGCCGCGGTGCTGGTGGGGGTAGCGGTCGTGTCGAGCCTCATCCCCGCCCTGCGGGCCACGGGCGTCGACCCGGTGATCGCCCTCCGGGAGGAGTAGGGGGGACGATGCCGGGGGTGGGATTCGAACCCACACGGGACCGAGGTCCCCACGGATTTTAAGTCCGATGCGTCTGCCATTCCGCCACCCCGGCGTCGGCCCAGGGTAGCCTCCGGCGGGCCCGCGCGACACGGACCGCCACGCGTTGAGAACTGGTTGATGGCACTCGGCATCCTGGAGAGGCCACGGGTCCCAAAGTCGGAGGGGGGAACGCCATTGAAACACAGCTCGAGCGGCAGCGGCTCATCACCACAGCGAGGGCGGTGCGCGCTGCGGGTGGGGCACGCCACCGCACCGGGCACGAGCCCGACCGTCCGGGGGTGGCTCGGACGATTCAGCTGAATCGTCGGGTACGGGACGTTTCACGTGAATCGTCTGCTCCGGGACGCTTCGGCGGAGACGCGGTTGCCGAGCCTCTTGCGCCGCCGGGTTAAGAGCCGGCGGTCTCGGGCGGGAAGCGCCCCATGATGCGGTGCACGACGGAGGCGATGAACGCGGGCAGCTCGTCCTCGTCCGGCGCGTACGCCAGGGCACCCTCGGCCCAGCCCCGCCACACGAGATCGCCCGACTCGCCGTCCATCACGTCCACCACGAAGCTCCCGGGAGGAAGCCTGAGGTCACGCTCCCGGTATCCGCCATAGGCGCCGTACGGACCGTACGCTCCGTATCCGTAGGGGTAGCCGAAGTAGGGCGAGAACCCGACTCCGAACCCGACGCGGCGAAAACGCCCGCTTCGCCACGGCCCGTAGTAGCCGGGGTAGAAGGGCCCGTATCCCCACGGAGCCCAGAAGCCGGGGCTGTACCCGAATCCGAACCCGAGCGCGAACAGGAAGGCCGGGGAGACACGGTCCGCGCGACCGCGTTCGGCGTCCCCGGCGTCGAGCACGGACACGGAGACGAGCAGATCGACGGTGCCCTCCTCGACGCGCTCGAAGCCGCGCGCCTCGAGCTCCTCGTCCACCGCGCGCCGCAGCCGGCGGTCGATGAACGGGTTGATCCGGTCGACCTGCTCCGCCTCCTCGTCCGGCGTGGCGACCCAGTCGTAGGTGGCCGCGGTGGTGAAGGTCGCCTCGCGATCGTAGTCCTGTCCGACCCTCAGACTCGCGCACGACGCCGTGGTGAACACGATGGACAACACGATGCCCGCTCTGGCCTGCGCACTCATTCCCCGAGCCTCCACGCCGGATGATCCCTCTGACCGCCTGATCGCGTCCGCCCTGATGACGAGGTCCGCGAAGACTTGGTCACGGTGCAGCGCAGCTCGCGGGTCCGCGGGAACGCGCTCGCGCGAGTCCGCGACCTCAAGCGGCGGAGATGCGATGGCGGCAGCCGGGGGCGGCTTGCGCATTCCAGAGCGTTGACCGGGCCGAGCGTGTTATCTTTATGTTGGTACGGCCGGCCGCTCGCTTCCTGACCGGGAACCTTACGGTGCGACTGCTTCACGAGCTCAAGAGACGCCGTCTTGCGCAATACGTTACTGCGTATGGTGCCGGCGGCTGGGCCGTGCTCGAGGTCCTCGATCAGCTCATCCAGAACGCGATCGTGCCCGGGTTCCTGTACAACGTGGCGCTCGTCCTCTTCCTGTGCTGCATCCCCGGGGTGTTCATCATCACCTGGTACCACGGCGCCAAGGGCGATCAGGTCGCGCCGACGATCGAGAAGGTGCTGCTGGCGGGGGTCTGCGTGGTCGCGCTCGCGGCGGGCGGCGTCACCGTCCGGCGAGGGCTCGCCGAGAACGCGCCGACCGTCGCGGCCCTCGACGCCCTGAAACCGACCGACGATCCGCGCCGCATCGCCGTGCTGTACTTCGAGGCGCCCCAGGACGCCGAGTTCCTCGCCTCCGGCCTCACGGAGTCGCTGATCACCGAGCTCAGCCAGGTGCAGCCGCTCACCGTCGTCTCTCGAAACGGGGTGGTTCCCTACCGCGACTCGCGGGTCACGGCCGACAGCGTCGGCCGGGCGCTCCAGGTGGGGACCGTGGTCGAGGGACGACTCGCCCAGTCCGACTCGGTCGTGAGGATCAGCGTGGAGATGACCAAGGTCTCCGACGGCAGCACGATCAAGTCGTTCAACGTCCAGCGGCCGCGCACCGAGCTGTTCGAGCTCCAGGACGAGCTGGCGCGCACGGTGGCCCTCAACCTCCGGGAGGCGGTGGGGACCGAGCTCCAGCTGATCGAGGGCCAGTCCGGTACCGACAACGTCCAGGCCTGGGAGCTCCTGCAGCGCGCACAGGCCGCCCGGGACGAGGCAGCGGAGCTCACGGCCCTGGACGACGTGGAAGCTGCGCGCCGGAGCTACGAGGGAGCGGATTCCCTTCTCGCACAGGCGGAGAAGCTGGACCCCGATTGGGTCACTCCGACGACGCAGCGGGGGTGGATCGCGTACGACCAGGCGCGGCTCGGCGGCTTCGATCGCCCCCGGACCGCGGAGTGGATCCGGCAGGGCATGGAGCACGCCAACCGGGCGCTCGGGAAGAACTCGACCGACGCCGACGCGCTCGAGCTCAGGGGAACGCTCCAGTACTGGCCGTATCTGATCAACCTGACCGAAGAGCCCGGTGAGGCCCAGCGACTGTTCGAGGGCGCCGAGCGAGACTTCCAGGCATCCGTGCGCAACAACCCGCAGCAGGCCTCGGCGCACGCCGCCTTGAGCCACCTCCTCCTCAACAAGGGATCGACCTCCCTGGCCAAGGTCGAGGCGGAGCGCTCGTACCGCGCAGATCCGTATCTGCGCAACGCGAACGTGACGCTCTGGCGGCTGTTCTTCGCCTCGCTCGAGCTCCAGGACGAGACCGAGGCCCGGAACTGGTGCAACGAGGGGCGCCGTCGGTTCGAGGACGACTTCCGCTTCCGCGAATGCCAGGTGTGGATGAACGTCCTTCCACGCGGCGCGGAGGACCCGGCGCCCGACATCGCCCGGGGCTGGGAGCTGTGCGACGAATGGGTGGACCTCGCCCCGCCCAACGTGCGTGAGTTCCACCGTGCCAGGTGCCAGATCGTGATGGCGATGAGCCTCGTCCGGGCGGGCCTTCCGGATTCGGCGCGACACGTACTCGAGCGATCTCGTGTCGCTCCGGACGTCGACCCGATCCGCGACCTGAGCTATCTCGAAGCCATCGCCCGCACGTGGCTGGGCGACTACGACGTGGCCCTCGAGCGCCTGTCCGAGTTCCTCGCCGCCAACCCGGCACAGGCGGCCTCGTTCGCGGACGACGACGGCTGGTGGCTGGCAGATCTGCGCAAGCAGCCCGGCTGGGCGACCCTCGTCGGAGGGCCCTGACGCCCGTGTGAGGGGCGATCGGGAGAGCCGGACACCCGCGGGGGAAGCGTCGCGGGTTGATTCGGCGGCACCCCCTACTGGCCGACGCGGGGCAGCCCACGCATCTTCTCCGCCCGGTGCACCCCTTTCTTCGACCGGAGATTGCCCTTGAACCACTCGATGCGCTTCAGGACACCCGCGTGTATCCTCGTGACGCTCGCCACCCTCTGCGTCCCGGCCTGCTCGGACCGCGACACGAGCGCGCTTCCATCCGGGCCGCAGCTCGCGAAAGGGCCACCAAGCCCCGCGTGCGATCTGAAGGACGCGGTCAAGTATGCCCGCGACTACTTCCCGGGGAACGGGACCGGGTCCATCAAGGACCAGGCGCTGACCTATCTTTCGCAGATGGAGACGGCGTGCAACGACGGGGAGCCGGTCGACTACACGAACGGCTTCTACAACGTCGCCGCCCTCATCGAGCAGATCCTCGCCCCATCCGGCCCGAGCGCCGGCGCGCCCGTCACGGGGGACGCGCTCATCTGGGAGCTCATCAAGTCGCCCACTCGGGACGCCGTGTTCGATCCCTGCAAGGGCGAGCCGGACTGTAAATCGTGGAAGGAGTTCCCGACGAGACCGACCTCCGGCTTCGTCGGTGCGCTCTCCCCCACCGGTACGTGGGCGGTGGTGACCACCGGCTCGGCGGCCGTGTGCGCCGGGCACCGTTCGCCTTGCGGGACCATCGACCCGTCTCCCACGGCCGATGGCCCCACCTGGGGCGTCGAGCCCTCCGCGACCTGGAACGGGGCGCTCCACGGCCGCCGGTCCCTTCTGTTCGGCAACCCGCTCACGGTTTCGAGCCCGACCGGCGAGCCTCTCTACGGGGCCGGGACCTCTGCCTACACATTCAACCTGATCCCGCACCCGAAGCAGTTCGACCCACCGAGCGCGGTGCTCGACGTGGGGCTGTGCTCGGCCGTGCCGGCCTCGCAGCAGGCGCTCATCCAGAAGGGCTCGACCGTGCTCGAGCAGGTCACCATCGGCTTCTGCCCGGCTCAGACGGCCGAGGCCACGCCCTCCACCTTCTGGGGTCACCTGGCGGCGGCGATCGGCGGCCTGTTCGACCCACGCCCCAGGGCGCTCGCCGCCACCGTGTTCCTCAAGGGGCCAGGCGGTGGAGCGGGGAGCTGGAGCGACTTCTGGGCGATCGACGTTCCGACCGCGGCCACTTTCGAGTTCGTGAACCCGCCGGTGGACGGCACCGCGGGCCAACCGCTCGTGGGCGCCGATCCGACGAAGCCCGTCAGCATCAAGGCGATCACCACCTCGATGCATTCGCCGATCGAGAACGTGGCCGTCACGATCTCGTTCCAGAAGAACAACGGCTTCCTCCAGGCGGGAGAGGTGCTCGCCGGCGGGACGCTCACGTGTGACCCGGTGACGGGCACCTGTACGGGCCACACCCAGGCGGATCAGGATCCGAGCCCGGGGCACCTCAAGACCCCGATCACACTGACCAAGACGGGGGCCTACCGGATGTGCGTGACGGGAGCCCTGGCCCCGCTGGTGTTCAATACCGTGTGCTACGGGCCGTTCAACATCCGCCCGTAGAGCCCTCGCCGCGCCCGCGCCGGTGATCTCACCCGGCGCGGGCGTCTAGTCCCCTCCCGGAGGGAGCGGGTCCGGCCCGTCGCCCTCGAGCCGCCCTGCGGACCGCTCCCGCACCACTTCGGACAGCCGCTCGAGCAGCGCCTGGAGCGCGCCCCGGCGGCGTCTCGCCATGCGGTGGAAGATCCGCCGGGCTCCGGCATAGGCGGCCACGATCACCGTCGCGGGCAACAGGATCGGCGCGCCTGCGACGCCGATCGCCACACCGAGCGGTACGCCGAACCCGATGCCGCCACCCACACCCGCACCCCCCACAACGCCGCCGTGCAGCCCCCACGCCAGCCCCTCCAGGCGCTCGTCGATCCTGACGAGGGTCTCGCCGTCCCTCACTACCATCATCACCTGGAGCGAGCGCGTGTTGCCCTGGGTCTGGGAGTTCCAGGTCAGCGTCCGCCCCACGCGGCTCGCCTGACCGGGCGAGTCCGCCGCCATCTGGATCAGCGGGATGACCTCGTCGAACGCCTCGACCGGGAGCTCGCCGGGGATCGCGCGCTCGAGCCGGAGGCGCACCGGGCCGCCCACCAGCCGCTCCACGATCCCGCTCGCCGGCGAGGCCAGCTCCGCCGCGGCGCGCCGCACGTGGGCGTCGTCGATGCCCGCCTCGCGCGCGATGTCCTCGAGCTCGGCGAGCGTCATGCCCGCGGGATCCGGCGCCGTGGGCTCGGCTCGCTGGAGCTCGCTCGCCCGCTTCAGGATGCGGCCGATCTCCTTCTCGCCGTAGCGGCGCTCCGGAGCGGGCAGCTCCATCAGCTGGACCCGGTGCTCCCGAGTCCCCCCACCCGATCGGTCGACGGATCCACCGACCCCGGCCGCCACTCGGCGACCTCGTAGCGGTTGAGCACGATCTGCGCGATCCGCTCGCCGTGCTCGATGCGCACCGGTCGCGTGGAGGCGTTGAGGACGAGGACGAACCACTCGTCCGGGTAGTCCGCGTCCACGGTGCCCGGCGCGTTGGGGACGATCAGCCCCCGCTTCCAGGCGAGCGAGGAGCGCATGCGGATCTGGGCCTCGTATCCGCGCGGCAGCCGGGCGCGGAACCCCGTCGGGACGAGCGCCCGGTCCCCCGGCTGGAGCGTGATGGCGGGCGCCCCCGACGTCCGTTCGGCCCCCTCCTCCGAGATCCGGCCGCTGTCGCTCCGGTGGATCCTGATCCCGTCCCGCAGGAGGTAGGCGCGCACGTCGTACCCGGCGGACTCGGCGGTCGCGCGCGACGGGAGCTCGACTCCCGGGGCCAGGGCCTCGAACACGATGCCGTCGCTCATCGCCGGCCACCGAGCAGGAGGGCCCACTCCGCCGCCGCCGCCATGAAGCCCCGAAGCCGCTCGCGGGTCGCCTCGTCGACCAGGTTGCGCTCCTCGTCGAACAACTCGCCCGCGCCCGCGATCAACACCCGCGGCTGCGGCATGACGCGGGCGTTCAGGTGCGACAGCGACTCGCGCAGGTTCCGCTGCGCACCCGCGGTTCCCAGACGCCCCGGTGACGCGCCCATGATGGCCACCGGCTTGTCGTCCCACGCCTGCGGGCGCGGTGGACGGGAGGCCCAGTCGACGGCGTTCTTGATCACGGCCGGCATCCCCTGGTTGTACTCGGGGGTGGCGATCAGCACGAGGTCGGCGTCGCGGACCGCTCCCTTGAGCCTGGTCACGGGCTCCGGGTCACCGCCCTCCTCCACACCCCGGTGATAGAACGGGAGCGGCGACAGGTCGAACACCTCGATCTCCATCTCCGCCGGCGCAAGGTCGATCGCGGCGCGCAGCAGCCCGCGGTTGTACGATGCCCGCCGCAGGCTCCCCGCCATCCCCAGCGCGCGAATCCCGCTCACGCCGCTTCGCCCCCGAGCAGCGTCCGGGCCACCTTTAACTCGTCCTCGTGGACGGTGTGGCCCATCCCCTCGTAGATGCGCAGGTCCACTACGCCCCCCATGGCGCGCCACGCGCTCGCGGTGTCGCGCACCCTCTCGATGGGGATGTGCGGATCCCGATCGCCGCACCCGGCGAGGAGCGGCGTCGAGTCGAGCGACCCCTCCCGCTCGAGCGCCACTCCGGGCGGGCCGATGAGCCCGCCGCTCAGGGCGAGGACGCCGGCGTAGCGGGTCGGGTGCCGCACGGCGTACTCGAGCCCCAGACAGGCCCCCTGCGAGAACCCGAGCACGGCGATCCGCTCCCGCGCCACGCCCCCCTCCACGTGTCGCGTCACGATGCGCTCGAGCGCCGCGAGGGCCGAGTCCAGCCAGGGCTGGTTGTGCTCCACGGGCGCCATGAACGAGGCCGGGTACCACGTCCGACCCGCCGCCTGCGGGGCCACGATCCGGTATCCCGGGGCGAGGTGCCGCCCCAGCTCGCGCATCTCCCCGGCCGACGCTCCCCGGCCGTGCAGCGCGAGAAGAACGCGCGTCCGGGGACCGGGCGCGGGCCCCGCCTCGAGGACCTCGAGGTCGGCGTGCGGATCGTCATCGCGTGTCACGAGCGCGGGCGGGCCGGGGCGGGCTCCAGGGGGCGGAGCGCCGCTTCGATCCCGTCCCGGTCGGCCTCGAGCCACGGCGGCAGCCGCAGCCCGCTCCCGAGCGCGTCGGCGGGCTCGTCCACCGAGAAGCCGGGTCCGTCGGTCGCGATCTCGCACAGGAGACCATCGGGCGCGCGGAAGTAGACGCTCTGGAAGTACACGCGGTCGAGGACGTCCGTGACCCCCAGGCCGAGCCCCAGCAGTCGCTCGCGCCACGCCGCCTGCTCGGCGCCGTCCCGGGCCCGAAACGCGACGTGGTGCGTCTGACCCGTGCCGCCGCGCGCCGTGTGGGGAGAGCTCCTCCACTCGAACAGGGTCATGGAGCTACCGCGCGTGACCGTCTCCCCCTCGTATCGGGCCCAGAACCAGTGCGGGGTCTCGCGGTCGTCCTGGTTGACGGTGCGCTTCACGAGCGACAGCCCGAGGGCCTCCTCGTAGAAGTCGGACGCGCGCGCGATGTCGTCCGTGATGCCGGTCACGTGGTGGATCCCGGAGAGCGTCATGTCCGGAGTCACCCGGGGCACGGGGTCGGGGTGCGTGGCCCGCCGGATGGCGACCTCGTCACGGGTCCCCTTCAGACGCTCCGGCGGCTGGCTCACCTCCGATCGCCCGAGCGCATCGGCGGGCTCGTCGATCGCGTACCCGGGTCCCGCGGTGGCGATCTCGAGAACCTGCCCGTCGGGATCGGTGAAGTAGATGCTGTGGAAGTACCCCCGGTCGTACGGCCCGCACGCCGGCGTCGGTGAGCCGCCGCTTCCACTTGAGCTGCGCCGCCTCGTCCGCGACCGAGAGGGCCACGTGGTGTACGCCGCCCACCCCCCAGCGGCCGCGCGGCACCGAGGGCCACTCGAAGAAGGTCAGCAGCGTGCCCGGCGCCCCGTGCCGGGTCCCGAAGTAGAGGTGATAGGAGCTCGGATCGTCGAAGTTCACCGTCACCTTCACGAGCTCGAGCCCCAGCAGATCGCGATAGAAGGCCGTCGTGCGCGACGCGTCGCCCGACACCATGGTCACGTGGTGGAAGCCCTCGGTTCGGAAGGTCGACATGGATCCTCGATGGCGTGGGGTCGATCGATGCGACGGAAGAACCGCCTACCAGCGATCGTGCGCCGGGTGCCCCTCCCCGACCGCGACGAACACCCCCCGGCAGGTAGCGGTCACGGTGCCCCCGGAGCCGAGCTCGGCCTCCACGGTGGCGCGGTCGCCGGAGGACTCCACCACGCGGGCGGTGAGCCGGACGGGCGCGTCGGCCGGCGTGGGCTTCCGAAGTCGGATCGTGTACTCCGCCGTCACCGTCACCGGCGGGTGGTCGACGCCCCGCTCCCGCATGAAGTGATACGCCGCGGTCCAGTTGCAGTGGCAATCGAGCAGCGTGCCGATGATGCCTCCGTTCAGCACGCCCGGGAACGCCGCGTGGTGGGGGCCCGGCCGCCAGTCGGCCACGACCTCCTCCCCTTCCGGGCGGCTCTTGATCCTGAGGCCCTCCGGGTTGGCGGGCCCGCAGCCGAAGCAGATGCTTTCGGGGGCGAACCGATCCTGTAAGTTGAGCGGCGTTTCCATGTCCGGAGGATACGGGAGGCGGGGGGAAGCGGCGAGGGTCGCGCGACGCCCCGGGAACACCTCTTGCACCGCCGTGGCCCCGGGAATCGGGGGTCGCGGAGCACGAGGGGGTCGATGCGAGCCGAGGGCGGCAGGAAGATCTGCGTCGTGCCGGACGTGGCCGTTCCGAACAGGCTCGCGGTGGTGCGGCCCACGGCGCTCGTGCGGCCCGACACGTACGGAGCCGAGCGGGGGCCCGACTCCCGTTCGGCGCCCGGAGTCGATTCCGACCGATGAGCGGTGTCGCTCACACCGATCCGGGCTCGCGCCGCGATGTCCTCCCCCGGGCGCTCGGCGGCGACGACGCGGCTCCGTGCGCGCGCTTTCCGACGAGCTTCCTCTGGGGCGCGGCGACCGCGGGCCACCAGGTCGAAGGAGAGAACCGGGCGAGCGACTGGTTCGAGTACGAGGAGGAGGGCCGACTGCCGCATCGCTCCGGTTCGGCCTGCCGGCAGCACGAGCTGTACGCGGCGGATTTCGACCTCGCGCGGCTGGGCGGACACAACGCCCACCGTCTGTCCATCGAATGGAGTCGAATCGAGCCGACGCCGGGGGGTTGGAGCGCCGAAGGGCTCGAGCACTACCGGCGGGTGGTGTCGGCTCTCCGCGAGCGCGGCCTGGAGCCGATCGTAACCCTGCACCACTTCACGAACCCGGCCTGGTTCACACGTCGGGGGGGTTGGCGGCGCGGCGACTCTCCGACCCGCTTCGCCCGCTATGTGAAGCGCGTCGTGGACGCCCTCGGCGACCACGTCCGGTACTGGGTGACGATCAATGAGCCCATGGTGTTCGCCAAGCACGGTTACATCGTGGGGGACTGGCCGCCGTGCGTTTCCGGATCGTGGATCCAGGCCGCCCGCGTTCTGCTCAATCTGGCGCGAGGACACGAGGCCGCGTACCGGGTGATCCACGAAAAAGCACCGGACGCCCAGGTCGGCTTCGCGCACAGCGCCCCGATCTTCGAGCCCTGCGATCCCGATCGACGCGTGGACCGGATCGCCACCAGGCTCCGCGACGGCGCTTGGAACGACGCCTTCTTCCACCTGCTGGCGGTCGCCCAGCGAATGTCCGGTCGGAAGCAGGGGGCGGACCGCGGGCTCGACTTCATCGGGATCAACTACTACACCCGAAGCATCGTGCGCGGCCGCAGGCCGCGGCGCACGTCACGACCGGAGGGTCACCGGCGGAGCCGCCTTTCGACGCTGTTCGGCGAGGAGTGCACCGAGGACCACCACGCGCGAGGCCCATGGAGCGATCTGGGTTGGGAGATCTACCCGCGCGGCCTGGAGCGGACGCTGATCCGGTTCGCGGGGCTCGGGCGGCCGCTGCTGGTGACCGAGAACGGGCTGGCCACCCGCGACGAGGCGCTGCGGACCGCCTTCGTGACCGAACACCTGCACGCGTTGTGCCGAACGGTCGAGCGGGGGATTCCGGTACTCGGCTACCTGTACTGGTCGCTGATCGACAACTACGAGTGGGCACACGGCCGCGAGCCACGCTTCGGTCTCGTCGAGGTCGACTACTCTACCCAGCGTCGCATCCCTCGTCCGGCGTACCACGCGTACGCGGCGTGGTGTCGTGCCTGCGGCGCTCGCCCCGATGAGGTACTCGTGGACGTGCGCACCGGGGCGCATGAGCGCACGCGCGGCCCGTGAGCACGATCGACGCCCGGGCCCTGGGAGAGACGCGCGGGCTGGAGGCCGACGTATGCATCGTGGGCGGCGGGGCGGCCGGCCTCACGCTCGCGTCCGAGCTGGCCGGCGGCGAGCTCGACGTCATCTTGCTCGAGGCGGGCGGGCGGCGACCGGATCCCGAGACCCAGGCCCTGCACACGCTGGACAATCGCGGTCATCCGATCCGCGAGAACTTCATGTCGCGGGCCCGTTACCTGGGCGGTAGCTGCAACCTGTGGGCGGGTCGCAGCATGTGGTTCGCGAAGCAGGACGTGGCGGCCCGCGATTGGGTTCCCGGGAGCGGATGGCCCATTCCGCACGCCGAGATCGCGCGCTGGTATCCACGCGCGTCCGCCCTCATGGACCTGCCCCCCGTCTCGAGCTTCGCCGCCGCGGCTCACGAAAGCGAACGCAGCGAGGCGGAGCGTCGACTGTTCGAGGACGAGGGCCTCGTTCCCACCGTCTCGCTGTGGGCGCCGAGACCCAAGCGCTTCCGATCCCTCGAGGCGAACCTCCGACGGGCGCGGACCGTCCGTGTGCTGCTCCACGCCAACGTGACGCGGATCTCGCTCGACGAGGCGGGACGCGCCGTCCGCTCGGTCGAGGCCTCGACCGTGGAGGGACTGCGCTTCGATGTCCGCGCCCGCTGGTTCGTGCTGGCGTGCGGAGGGCTCGAGAACGCCCGTCTGCTGCTCGTCTCTCGCGACGTCCAGGAGCGCGGGATCGGAAACCGGTACGACATCGTGGGACGCTACTTCATGGATCACCCGCGTGCCGTCTACGGGCGCGTCCGGCTCGCCCCCGATGCCCGGCTGGCGCTGCTCGCCGGTGTACCGCTGAAGCGCGGTCAGGTGCAGTTCGGGGTCGGGCTCGCCCCGAACGTCCAGCGCCGCGAGGGCCTCCTGGATCCGTACCTGACACTCGAGGCCGAGGTGTCGCAGTACGTCGAGCAGAGCTACCAGTCGTTCGTGCAGACCATGAAGATCCTCCTGCGTCGGGGTCACGTCGGGAGCCGCTGGCCGTTCGACCGCTCGACCCTGTCCGACATTCCCGGCATGGTGTACCTGCTGACGCCGAAGGAGCTGATGCCACACGCGGTGTTCCGGTGGTACCGCTTCCTCCGGCAGCGACTCCGGCCCGTCGCGGGAGGAACGCGGGTCGTGGTGTACTTCTGCGAGCAGCCACCGGACCCGGAGAGCCGTGTCACGCTGTCGGATGAGTGCGATCGGCTCGGGGTCCGGCGCCTGGCCCTCCACTGGAGGGTCGGACCCGAGGTGACGCGCAGCGTGCACGCCCTCCAGGAACGCCTCGCCCGGCGGCTGGCGGAGACCGGCCTCGGGACGCTGGAGCCCGGGGAAGGCGAGCCGGCCTACACGGATGCGTCGCACCACATGGGCACCACGCGGATGTCGCACGATCCCCGACAGGGCGTGGTGGATGCGGACTGCCGCGTGCACGGGGTCGACAACCTGTTCGTGGCCGGCAGCTCGGTGTTCCCGTGCGCACGTCACAAGAACCCCACCCTGACGATCGTCGCCCTCACCCTCCGGCTGGCCGACAGGCTGCGGAGCCTGGCGGTCGGTTGACGCGCCGGAAGCGTGGCTCGCGAAGGGGCCTCGCCGGCGGGGGCCGCGGGCGGCCGGGCGCCCGGCGGGCGTCGCTCAGCCGGCGAAGGCCGTCTCGTCGCTGCGCGCGGGCGACGGGGCGAGCTCCCGGAACACGGCAAGGGTCTCGCGGGCCGCCTTCTCCCACCCGAACCGCTCCGAGCGCTGCAGCCCGCGCGCGGACAGGTCCTTCCGCAACTCGGGGTCGCGCGCCACGCGCAGGATCGCCGCCTCCAGCGCGTCCTGATCGTCGGGATTGTGCAGGATGGCGGCATCGCCCACCACCTCCGGGTTGCCACCCGCGTCGGAGGCGATGATCGGACATCCACATGCGAGCGCCTCGAGCAGCGCCACGCTGCACGACTCGAAGTAGGACGGGATCACGAAGCAGGTGGCCAGGTTGTACATGGCGGCGAGATCCTCGTGGCCGACCCAGCCGACGAGCTGGACGCGGTCCCCCATGTCGAGCTCCCGCAGCAGCCGCTCGTCACTCCCGGTCTTCCAGCGCATCATTCCGGCCACGACCAGCCGGTGGGGAATCTCGTCCCGCAGCGCGTGAAAGGCGCGCAGCAACGTCCCGAAGTTCTTCTGCGGATAGATGCCGCCCGCGAACAGCAGGAAGTCCTCGGGGAGATCGTACTTCTCCGCGACCGACCGCAGCACGGCGTCGTCGTGGATCGGATGGAACCGGTCGCCCGGAGCGTTGTGCACGATCCGGAACTTGTCCTCGGGGAGACCGGTCGCCGCGATCAGCTCGTCCGCCACCTTTCGCGACACCGAGATCACCCGGTCGGCCGATCGCATGCACGCGTCCACGCGCCAGCGGCCGATCAGCCGCTCCGTGGGCCAGAACACCTCCGGCATGATGTGCCACTCGCAGTTGTGCATCACGAAGACCTTCTTGAATGGTCCGAACAGGGGGATCGAGATGAAGGGGTTGAACAGGAGGTCGATACCCCACTTCCTGGCCGCTCTCGGAACGGTGACGTGATCCCAGTAGTGCCCGATCGGGATCGGGGAGCGGCTCAGCACCTCGGTGACGTGATCAAGGTGCGCGAACTGCCCCACCGATTTGCGGGCGTCCTCGAACGCCGGGTAGAAGAGCACGTACTCGTTCGAGCGATCCAGCTCGACGATGTGCTTCGTGATCTCCTGCGTGTAGGTCGCGATCCCGCCGCGATAGTGGAGGCTCCGCAGCATGATTCCGATGCGCATGACAGGCATTCCTTATGTGGGCTCGGGTTCCAGGTCCCGTGTCTCGTCGGGTGCCGCGCGCCAGGTGAAGTCCGCCGTGGTGATCTCTCCCAGCAGACCGAGCAACGCTAGGGCGGCTACCTCGAGCAGCGTCAGCTTGAGGAGGAGCAGGATGCCGGTGACCTGGATCAGCCGTGACAGGACGACGAGGATGGCGACCGTGATCACCACGTTTCCGAGTGTCCGCCCCGGCATGAAGGCACCGAATCTCCTGTACACCATCACCGCCGACGCCACGAAGCCCACCCCGACCCCGAGCACGAGCGAGAAACTCGCGCCGATCGGCCCGAGCGCCGGGATGAGTCGCCAGTTGGCGAACGCGATCAGCGGAAGCACGATGAGCAGCGCCGAGGCGGCCAGGAACGGCCGCCCCGCGGCCATGATGCAGTGCATGTACATGTCCAGGAACGCGAACAGCCCGAATGCGATCAGGTGGAAGACCAGGAATCGCCCTCCGGCCGAATAAGCATCCGAGAACAGGAGCCCGAGGACCGGCGAGGCGTCGAGGGCCACAATCACCGCCGCGGGCCCAATCAAGAGAAGCGCGAACCGACTCGCCTCTCGCACGTGACGCGCGGCGTCCTGGTCGTCCCGTCGTGCCAGCGCCCAGGCGGTGAACGCGAACAGCACCCCCGACTGGACGACCGGGATCACGAGAAGCGTCTTGCCGATCGTGAGGGATGCCACGTAGTACCCCACCGTCTCCTGGCTTCCCCGCCACAGCGCCTTGAGCGACCAAAGGTCGAGGCTCATGAGCACCTGCTGGGCCACCAGGTACAGCCCCATCGGCATGGCGAACGCGGCGATCTGTCTCAGTGCCGGACGACCGGGGCGGAAGGCGCGTGGCGGAAAGCGGGTGAAGAGGTAGATGAGCACGAGAGCCGTCGCGGACACGTTGACCAGCAGCGCCGAGGCCACCGAGAAACCGAGCCACAGCAGCACGCCCAGACCGATCACCTTGGCCGTCGCATAGGTCGCGTGAGCGATCGCGAGCGGCGCGAACCGACGGTGCCCCGTGAAGATCCCCTGATACGCGACGTACATCCCGGTGAGCGGGATATCGAGGAGCGCGATCCGGAACAGCGTGGTGCCCGAGGGGATGTCGAATACCCGGGCGATCAGCGGAGCCGCGAGCCACCCGGCCACGAACAGCACGACCGACATCACCCCGAGGAGAAAACGAACGGAGCTCTCGATCGTCCGCGGGTCGTCGGGATGCTCGGGCACCAGTTTCGACGCGGCACCCGGGATCCCTGCGGCGACGAGCATCTGGATCCACGCCACGGCCGACACGATGACGCCGTACACCCCGAAATCGGCCGGGCGTAGCTGCCGCGCCAGCACCATGGCCACGATGTACCCGCAGACCATGAAATACCCGCGCGCGACGAGCAGCTGCCGCGTCGCGCGACGGTGTGCCTGTTCGCCCGACCTCGGGCTCGCCGGCGCTTCCGGCGGCCGGGCCTCCGGGCGTGTCACGGTGCGTCGCTCCCCTCTCCGAGGCCCCACGGGTCCATGCCCACCCGGTGGTGTGTGGCGCAGTTGCGTCGGTCCAGGACCTTCTGGTACCGTCGGTCGACGCCCCGCAGATTGGGAATCAGGAGCGTCCCCCCAGGAGCGAGGAATGGGAGGTTGCTGCCGAGGATTCCATCGAGATCGGTGAAACGCTCGGTGAGGCTGATCGAGTAGACCGTGGCACGCCAGTAGCCCCGCCGGCAGGCGCGATCGGTGAGCCTCGGTCCCCCCGCTTGTTCCGACTCCATGCTCCTCCGCCCCCGTCACCGCCCTGCCGGCCGGGACCCCGTGGTCTCGACGCGCTCGATTCGACGATCGCTGGCCTCAACATTGCACGTGTTGCGTGGCGACGCACCGGCGGCGCGGAGTCGCGTGTCCTGTCCGCGCCCGATGCCGACTCGCGCCGGATGCGGATGCGCCATGCAAGAGGGGGGCCTGAGGGGCCCATCCGTTTTCGGCCCAGGTTCGAGAGGTGATTCGGGGATGAACATGACGGGGGGCCTCGGGCTCCCGGCGGGAGGCATCGAGAAAACGCGATCGGTCGAAGGCCCGATGTCCGGTCCGGTCCGGTGAGCACGCGA